>JACDJA010000509.1_pt1 | contig 43714 bp, 44 predicted proteins | sample 7449241 | NCBI WGS metagenome assembly JACDJA01 (sample SAMN14253289, study PRJNA609438) | sludge metagenome | isolation source: initial anaerobic sludge | collected 2018-12-20 | reverse complement strand
GGTGTCGATTCACTGAACCTCGGCCACGCGCTCGCGATCGCGATGGCGGCGGTCGCGCTGCCGGTCGCCTGCCGAGTTTCACGTCACCGCCCGGTCGCCGACGAAGATCGCACGGGGGCGAAAGCGCAACGGGCGTTCGTCGTACTCCTCCATCGCATGTGCCAGCCAACCAGCGACGCGAGCCGCAGTGAAGATGGCCTCTCCGGCATCCTCCGGCATGCCGGCCACCATGCCCAGCGCCGCCAGAGCGAGGTCGACGTTTGGCGGGGGCAGGCGCCGAGCAGCGGCCGCCGCAACCAGCTGACCGACTGCAACCATCGCCGGATGCTCCGGCGCGGCCTCGCGCAGCATCCGCAGCAGCAGCGCCGCCCGCGGATCGCCGCGCGGGTACAGGACCTGCCCGAAGCCGGGCACGCGGCCGTGCAGCTCGAGGGCCATCGCCACAGCCGGCGCTGCCGAGAAGTGGCCAGGCCCGGCGAGCACCCGCCGGCAGCGACGGCTCTCGCCCCCGTGCAACGGGCCGCTCAGTGCGCCCATGCCGGCTGCAACAACACCGTGCACCCCTGCCCGGGTGCTCGCAGCCACACGTGCCGCCAACGTGCTCGCCGCGATCTCGTGGTCCGCCAAGAGCACCATCGCGGCGTTCAGTGTCGCGACCAGCGCAGGCGTGGCGCGCCGAGGCGAAAGACGTGCCCACAGGCGCCCGGCCAGCGACCCCCGCATCACCGTGCCGTCGGGGAGCACGAGGCGCGGGCAGCGACCGTCACCGACGGCCGGCAACGAGTCGACGAGCGCCGCGATCAGTCGGCGGCCTTCCTCGATGACTGATCGTTGGTCGCGTCTCTCACGCGACCCGATCGCGGCATGGGCGACCACCAGCCGGAGATGGTCACTGATCGAGCCGCCGGCATCGACGACAGGAATCGGTCGGCTGGGCCACGGCTGCGTAGTCGGCGAGAGCACGCCCGTCCACAGCAGGTCGGCCACTTGCTCGAAGGCCACCGCGCCCGCCAACTCCAGGGCCTCGTGTCCGCGAAAGCGGATGGCATGCCCGTCGATCTCTGTGATGCGCGTCTCGATGGCGATGTCGAGCGAGCGCTCCCGACTGGCCGCGCGCGGTCGGCCGCGACGTGCCAACACCTCCACATCATCGGAGCGGAATCGACTGGTGCGATGGTCGGTGTCGCGGTGGCTGACGAGCAGGCCGCGACTGACGTAGGCGTAGATCGTGGCGGGCTTGACGCCGAGCCGGCGCGCTGCTTGAGGGGTGGTGAGCCATTGCACGGGTTGACCATAATCAACATTGATCATGTCCACCGGCGAGGGCACGCTGAAGACCATGACCTCGATCGACTCACTGATGACATCCCCGCCCGTGACGGCACTCGTCGGCGAGCCACTCACCGCAGTCATCCGACGCATGCACGATGGGCGCGTGGGGTCGGTGGTGGTGATGGAAGGCACCACTGCCATCGGCATCGTCACCGAGCGCGACGTGCTGCGCGCCGCAGCAGCGGGCGGCTACGACGGCATGGTGGGTGCGGTGATGACGGTGCCGGTCGACACCATCGATGTCGCGACCCCGTTGCCAACCGCACTGGCGTTGATGCGCGAGCGCGGGTATCGCCACATGCCGGTGACCGATCACGGCCACCCCGTCGGCGTGGTCTCACTGCGCGACCTGATGCGCGTGGCGTCCATCGGGCCGGCAGAGGTGCCTCGCGGCCTGAAGGGCGTGGCGGTTGCCGACACCGAAGTGGGCGATGTCCGCGGCAGTGAGGGCTTCTACCACTACCGCCAGTTCTCGGCAGTGGAACTGGCCGAGCGGCGGCCGATCGAGGACGTCTGGCGGTTGATGATCGACGGGGCGTTGCCCGACAACCGCGAGGAACGCGCTGCGTTCATCGCGGAAGTCGCACCACTGCGTGCGATCACGCCGTCCGTGCTGGCAGTGCTGCCTGCGATCGCGGCCGTCAGCGAGCCACTCGACGGCCTGCGCACGGCGCTTTCGCTGGCCGCCGCCGAACGCGGTCTGCGGCCACTCATCGACATCGGCCCGGACGAGCGACGCGCCGACGCGCTGTTCCTGTGTGCGATCACCCCCACGTTGCTGTGCGCGCTGCACCGACTCCGACGCGGTGATGAGGTGCTCGCGCCGCGTGCCGAACTGGGCTACGCGGCCAACTACCTGTGGATGCTCACCGGCGTCGAGCCCACCGCCGCACACGCTCGGGCAGTCGAGCAGTACCTGGTCTGCACCATCGATCACGGCTTCAACGCGTCCACGTTCACCGGCCGCGTCGTCGCGTCGACGGGCGCCGACCTCGGCGCATGCGTGGTGGCCGCCATCGGCTCGCTGAGTGGGCCACTACACGGTGGAGCGCCCAGCCGCGCGCTGGCACTGTTGGACGAGATCGGCTCTCCCGATCGCATCGACGACGTCGTGGCCCCGATGATCGAGCGCGGTGACAAGATCATGGGGTTCGGACACGCGGTGTACACAGCCGATGACCCTCGATCCCTGATGCTGCGCGGCGTCGCCAGGCGCATCGCCGTCGAGCCGGCCGATCGGCACCTCGTTGCCTTCGCCGAAGCCACCGAGGCCGGGGTGATCGCGGTGCTCGACCGGCTGAAGCCCGGCCGGCAGTTGCGAGCCAACGTGGAGTTCTACGCGGGTGTGGTGATGCAGTTGTGCGACATCCCGCCGGAGATGTTCACGCCCACGTTCGCCTCCAGCCGCGTGATCGGCTGGTGCGCGAACTTTCTCGAGCAGGCCGCCGACAACAAGATCATCCGCCCCAGTGCGCGTTACATCGGCCCGCCGCCGCCGCAGCCGATTCCGGCCTTCCGGTGACCCGGCCATCGAGGGACGCGGACTACACCAGCGAGTCGATGACCCGTTGCAGATCGGCCGGCGTGGTGTGCGGGTGCACCAGGCACACGCGCAGCAGGGGGTGGCCACGGAACTCGCTGACCGCGATGAAGAACTCGCCGTCGGCGAGGTGCTGATCGCTCCAGCGTTGGTAGTCGTCGCGCGCCCAGCCAGGGCGGGTGAACGTCACGATCGACAGCGTGGTGGGCGCGAACAGCTCCAGGTGCGATGCCGCTTGCACCGCCGCGGTGAACGCCCGCGCCGTGGCCAGACAGCTGTCGACAGCATCGCGATAGGCGTCGGTTCCGTGCGCGGCGAGGCTGAACCAGAAGGGCACCCCGCGGGCGCGCCGGGTGAGGTGCACCGCGTAGTCGCTGGGGTTCCACTGGTCGGCGCTCACCTCCACCGCCTCCAGGTACTCGGCGGTCTGGGTGAACGCGGCGCGGGCGATGCGCACGTCGCGGTACAGCAGCGCGCAGCAGTCGTACCCGGCGAACAGCCACTTGTGCGGGTCGACCACCATCGACTGCACGCGGTCGATGCCCGCCAGCGCCTCGCGACCGGTGACGGTCAGCACCGCCGCGCCGCCATAGGCACCATCCGCATGCAACCACAAGCCCTCCTGCTCGGCCACGTCGGCGAGGCCGGCGAGATCGTCGACCATGCCCAGGTTGGTGGTGCCGGCGGTAGCCGAGATGGCGAACACCGGCGCGCCTCCCTGCGCTCGATGCGCCGCCAACGCCACGGCGAGATCGTGTGCCCTGAGGCGGCCGAACTCGTCGCCGTCGACCAGCAGCACGTCGCAGTCCAGCACGCTCGCCACCATTCGAACCGAGGAGTGAGCCTGCTGCGCGCATGCGATGGTGAGGCGATCGCGGGTGTGTTCGCGATGCTCCGATCGCCACCACCGGCGCGCGGCGGCCAGCGCCGACAGGTTGCCCGGCGTCGCACCGCTGACGAACACTCCCCCGGCGTGATCGCCGAGGCCGACCTCGCGGCACAACCAGGCGAGCGCGATGTTCTCGGCGGCGATGCCACCGGCACCCTCCAGCCACCAGTCGCCGATCATGTTCATGCTCGCGATCATCACGTCGGCTGCCAACGACGCCGGCGTCGCTGCCGACGGGATGAAGGCATACACGTTGGGGTTGGAGACGTTCATGCAGTTCGCGCCCACCACGTCGCGCATCAACTCCACCGCTTCCTCGGCACCGATGCCGGCTGCCGAGATGCTGCCGGCGAGCGCGCCGTAGATGGTGGCTGCCGAGGCCGGTGACCGCAACGGTTTGACGGTGGTGAGCTCGTGGCGCGCAACTGCCAGCGCGAGGTTGACGAGGTGCTGGTCGTGGTCGTGCATGCTGGCTCCCCGGGAAGGTCGCGCCAACGATGCCACACCCGATCGCGAACCCCGACCATCACCTGCCGCTGAGGCCGGCGTTGCCGCCGGGGGTCAGCGTCGACGGATGACGAGCGCCACACCGCCTGCGGCGAGCAGCCACGAGGCGAGCGGCAGCATGTTGCGGTTGCCGGTCGCGGGCAGGCGCAAGTTGGTCGTCGCGATCGCCGTCGTGGTGCTCCCGAGGCTGCTGGGGCCCTGCTGTTGCAGGCTTGTGGTGGTCTCGGGCGACCGCGCGGTGACCGGGACGGTTCCCGTGGTCGTCGGGACGACGCTGGTGCCGGGCGCGGAGGTGCCGGGCAAGGTGACGAACGGGCAGGGCACGATGGCGGCGCTGGTGAAGGTCCACTGCAGCCAGAACGGTTCCGGGCCGTCGAAGTAGAAGCCATTTGTCGGCTCGGCGGTCACCGTCAACGGGGACGTCAAGGTGTAGACGCCGGGGGGCGGGTCGAACCTCACCCGCTGCACGTCGAGGATGGTCACTCTGTCGGCCATGCCACAGGTGGCCGACTGCACCGGGGTGGCGGGCGTGGGAATGGGACAAGGGTTGTGCTGGGGTTCGAACGCGCCCCACGTGCGGCCGGGACGGTTGACGTTGAACGAGCCGGTCGCCCAGGTGCCGTCGACGTGGTACTGCACGAACAGGTCGCTGACCGGGTAGGGGCCGAAGGGGATGATCCAGGTACCTGCCCCGTAGGTGACGGTCGCCGGGGCGTTGTAGTCGTCGGAGTAGGTGATGGTCACGGGTTCGTCACCCGCGATCACGACGGTGACGAAGGCCGACCAGGTGAGGTCGCCGCATTGGATGTCGTTGACGGTTTCGACGCCCACAGCCGTGGTGGGGTCGCCGGGGGCCGCCAGGGTGGGGGTTGCGACAGCCAGCGCGGCCAGCGCAGCCAGCGCGCTTACGAGGAGCGTTCGCATGGTTGGTCTCCCTTGGTGGTCGAGATGGCGCAGATGTCAGCCCCTGGTCGTGATTCGTCACTGCGCATCAACAACCCAGACTCTCGAAACGCAGTGTCGTGACGCAGGTTGCGCAATTTAATCTGTCAATGCGCGCGAAGGCTGGGATCGTGAGCGAACGAACGAGGCCGTACCGCCATGTGGGACGCTGCACTCGACGGACCGCCGGCGCGGGAGCACAGTGGTAGCGGATGCCGACCGCCGCACGAACACTCGTCGACCAACTGATCGCGCTCGGCGCCGATGTTGCCTTCGGTGTGCCCGGCGAGAGCTACCTCGCCGTGCTCGACGCGCTCTACGACACGCCTCGGCTGCGGTTCGTGACATGCCGTCACGAGGGTGGCGCCGCGTTCGCCGCCGAGGCACATGGCAAGCTCACCGGTCGCCCCGGGGTGCTGATGGTCACCCGCGGGCCGGGTGTGCTCAACGCGGCCGTCGGCATTCACACCGCGCAGCAGGACGAGACACCGCTGCTGGTGTTCGTCGGGCTGGTACCGCGACACCAGCGTGGCCGCGATGCGTTCCAAGAGCTCGACCTCGGCCAGGCCTTCGGGTCGATCTGCAAGTGGGTGCACGAACTCGACCAACCGTCGCGCGTGCCGGAAGTGGTGAGCAGAGCGTGGACGATCGCGCGCTCGGGCAGGCCAGGGCCGGTGATGATCGGGTTGCCCGAGGACATGCTGGACGAGGCGTGCGAGTCGCCGCTCGTGCCGCCGACGCCACACCCGCGAGCCGACGTGGGCTCGGACACCGCTGCAGAGGTGGCGTTCCTGCTCGGCTCGGCTGCCCGCCCGCTCGCGATCGCCGGTGGCAGCCGCTGGAGCGAAGCGGCCATCGATCTCCTGCCGCAGGTGCTGCCCGGTGTGCCGTTGGTGACCGGCTTTCGCCGTCAGGACCTGATCGACCACCGGCTGCCCTCGTTCGCGGGTTCACTGGGCCTTGGCGCCGATCCCGCGTTGGTGGCGCGTGTTGCGGCGGCCGATCTGGTGCTTGCCGTCGGCGACCGGCTCGACGACCCCACCACCGACGGCTTCACCCTGTTCCCACCACCGGGAGCCGGGCGGCGGCTGGTGCACGTGCACCCCGAACCTCGCGAGCTGGGCCGCGTGTTCCTGCCCACGATCTCGATCGCGGCCGAGCCGGAAGCGTTCCTGCGCGCGCTGCCGCCGATCGCCGGCGATCCGACACGCTCGGCCTGGACGGCCGCTGCCCGAGCCGGCTACGTGGCCTGGAGCGCCACCGAGAGCGTGCTCGACGAAGTCGCTCGCGGCATGCGCGACGTGCTGCCCGATGACGCCATCGTCACCAATGGCGCGGGCAACTTCACCAGGCCGCTGCAGCGCTCGTTCGCCTACCGCCGCCCCGGACGCCAACTGGCGCCGGTGGGCGGGTCGATGGGCTACGGGTTACCGGCTGCCCTGGCAGCCAAGCTGGCCCACCCGGATCGCGTCGTCGTATGCGTTGCCGGCGACGGTGACCTGTTGATGACAGCACAGGAGCTGGCCACGGTGATGCTGGAGGGTGCAGCCGTGGTGGTGCTGGTGGTGGACAACGGTGTGTACGGCACGATCCGCACGCATCAGCAGCGCCGGTACCCCGGCAGGCCCATCGGCACCACCTTGAGCAACCCCGACTTCGTGACCTTCGCCATGAGCTTCGGCATGCAGGCAGAACGCACCACCACCGCCCCCGACACCGTCGCCGCGCTCCGGCGCGCGGTGGCGCTCGACCGGCCGGCGCTGGTGCATCTCGTCACCGAGTGAACGTTCGTCACCGAGCAGGCGCGACCGCCGACCACCGACCACCGTCTCCTCGGATGGCACCTGGCCATCCGAGGAGACGTGTGCGGGGGCCGAACCGACACGCGTGCGGATGGATCAGGTGTAGACGCCCAGGAACGCAGGGTTCAGCTTGCGGTCGTGGTAGAAGACGGCCGGGCCGACCTCGTCCCACGTCCAGGTGAGCGGCTCCCAGTCGGGGTACGACTGGTAGCCACCGCAGAACGTCTCGAAGCGGTTGCCGGAGTTGTCGAACGCATAGATGGTGGTGCCGCGCGTGACGCCGTGACGCGTGGGCCCCATGTCGATGGTGACCCGGTTCATCGACATCAGGTCGGCGGCGCGCAGCACCTTCTCCCAGCTGTCCAGCAGGAACGCCGTGTGGTGCAGCTTGCCCGGCTCCTCGTTGCGCACGAGCGCGATGTCGTGCGCCTTGGTGCTGCACGACAGCCAGATGGCCAGATCGGTCTTGCCGTCCTCGAGCAGGATGTGCTCGACGAGGTAGAAGCCGAGCACGTCGACGAAGAGCGCCTGCACCTTCTCGATGTCGGGGCCGTAGAGCAACGCGTGATCCATGCGGATCGGCGCGATGCCGCGCTCGGCGGCCTCGTTCCACGGTGGCGGGTTGATGTAGCCCATGCCGTTGCCGACGTCGGTCTTCTGCGAGTACAGCTCGATGAGGTGGCCCGACGGGATCTGGAAGCGAACACGCTCGCCGGTCTCCAGCAGGTCGCCGGCCGGGACGCGTTCGGTGGTGACGCCGTAGTTCTTGAGGTCGGCTTCGAGCGTGGCGAGCGTGGCATCGTCGGCCACCTTGAAGCCGTAGAAGTCCATGCCGGCCTCACCGGCGTCGCGCAGGATGAGGCTGTGGTGATCGCGCTCGTCCCACCCCTTGAAGTAGGCGCGAGTTGCGTCGCGACCTGTCTGCACCAGGCCGACGACGTTCGAGTAGAACTCGACCGCTTCGTCGAGGTCGAGGACCTTGAGCTGCATGTGCCCGGGTCGGAGCACTCCAGTGATTGCCATGTTCTTTCTCCTTGTTGAGTTGTGCTGGTTCGGGTTGCTGTGGGTCGGTTGTTGTGGTTCAGGGTTGGCTGCGATGGTGGGCTCAGCCGTCGTTGCCGGCGCTCGCAGTGGGATGCAGTGCTGGTTCGACCGTCGGCTTCGGGCAGACACGAACGGTGAGATCGCTCGTCGGGAAGATGCGGCACGACAGCACGACGCCGGCAGCGAGATCGGCTTCGTCGACGTGCGCCTTGCTCATCTTCTTCGCGGTGTAGGTACCCGCCAGCACCTGTACTCGGCAGACGCCGCACCCGCCGTTGCGGCAGCCCACCTGGATGCCATCGCAGCCGAGGTACTCCATGGCGACGAGGACGTTCTTGGTGTCGGGGCAGAGGAACTGCTGCCCGGTGGGCTCGACGGTGATGGTGTGCACGGCCATGGCTAGATCCGCTTGAACAGCGGGCTGCGTACCCGCGACGAGTCGGCGGCCGAGATGAACAGCTCCTGATAGATGTCGCGCTCGAAGAGCCTGCCCTGCATCAGAGTGGTGATGCAGGCGTCGACCATCGCCGGCGGGCCGCACAGGTAGGCCTTGTGGCCGCGGAAGTCGCCCGCGAAGTGTGCGGCCGCCGCCTCGTGCACGAAGCCGCGAGCACCGGCCCAATCGCTGTCGTCGGGTTCGTGCGACAACGCCGGCACATACGTGAACGAGGGCACCCGAGCTGCCAGCTCGGTGAACTCGTCGGCGTAGTACAGCTCGTCGCGGTTGCGGGCGCCGTACACGAGCGTGATGGGCAGCATGCAGTCGTGTTCGATGAGATCGAGGATCATCGACCGCGGGCTCGACAGGCCAGAACCGCCGGCCAGGAACAACATCGGCAACTGCGCCGAGCTGCGCACGTGGAAGCGACCGTACGGGCCGGACAGGCGGAGACGATCCCCCACGGCCAGCTGCTGATGGATCCAGGTCGTTGCCACCCCGCCCGGCAGGTAGCGCACGTCCAGCTCCACCTCACGGGGGTTGGACGGGGCCTGCGCGAACGAGAACGGTCGGTGGCCGGCACCATCGGGCAGTTCCACGTTCACGTACTGGCCCGCCTGGAACGGCAGCCCATCGGGCTCGTCGACGAGTGCCCACACGCCCTTGATCGTGGGCGTGAGTTGCTGCAGGCGGCTGACCGTTGCCATCACGGTCCGCACCGGCAGGTTGAGCGCGTCGGGCTCGTCGTCGATGTCGGCTTCGATCGTGACATCGGTCTCCGCCGTCGCGCAGCAGGCGAGGCACAGACCCTCCTCACGCTCGAAGTCCATCAAGGCGAAGCTGGAGATGGGCCCGTGGTCGATCTCACCATCGAGCACCTGCACCTTGCAGGTGCCGCACAGGCCATGCCCGCAGGCGTGCGGCAGGTACACGCCCGCGCGCAAGCTGGCGTCGAGAAGGGTTTGACCTTCCTCGACCTCGATGGTCTGCCCCAGGGGCTCGATGGTGAGCTCGTACGTCATCTGCGCCGCACCTCAGGTGGAGGAGCCCTTGATCCCGGTGAGGCCAGGAGTGCGGAACGTGATGCTGTCCTTGTGGCGCATCCCGTTCTCCGTCAACGACTTGGCCGGGTCGGGACTGAACGGCTTTCCGCCCTTCGTCCACTCCACCGTCGACCAGTCGATCTTGGCGAAGTCGGGGTGGTAGCCGCAGGCCCCCGGCAGCACGCCTTCGATGATCGCCCCGAAGGGCATGTCGGGCGGCAATGGGACCGCGAACGGCGCGCAGAACATCAGGTGGTCGAGCCACCCGATGAAGGTGAGCTGGGCCCCGTGGAACTTGTCCTGGGTGTCCTTGGGAACGCCCACGTACTCCTTCACAGCTGCAACAGCCATGGTGTGTCCTCCTTCGTTCTCAGGCGCCGGCCGGCGAGCCGCCGGCCGGAGCGTTGCTCGTGGTCTGCTGCTTCCATGCCTGGAAGTTCTGCTGGTCCCGCGAGCCTTCGTAGGGGCTGTTGTCGACGCCGACGTTCATCCGGTACCACTTGATCACTTCCAGCAGTGGGTTGAAGTCGGCGGCAGTCGGGTCCGCGTCGGGTCCGAAGCAGTTGCCCTGGTAGATCTGCTGCACCGGCAGCCACGCCTGCACGTACTTCTCCGGCTCGTAGTCGAAGATGTTCTTACAGCCGTCGGAGCACGTGTGGTACGTCTCGCCCTTGTGCTCGCTCTCGCGGTAGCAGATGCGGGTGGGGTCGCCGGGCTCGGTGAAGAGCATGGGGATCTGGCACACCTGGCACAGCATTGGCAAGGTGCCGTTGTAGAAGCGGTTGCCGGCAGCTTCCTGTTCGGCCCAGTGCTCGAAGCGAGGCCGGTAGTACTCGTCGAAGCTGTCGGGGTACTTCTCGCTCTGCCAGTCCATCTCTTCAGCGCTGGGCATCCACGTGTGGAACGGCGCTGCGCCCTGGTACTGGTAGAAGGTGCTCCAGGCCTGCGCCGACAGGTGCTCCTTGTCGTCGCACGCCTGCTGCCAGCCCAGCGGTGGGCGGATGCCGTAGCGGGCCAGGTCCTGGAAGAGCGCCCCGCCGTTCTCCTCGGCGTAGATCTCCCAGGCTTCCTTCCAGCTCATCACCTTCTTGGGCAGCATGTAGTCGAGCATCATCGCCACCAGCGTGAGCACGCGGTAGCCACGCCAGAACCACTTGTCGATCCAGTGCTGCACGATCGGCAGGTTGTCGGGGTCCTGCTCGAGCATGAACTTGATCGCCTCGAGGCCAAGGGTCATGTGCCGCGACTCGTCGCTCTGGGCCGAGAAGCCGAATGCCATCGCTCCCATGTCGCCGTTGTAGGCGGCGCCGGAGATGAACGGGACGAACAGCAGGTTGGTGAGCACGTACTCGAAGGAGAAGCCGATCGCGATCATGTACTCGAACGGGCCGGCGGTGATGGCGTCGTCGAAGAACGACTTCGGCACCGACAGGTACCACACACGGTCGTGCATGTGCCGCCAGCTGTGGAAGCCGTCGTACAGCTTGTTGTAGTTCGACATCGAATGGATCTGCGTCTGCGCGTGGCGCAGCTCGTCGAGCGACTGCATCTGGCACGCCACGCGTGCACCGACGCCGGGCAGTTGCCGGCCGACGTGGGCGAAACCGCGATGGGCCATGTACTCCAGCGGCGAGACACCGGTGAGGAACAGCTTCAGCGAATTGAGGTAGCGCGCATCGGTGAGGCCGAGGTGGCCGTTGTTCTGCGCGAACGCATCCATGATCGCGTAGAGCTTCTGCTCCTTCTCGGCCTGGTACTTCCAGTAGGCGTCCATCGTGAGACGGAACGGGTCCTCCCACTTGTCCCAGTCGTGGATCTTGATGCCCTCGTAGGTGGCGTACGGGAACACCTCCTCCATCGGCTGGTAGCTGGTCTCCCAATCGAGGCCGCGGGTCATCAGCGCATAGCGCTCCTTGAGACCCGGCTTCTTCGTGGTCGCTGCTTTCGGTGCATTGGCGATGTCGGTCATGGCTCGTTCCTCACTGCTTCCAGCTCAAGGTGAATTCGTCGTCGGACTCGTCGACATGGCCCGACAGGGTGATCAGGTGGACTTGCATCTCTTGGAGGTCGAAGCGGCGCCCGAGCTTCTCCTCGATGGTGCTGCGGTAGATGGTCATCGAGTCGGGCACGTCGACCTTCACCATCGCCGGCTGCTCGTTGACGACCGCCGTGGGGTTGTCGTCGGTGATGGCCTCGACGATGCCGCGGCTCGTCTCGTTCGTCTGGAATGCGATGAACACGGTGGACACGGTGAACTCCCGGCTCAGAGGGCCAGGCCGCACTTGGCGGCCCGGGTTTCGAATGCGGATACGACCTCGGTCAACGCGGCCGGGGCATCGGCGCCGAGCGCCAGGTCGGCCAGCGGAGCCAACGCCGTGACCGCTCGGTCGCGCCAGGCCGTCGCCCAGCCGTTGAGCAGTGCCGCGTTGGCCGTGCTCTCGCCGGCGGCGGTCTTGATGGTTGCATCCACCCAGCGGCTGGTCTCGGCGAACCAGTCCGCCTGGAAGCGCAACAGCATCGAGACCGTGGGGCCTGCTTCTGCCGCCAGCAGGTTGTCGAACTTGTCGTAGATCAGCGGGTAGAGCAGGCCATCGAGCACCAGGTTCTGCGCGACGAACAGCTCGATCGGGTCGGCGAGCACGAACGTGTCCTCCACGTAGCGGCGCAGCTGCTGCCATGCCGGCTCGTCGAGCCATGCCCGCTTGCCCTCGTCCAGGCTGGCCACGTCGCCGAAGAGCAGGCCCAAGCGAGTGAGGTACTGGGCGATGCCCAGCTGATCCATCGCTTGGAAGATGCACGGCGCGGTCAGCGCAGTGCCGTAGCCGTATGCGCAGATCGAGGAGTTGTTCATGTTGGCGCCCCACGCGACATGGCGCAGCGGCACCAGCACATCGAGCGCCGTGCGCTTCGCGTCGGCGGCGTAGGTCTCGGCCAACCCGCGGCGCTCGACGAACTCGAAGTCGGCCTCGGTGGTCTCCTGCATGCGTGCTCGAGTGGTGGTGTAGGTGGCGTAGTAGAACTGGCGCGGATCTTTGAACGCGTACCAGTCGGCCATCACGATCTTCGACCGGGAGGCATCGAAGATCTCGTGATCCGGGTCCCACGTGGGCCGGTAGTGGAAGTTCGCATCGGCCTGGACGTTGAGCGTGGCCTCCTGGTAGCGGGAGGCGGCTTTGTCCGGCCCGATCCGGTCGGCGATGTGGGTGAACGTCTGCCGGATCGGCTTGATGCTCACTGTCCGAAGATCGATCTGCATCGTGTCTCCTTGCGTGTCACGCTCGCGGTTGCGAGCTACCTGAATCGACGCTGCGCGGCATCGCGCATCGTCCAGTCCCAGTCGTCGACCACGTGGTCGACGTCGGGTTCGTTCTCTGTGTCCGAGTGCACGATCGGATCGAGCAACTCGGTGCGGTGCAGTGCACAGAACTCGGCGAAGGCCGGTTCGGTGAGCAGCATCTCCACGAACAGCGATGGCTCGCCGATCGAGAAATGGAACTCGACGAAGCCGTCCGGCCGGTGTTCGACGACTCGCACGAACGTGCGAGACGTATCGAATCCGATCGGTTGCGGCACCCCCTCGATCCCCACTTGCGCACAGTGCGCCTCGTCTCCCGGCGGGGTAAATGAACTCGTTCCGATATGCGGAACGGGTGCGCGAGCGCGCCAGGCGCGGGTTCCCGACCGCGCGAAGTCCGCCGTGCGTCGTATTCCTCCGGGGGCGACGGCGCCGATGTGTCAAAGTCCGTGCCGTGACGAGCGAGTCGTTGAGCGTGTGGAGCAATCGCGACTTCCGCCTTGTCCTGGGCGGCGGCTTCGTCAACAACGTGGGTGACTGGTTGCTCGCGGTCGCGCTCCCCGCGTTCGTGTACATCGAGACCGGCTCCGGTCGAGCCACTGCTGCCATCGTCGTCATCGAGTTGCTGGTGGCCATCGTCTGGGGCCCGTACGGCGGCAGCTTGGTCGACCGGTGGGATCTGCGGCGCACCGTGATCCTCACCAACGTGCTGCAGGCGATCTGCCTCGTGCCGCTGCTGGCGGTGACAGCCGATCGCGTGTGGCCCGCGTTCATCGTGGCCGGCGTGCAGGGGTTGCTGCGCGAGGTGAACGACCCGGCGTCGTTCGCGCTGGTGCCGCGCATCGTGCCCGCGGAGCAACTGACCGCAGCGAACGCGGCGAACGCCGCAGGCGGCTCGCTGGCCCGCCTCATCGGCTCGCCGATCGGCGGTCTTGCCGTGGCGGCCGGCGGGTTGCCGCTGGTGGTGATCGTCGACGGAGCCACGTTCCTGGCGGTTGCGGTCGCGACCTGGCTGGTGCGCACTCCGACGCCCAGCCTGCACGACGACACCAGCGCCGACGAAGGCGTTGGGGTGCGCAGCGGCTGGCGGCGGATCCGGCAGCACCCGCGCCTCGTCGGGTATCTCACCGTGCAGACCATGGCCAGTTGGACGTTCGCCATGTTTCCCGTGCTGTTCATCGCGTTCGTCATCGATGTGTTGCGCGGTGATGAAGCGACCGTGGGGCTGATTCGAGGGATGGCGGCGTTCGGAGGCCTCACCGCGTCGTACCTCGTCGGGCGACGCGCGAAGAACGTCGACCCGACGCTGCTGATGATGTGGGGGTACACCGGCCTCGGGTTGGTGGCGTTCGTGTTCGTCAACGTCAGCTCGGTGTCGACATCGCTGTGGTTGTTCCTCGGGTTGTTCGCGCTCAGCGGCCTCCCGAACATGACCTCACAGGTCGGCGCCGTCGGCGCAGCGCAGCGCCTGTGCCCACCCGAGCTGCTAGGACGCTTCCAAGGGCTTGCGTCGGCAACCGGGGCGGTTGGTGCAATCGGAGGGTCCGTCCTCGTCGGCCTGCTCATCAGCCACGACAACGTGAAGGTGCTGCTCAACGTTCAAGCCGGGCTCTACGTCATGTGTGGGCTGGCCACTCTGCTGCTGGTCGTCCGGCGAGGCGACAGCACGCCGTCGATCACCACGTAGCTGCGACGAACGATGAACACCGGCTCAGAACATGGCGACAGCGTGCCTGACGAGTGCTTCGCCAACATTCGACTGGCGGAGGTCTACGACGACCTCGAGGCGGACCGCGACGATCTCGGTCACTACGTGGCGATGGTCGACGAGTTCGAGGCTCGCCATGTGCTCGACGTGGGCTGCGGAACCGGGGTGCTCGCTTGTCGTCTCGCCGCGAAAGGTCTCGAGGTCACCGGTGTCGACCCGGCAGCGGCATCGCTGTCCGTTGCCCGGCGCAAGCCTGGTGCAGATCGAGTGCGATGGGTCCTTGGCGACGCCACCACGCTGCCTCCGCTGGAAGCCGACCTGGCCACGATGACCGGCAACGTCGCCCAGGTGTTCCTCGGCGATGCCGACTGGTTGGCCAACCTTGCCGGCATTCGCCGTGCGTTGCGACCGACCGGTCGTTTGGTCTTCGAGGTTCGCGATCCTGCTCGAAGAGGTTGGCGGGAGTGGAACCGCGCCGACTCCATCTCGCGAGTGGCGATCGCCGGGCTGGGCACCGTGGAGTACTGGGTGGAGCTGACCGAGGTTTCGCTCCCGATGGTCTCCTTCACGCAGCACTACCAGTTCGATGACGGGTCGCTGCTCACCTCCGACTCGACTCTGAGGTTTCGTGAGCGCGACGAGATCGTGGCATCGCTCTCGGCGACGGGGTTCTCCGTCCTCGAGGTTCGAGAGGCGCCCGATCGCCCGGGACGGGAGTTCGTGTTCGTCTGTGGCGTGGCGTCCTCCCAAGGCCAGCAGCACTGAACTCCCGGTCACGCTCGCCCTCACGAGTCGGCTCCTGGTTCACGCGGGGCCGCTGATCGCCGCAATCGTGTCGGCGAGGATGGTCCGCAGGCGATGAGGTCGTTCGAGGTTGACGTAGTGGCCGCAGTCGTCGACGACGTGGAACTGGCGTTGCGGTCCCTCGCCGAGCGAGCGAGTGACCGACACCGGCGGCGTGCGGTCCTGCGCGCCGCTGACGACCACCAACGGCTTCGTCCAGCCGGCCACGAATTCGGTGTGATCGCGGCGGTCGTGAAATGCACGCAGGCCGTTCGCCACTCTGGTCACGTCGTGGGAGAGCGCAAGATCTCGGGCTGCTGCCACGACCTCGGGGAGTGCTGCACTGCCGAACAGCGGCTCCCAATAGGCACTCCACGCAGCGGCCAGGCCGTGCGTCTCCACGACTCGGACCGACTCATCGCGAAGCGTCGGGTCGGGCCGCACCCCGGCCTTGGCGCCGACCAGCACGATTCCTGATACCTGCTCCGGCGCCAGCCGTGCGATCTCCAGTGCACAGGAGCCGCCCACCGAGCAGCCGACGACCATCAGCTCCTCGGTGCCGGCCATCGCGACCACTGCAGACGCCCATTCGACGATGGAGTCACCGAGGCCGAACAGATCCGGAGCAATCACCTTCTCACCGACAGCTCGGTCGGCCTCGCTCCACATCCTGCCGTCGAACGGCAGCGCGTGGAGCAAGACCATCAGCACCTTGCGAAGAGTACGCACTCTGCTGTCGCCATTCGACGAGCATTCGGCGAGCCGTGGTGCGGTGAGCCCTTCAGGGAGTCTGCGGCCGACCGGTCACGCGACGCAGAACTCGTTGCCCTCCGGGTCGAGCATCACGACGTGCCCGAGGTGCTCGTCGTAGCGCTCCTCACGCAACACGGTGCCGCCGGCAGCTGCGAGGACGGCCACCTTCGCACGGATCAGCTCCTCGCGCGAGGCCATGTCCCACGGCGGCTCGCCGGCAACTCGGATGTCGATGTGCATCCGGTTCTTGGCGGTCTTGCCCTCTGGAACTCGCAGGAAGCCGATCGCCGGCCCGCGGCCATCGGGGTCGACGATGGAGGCGCCGTCAGGGTCGTCGTACCCCGGCTCGGCCATATAGCCCAGCGCGAGCGCCCAGAACCCGGCCACCCGGTGCGGGTCGTTGGCATCACAGCCCAGCGTCCAGTGCGTCGCCACCTCCGCAGACTACGTCGCCTCGTCGGCAAGGTATCGTCGAAGCGCCATCGTCGCCAGCGATCGAGCGCCACACATCGGGGGCCGTGCATGCGCGTCGGAGTCATCATCGAACACCACGTGCGGCCCGGGTCTCGCGACGCGGTGCGCGCCATCTGGGACGAGCTCCTCCGCCCCGCCATCATCGCGAACGCTGCTCACGAGGCGTACGCCTACATGTACGACGTCGACGATCCCGACGTGATCCGAGCCTTCCAGCAGTACGTCGATGCGGCGGCGGCAGCGGCGTTCTTGGCAACTCCCGCGTACGCCGCGTACGTCGCCGCAGTGGAGCACCTGCTCGTGGGCCCTCCCACGGTGACGCGCACCGAAGTGGTGTGGACGAAGGGCCAGTAGCGCCGACTCCGGGCGTCCTTCGTCCCGGGTTCCGAGACAGAAGTCGCCCAGTTGCCGAGCTCGAACGATTGACGCCCGGAACCCGACGAGACGCCGGCGGTGGCTATCGGGGAATGGTGGGGAACGCCACGAACCTGGTCTCGGTGAAGAACTCGCGGCTGTAGCCGCCACCTTCACGGCCCAGGCCGCTGTGCTTGACGCCACCGAACGGCTGGCGCAGGTCGCGTTCGAAGAAGCAGTTCACCCAGATCATGCCGGTCTGCAGGCGAGCGGCCACGTAGTGGGCGGTGGTCTGGCTCTCGGTCCAGATGTAGCCGGCCAGGCCGTACTCGCTGTCGTTGGCGATGGCCAGCCCTTCCTCCACCGAGTCGAAGGGAACCACCACGGCCACCGGGCCGAAGATCTCCTCCTGGCACACACGAGCAGAGGGTGCCGCGTCGACGATGATCGTCGGCTCGACGAAGTAGCCAGTGTCCATGCCCGGCGGTCGCGTGCCACCCGACAGCACCCGGCCTTCGGTGCGGGCCAGCTCGATGTAGCCCATCACCTTGTCGTACTGCGCCTTCGACACGACGGGGCCGAGGCGGGTGGACGCTTCCATCGGGTCGCCCACCACCCACTTCTTCGATTCGGCCACGAACGCCTCGAGGAACTGGTCGTACACCTGGCGCTGCACCAGGATGCGCGACCCGGCGATGCACAGCTGCCCGGAGTTGCTGAAGATGCCGGCGGCAACCGTGGCCACACACTTGGGCATGTCGGCGTCGGCGAACACGAACACCGCCGACTTGCCACCCAGCTCGAACGAGGTGCGCTTCAGCTGCGGCGCCACCCGGGCAGCGATGTCGCGGGCGGTGGCCGGCGAACCGGTGAACGACACGCCGATGACATCGGGGTGCTCGACCAACGGTGCGCCGGCCTCCTTCCCGAACCCGAGCACTGTGTTGTAGGCGCCGGCGGGAAGGCCCGCCTCGGCGAAGATCTCACCGAGCACACCGATCGACAACGGTGACAGCTCGCTGGGCTTGTGCACCACCGAGTTGCCGTACGCGATGGCCGGCCCCAGCTTCCACGTGCTCAGCATGAACGGCGCGTTCCACGGACTGATGAGCGCGAACGTGCCGACCGGATCGCACATCGTGTAGGTGAGCAGGTTGTCGTCGCGGTTGAACGAGTGGTTGCCGGCGAGCTCCTGCTCCATCGCGAAGAAGCGCAGGTTCCAGGCCGAGCGGCTGGGGCCCTGCACCGGGGCACCGATCGGGTGGCCCATCTCCAGCGCCTCCAACCGGTTGATCTCCGGGTAGCGCTGGTCGATCAGGTCGGCGGCCTTCATCAGCACCTGCCGGCGAAACGACGGCTTCGCCCGCGACCAGTCGCCCGCCGCGAACGCATCGGTGGCCGCCTTCACCGCTGCCGCCACGTCGTCGACGTCGCCGCGTGCGGCGGTGGTGACCACCTGCTCGGTGACCGGACTGATCACGTCGAACGTCTGGCCCGACAGCGAGTCGCGGAACTCGCCGCCGATGAAGTGCCTGGCCGGTGCGACCGTCACGATGTGCCTCCTGCTTCCTGCTGGGCCGCCTGCTCGGCGGCTTGTCGCGCGCGCCGGTCGGCGAGGATCTCGCCGCCGGCGATGAACTCGGTGTCGTCGAACTCGGTGATCCACACGCGGATCGACGGCACCGGCGCGCCGACGGTCTCGTTCATCACCTTCGTGATGCCCTCCAGCAACGCTCGCTTCTGGTCGTCGGTACGACCCTTGGCCATGTACACCTGCACCAGCGGCATGATCACACGCCCCGCACGGTGACGGCGCCGAGGTGGCCGAAGGTGGCAGTGACGTGCGAGCCGACGTTCAGTGCCACTGCAGCGGTGAGCCCACCGCTGTACACGCACCAGCCGGCCTCGATGGCTTCGCCGCGAGCGCCCAGCCAGTTGGCCAGCAGCGCCACGGCTTCGGCCGGGTGGCCCATGGTGGCAGCCCCGGACGCGGTGGCCACCTGCTCGCCATCGACCTCCAGCAGCAGCCCGATCAGCGACAGGTCGACGTCGGTGGGCTTGATCATGATGGGGCCCATCACCACCTTCGCCTCCGAGGTGTTGTCGGCCACCACATCGGCGGCGGTGAACGAGAAGTCGGCGTAGCGACTGTCGATGATCTCCAACCCGCAGCACACGTACTTCGTGGCCGCGATGACATCGGCCGTGGTGACACCGGGGCCGGCGAGGCGCTGCTTCATCACGAACACGATCTCCGGTTCGACACGCGGGTGGATGAGCGACGACACCACGAACGGCTCGTTGGCCGGGTGCAGGCCGGTGGAGAACAGGCGGCCGTAGACCGGCTCGGACACGTTCATCTGCACCGCCTTCGCACGCGAGGTGAGGCCCAGCTTTGCGCCGATCTGGTGCTCACCGCGGGCGATGCGCCGGCGCGTCACCTCGTCCTGGATCGCGTAGCCGTCGTCGAGCGTCAGGTCGGGGTAGGCCTCGGTGAGCCGTGTGATCGCAGTGCGCTCGCGCACGGCGCCTTCGACGATGTCGGCGCACGCAGCCACCATGGTGTCGCTGCCGCTCATGCCGCGGCCTTGCCGGCGAGGGTGGCGGCGATCTGGATGATCTGGTCTTCCTGGCCGCCGACCAGGCCCTGGCGACCGCACTCGAGCAGGATCTCGGCGCCGGACACGCCGTACCGTTCGGCCGCTCGATAGGCGTGCTTGAGGTAGCTGGAGTACACGCCGGCGTAGCCCATGATGATGGCAAGCCGGTCTTTCACGCACTCGCCGTCCATGATGGGGCGCACGACGTCTTCGGCGACGTCGACCAGCTGCAGCACGTGCAGGCCGGTGGTGATGCCCTGGCGCTCGGCGACTGCGGCGAACACCTCCAGCGGTGTGTTGCCGGCGCCGGCACCGAAGGCCCGCGTGGACCCGTCGATCTGCACGGCTCCGGCCCGCACGGCCAGCACGCTGTTGGCCACCGACAGGCCGAGGTTCTCGTGCCCGTGGAACCCGACCTGCGCGTCGGCGCCCAGCTCGGCGACGACGGCCTGCACCCGCACCGTCACGTCTTCCAGGATCATCGCCCCGGCGGAGTCCACCACGTACACGCACTGGCAACCGGCGTCGGCCATGATCCGTGCCTGCTTCGCCAGCACCTCCGGCGGCTGCGAGTGGGCCATCATCAAGAACCCCACCGTCTCCAACCCGATCTCGCGGGCCACGCCGAAGTGCTGGATGGAGATGTCGGCCTCGGTGCAGTGAGTGGCGATGCGGATGATCGACAGCCCTAGATCGGCGGCGCCTTTGATGTCGTCCTTGGTGCCCAGGCCGGGCAGCATCAGCGCGGCGATCTTGGCCGTCGTGGCGGTCTCCACGGCAGCCTTCATCAGCAGCCGTTCGTCGGTGCGGGAGAAGCCGTAGTTGAACGACGAGCCCCCCAACCCGTCGCCATGGGTGACCTCGATCACCGGCATGCCGGCGGCATCGAGCGCACCGACGACGACGCGCACATCGTCCTCGGTGAACTGGTGGTGCTTGGCGTGCGAGCCGTCGCGCAAGGAGGTGTCGGTGATGCGGATGGCCAGCTCGGGTGAGTACGGCATGTCAGTTCACTGCGGCTTTCAGGTCGTTGTCGTTGGCGTTGCGGTTGTCGTTGGCGTTGTCGTTGGCGGTACCGCGCAGCAGGTGGCGGGCGATCTCGTTGCCCACCTTCGCTGCGGCGGCGGTCATGATGTCGAGGTTGCCGGCATAGGGCGGCAGGAAGTCGCCGGCGCCCTGCACCTCGATGAACGTGGCCACGCGAGCGGTGCCGTTGGCGAGCGTGTCGAACTGCGGCTCGCCGCGCAGGTGGTAGCCGGGCACGTAGGTCTGCACCTCGGCCACCATGTCGCGAATCGACTGGGCCACCGCGTCGTGGTCGGCGCCGGCGGGCAGCGAGCAGAAGATGGTGTCGCGCATCATCAGCGGCGGGTCGGCAGGGTTGAGGATGATGATCGCCTTGCCGCGAGTGGCCCCGCCGAGCACCTCCACCGCCTTGGCGGTGGTGCGTGTGAACTCGTCGATGTTGTTGCGCGTGCCCGGCCCGGCCGAGGCCGACGACACGGTGGCAACGATCTCGGCATAGTCGACCGGCACGACGCGGCTGACGGCGTACACGATGGGGATCGTTGCCTGCCCGCCGCACGTGACCATGTTGACGTTCATCGCACCCGTGCTGTTGTCACCCACGTGCTCGAACAGGTTGACGGGCGGCACCACGTACGGCCCGCGAGCCGCGGGCGTGAGATCGACGGCGTAGATGCCGGCCTTCTTGTAGCGCGGTGCGTTGCGCACGTGCACGTAGGCGCTCGTCGCCTCGAACACGATGCCGGGCAGTTCGGGCCGCTCGAGCAACCAGTCGACACCGTCGGACGACGTCTCCAACCCAGCCTCGCGGGCAAGCTTGAGGCCCGCCGAGTCGGGGTCGACGCCCACCATGTAGCGGGGTTCGACGAGCTCCGAGCGGAGCAGCTTGTACATGAGATCGGTCCCGATGTTGCCGGGACCGACGATGGCGGCGGGGATCTTGTGCATCGCAGTCACGACACCACGAGCACAGCGCCGGACGCAACCAACACGTTCCGGCAAACGGAACGCGCCACCTCAGACGAAGCGAACAGCGACATGGCCGAGGCCGTCGAAGTCGGCGCGCACGTGATCGCCGGCGACGACCGGGATCATCCGCGTGCACGAGCCGGGCATGATCACGTGCCCCGGCTCCAGCGCCACGCCGAACTGCGCAACCTTGTTGGCCAGCCACGCGACTGCGATGGCCGGATTGCCGAGCACGGCGCCCGAGCAGCCGGTCTCCACGATCTCGCCGTTCTTGCGCAGCGTGGCGCCGATGAGCGCCGGGTCGATGTCGTGCAAGCGGGTGGGCCGCCCACCGAGCACGAGCGCAGCCGAGGAGGCGTTGTCGGCGATGGTGTCTTGGATCTTGATCTTCCAGTCGGCCACGCGGCTGTCGACGATCTCGATCGAGGGCAGCACGTAGTCGGTGGCACGCATGACATCGGCGATCGTGACGCCAGGGCCTTCCAGCCGGCGGCCCAGCACGAACGCGACCTCGATCTCGGCCCGTGGTTGGCAGAAACGACCGATCGGGATGGACGCGCCTTCATCCACGAACATGTCGTCGAGCAGGTGGCCGTAGTCCGGCTCGTGCACGCCCAACATCTGCTGCATCGCCTTCGCCGACAGGCCCACCTTGTGCCCACGCACCAGTGCACCGGCCTCCAGCCGCTTGTTGATGTTGAGCAGCTGGATGCCGTAGGCATCGACGACATCGATCTCCGGGTAGGCCTCGGTGAGCGGCGAGATCACCTGCTTCGTCTCGTCGGCGTTCCAGAGCGCGAGCGCGGCGGCGGCAAGTTGCTCGGTGTTCAGCATGCGACGACAGTACGGATCGTCGCCGCACGCTGACAAGGAAGGCGTTCCGCAGGGCGGAACGCGGCCCTGTTCGCGGGACGCCGGCGAGGAGTAGGTTCGCCACGTGAGCGTCGACGATCAGGCTGGCGCCGACGCTGTCGAACCGGGCACCGACAACCCGGTGCGCAAGGCAGTCGGCCGCCCCGGCATCGAGGTGCTGAACCGCGCCGTCGACCTGTTGAATGCCTTCACCGAGGGGCCGGGCAGCACGCACTCGCTGGCCGAGATCGCCCGCCGCACCGGGCTACCGAAGCCCACGCTGCACCGCCTGCTGGCCGCGCTCGACGTGTTGGGCCTGGTGGAGAAGACGCCGGCCGGCTACCAGCTGGGCATCCGCCTGTTCGAGCTGGGCGAGCACGTGCCCCGCAAGCAGAAGCTGCGCGAGGCGGCACTGCCGTTCCTGCAGGACCTGTTCGAGGCCAGCCACGACACGGTGCATCTCGCCGTGCTCGACGGCACCGACGTGGTGTACCTGGAACGCATCCGCGGCCATCGCCCGATCAACGTCGCCTCGCGTGTGGGCGGCCGGTTGCCGGCGTACTGCACCGGCGTGGGCAAGGCACTGCTCGCGTTCAACCCGGAAGCGGCGATGAAGGCGTTGGCAATGCCGCTCGCCGCACGCACGCCGTACACGATCACCAACCATCAGGTGCTCGCGGAGGAGCTCACCCGCATTCGCCAGACCGGGCTCTCCTACGACCGCGAGGAGAACTCGATCGGCATCGTGTGCGTTGCGGCACCGATCCTCATCGACGATCGGGCGATCGGCGCGGTCTCGATCACCTGCTCGCCGCCGCGCACCGACGTCGAGCGCTACGCCCCAGCCGTCAAGGCCGCTGCGTTGGGCATCCGGCGCACCATCGCGCGCACCCCTGGGCTGCGCCCGTCAGACAGCACCCGAGGAGACAACAGGTCATGACCGACACGACATCATCACGCCCCGAGATCGGGCGCCGGGTCGACGCCAACGGCATCGGCACCAACTACCTGGAAGCCGGCGAGGGCACACCGGTGGTCCTCGTGCACGGCTCAGGGCCCGGCGTGTCGGCGTACGCCAACTGGCGGCTCACCATCCCCGACCTGGCCGGCGAGCACCGCGTGCTGGCCCCCGACATGGCCGGGTTCGGCTTCAGCGACAAGCCCGGCAACTACAGCATGGAGGGCTGGGTGCAGCAGCTCGACGCGTTCCTCACGGCGCTGCAGCTCGACAAGGTGTCGCTGGTGGGCAACAGCTTCGGCGGCGGCTTGGCACTGGCCTTCGCGGCACGGTGGCCCGAGCGCGTCGACAAGCTGGTGCTGATGGGTTCGATGGGGGTCACCTTCCCGATCACCGAAGGGTTGGACCGTGTGTGGGGATACGAGGCCTCGATCGAGAACATGCGGTCCGTGCTCGACTTCTTTGCGTTCGACCGCACCCTGGTGAACGACGAGCTCGCCGAGCTGCGCTTCCGCGCCAGCACCGAGCCCGGCATGCAAGAGGCGTTCTCGTCCATGTTCCCCGCGCCCCGGCAGCGGTGGGTGGAGTCGATGACGACGCCGCTGGAGCAGATCGCCGCGCTCCCTCACGAGACGCTCATCATCCACGGTCGCGACGACCGGGTGATCCCGCTCGACAACGCGTGGCAGCTGCTGCAGGTGATCAACCGCGCGCAGCTCCACGTGTTCGGGCGCTGCGGCCACTGGACGCAGATCGAGCACGCCAAGGCGTTCAACAACCTGCTGCTCGGCTTCCTGCGCAGCTGAACGAACGGGGCGCCATCCGGGCTCAGTGCGAGCCGGTGGCTGCCTTCGGCACCCGCACGATGAAGCCCATGCCCTGGCTGATGTCGAGCGCGCAGCGACGCACCATGCGAGTGAAGCGCGGCACCTGATCGGTGGCGACGCGCAGGATGGGGCCGGCCATCGAGACGGCGGCGATGCACGTACCCTCGTGACCGAACACCGGCGCGCCGATGCTGACGACACCGCGCTCGTTCTCCTCGACGCTGACGGCGAAGCCGTTGCTGCGGATCTTGGCCAGCGCGTCGGATCAAGCCGCGTTCGGTGGTGATCGAGCGTGGGCCGATGCGCTGCAGCCCCGCGCGCACGACCAGCGCCGTGGCCTCGGGCTCTCCGAAGGCCAGCAGGCACTTCCCCGACGAGGTGGTGTGCGCCGGCACGCGTCGACCCACACGCGAGAAGGTGCGCAGCGTGCTCTGCGCTTCCATCCGGTGCACGTACATCACATCGGTACCTTCCAGCACGCCGACGTGCACGGTCTCGCCGCATTCGTTGTGCAACCGCTCCAGTGGTGCGTGGGCCACTTGGCGCAACTCGAGCGAGCTGACCACCAGTTGGCCCAACTCGTGCAGCTTCAGGCCCAGCCGGTAGCGGTCGTCCTCGGTCTTGACCACGAACCCCTGCTCGGCGAGCGTGCTCAGCACGCGGTGGACGCTGCTCTTGCCCATCGCCAGCTTCCGCCCCAGCTCGGAGACGCCCATCACCGGATGCTCGTAGCTGAACGCCTGCAGCACCTGCAGCGCCTTGGTGACGGTCGAGAGCTGGTCCATCGGTGCCTGCGATCCTGCTCAGCCGAGGATCGTGACGATGCCGGTGCTGCCGTCGACCTGCAGCAACTGCCCGGTTCGGATGCATTGGGTGGCGCGGGAGACACCGGTGACCGCCGGCAGCCCGTACTCGCGACACACGATCGCGACGTGGCTCATCATCCCGCCTGTTTCGGTGACGGTGCCGGCGATGCGGCCGAACACCGGTGCCCAACTCGGTGACGTGAGTTCGGTGACCAGGATCTCGCCTTCCTCCACCTCGTCGAGGTGATCCGGAGACAGCACCACCCGCGCACGGCCGGTGACGAGGCCGGCGGAGACAGCGAGCCCACGAAGTTCGGTGGCACCGGAAGGGCCCTTCTGCCAGCCGTTGACGGAGTCGGAGGTGATGCCCCACAGCATGATGGTGAACGGTTCGGTGACCGCCAGTGGCATGACCCCGAGGGTGGGCGGCGGGCAGGAGGCGGAACACGCGGCGATGATGGCCTCCCGACGCCGGATCTCGTGGGGCCACCGCTGCGGCCCGCAGGCCGGTGTGCCATTGGCCCACGACCCGAGCATGTCCCACATCGACTCCTCCACCTCGCTCGGGCGCAAGTAGAAGATGTCGTCGGCCGCACTCCAGAAGCCTTCCTTGACGAACAGCGAGGAGAACTCGCGCAACTTGCGCCACAGCAACGACATGCCCCAGTGCTCGACGTAGAAGTTGTGGTTCTCCACGAAGTGGAACACGGTGCGGGCCAGCTGCAGCTTCTCGTCGAAGCGCTCGAGATCGGCACCGGCCAGCGCGGCCCGCGCCTCGTGCGCCAGGCGATCGCGATCGACGGCCACCTGCTGAGTGGGCGACTCGATGCAGTGCCCCGCCCGCAGTTGCCCGATGTAGCTGCGGATGAACCCGAGGGGGTACTCGAGGTGATCGGCCCACACGGCATCGTCGTGGTAGAAGCCGGAGCCGGTGGAGAAGTTGAACCACGGCTGCTGCGTGCGGGTGAAGTCGGCCAACCACTCCTCACCTCCGGGCTGCCCGATGAGCGAGGCCAGCACCGCCGCGAGCGGGCCGTCGCAGAGCACCTCGTCGACGCCCAGTTCCACCGCTGCACGAGCCAGACGGCGCAGCTCACGGTCGGGCCGGAACAGGTCGACGTCGATGCCGGCGACCGTGCGCGCGATCTGCAGGTCGCTGAACTGCGGCAGCAGCTGCCGGCAGAACTCGAAGTAGTCGAGGTACGCGGCGTAGCCGAGGTTGAGGAGCTCGAAGTGGTTCTGCCACAGCTCGACGCCCAGATCGAGCACGTCGTGATAGCGGCGACTGAGGTCGTAGGCCCGCCCCACACCGCGCCCCGCCAGCACCTCCTCCGCCGGCACCACCTCCGGGAGATCGGGGAAGGTGATCGCGTCGAGCCGGCCGAGCAGGTCGCGGATGCGCACCATCCAGGCGGTGTAGAGCTCGTCCCAGTGCTCGTAGTAGAACCCTCCGCGTTCGGCGAACAGTGGCTCGCGCGCCGAGACGATCTCTGGATCGTCGATCGAACCGGGGCTGAGGTACACGTAGCCGTTGAGGATGCGGAAGTCGAGGCCGCGGGCAGCCGGCATCACGTAGTGGCGATGGTTGAACTGGCCCAGCGAGACCATCGCATCCTGCAGGAAGGTGGCCTCGAACGGCTTCAGCGGCCGCGGCCAGTGGATGGTCTCCCGAAACCAGAACACCGACTCCTCGTACTCGCGCCGAGCAGCGCTGAACGGCAACGAATAGCCGTACAGCGCCTGCCAGCCCTCCGCGCCCGCAGGCGTGGCGACGTCGTTCGGGCCTGCGGGGCGCGCGTGGGCGCTGTCCGCTGGTGCGGACAACCCGACGCCGTAACGCGCGACCCGGTATCCCATGAAACCGACCCCCTCAGGACGTTCGCTCGCCGGCGGAGTGCGCGCGGTGGGCGAAGCGGCCACTCTCCCACTTCCTTCGGGTCCGAACAAGCGCCGCGTTCCGTCACACGGAATCGGAACTGCAGGCTGGCGCGGTGGCGCGCCGTCGTCACGCCCCGTTGGTGGGTGGCGCTGGTTCTTCGTCGGTGCCGATGCCCATGTAGAGGCGATGCAGCAGGTCGGCGTCGGCATGCAGCTCGGCAGCGACGCCCGCGTACACGATCTGCCCTCTGGCCATCACGTACGCGCGGTCGCTGATGCCGAGCGCGAGGTGAGCGAACTGCTCGACCAGCAGCACGCCGATGCCGTCGGCAGCGAGCGTTCGCAGCACTTCCAGCAGACGATTGACCACCACCGGGGCGAGCCCCATCGACATCTCGTCGATCAGCAGGAACGACGGCTCGCTGGCCAGCGCCTGCCCGAGCGCCAGCATCTGCTGCTGCCCGCCCGACAGCTGCCCGGCGGGCCGGTCGAGATGCGCCTCCAGCTCGGGGAAGGTGGCGAGCACCCGGTCGATGCGACCGCGACGAACGTCGCCGCGACGACCACCGGCCACCTTGAGGTTGTCGTGCACGGTGAGGTCGGCGAGCACTCGGTGGTTCTCCAGCACCGTCGACAGCCCTTCGCGACGGATGCGATCGGGGCGGCGGCCGACCAGCGATCTTCCGCCCAGCGAAACGGTGCCGCCGTCACATGGCAGCAACCCGGCGACGGCGAGGATGGTGCTGCTGCGACCGGATCCGTTGGGCCCCAGCAGGCTGACGATCTCACCTGCCGCGACACGGAGATCGACACCGCGCACGACGGTGCGCCCGCCGCGCGAGACGGTGAGGTCGTCGACGGTCAACTCCTGTACGGCATGGCCCGCCGGCGGCGAGTCGTCGCTTCGATGCAGTGCCTGCGCGGCGGGCTTCATGTCGCGATCTCCTCGCCCAACCACGCCGCACGCACCGATCGATCCTGCAGCACCACGTCGGTGGCACCGGTGGCGAGGCAGCGACCGAAGTCGAGCACCAGCACCTCTTCGCACAGCGCCGCCACCAGATCCATGTCGTGCTCGATGAGCACCACCTGCGCACCGAACTGCTCGGGGATGCGCCGCACCAACGCCGCGAACTCGTCGGTCTCGTGCGCGACCATCCCGCTCGCGGGTTCGTCCATCAGCACGACTCGAGGCGTGCCCACCAACGCTCGCGCCAGCTCGGCGAGCCGTCGCTCGAGCACGGTCAGCGAGCCGGCGGCACGTTCGGGATGGGTGAGCCCGACGAAGTCGAGCGCGGCGCCGACGGCCTCCCTGCGTTGCGAGTGATGCATGGTGGTGTCGGCCATCACCGCCACGTTCTCGTGGACGGTGCGCCAACCGGCCAGCTGATCGGTCTGGAAGGTGCGGCGCAGGCCCCACCGGGCCCGAGCCTCGGGCGACATCGAGGCGAGGTCGACGCCGTCCACGCACACCCGCCCGGCGGTGGTGGGCGTGAAACCGCTGAGCACGTTCAGCAGCGTCGTCTTGCCGGCTCCGTTCGGGCCGATCACCCCGTGGATCCCTGCGGTCAGCTCGGCCGACAGGTCGTCGAGCGGGCGCACGCCGCCGAAGGTGACCGTCACGTTCTCCAGCGAGATCACGCGGGCACCCTCGTTCGCGACGGCAGCTTCGAGCGCATCAGCCGGGCAAGACCACTGAGCTGCTCGGCCAGGCCACCGGGCGCCGACAGCAGGTTGTGCAGCACCGCGGCACCGAAGATCATCATCGCGACGTTTCCGTCGATGCCCCACTGATCCAGCAGGTAGGGCGCCGCCCGGTACAGCAGCGCCGCGATGCACCAGCCCAGCGGTGAACGCGCGCCGCCGATGACCACCAACGCGAAGAGCAGGATCGAGTTCGATGGCTGGAACGTCGACGGGGCCAACTGCCCCAACTGCCCGGCGATCAGCGCACCGGCGATGCCGCTCACGGCGGCCGCCATGGTGAAGGCGAGCACCTTCAACTGCGTCACCTTCACACCCGAGGCGCGAGCGGCGCCTTCGCTCTGTGCCGTCAGCGCCCAGGCCCTACCGACCGCGCTGCGCTTCACCAGGCCGAAGCCCACGAACACCACCGCTGCGTGCGCGAGCACCAAACGGAAGTAGCCCGCGTCGCTCGTCGCGAACGATGGCCGCGGCAGGCGGGAGAGCTTGCCCACCGACTGGTACCCGAGGAAGCCGCTGCCGCCGTTCGGAAAGCCGGTGGCGTTGAGCGCGATGTTGACGCTGGCCGCCACCAGCAGTGTGACCAGTGCGAGGTAGAGGTCGCGCAGCCTGAGGGCGGGGATGGAGAGCGCGGCGCCGAACAGCGCGGTCACCACCGCGGCGGCAGCGATCAACGCTGGCATCGGCCAACCGAAACCGATTCCGAGACGCAGCGCGACCCATCCGCCGATGCCCACGAATGCGAACTGCGTCAGTGAGGTGAGCCCGAGCTCGCCGTAGAGCAGGCCCACTCCGGCGGCCGGCAAGGCCACCACCGCGCAAGTGGTGAACGTGCTCAGCCAGCCGGCGCCGAACGCGTCGGGCACGAGCACCCCGATGGCCACCACAGCCAGCAACCACCCTGCGCTGGCCCGGTGCGAGACGACGAACTGCTTCACGCGTTCACCGCCCGTCCTTGGCCACGATGGCCACCGTGCGCGAGCGATGCGACCACATGAGCAGCGCGATCACCAGCGCATACGGCAGGATGCCGCGGTAGTCCGACACCGCCGGGTAGGCGGCACCGCAGGCTTCGATCACACCGATGCCCAGCCCGGCGGCGATCGTGATCGGCAGCGACCGCAACCCGGCGACCAGCGCCGCCGCCGCTGCGGGCACGATGATGAAGGTGAGCGTGCGCACCTCCAGGCGCACCAGGTCGGCCAGCAGCAACCCGCTGACCCCGCCCACCGCGCCGCTCATCGCCCATGCGAGGGCGCCGAAGCGATTCTGCGACACACCGAGCACCGACGCCAGCGTTCGGTCACTTGCCAGCGACCGCATGGCCAGCCCGGTGTCGGTGCGATGCAGCACGATCGTGGTCAGCCACGACAGCGCTCCGGCAAGCGCGAGCGCGACGATCTTGGTGGCCACCACGCGCACGCCGAGCACGGTGATCCAGTACTCGTCCGTCGGGAGGTGGAACGACCGGGGCGTGTCGCTCCACCGCCAGTTGGCGAAGCCGATCATCAGCAGTGCCAGGCCCAGGGTCGCGGCCGCGTTCACCGACTGATCGCGGTCACTCAGCCGGCCGGCGATCAGCACGCCGTAGAGCGTGCTGATCGCCGTCGACACCAAGATGGCCGCAGCCCAGGAGATCCACTCTGCGATGCCGTTCTGTTGCAGCTCCCATGCGGTGAGCGCACCGACGGCGCCCACCGCTCCGTAGGCGAAGTTGACCACCGACGTCGTGCGATAGAGCATCACGACGCCCAGCCCCGACAACGCGTACACGCTGCCGATGGCCAAGCCACTCACCAAGAAGGGTCCGAAGTCAGGCATCGAAGTGCAGGCTCAGCCGAGCAGATCCGAGATTTCCGGATCCGGGATGTCGAAGCACTCCTTGACGATGTTCCAACCACCATCGGCGGTCAGCTCGACGATGCGGCCGGTGTGGTTGGCGTTGTGGTGCTCGCCCTCACCGAAGCTCCAGGCGCCACACACGAGATCGCTCTCGTAGTTCGACACCGCGATGAAGGCCTCGGTGACCGCCGCCCGATCGATGGCTGCCGGGTCCAACGTGAGCAGTGCGTCGACTGCCACCTTGGCCGCCAGGAAGCCACCCTGCGAGAAGCTGTCGATCGGCGCATCGGATGCGCCGTACTGCGCCATCACTGCTTGCCACAGCATGTTGTCGGGGCCGGTCGAGTCCATCGTGTTGAACTCGATCTCCACCGGGAACTGGCCGAACCAGTGGTCGCCGACCGCTTCCGGGAACGCAGTGTCGTATGCCGACGTGGGGCCGTAGAACTTGGGGGTGGCGCCCAGCTGCTCGGCGATCTTCAGATACCCCGAGACGCCTGGCCCGGCTTCGACCACGACCACCGCGTCGGGGTTGGTGGCGAGCGCCTGCTGCATCACCGTCTCGCCGTCACTCAGGTCGGCCTGCCCGTTGAACGACTGCACCTCCACACCGTTCTCCTTGCCCCACGCCTCGATGCCCTGGCACACCCAGCCTCCGAAGTTGGGGATCACGTTCGCGATGCAGGCCATCGTCGTCGCGCCCTGCTCGCGGGCGTACTCGGCGGCGCCGATGCCCGACAGTCGCGGCCCTTGGTTCATCGGCGCAATGTTGGAGGAGAAGAAGCACTCACGAGGCACACCTACGCCGGCGATGACGGCCACACCCTGCGATGCGTAGTACTCGGCGTTGGCCGCGCACTCGACGAAGCTGGTGCTGCCCACCATGCCGACCACCTGGTCGTCCTCGACCAGCTTCTTGGCCACGGTCACGGCCTTCTCCGGGTCCCACCCGTCGTCCTCCACCTGGTATTCGATCGGCCGGCCGTTGATGCCCCCGTTCGCGTTCACGCAGTCGAAGTAGGCCTGCGCGCCCTTGGCGGCGGAGCTGAAGTCGGCAGGGCCGGTGGCGCCCACGACGGCACCGAGCTTGATCGGGTCGCCCGTTGCGGCCTCGCCGCTGCCCAAGCCGCACGCCATCGCGGTGCCGGTGGCGGCTGCGGTCGTCTCGCTCGCGGCTGCCGGAGTCGTTTCACTTGCTGCCGCCGTGGACGGGCTGGATGCCTCGTCCGAGCCGCATGCCGAGATGGCGAGCGCTGTCGCAATCGCAACGGCCCCCCATGCTCGCCGACGGTGACCATGATTCGTTCGCATCGCTCTCCCCCTCAGGATTTGGTGTAGCCGGGCGAGTATCAGCGCGCGGCGGAGAGCCCGACAAGCAAGGCGTCCCGCATGGTGGAACACCGCGAACCTGGGATGGAGCGGTGGTCCGCTGAGCGGAACGCATCACTTGTGGAGTGGTCGGCGCGCGAGGAAAGTACCGACAAGCAGATGAGGAGCGCTCATGCCGACACCCACTCAGAGCCAGTTCACGATCGAACGCAGCGACCTCTCGCTCGCCGGCGCGCGAGCGGTGCTCGACGCGGCGATTGCGGCCGCCACGACCGCCGGCCTCGCCGTGTGCGTGGCAGTGTGCGACGCCGGTGGCAACGCGCTCGCGACGGCGCGCATGGACGGTGCGCCGATCCTGTCGCTGCAGATCGCCACCGACAAGGCGTGGACGGTCGCCGTCTTCAACGGGCTGCCCACCGCCGGCTGGTGGCAGCTGATCGAGGGCGAGCCGGCACTGGTGCACGGCATCACTCACACACCTCGCCTGGTGGTGTTCGGTGGCGGCGAGCCGGTGCGGGCCGGTGGAGCCCTGGCCGGAGCGGTGGGAGTGTCGGGCGGGTCGGCGGAGCAGGATGCGATGATTGCCGCGACTGGCGCGGCCGCACTCGCGAAGCAGCCGTGAGGGCGTTGAACGATGGGTTCGCGTTCGGGCCATAGGCTCGCTCCGTGTTGCGCGTTCAGGGCTTGATGATTCGGGAAGCGGTGGAAGCTGACGCGAACGCGATGGGTCACCTTCATGTCCGAGCGTGGCAGCGCGCGTACCGGGGGGTGATGCCCGACGAGTACCTCGACGGCCTCCAGGCGCAGGATCGAATCGCGATGTGGCAGGGCCGCATCTCGCGCACCGACCTACCGCCGCTCCTGGTCGCGGTGGTGGCAGATGAGGTCGTCGGGTTCGCCGCGTTCGGCGCCGAGCAAGCACCTACCACTCCGCCTGCGTGCGGCGAGCTGTATGCGATGAACCTCGACCCCGATCATTGGGGGCGGGGCATCGGGCGCGTCCTGTTGCGCCGCGTGACCGAGGCGCTGGTGGCCATGGGCTACGAGGAAGCCGTGCTGTGGGTCGTCCCCGAGAACCAGCGAGCGCGAGCGCTCTACGAGTCCGAGGGTTGGGTTGCCGATGGAGGTGTGTCCACCGAGGAGATGCTGGGCGTGACCGTCACCGACATCCGCTATCGGAAGCCACTGCTGGCCTCGCCTTCGCAGACGTAACAGGTCACGCGGGTGCTCCGCCGACGTTACGCAGGTGGTCGAGCGGCCACGATGGCGTACATCGTGAGCTGCATCGAGAACTGATCCCGACGCGCTGCCTGGTGGATCTTCGACACGAATCGATCCCGCTCGGCAGGCGCGAGTTGATCGGTGGCCACGAGGTCATCGGCGAGGCTCTGCATCGAGAAGCACCCGTCGGGTGCGGGTGTCTCATCGGGGTTCCAGCGGGTCCAGGTCTGCGTGGCCTCCGCTCTGGCGACCGGGGCCAGGCCGGCATGGCGAGCGAGATCATGAAGTCGCCGCCCGACGTTGGACGGCCGGCCTCGCTCGGTGCGCATCGCGTTGCGAACCATCGCAGCGATCTCGTCGTCGCCGACGTCGATCGCGAACGTCGACCAGTCGGTGTCGATGAGCGACACTCGGCCACCGGGGCGCACGACACGCGCCATCTCGGCGACGGCAGCGCTTGGGTCGGCGAGCCACTGCAGGGTTCGTTCGGATCGAACGACGTCGAAGGAATCGTCGGGCTCGACGAGCGAACAGGCGTCGCCAACAGTGAAGCGCACCCGGCACCGTGCGCCGCCTGCCTTCGATCGAGCGACGTGCAGCATCTCCGCAGAGACGTCGACACCGACAACCTCGCCATCGACACCAAGATCGTCGGCGAGGGCCAGCGCTGCCTCGCCGAGACCGCAACCCACGTCGAGCAACCGTTGGCCGCTGCCGAGGCCCAGCTCGCTGCGCTCCCATAAGCGCAGCCGGAGCGTTGCCTCCCACTTCGAGGTGGTGTCCATCGTGGCGAGGAGCACCGACACGTTCGGATCGTCATCGACCAACTCGTAGCCGAGGCCGTGCGTGTCGTCGATGGCCATGCACCGACGCTAACCAACCTGCACGGGAGCCGCTGTCAAGCCTCGGGGGCCGCGTCGTGTTTCTCGGGTGGAGACGAGGGGAATCGAACCCCTGACATCTACCTTGCAAAGGTAGCGCTCTGCCAACTGAGCTACGTCCCCGCACTGCGGTATGGCGGGCGCCAGGTTATCGGCTCGGGCTGCGCGTCGTACTCGAGAGTTTCAGCAACTGAGGGGCAGCTTCGGTTGCCGATCGCGTGCGCGCGTCGCCGACGACAGCTGTCGAGCCAAGGGCCGTGCAAGGCGTGAGATGATGCCGCCGTGCACGCTGCCATCACCGCCTGCGTCGGCTTCCTCATCGCCGTGCTGTGGTTCGACCTGATGTTCGATGTGCAGGTCGTCGCCCACCGCCACGCGGCACTAGTGCCCGATGACGTGGTCGACTCGATCGCCACCTATTACCGACGAGTGACCACCGACGCCTCGCCGATGGGCCGGCTGATCTCGCTGGTGATGGCCACGCTGGTGGGCCTGCTGGTGTGGCAGGCAACACGCGGTGGTACACCCGGTTGGTGTCGGCGGTCTCGCTGGTCGCCGCTGCCACCGCGATCGGGTTGGCACTCACCAGGGTGGTGCCCCATGCGGTGCGCCTGGGGCAACGCACCGACGAACAGCCGGCTCGGTCGACCCTTGCCCGAGGCATCCTTCGCGACCACCTCGCCTTCCTGGCGCTGATGGTCACCCTGCTCGGCGTCCAGCTCATCGGCGGCTGACACCCGTCGCCCCGATCCTTCGGGACCGAGCCGTGAATGCACCGGTCGCTACGTCGGCAACCGTGAATTCAGTGTTCGGTCCCGAAGGACCTCCGCCGGTCGCCAATGCGCCGCAGCACCGGCCGGGAGAGCACGACTCCGGGCGCACGCGGCTCGGTCCGTAGGCTCCCGGCTCATGTCCCGCATCAAGTTCGGCACGTTCCTTGCACCTCACCACCCGCTGGGCGAGAGCCCGACGCTGCAGTTCCAGCGCGACCTCGACCTGGCGGCGCACCTCGACCGGCTGGGCTACGACGAGTTCTGGTGCGGCGAGCACCACAGCACCGGGTGGGAGATGATCGCCAGCCCGGAGATGTTCCTGGCCGCCGCCGGCCAGCGCACCCACACCATCAAGCTGGGCACCGGCGTGGTGTCGTTGCCCTACCACCACCCGTTCAACGTGGCGCAGCGCATGGTGCAGCTCGACCACATGACGCGCGGCCGTGCCATCTTCGGTAGCGGCCCCGGCGCACTGCCCAGTGATGCACGCACGCTGAACATCGACCCGATGACCCAGCGCGACCGGCAGGACGAAGCGCTGGGCGTCATCGTCCGCCTGCTGCGTGGCGACGATCGCTTCGACTACGAGTGCGACTGGTTCACCATGCGCGATGCCGCGTTGCAGATCTTGCCGCTGCAGGAGACGATGCCGATGGCCACCGCCAGCAGCATCTCGCCCAGCGGCATGCAACTGGCCGGCAAGTACGGCATCGGTGCACTCAGCATCGCCAGCACCTCGAAGGAAGGCCTGCAGGCGCTGCCCACGCAGTGGAGCTTCGCCGAGGAAGCCGCCGCCGCCAACGGCCAGACCGTGACTCGCAACGACTGGCGCGTGCTGATGAGCTGGCACATCGCCGAGACCCGTGAGCAGGCCCGCAAGGAAGCGATCATGGGTCTGCAGAAGTGGCACAACGAGTACAACGTCGACGTGCTCGGCCGCCCCGGCGCACTGCGCGTGGAAGACCCCAACGAACTGTTCGAGCAGGTCGCGGTGGGTGGCGCCGAGGGCAGTGGTGCGGCCGTGATCGGCACGCCCGACGATCTGATCGAGGCCATCCTCGGCCTACAGGAGGTCACCGGAGGGTTCGGTACCGTGCTCGGCTTCGCCAACGACTGGGCCAACAACGAGGCAACGATGCGCAGCTGGGATCTCGTTGCGCGCTACGTGATCCCGGCCGTCAACGGTCACCTCCGCACGCAGCGCGAGAGCGCCGAGTACGTGGGTGCGCGCAAGGCCGAGCTGATGGCTAGCGCCGGTGCCGCCATCATGAGCAAGATCATGGGCCACCAGGGTGCAGCCGCCGCGATGGCAACGACCATGCAGCAGATGGCCGCCCGCAACGCCGCTCAGGAGAACGACCCGGTCTTCCGTCCCGGCGGCGGCCTGCCCACCGGCGAGTAACTCGCACCGCTGATCAGTCGTCCTTCAGCGCAACGGCGTTGGGGGTGACGTTCATCTTCGGCTCGTACTCGGCAACTTCCACCACACGCCCGTCACTGAGGAACTTCGCGCGCAGCTCGGTGCGGCACGAAGTGCATGGGCCGTAGAAGCGCTCGTCGGCTTCGGCGCCACAACGCGGGCAGGTGACGGTGAGCAGGTCCATCAGTACGCCTGCGCCCAGAACTCGCGCAGCATCGCGGCGCCGGCCACCGGGTCGCCCAACATCCACCAGTGGCCCTGGCCCGCCAGCACGTGGCACGTGGCGCCCAGCCGATCTGCCACCTCCGCGCCGAGGTCTTCGCCACGAACGAACGGGTCGTTGGGAGCGATGACGGCCAGCCCGGGCAACGTGCCCGCGGGGCCGATGGCCTCGCCCCACTCCTTCATGGCCGGCTGCGCCGCGCTGCGGTAGAGCGCGAGGATGGACGCGCTCATCACCTCGTCGGCCACGGCCACCAGCTGCTCGCCGGTGGCGCGGGGGATGCCGATCATCTCGTAGAGCGCGATTCGCTCCTCCGCGGGCGTTGCCAGCTGGGTCTCGAAGTACTCCTCGCCGGCGGGCGACTGCCAGATCTGGGCGAAGTCGTGCCACACGTAGTCGGGGTGGAACAGGCCGAGCACATCGCACGCCCAGGTACGGAACAGCTCGGGGCGCAATGCCACCGCCCGCATGCCGATGCCGCCACCCCAGTCGTGGCCGACGAAGTCGACCGGGCCGTGCTCGGCAACGATCTGCTCGACCACGCCGACCAACCACGCGACGTACTCCTCCTTGGTGGCCCCGAAACCCTCGGGCACGGGGCAACCGAACCCGGGGAGCTGCGGGGTGACCACATCGGTGCGGCCCAGCTCGGCCAGTAGCGGCTGCCAGATGACGGGGGTCTCGGGGTTTCCGTGGAGCAGGACGACGGTCATGGCGCCGAGCGTAGGCCACAGCGACTCGGCCCATGGCCGAGCCCGCTCAGATGACGTTGATGGCGTCGAGGGTGGCGGCTGCGGCCTGGTCGGTGAGCTGCACGTGGGTGCGCCAGTCGGAGCGCTTGGTGGCCCAACTGACGAACTCGTGCGCCGACGTGACGCAGATCGGCAGCGAATCGTCGGTGCCGGGCGCGACGGTCCACAGCTCGCCGGGCGCGCCCGGCCGCAGCGTGTGCACCGAGTGGCGCAGGTCGGTGAACACCAGGTTCACGCCGGTGTCGCACGCGGCGAGGGCCGCGGTGCACATCTGCGGGATGCCGGCCAGCATCCACTCGATCGTTGCCTCGAGCACCAGCGGATCGTGCGGAAGATCGGCGGCGCGCCGCACCGCGGCACCGATGTCGTGGCGCAGGTGGCAGTAGTGGTCGAACGCGATCGCATTGCCCAGCAGCCGCATCGGGTGGCTGCCCAGGTTGGCGATGGGGATCACCATGTCGGCCATCGGCGGCTCTTGCAGACCGGCCAAGGCGACGATGCCCTTCTCGCTCCACTCGCGGTACTCGGCCTTCACCTCGTCGACCGACCAGTCGCGACGAGCCTGCACCGGCACCTCCGCGTTCTGCTCGACATCCGGGGTGTTGCCGGTTTCGATGCTGCTCGGGTCGGCGATCGAGTGGAACGTGCTGGCCATGTGCTGCGCAACATCTTGCACCCGCCAGCCGGCGCAACCGCTGGGCAGTGCCCACTCGGCCTCGGTGAGCGAATCGAACAGCTCGAGCGCGTGCGAGTGCTCGGCGCGCAAGGCCTGGATTGCGGGCGACGTCATGTTGCTGCTCCGTTCTTCAACAGGGCGCCGGCGAAGACACCCGTGTGCTCTCCATGATCCATGAACACCTGCCCGTTCACCAAGGTGAAGTCGTACCCCTGCGCGCCTTGCACGTAGCGGCCGGCGCCGTGCGGGAAGTCGTAGGCGTAGGTGGGGGCCGGCAACTGCAGGCCCTCCCAGTCGATCACGTTGACATCGGCGAACGAACCCGGTTGCAGGCGGCCGCGATCGACGATGCCGAACAGGTCGGCGGTGTCGCTGGTGAGGCGCCGCACCGCTTCCTCGATGCTCCACCGCTGTCGCTCGCGCACCCAGTAGGTGAGGAAGAACGTCGGTTGGCTGGCATCGAGGATCTGGCCCACGTGCGCGCCGGCATCGGCGAGGCCGAGCGTGACCAGCGGGTCGTCGAGCATCTCCTCCACCGCATCGAGCTGCTGGTTCAGGAACGGCCAACTGCACACCACTTCGCCGTCGGTCTCCAACAGCAGCTCGATGTACGCAGCCGCGGCGCTGATGCCACGCCGGTGGGCCACGGCCGCCAGCGAGTGCTCGGGGTCGAGGTCGTAGCGGGCGCCGCCGGGCTGGTTGAGCACGAACACCTGGTTGAGGTCGAGGCTCGGCTTGTGGAAGTCGGCCTCCTCGATCAGCCGGGCACGCGTGGCCGCATCGCGCAGCGCCATCAGCTTCTTGCCGTTGATCAGGCCGCGCAGCTCGCGCCACGACGGGGCACGATCGAACGGCGTGCGCGTGTCGAGGCTGAACAGGATGCCCACGCTGCGTGCAGTCGTCTGCGGGCGCACCACTGCGCCGGACTCGTTCTCCTCCTTCGCCATCGCGATGATGCGCCGGTAGAGGTCGGGGCGGCTGTCGTGCTGGGTGAGACCGAAGCTCACCGGGCGCCCGCTGCGCCGGCTGACCTCGCCCATCCACGCCACCTCGGCGCGGGTCTTCGGCGTGTCGACCGAATCCCGCTCGCCCTCACCGAGGCGGCTGGCGCTCTCGAACACGCCGGCGCCGTGGCGGCCGAGCACATCGGCGAACGCGTACAGCTCCTCGGGTTCGGCGAAGGTGCCCGGCACCGGGCGACCGTCGGGCACCTTGTGCAAGTAGGTGCGGCTGGTGCTGAAACCGAGGGCACCGGCACGCAACGCTTCGGCGAGCAAACCGGTCATCACCGTCATGTCGTCGGCCGTCGGCTCGTCCTTCTCCATGCTGCGTGCGCCCATCGCGTACTGCCGCAGCGCGCAGTGGCCCACCATCCCACCGACGTTGGGCCCCTTGCGCATGCGGCCCACCGACTCGAGATACTCGCCGTACGTCACCCAATCCCACGGCAGGCCGCTGAGGATGGCCTCACGCGGGATGTCCTCGACGCTCTCCATCAGCTCGGCCAGATACTCGCGGTCTTCTGGCTTGCACGGCGCGAACGTGACGCCGCAGTTGCCCATCACCACGCTGGTGACGCCGTGGTAGCAGCTGCTGGATGCCTTCGGATCCCACGCGATCTGAGCATCGAGGTGCGTGTGGATGTCGACGAAACCGGGCGTCACCAACTTGCCGGTGGCATCGATGATCCGCGTCGCCGTGCCGGGCAGGTCGAGCTCGACCGCCACCACGCGATCCCCCACGATGCCGACATCGGCGATGCGGCCCGGCGCGCCAGTGCCGTCGACCACCGTGCCACCGCGAATGAGTACGTCGAAGTCAGCCATCGTCCACCCCTCGCTCCGGCACCCCCCGGTACTGGAACTCGCCACCGTAGCGGCCGTGATGACGAGCCGCCAGGGTCGGGCGGTCCGCACTGCCTGCGCGACACGGAATCCGCCTCTTACCCAACTCACACCAACTTCCCAGGGACCACCCAGGAACGACTCACACACTGCCCTCATGCAGCACGCTCCGTTCCACCGCCTCGCCACAACCGCCGGCCTTGTCGCCCTCCTCGCGCTGGCCGCCTGCGGCAGCAACAGCAGCAGCGCCAGCCAGGTCGCGTCGCTGGGCACCACTCCGACCAACGGCTCCACCGCCGACACGGTTGCCCCGGCCGACACCCAGGAGGCACTGCTCGCGTTCGCCGCGTGCATGCGCGACAACGGTGTCGACATGGAGGACCCCACCTTCGACGCCGATGGCAACGTGGCCGGCGGCGGGATCGGCCCTGACTCCGGGGTCGACATGCGCAGTGACGAGGCCCGCGCCGCGATGGACGTCTGCGGCGATCTCGTCCAGAACGCCCAGTTCGGCGGCGGACCCGGCGGTGGCCTCGACCGCGACGCAATCCAGACCGCGATGAACGACTACACCGCCTGCCTGCGCGACGAAGGCGTCGACGTGGACGACATCACCATGGGTGGGCCCGGCGGTGGCGCCCCGGGCGGTGGCGTGCCGACGCCGGGTGATGGCAGTCTGCCCCCCGGCGGCTTCGGCGGTCCTGCCGGCGGCTCGCTGCCCGACGGCGCAGCACCCGGTGGTGACGGTTTCGACCCCACCACCCGGATGATCGAGCAGCTCGGTCTCGATGAGACCGACCCCACCGTGACGGCCGCACTTGCGACCTGCCAGCCGATCTTGGACGGCGCATTCACCACCACGACGGCCGGCTGAGCGATGAGACGCTTCGTCGCACTCGCCAGCGCGGTGCTCGTGGCAGCGGTGGGCGCCGGTGTGTGGTTCGCCACACGGCACGACGCGAACACCGCGACGGCCGGGATGCCTGCGCAGACCACCACCGTCGAGATCACCCAACGCGATCTCGTCATCTACGACGAGACGACCGCCACCCTCGGGTTCACCACCTCGGTGACGGTCGCCTCGCCGGTCGCCGGCACGGTCACCAGCGTCATCGCCGCCGGCGGCGACATCGACCCGGGCACGGTCGTGGCCACGATCGACGGAGCTCCGGTCGTCGCACTGACGGGCGACGTGCCCTCGTACCGCGATCTCTCCACCAGCTCGACCGACGGCATCGACATCCGGCAGCTGGAGACGAACCTCGTCCTGCTCGGTTTCGACCCCGACGGCGAGGTCGCGATCGACGAGGAGTACGACTCGGCGACCGCGGCAGCAGTCACCCTGTGGGAGGACAGCCTCGGCCTCGACGGCGACGGCGAGATCACCCAGGGCGAGATCGTCTACGTGCCCGGCCACCTGCTGGTCGACACCGTCACGGTGTCGGTGGGCGCGGCCGTCGGCTCTGGCGACGCGCTGCTCATTGGCCGCGAGACGGAACGGTCCTACCTCGTCGCCGCAACGGGCGACGATGGCGGCGCGATCACCGCTGTCTCCGCCGCCGGCTCACCGGTCACCACCGGCACCGTGCTCTTCTGGCACAACGGCCATCCGGTGGTCGCGATCGAGGGTGACGCCTCCACCACACCCGCGCTCACCCGCGACCTGACCACCGACGCGGACAACGGCGTCGACGTCAAGTTGCTGGAGGCGATGCTCGTCGCCGGTGGCTTCGACCCCGACGGCACCGTCGTCATCGACGACGAGTTCGACGACGCCACAGCGGCGGCCGTGCAGCGCTGGTGGGCATCGTTGGGCGTCACTGCCGATGCCGCCGACATCACCGTGCCCGCCGGCAGCTTCGTGGTCGTGCCCGGAGGGTTGTTCACCGGCACCTCCTTGATGGCCGACGGCACCGTGCCCGCCGGTGACGCCATCGTGCTCGAGCTGACCACAGCGGCCCGCGAGGTCACCACCTCGGCACCGATCGGTGACGACACGTTCGCACTCGGTGCCACCATCGACGTCGAGTTCCCCGACGGCACCGTCTCCACCGGCACGGTGATCGACGTCGGCACCGTCGCGGTCAACGCCGACAACGTGCCTGGCTCCACTCCGACCGTCGACATCACGCTCCACGTCGCCGACATCCCCGCGACGGTCGACGACTTCGTCCAGATCCCGGTCACCCTGCGAGTGATCGCGGAGGAGGTGAAGGACGCGTTCGTCGTCCCGGTCAGCGCACTGGTGGCGCTCGCCGAAGGCGGGTACGCGCTGGAGATCACGACCGGCAGCGACGCGTCCTCCACCGCCGGCACAACGGCGGCGCCCACCAGCCTGATCGCGGTGGAGCCGGGTCTGTTCGCCGACGGGTTCGTGAGCATCACGGGCGAACAGGTGAAGGCCGGGTTGCAGGTCGTGGTGCCGTCATGACCGCAGCACTGGAACTGATCGACGTGGTCAAGGAGTACCCGGGCGAACCGCCGATCCGGGCCCTCGACGGTGTCAGCCTGCGCGTCGACGAAGGGGAGATGGTCGCGATCGTCGGCCCCTCGGGCTCCGGCAAATCGACCCTGCTGCACATCATCGGCACCCTCGACCAGCCGACCAGTGGCATCGTCCGCCTCGCCGGCGTCGAGACATCGGCGATGTCCGACCGCAACCTCTCCGCGGTGCGCTCGCAGTTGCTCGGCTTCGTGTTCCAGCAGTTCTTCCTGCTCGACGGGATGAGCGCGTTGGAGAACGTCGCCAACGGCCTGCTCTACAGCGGCATCGCGCCGGCGCGACGGCGGGCTGCGGCCCGGGAGGCACTCGAGCGCGTCGGTCTCGGCCACCGCCTCGAGCACATCCCCAGCAAGCTCTCCGGTGGCGAGCGGCAACGTGTCGCGATGGCCCGGGCGATCATCAACCGGCCGGCGATCGTGCTCGCTGACGAGCCCACCGGCAACCTCGACTCGAAGTCGGGCACGTCGGTGATGGAGCTGATCACCGAGCTCCACCAGGAGGGCCGCACGATCATCATCATCACCCACGACCGAGAGCTGGCGGCCTCGCTCCCTCGCCAGGTGCTGGTGCGCGACGGCAAGATCGAGTCCGACGACGGCGCCCCCGCGGTCGCGACGGCCGGTGTGTCATGAGCGTCGTTGCCGCCGACCTCTCACGCTCCAAGCTGCGCGTCGGCGACGTGCTGCGCGTGGGCTCGCTGGGCCTGCGCACCCGCCGGCTGCGCACCGGCCTGTCGACGCTCGGAGTCGCCATCGGCATCGCTGCCATGGTCGGGGTGCTGGGACTGTCCGCGTCGTCGCAGGAGGACCTCAACTCGAAGATCAGGGCACTGGGCACGAACCTGCTGGAGGTGCAGGCCGGCGCCGGCTTCGGGCGCGGCTCGGGCGAGCTGCCCACCACCGCCGTCGGCATGGTCAGCCGCATCGGCCCCGTCACCGCGGTCAGTTCCCTGACCACCGTCGACACGACCGTCCGCCGCACCGACACCATCAGCGAGGGCATCACGAGCGGCATCTCGGTGTTCGCCGCCGACGAGGGCCTGCTCGACACGTTGCACGCGCAACTCGTCGATGGCACCTGGTTCAACGCCGCCACGAGCACGTATCCGGCCGTCGTGCTCGGCGTCACCGCTGCCGAGAAGCTGGGGGTGGTCGACGTCGCCGACGGCCTGCGCGTGTACATCGGCGACCAGTGGTTCGCAGTGATCGGCATCCTCGATCACGTCGCCGCCGCCGAGGGGCTGGACCGCGCCGCCATCGTCGGTGTCGCTGCGGCCGAGACCTACATCCTCGGCGAGACCATCGCCCCGGAGACGATCTACGTGCGTACCGAGGACGACGCCGTCGATGCCGTACGCGGCGTGCTCGGCGCAACCGTCAACCCCGCCACACCGGAGGAGGTGGAGGTCTCGCGACCGTCGGATGCGCTCGCGGCTCAGGAAGCCGCGAGCAGTGCGTTCACCTCCCTGTTCCTGGGTCTCGGCGCGGTCGCGCTGCTCGTCGGTGGCATCGGCATCGCCAACGTGATGGTCATCGCGGTCATCGAGCGCCGCACCGAGATCGGCCTGCGCCGCGCACTCGGCGCCACCCGGGCCCACATCCGCCGCCAGTTCCTCACCGAGGCGATCCTGCTCGCCGGCGCCGGCGGCCTGGTCGGCGTGCTCCTCGGAGCGTTCGTCACCTGGCTCTACGCCCGATCTCAGGATTGGGCGGTGGTCGTCCCGCC
>JACDJA010000506.1_pt1 | contig 43929 bp, 44 predicted proteins | sample 7449241 | NCBI WGS metagenome assembly JACDJA01 (sample SAMN14253289, study PRJNA609438) | sludge metagenome | isolation source: initial anaerobic sludge | collected 2018-12-20 | reverse complement strand
TTTCGCCCATGGCTTTTGCTTGCTTGACAATCTCGCCTCTTTGTTCTACTGTCATCGGTGGGAAGAAAAGCTTTATCATGTCCCCATCACTATTGGGGTTGACGCCGATATTTGCTTCTTGTATAGCTTTTGATACGGCATTTAGCATATTTTTTTCCCAAGGACTGATAGCAATCGTGACTGCATCAAGGGCAATCACATTACCGATTTGATTGAGCGGAGTAGGGTTTCCATAATAGTCAACTTTGATGTTATCAACTATGTTTGTTGTTACTTTTCCTGTTCTAAGCGTAGAAAAATCCCTCTTTAGTGCTTCTAAACTTTTGTCCATATGCTCTTTTGTATAATCATATATCTCATTAACCATGTTTGCCTCCTTGATTGTTTGAAATTTTACCCTCTTTTAGCTTTAGAGGCAATCTCCTCTTTCTTGTTTTCCCAAACAGAGTGCCCAAAAGCCAAAATGATAAGTCCAATACCTATAGTTCCTGTTAGAAGTTCACTGATATGTATCGTGATTTTTGTAAGCATAATAAGAGCAAGTATCCCTATGGCATAGTGCGCACCATGCTCCAAATATCTAAAGTTTGAGAGTGTTTTATGGGCTACAAAGTAAAGTGTAAGGCTTCTGACAAACATCGCCCCTACACCAAGCCCTATCATGATGATAAAGATATTGCTGCTTATCGCAAAGGCACCGATAACGCCATCAAAACTAAAGCTGGCATCTAAAACTTCAAGATACAAAAACCCTGCTAAGCCATTTTTTACACTTTGTGTTGAAAAAAGATCATCGATCATCCCAAGGAGCGTGTGTAGCAAAACCCCATAAAGATAGGACAAAAGGATTTCATAATCTTGCGTGAGGTGTCCTAAGAAAATGCCTACGGAGATAGCTATTATAAGTTCTATATTTGTTATAAGGGAAGCTTTTTCGATAAATTTTGAGCTCTCTAAAATCTTAATCCAAGCTATCTCCTTTGCCTCAAAGAAGAAGTCTAAAAAGACCATAAGTAAAAATGCACCCCCAAAGGCAAAGATGTTTTGCTCGGTTGATTTGAGTGCGCTTTCATAGGCATCAGGGTCATTTAGAGACATATTGAGCGTCTCAAACATATTCATTCCCGTGGCTATAGCGACTATCGCTAGCGGGAAGATGAGACGCATACCAAAAACAGCGATGGGAAAACCAAAATAGATAAATCTTTTCTGCCAAATAGGATCCATTTTGCCTAATACTTTGGCATTAACAACAGCATTGTCAAAAGAGAGGGAAATTTCTAGAATGATAAGTAAAAATGTTATATAGACAAAGGCAAATCCACCCAAAAGAAAGGCTATGCCAAGCCCTATTGCCATAAGTATAAAAGAGGTTAAAAAGTAATTCATTCCCATATAGTCCTCAAAGGTTGCATTACTGCAAGATGTCTTTGAGAATTATATCTAAACTTTTATTGACAAGGATTTATCATATGGTTTTGATTGCCATAAAGATAGATTTCAACGCGTCTGTTGAGTGCTTTGTTCGTTCTTGATGTATTTGGAACCAATTCATTACTATAAGAACAACCGGCAGTTGCTATTACATTTTGGATACCTGAGCTTGCAAATCCATTAGCAACACTATCAGCTCTTCGTTCGGAGAGTGATTGATTGTAGGTGTAACTTCCGTCATTGTCGGTATGACCGGATATTTGTACGATGGTTTCAGGGTAGTTTCTAAGGAGTTGTGCCACTTTTGCTACTTTATTTTTTGCCCCCGGTTGTAGATTGGAAGAGTTAACGGCAAACATCATACTATCTCTAAACATAAGCTTTACATAGGTGTCTGTTTTTGAAACAACGATATCATTATCAGGATCAATTGCCGCGAGTGGATCATTATTAACCCCTGTTCCAAGTGCTCTTGCAATTTCATTGGCCTGTTGATCTAGGCTATAGCCGATTCCCGCACCTAAAAGACCGCCAAGTGCCGCACCAACAAGCGCTCTTTGTCTTCTGTCCGTACTTCCATGACCTGTAGTAGCGCCTACGACAGCGCCACCTATTGCACCTACAAGTGCTCCTGTTTTTGTTCTATTGTAGGGATCATCTTCTTGAACCAATCCTTGATTTACACATCCTGCCATAAGTATGAGCGTAAGTGTCGAAGCAAATAAGGGTTTCATCATATTTTTTTTCATCTTTTCCTCCATTAGGGTTTTTTATCATTATAGCTAAAGAAAAGTGATTTGATTGTGAAGTATTATTTTTTTGTAATTTTTTCTATCCACTCTTTGAGTGTCTTTTCAAAGCCTACGGAATCTGTTTCATAGAATATTTGTTGCCCTTTTTTATACTCTTGCGCTACCCAACCTCCAAAATCATGCGGATATTTATACTCAGGTGATTTTCCGCAGAGATAGTGTGGCGGGTTGGTAACGCCATTTGTTTGTATCTCTTTTTGAGCCTCATTGATAGCTTTGTAGGCACTATTTGATTTTGGGCATGAGGCAAGATAGATCGTAAGCTGAGCGAGTAGAATCCTTGCTTCCGGATAGCCTATCTTTTCGACAGAGTTCAAGATACTACTCGCCAAGATAGCTGCATTTGGATTGGCATTGCCGACATCCTCGCTTGCCAAGATAGCAAGTCTCCTTGCTATGAAAGCCGACTCTTCACCACCATCTATGAGCGCAGCGAGGTAATAGAGGCTCGCATCTATATCGCTACCACGGACACTTTTTATAAGTGCAGAGGTAAGATCGTAGTGCATGCTATCTTCTATGCTTCCTCCTTGCATCGCAGTGGGACGCAAGGATCTTAAGCTCTCTAAGGTTATAGGATTTTCTACCTCTTTGGCACTTTCGAGTAGATAGAGCATCGCCCTAGCATCTCCTGAACTCGAAGCAATCAGATAGTCCATCGCTGCATCATCAATCGTGACTTTTTCGGCTTTACTTACTTTCTTTAAAAGAGTTTCCATAGCATTCCTATCTAGTGATTGCAACTCAAAAAGATAGGATCTCGAACGCACGGCAGAGGTCAGTGAGTAGTAGGGGTTTTGTGTTGAAGCACCGAGTATTATGGCTTGCGCATTTTCCATAAACGGTAGGAGTGTCTCTTGTTGATTTTTGCTTAGTCTATGTACTTCGTCGATAAATATAAGAGGTTTTTGCAGAGCATTTGTATATCTATGAAGTATTTCTCTGAGCTCTGCGATTTTGAAACTTGTTGCGTTAAGCTCATAAAAAGGGGCATCAAGATGTTTCGCGATTACTCTAGCGAGTGTGGTTTTGCCGCATCCTGCAGGACCCCAAAAGAAGGAATGGGGCATCTTTTGTTTCTCTATAAGTTCTCGTAGGGCACTTTTTTTGCCAAGAAGTTTCTCTTGCCCTACTATATCATCGATGTTTTGAGGTCTATATTTTGCTATGAGACTCAAAATCGCTCCTTATCTCTTGTTTTCCTTCGCTTGCGCTTTGAGAAACTTATGAAGGTCATCGTACTCTTGTCGAGTAAAATACCTTGTTTTGTTGGTTGGTAGATTATTAAGCTCTATCCCTCCAAAAGCTACTCTTTTAAGATCAAGCACTTTTGCTTCAAAGTGACCAAAAAATCTTCTAAGCTCTCTGTTTTTCCCTTCAGAGATGACAACCCGCAATTTCGTAAAGCTTTTTCCAATCGAGCGCACCTCATACTTTTCAAAAGGTGCAAAACTCATACTTTTTATCTTGCTTTTCTCGTGTGCTCCGCTTGAAGCATCTTCAAGCTCTAGCCCCTCTCGCATCGCCTGCTCCATAGCAGGAGTGAGTGGTTTGTCTATCTTTATGTTATAGCTTCTTGGAAGATTGCTTTCCATGAGCACTTCAGCCACTTTTGGTGTATCGGTGAGCATCAAAAGCCCTTCAGAGGCATAATCAAGCCTGCCAATGGGGATAAAGTGTCTATACTTTCCTGAGAGCTTATGGTAGATCGTGGCTCTTTCTCTGTCATCTTTTTTTGTGACAAGCACGCCTTTTGGCTTATTGTAAACGATGACGGTGACCTCTTTTCTCTTCTCTATGGGTCTGCCTTTGACAGAGATTTTATCACCCTCTTCTACTTGATAAGAGAGATCGCTAATCGTCTCTTTGTTGTTTCTTACCTCGCCGCTCCTGATAAGCTCATCAGCTTCTCTTCTAGAGTATTTTGTATTGTGAGATATATATTTATTAATCCTCATTTTTTATAGAGCCTTTGATTCCCGCGTTGATAAGATCATGGATATGGAGCGTGCCAATTACTTTTGCCTCTTTATCTGTTATGGGGAGTAATTGTATCTTTTTGTTTTCTATCTCTTCGAGTGCCTTACTTGCCAATGTTTGTGTATCCGTGAGTCTATAAGGATCTTTTGTTGCATATAAAATTGCAGGTAAGGAGAGATTAAAATCCTCTTGTGTTAAAGATCTTCTAAGATCGCCGTCACTGAGAATCGCTTTGAGTTTTTCTTGCTCATCAACTATCAATACATTGCCCATTTTGCCCTCATTCATCACAAAGATAGCACTTTTGAGTGATGTTTTTTCATCTATAATCGGCAGATTTTCTGTTTGCATAATATCCTTAACTTTTATAAAAAGTTTCTTACCTAAAGAGCCACCGGGATGAAAAGATGCAAAGTCCTCTTGTTTGAAATCCCTCTTATGCATAAGAGCAACAGCAAGAGCATCTCCTAGTGCCATCGTAAGTGTCGTCGATGTTGTAGGTGCAACCCCAAGAGGACAGGCCTCCTTGTGTATCTTGATTGGGATAAAGATATCCGAATGGCTACCTAGTGTAGAGTTTTTTGATGCACTCATACCTATAAGCGGGATGCCTACTCTTTTGATGTGAGGAAGTATCTTCGAGAGCTCTTCGCTCTCTCCGCTATAGCTGATAGCAAGGAGTGTATCTTCTTTGCCAATCATCCCAAGATCACCATGGAGCGCTTCGGTTGGGTGGAGAAAAAATGAAGGTGTGCCTGTACTTGCAAAAGTAGCTGCCATTTTTGCTCCAACAAGACCTGATTTTCCGACACCTGTTATGATGAGCTTGCCTTTTGTGTCATATATGCTCTGTATGGCTTCTAAAAAAGAGTCATCTAGAGACTCTTTTGCAATATTGAGTGCATGTGCTTCAATCTCAAGTGTCTCTTTCGCAGCTTGTAGAAGGTCCATTTCTCTCTCCTTACATTATGAAGATTGTCGGTATGATAAGCGGGTATCTCTTTTTTATCTTTATAACATGTCTTTTGACCATATTTCTTATCTCGTTTTCAATCGCTTTATGGTCATTGAGTGCTTCTGGCTTCATAGCCGTTAGCATCGTCTCAATCATAGCTGAAATATCGCCTGTAAACTTTTTGATCTCTCTATCAGCAACAAGACCATAGCTTGTAACAACCGGCTTGCCAACTATTTTTTGATTGGCTTGTGATATTTGAGCGACTATGTTTATGATACCATCTTCTGCAAGTTTTTGTCTATCTAGGACAACATCATTTGCGATAGCTGTGTTGTTTTGGTTGTCGATATATATCTTGCCTGTTTTTACTGTTTTTACTTTTTTGAGATATTTTGTGCTTATCTCGACTTGGTCACCGTCACTCATCAATACAATATTTCGCTCATCTACGCCACACTCAACGGCAGTTTTTGCATGTTTTGTGATGTGGTTATACTCCCCGTGAACCGGTAAGAAGAATTTAGGCTGAATAAGTCTGAGCATGAGTTTTTGTTCCTCTTGTGCGGCATGTCCTGAGACATGGATGTCCGGAACATCTTGATAGTGTACAGTACAACCGCCCTTGATAAGGTGGTTCATAAGTTTTGAGACAGAAGCTTCATTGCCCGGAATCGCTTTTGCAGAGATGATGACAGTATCGGTAGGCTTAAGCTTGATATGTCTATGTTCATCGGTCGCCATTCTAAAGAGGGCAGCCATCGTCTCTCCTTGAGAACCTGTCGTTACGACAAGAATCTCATGATCCGGGTATTTAGCTAGCTCATGAGGCTCTATAAAATATTTTTCATTGATATCAACATATCCGAGTGCTCTTGTGACTTCAACATTTTTCTCCATTGATCTTCCGATAACGCATATCTTTCTGTTGTATTTGGTTGCAGTATCCATTGCTTGATAGATTCTATGAATATTTGAAGAGAAGGTTGACATGATGACTCTTCCCTTAGTTGTCATAAAGATATTATCAAATGTTTTACCGACGACACTCTCACTTTTTGTAAATCCCGGGCTATGGGAGTTGGTGCTATCTGAGAATAGACACAAAACGCCTTTATCGCCGTAATATGCAAGTCTATGGAGATCCGGGGTAAGACCATCAATCGGAGTATAGTCTATCTTGAAGTCTCCCGTGTGGATGATAGTGCCCGCAGGTGTTTCGATAGCAAGTGAGCTAGAGTCAATGATAGAGTGGGTCATATGCATCCATTCTACTTTAAAGTCTCCTATCTCATAGCGCTCTCTTTTCGTAACATATCTAAAATAGCTACTATCATTTTTGAGCCCATGCTCATCAAATTTGCCCTGTATCATCGCAAGTGCAAGCGGAGTTCCGTAAATCGGGAATTTGAGCTCTTTAAAGAGATAAGGCACTGCACCGATATGGTCTTCGTGTGCGTGCGTTATGATGATAGCTGTGATCTTGTCTTTGATAGAGTGCAAATAAGAGAAATCAGGCACAAGGATGTCAACGCCGTGCATGGTCTCATCAGGAAAGCTCATACCTACATCGATAATGATTGCGCTGTTTTCTGTTTCAAGAACGGCGATATTGCCTCCAATCTCACCAAGACCCCCTAGAGGCGTAAAGCGTACTTTAGATTGATTGTTAATATCGATCTTTTTGAATGGATTCATCCTGATCTCTTGAACGGCTCTATTCGCCTCAAGCGATATATTCATCTCCTCAGTTACGGTAGCAGTGTTTTTTCGTGCATTTCTTGGTTTGTTGAAGTTTTTTTTGTTCTTGTTGTTTTTAAAATCTTGAGGATTCTTTTTTGGCTGCTCACCACTGTTTTCTCCGGCAGGTTGCTGTTGTTGTGGTTGCGGGTTGTTGTTTCTTGGTTTTCTGTAAGGGTTTGGTCTTCTTTTGAATGGCTTTGGCTCGTTTGGCTTACCATCATTTTGATTGTTACCGTTGTTTTGGTTGTTTTCCATCTAGATATTCCTTTAGTTTGTAATAGAGTTGATGATATATCTTAGTTGAAATTTCATGAGGCCTCTTATCGCTATTTATCTCAAGTTCATCAAATACTTTGAGCACTACATCTTTTGGTGCCAATTTTGATAGATTCCCGAAAAGCTTTTTTCTTGGTTGCACAAAGGCAAATTTCAAGAACGCTTCAAATCTTGTATCGTTCAATGAACGCTCTTTTTCTATCAAAAGGACAGCAGATGTGATTTTTGGTGGCGGTACAAAAGCATGAGGTGGAACCTCAAAGCATATCGTTGCTTTTGCAACAGAGCTTGTAAGAACTCCAAGCGCAGAAAAATCTTTTTGTTGCTCTTTGGCAGAAAATTTTTGCGCTACCTCTTTTTGCACCATCACCAATATCGATTGACACTTTGTGTCTCTCAATGCTTTTAAGATGATATGAGTTGCAATATAGTAAGGAAGATTCGCAACCAGATGATACTCTTCATCTAATAGGTTTCCCTCTTCCCATGATGCCAACACATCGCCACACTTGAGTGCGAGAATTTTCTGTTCAATCTCTTTTTCAAATGTATGAGCGATATGTCCGCACAGCCTCTTGTCAACTTCGAATGCTATGACCTGCTTGGTTTTCACAAGCTCTTTGGTCAAATCACCTAATCCAGGCCCAATTTCAACAACTTTTTTATCATCGTTGGACATCGATTGGATGATCTTTTCTATATAGCTTTGATCTTTCAAAAAATTTTGACCAAACTTCTTTTGGGCAAATTTGGCTAAATCGGTTTTTATCATACTATAAGTAACCTTATTTTATTTTGAATTAAGCTCAAATAGCTTTTTTGAGTTTATTTTTGTATAATCTTATCATATTTTACTCCCCAAAGGTTTATATGGATTTTTTTGCAAAGAGAATCATCCCTTGTTTAGATGTTGATAGAGGTAGGGTTGTGAAAGGGATTAACTTTGTTGGACTTCGAGATGCAGGTGATCCTGTAGAGGTCGCTGCAAGATATAATGAAGAGGGTGCAGATGAGCTTACCTTTTTAGATATTGGAGCAAGTCACGAAGAGAGAAAAACAATTGTTGATGTGGTTAAAGAAGTTGCCAAAGAGGTTTTCATCCCACTTACTGTTGGTGGCGGCATCAGAGAGCTTGATGATATTTATGCGCTTTTAAATGTCGGGTGCGATAAAGTAAGTATCAATTCAGCAGCTATCAATAGACCGGAGTTTATCAGCGAGGCTGCTACAAGGTTTGGTTCACAGTGTGTTGTTGTGGCTATTGATGCAAAAAGAGTTGCCGACGGAGTGTGGCATATCTTTACACATGGAGGCAGAAGAGATACAGGAATCGATGCTATAACTTGGGCAAAAAGAGCCTATGATTTAGGTGCCGGAGAATTGCTAGTAACCTCTATGGATGCCGATGGAACAAAAGCAGGTTTTGATAATGAGCTTAACCGTAAGATATCAGATGAAGTAGATATCCCTCTTATTGCAAGTGGGGGTGCCGGGAGTATGGAACATATCAAGGATGCTTTTACTTTGGGGCATGCAGATGCAGCGTTGGCAGCTTCTATATTTCACTTTAAAGAGATAGATATCGGTGATCTTAAAAAGTATCTTAGGGCGAATGATATCCCCGTGAGAATATAAGATGATTTTTTGTGCAGGAAAAAGTGAGAGTTTTGAATTTGCTTTACCTATAGGGATAGGGCTTATTGAGAGTGCGATTAACTTAACAAGATTTTGTTTGATGGATCCGCCAAAGTATATACTCTTTGTTGGAACGGCAGGAAGTTACGGGGAAGCAAAGGTATTTGATATCATCCATTCAAACAGTGCAGCAAATATAGAAAATGGTTTTTTTTCCAACGGAGCATATACTCCTATTGACAATCTTGTCTCGAGCGCTGATGATGTTTCACGTGAAACAATAGTTAATTCATCAAACTATATCACTACAGATAAAAAGCTCTCCAAGTACTATTTAGAAAAAGGAATAGGGATAGAAAATATGGAATTTTACTCTGTCCTTAAAGTGGCAAGAGAGTTTGGGATCTCCGCAGGAGGAGTTTTTGTGGTGACTAATTATTGTGATGAAAATGCTCATAGTGACTTTTTAAGTAACCATAAAGAGGCGATGAAGATATTGGAGCGATATATGAGTGAACATGCAAAAGAGTGGTTTCGATGAGTGTCAAAAAAGAGGTGCTTCTAGACTACACAAAAGAGGAGCTACAAAGCATAATTGCTCCCTCTTTTAGAGCAAAACAGATATGGCAGTGGGTTTATCATAAGTATGTTGATGACTTTAAAGATATGAAAAATCTCCCAAAAGAGATGCAAGAATCTTTGGCTAGTAGATATGTTATCAATCCGCTAGAAATCATCTTGGCGCAGAAAAGTGTGGATGGAAGTATAAAATATCTCTTTAGACTGCATGATGGGCATAGTGTTGAAGCAGTACTCTTGCTTATGAAAGAAAAAGAGTATCATGAAGATGGCTCCATAAAACACCATGAACGATATACCGTGTGTCTTTCGTCACAAGTCGGATGCAAAGTCGGATGCGCTTTTTGTCTTACTGCGAAAGGTGGATTTGTAAGAGATTTGAGTGCTGCAGAGATAGTGGCACAACTTTTTATGATTAAAAAAGAGAACAATATCGATGCAAACAGAAGAGTTAATATCGTCTATATGGGGATGGGTGAACCTCTTGATAATCTTCAAAATGTTGCTAAAGCTATCAATATATTTAGCGATATTGACGGCTTTGCAATCTCTGCTAATAGGCAGACGATCTCAACAAGTGGGCTTAGTACAAAGATAGAAAAACTTGGGCGTCTTGATTTGGGAGTCAATCTTGCCATATCACTTCATGCCGTTGATGATGTATTGAGAGAAAAATTGATGCCAATAAATAAGGCATATAATATAAGTTCTATCATGGAAGCTATAAAGAAATTTCCTATCAATTCTAGAAAAAGAGTGATGTTTGAGTATCTTATGATCAAGGATATCAATGACGATTTAAGTGCGGCAAAAAAACTTGTGAAGCTTTTAAGTGGTATAAAGGCGAAGGTAAATCTCATATATTTTAACCCTTATGAAGAGACTGATTTCCAAAGACCTGATCCTTCATCTATGGTTGCATTTCAAGAGTATCTTATAGCAAAGGGAGTTTTGTGTACTATAAGGGAGTCTAAGGGGCTTGATATTTCGGCAGCATGTGGTCAGCTTAGAGAGCAAAATATATAAGGGCACCTCTAATAACCCCGGATACTCATAATGGGCTTTGCAAATGTAAGATCTTGCAAGAGATTTGAGAAGACCTAGCCGTAGCTAAGTTAAACAAATATCTTGTGAAAGATTGCGTTTGCAAAGCCCACCCTGTGGGCATCTCCAACTTTTCCTTATGCGTTGTTACTCACTTTCGAATTAGCTAGGGCTAGTCCTTCAAGTGAGTGCCTAGCCTAAGAAAAAGCTAGAGATGTTATAAGCATCCGGGGTTATTAGAGGTGCCCATAAATTTGAAGGATAAAAAATGGTTGGCGTTGATCTTGTTTTATTGATAATTATCGTTTGTGTTGCAGTTGTCGGAGTAGGTTGGATTATCTATGAGACACGAGATTGATCTCAATATATTGACTTTTCTCTTTGTGTGAGCGGGGTAATAAGTGATTGCATTTTTGTAAAATTAACCTCGCTTTCAAATGTAAAATAATCATCTTGAAATCTAAAATCAAGTCTACTCGCATGCAGCATAAGTCGCTTCGCACCTGTATGATAAGCTCTCTCTTCTTCGTTTAAAACACCATCAAGATATCTGTTGGCAACACCAAAATTTACTCCATAAATAGGGTCACCTAAAATGTGATGTTTCACGTGAAACAAATGGACTCTGATCTGATGCATACGACCTGTTTTTGGCACACATTTTACAAGCGTTGCATCTAATTCCTTATCATAAAAAAGTGGGAAAAAGTCTGTCGTTGAGATCTTTCCCCCTTCTTGTGTGACAAGTACTTTATGTTTATCTTCTGAAAAATCAATGCTCTTTTTAAGGCGTGTCATTACACTCAGATTCTCTTTCATTTCTCCGCTTACCCAGGCAAGATACTCCTTTTGAACAGCCCTGTTTTCAAATGCTTTTTTGAGCTCAATCTCAGCTTTTTTATGGAGTGCTGCTATAAGAAGTCCGGAGGTTTCTTTGTCTAGTCTATGAGCTATATTTGCTCCATTACCACCATGCCACCTAACGACATCTAGCATTGAATATCCAGCCTCATGTGTGTTTGGATGGATTAGGATTCCTGATGGTTTATCGAAGATCATAAAGTCTCTATTTTTATAGATTGGATGGAGTTCTTCTTCGCTTGATTCGCTTGGTTCAAAAACAGTGAGCGCGATCTCTCCCTCAATTTTTTCACCACTATTTAAGAGTATCTTTTCTCCTTTTTGTGCTCTTCCTTTATGGATCAATCGTTGTGCTTCTCCTTGTGAGATATCAAGATTTTTCATAACGAAAAGAAACAGAGCAGTAGGAGTAGAGGCTTGAAAACTCTTTTTGACAAACGGCATAATCTCGAAACCTTTAAACACAATTTGGCTACAATCATACACTAACTTTCTAAAAGCAAAGGGATAAAATGGTCGAGAGATATGCCAGAGAAGAGATGAGTAGTAAATGGAATATGCAGGCAAAATATCAAGCATGGCTCGATGTCGAACTTGCTGTTGTAAAAGCATGGAACAAACTCGGACTTATACCCGATGTTGATGCTAGAAAGATTATAGAAAATGCCTCTTTTAGCATAGAGAGAATCGATGCAATAGAAGCCGTTACAAGACATGATTTGATCGCTTTTACCGGATCGGTTGCGGAGAGTTTAGGCGAAGAGAGCAGATGGTTTCATTATGGAATGACGAGTTCTGATACTGTAGATACTGCAGTTGCCTTGCAAATGCGAGACTCACTCAAACTTATCATCAAAGATGTAGAGATGGTTATGGAGTCTATCAAAAAGAGAGCATTAGAGCACAAGATGACCCTCATGGTCGGCAGAAGTCATGGGATACATGGTGAGCCTATCACCTTTGGGCTTGTGCTTGCCGTTTGGTATGACGAGATGGCACGACATTTAAAGAATCTTAAAGAGACTATGGATGTTATATCTGTAGGGCAGATAAGTGGTGCGATGGGTAACTTTGCACATGCGCCTCTTGAGCTTGAAGAGCTAGCCTGCAAAGAGCTTGGACTTCAAAGTGCTCCCGCCTCTAACCAAGTGATTCAAAGAGACAGATATGCTCGTCTTGCAACAACCTTAGCGCTTCTTGCAAGTTCCATAGAAAAATTTGCCATCCAGGTAAGACACTGGCAGAGAACGGAAGTGTATGAGTGTGAAGAGTTTTTCGGTAAAGGACAAAAAGGAAGCTCGGCGATGCCGCACAAAAGAAATCCGATACTCACAGAAAATATCACAGGACTTGCAAGAATGATTAGAGCCTATGCTATCCCTGCCATGGAGAATGTTGCGCTTTGGCATGAGCGAGATATCAGCCATAGCTCTACAGAGAGATTTTGGCTTCCGGATAGTTTTATCACGACTGACTTTATGCTCCATAGATTTAACAGCATCATAGCAAATCTCACCGTAATGCCTGAAAATATGATGAAAAATCTCAATCTTACCGGAGGACTTGTCTTTTCACAAAGAGTACTTCTTGAGCTTCCAAAAGCAGGTGTGAGTCGTGAAGATGCATATGCGATAGTGCAGAGAAATGCCATGAAGGTTTGGGAAGAGATACAAAAAGGGAAATCACCACTCAACGAAAAAGGCGAGAGTCTCTACTTGCAGTATCTTTTGGATGATAAAGAACTCAGAGAAAAACTCTCTGAAAAACAGATTAGAGACTGCTTTGATTATAATTATTATACAAAAAATGTTGATGCAATATTTCAAAGAGTATTTGATAAATAGTAGATTGACAATAATAGCAATACTGCACTAAAAAATAATTTCTCTAGGGATTTATTTTTTAGCCCCTCCTCCTTAAAAATCCAAAACGGAACAGATACGAAACAAATAAAGCATATAATTGTTATTGATATTAATCAAAAACAAGGAGAAGATAATGAATACGATACAAATGTCAATAGTTGCCCTATTGTCACTAAGCACAATCACATTTGCAGGAGGGCTAAAATCAGAAATTATGCAGCCACCTGTAGAGTCTATCGAGGTTGAAGAGGCTCAGCCGAACCCATTTTATATCGGTGGGGGTTATAGCTATATACAAGGGAGTGATAAAAATGATGATCCATCCACTATGGGGTATAGTTATGATATAGATGCTGATGGCTTAATGTTTCAAGCCGGTTATAAAATCAACCCTTATATAGCCATAGAGGGTAGATATACTATGGCAAGTGGAGCTGATATTGATGCCTCTTTCCCTAATCCTCCAGACGCTGATATCACAAACATAGCAATTTACGCTAAGCCGACATACCCTATTGGACGAGTTAACATCTATGGACTGTTGGGGTATGGTAAAACAGAAGTAGACTATAGTTCTGGGACAGTGGCAGATTGGGATAAAAGCGGCTTCCAGTGGGGTGGCGGCGTTAATTTTGAGATAACAAACCATTTTGCAGTATTTGCGGACTATACTAAATGGTGTGACTTTGATGAAGTGGTGGGAGCCTACACTACGACAAGAGAAATGGATGCGATTACTGTAGGTTTGACCTACACTTTTTAACTTTAGATAGATAATTGTTGTGACAGATATCTTCATCTGCCACAACAATAGGACTAATTTTAAGAACTCATAATACTATAATAAAATCTTATACATAAAATAGCCACAAATCTTCAACTATTCAAATCGTTTAAAGCCAATTTTGAGTAAAATCTATATCAAATATTATATGCAAAATGAAGACATTTTTAACAGTAAAAGATTCAAAAAATAGGAGCCAATGTATGATCAGAGTAGTTAAGCGAAACGGCAGAGTCGAAACTTTAGATGTAACGAAGATCCAAAAGTATACCGCAGCGGCAGTTGAGGGACTTGAAGGCGTTAGTCAAAGCGAACTTGAGGTTGATGCAAAACTTCACTTTAGAGATATGATTAGCTCACAAGAGATTCAGCAGACACTTATAAAAACTGCCGTTGATAAGATTGACTTTGATAAGCCAAATTGGACTTTCGTGGCTTCTCGCCTCTTTTTGTATGATCTCTATCATAAGGTTACGGGCTTTACGGGATACAATCACCTCAAAGAGTATTTTGAAAAAGGAGAGAAGAATGGGCGTATTGTCATTGGGCTTAAGGATAAATATAATCTTGACGATCTTAATGATTATATAAAACCTGAGAGAGATCTCCAGTTTACTTATCTTGGTGTCAGAACGCTTTACGATAGATACCTTATAAAAGATAAAAAAGGCGAGCCGATAGAGCTTCCTCAACACCTCTTTATGGCTGTTGCTATGTTTTTGGCACAAAATGAGTTTGATTGCCAAACATGGGCAAAAAAATTCTACGATATTTTAAGTAAGTTTGAGGTGATGGCAGCTACGCCGACGCTCTCAAATGCTAGAACCCCGAGACACCAGTTGAGTTCATGTTATATAGGCTCAACACCTGATAATATAGAGGGAATTTTTGATGCCTATAAAGAGATGGCTCTTCTTTCAAAATATGGAGGCGGTATAGGTTGGGATTGGTCGCTTGTAAGGGGTATGGGCTCTTATATTGACAGTCATAAGCACGCGGCAGGCGGTATCATTCCGTTTCTGAAGATTGCTAATGATGTAGCGATTGCCGTTGATCAATTAGGTACGAGAAAAGGAGCGATTGCCGTATATGTCGAGCCTTGGCACATAGATATCAGGGATTTTATAGATCTCAAAAAGAACTCAGGAGAGGAGAGAAGAAGAACACATGACCTCTTTCCTGCCCTTTGGATTAATGATCTTTTTATGAAAAGAGTAGAAGCTGATGAAAATTGGACGCTTTTTGATCCATTTGAGGTTCCTGAGCTTGCCCAGTTGCATGGCGAAGCATTTGAGGCAAGATATCTTGAGCTAGAAGTGAATGAAGAGATAACAAAAGAGGTTATCTCGGCTAAAAAGCTGTGGAAAGATGTGCTTAGAAGTTATTTTGAGACCGGTAACCCTTTCTTGTGTTTCAAAGATACTTCAAATAGAGTAAATCCAAATAGCCATAAAGGGGTGATTAGAAGCTCCAATCTTTGTACAGAGATATTTCAAAATACAAACCCAAATTATTATAAGACTAGAGTGACTTTTGAAGATGGAACAATAAAAGTTTATGAAGAGGATCAAGAGGTAAAAGTCGATAGCGGTATCGTAAAACTTGCCAAGAAAATCACAGCGCTTGATAGCATAGACGGTAAATCAATCATGGTAACCGACAAAGAGATGGAAGATGGCGATACAGCCGTTTGCAACCTTGCTTCTGTGAATCTCTCCAGAGTCAATACGCCTGAAGATATAGCAAGAGTTGTGCCAATTGCCGTGAGAATGCTCGATAATGTGATCGATCTTAACTTTTATCCATTGCTCAAGGTAAAAAAGACAAATCAAAAGACACGCTCAATCGGGCTTGGTGTTATGGGAGAAGCGCAAATGCTTGCCGAGTCCAAGATAGAGTGGGGAAGTCATGATCATTTTACGAAGATAGATGAGATTATGGAGTCTGTATCATACTATGCCATTCGATCATCAAGTGATCTCGCGCTTGAAAAAGGTGCATACCCACTCTATGAGGGCTCCAACTGGTCAAAAGGGATATTCCCTATCGATAAAGCAAATGAGAATGCGTGTAAGCTTGTTGATCGTGGTGGACTCTTTGGCTATACGCATGATTGGGCTACGCTCAAAGAGAAGGTCAAGAGTGATGGGATGAGAAATGGATATCTTATGGCGATAGCGCCAACAAGCTCTATATCTATACTCACAGGAACCACGCAAGCCATAGAACCTATCTATAAAAGAAAATGGTTTGAAGAGAACCTCTCAGGGCTCATACCGGTCGTGGCGCCAAATCTCTCGCCGGAAACTTGGCAGTACTATGTCTCAAGCTATGAGCTTGATCAAAGACTACTTATACGAGCAGCCGCGATTCGCCAAAAATGGATTGATCAAGGGCAAAGTCTCAATATATTTATCACCCTTGATAAGGCAAGCGGTAAATATCTTAATGATATCTATATGGATGCATGGAAGTTTGGGCTCAAATCGACCTATTATCTCCGTAGCCAGTCGCCGGAAAATGCAAAAGAGGAGACAGGAGTGGAGGATAGAAGCCTAGAATGTGTAGGGTGTCAGTAATCTTACACAATTTCTTCACGCAAATTAAATAGAATACAGCTAGAAAGTTTAAAGGGTGTTCCCCCAAGCATCCCTTAATGCGTTTTGGCGACTTTCTAAGGTAGCTTATATTATTTGTACATCCCCCAAAGTCTTTATATATTTAAACGGTTGCCTTCCTCCTTCCCCAAGGAGGAAAATTTCTTTAAACTTAAAAACTATCCCAAAGTTGTATAATCATGAATCTATATTTTTAAAAGGAAATTTAAATATATATGACTCCTCATGGGTTGCGTATCATATCTTTGCAGAAAGATTTCTTGAGCTTTGATAAAAATCTAGCATATTTAAAAGATATTATCGCAAAAAATAATCACAAGAAGACACTCATTGTAGCTCCGGAAGTTTACTTAGGAGGGTTTGATTATGATGCTATGAGTATGAGAGCAAAAAAGAGTGCTGAAGCGATCGAAGAGTTGATCTCGGTTGTCAACGATGCCATCGTAATTTTTTCTATTATCGTAGAAAAAGAGGGAAAGTTTTACAATCAAGCTCTTGCTATCAATCACCACAAGATTATCTACCAACAAGAGAAGACAAAACTCTTTAGGCTTGGCAATGAGCATAAGTATTTTGATAGTGGCAGTGAAGAGAGCATCGCGTTATTTGAGGTTGAGGGTATAAAATTTGCTATACTCCTCTGTTTTGAACTCCGCTTTAAGGCGCTTTGGAAAAAGATTGAAGGAGCTGATGTTGTTTGTATTCCTGCAAAATGGGGAGTGCTTAGAATGCACCACATGGAGATACTGGCAAAAGCTTTAGCAGTTATGAATCAATGCTTTGTCGTGGTCTCAAGTGGTGGCGATGAGAGTATAGTGCAAGCATCAATGGTTCTCTCTCCTGATGGAGATGTGCATAAAGATATTGGAGATGCATATGTTACAAAGGAGATAGATATAAAAGAGGCGATTACAATGAGAAGATATATTGATATGGGAGAGCAAGGGTGATTAAAAGAAGAAAGCTAGAGCAGATGACGCAAGAGATTGAGAAACATATCACACTTAGCGAGGCTACAAAAAAAGCCTTTATCGATATCAATAGAGAAGCTTTTGTTCCTGATGCTTTTGCACACTTGGCATATCAACTTGATGCCCTCCCTCTCCACGAGAGCCAATGGATAAGCTCACCTGTTACTGTAGCGAAGATGACAGAACATTTAGAGCTTAAAGGGGTTGACACCGTCTTGGAGATAGGGTGTGGAAGCGGATATCAAGCCGCCATACTCAGCTCAATCGTTAGAAGAGTGTTTACAATAGAGCGGATAGACTCCTTGCTTAAGAGTGCAAAAAATAGATTTAGTCAACTAGAGCTTTACAACATCTTTACTCGGTTTGATGATGGGCAAAGAGGCTGGAGTGATTATGCTCCTTTTGAGCGGATACTCTTCTCTGCAGCAACACCCAAAGTGCCTGATGCTCTTTTTGAGCAGTTAAGTGATGGTGGTATCTTGCTCGCACCCATACAAGAGGGACCGATGCAGATATTGACAAGGTTTTACAAAAGAGGCTCTATGATAACCTCAGAATCTATAGAGACCTGCTATTTTGTTCCTGTCGTAGAGGGAACAAAAAAGTAATACCAAAAGAAAAGCTTATCTTAATATGGTATCATTTACAAATTGTAAATCAAAAAAGGCACAATGTTATGAGTAAACTGATAAAGCCGGCACAATATGCGAAGCAATATAACATTTCAAGACAAGCTGTTTATGCGAAGATAAAGAGAGGAACGCTTCAATCAAAAGAGGTTGAAGGACAGCTTTTTATAGTTATCGACACATCGCCGCAAAATGCCATAATAAGCCAAGAGAGAGTTCTGCAAACCGGAGAGAAGAGCATAGGGGTCGAGAAACACTATGCAGAGCTGCTCAAGTCCAAAGATGAGACGATTAAAGCACTTGAGTCGAGGATAGAAGACCTTAAAGAGAGTAATGAACAGATGGCGGGCACGCTTAGGGGAGAGGTGGAATTACTCAAAGAAGCTTTTTATGAGATGAAACAGCTCTATAGAGCTAAACTTGAAGCGAAAAAGAAAGAAGATATTATCGCGATAGAGGCTAAACCAAAAGATGCTGTGGTGCAAGAGTGGATAGGCATAAAGAAATTCTTTAAGCTTTTTGGAGTCAAAGAGAAAAAACAAGCCAAGATTAAAAGTAAAATCAAAAAAGCATACCTCAATGGAGACAATCGCCTAAGAATGGATGAGGATAAGATAAAAATCAATATTACAAGAGATTGTACAAGTTTTATATCTTAAGGGCGCCCCTAATAGTCACTATTAGAGAGAATTAAGCAAAAAAAAGGTTTAATTTTAAAATTAATAATTGTTATCAAGAAGGATAGAGATGCAAAAGTTGACGATTGCGCTAGCCGGTCAACCGAATGTTGGAAAGAGTTCGCTTATCAATGCGATCTCAAGTTCAAGGTTAAAAGTTGGCAATTTTTCCGGTGTAACTGTCGATAAGACGGAGGTTACATTTAAGTGGTGTGATGATATTTCCTGTAGCGAGTATGATATGCACATTATTGATCTTCCCGGCGCCTATTCCCTCTCGGACTACACTATAGAAGAGAAGGTGACAAAAAGTTTTATTCAGAGTGAAGAGTACGATCTTATCGTAAATGTCGTTGATGCGACCAATTTACAGAGAAACCTTCTTTTTACTGCTGAGTTGCTTGAAAGTGGCAAAAAAGTTGTCGTAGCACTCAATATGATAGATGAGGCAGATAAAGAGGGTATAAAGATTGATGAAAAGCTTCTCTCAGAGATACTAGGGGTTGCCTGTATAAAAACAAGTGCTTCTGAGAAATCAGGCATAGACGAACTCAAAAGTGCTATCGTTGCTGCATATAAAAATGATGGGTATACATCCAAAGTAAAATATAGTGATCATATCGAAGAAGAGATAGCGAAGATTGTAAATTTTTTCAAAGAAAAAAAGTATCAAAATGATATTTCTTATAGAATCTTAGCAATCAAACTTCTCAAAGAAGATAGCGAAACTTATAAAGTGATGCATGATGAGCCAATCTGGATAGAACTTTTACCGGTTATTCGCGCTTCTTTAGAGCATATATATATTCACTCGGACTCAAAAGATATCGAACAAATTTTTCGAGATGAGCATTTTGCATTTGCAAAAGGTGCAAAAATGGAGGCGATGGAAATCTCATCAATGCGAGCAAAGAATTTTACACAAAAGATTGACAATATTCTTATCAATAAATTTTTAGGCATCCCTATCTTTCTCTTTTTAATGTGGGGGCTTTTTCAGTTGACATTTACACTTGGAGCTATCCCCGTTGACATTATAGATGAGTTTTTCACTTCCATAGGAACCGCTTCGAAAGGTGTGTTTGGAGAAGGAGCTTTGGGCTCGCTCATCGGCGACGGAATCGTACCAGGTGTTGGTGCGGTTATAATGTTTTTGCCAAATATCATCATACTCTTTATCGGCATTGCCCTTTTAGAAACGACGGGATATATGAGTAGGGTTGCGTTTTTGCTTGATGGATTTTTTCATAGATTTGGTTTGCATGGAAAGAGTTTTATTCCGCTTGTAACAGGATTTGGATGTTCTGTGCCTGCCTATATGGCAGCTAGAACACTCAAGAATGAACAAGAAAGACTTATAACGCTTTTTATCATAGGTTTCATGAGTTGCGGAGCAAGATTGCCTGTTTATGTTCTTTTTGTGGGTGCATTTTTTTCGCAAGAAAATGCCGGGAGTATTCTGTTTCTTATCTATATTACCGGCGCTCTTTTTGGTCTGGTTGCGGCAAAAGTGCTTAAGATGTTTGTCTTTAAAGGCGAAAATGAACCTTTTGTTATGGAGATGCCAAAGTATAGACTGCCTTCACTGAAACTTATTTGGCATACGGTCTATTCGCAAGCAAAAAGTTATCTCAAGAAAGCCGGCACATTTATATTGGCAGCTTCGATGCTCGTATGGTTTGCAAGTAATTATCCAAAAGATGAGGTGCTGGTAAGTCAATATCAAACAAAGATAGAACACGCTACTAGTCCGGAGATAGAAGCTGAGCTTCAAAATGAGTTTAAAAAGATATCTTTAGAAAATAGCTATCTCGGGAAAACAGGATATGTACTTGAGCCTCTTTTTCGTCCGCTCGGTTTTGACTGGAGGATGAGTATAGCTATAGGAACGGGACTTGCAGCAAAAGAGGTGGTTATCTCTACAATGGGTGTGCTCTATTCGTTAGGAGAAGATGTAACCGAGGAAGATCGGGGACTAATGCAGAAGATCAAAACAGAGATACCTTTTGCTTCAGCAGTCTCATTTATCGTCTTTGTTATGATTTATCTTCCTTGTTTGGCGGCTTCGATGGTGTTTGTTAGGGAGGCAGGAAGCTGGAAATATCTATGGTACCTATTTCTGTTTACTACTATCACAGCTTGGATAATGAGCTTTATCGCCTATAGGGCTGTTTTGATATTTTAAGGAGTATGTGTGTTATTGAGTGAATTGAAAAAAGGTGATGAGGCAGTTATAAAAAAGATAAATGCCTCAGGAGCATTTAAAAACAGACTGAGCTCTATGGGAATTGTGGAAAAAGAGAGCGTGAAACTCAAAGAGTATTCATTGGCAAAAAGTACGATGGAGATTAAGGTGGCAGAGAGTTATGTAGCCTTGAGATTAAAAGAGGCAGCGCTAATTGAAGTAGAAAAACTATAATAAAGTTGTAATTTTTTATTTAGTATCGCAAATTTTTTGATATACTTACTTAAAATTTTACAGGGGTTTTAATGAAGAGGTTAATTGTACTGCCTATATTTCTGTGCATATTCTTTTTAGGTTTTTTGAATGCAGCAGATTATGATTTTCATGAAAAGGTATCTTCTCTTATTGAGCAAACAGTAAAAAAAGATCCCGATGGGTATCTCAATAGATTTTACAAAAACATATACTATATCCCTGTTTGGGTGCATGAGCATAAAATCTCATCATTCTCAACATCGCTTTTAAAGAGTATCGAGGCAAATAAACACAATATCCCAACGGCTATTTACAATAAAAGTTTACAACTTAAAAAGAAAGCTTCAGGAGTTTATTCTAGAGGAAGTATAAAAGACAAGCTTTCCCTTGAACTTGCCATGAGCACGCTCTATAGTCAGTATTTTAGTTATCTTGGTAGTGGGGGTACGGATTGGAGTCTTTTCCAATCAAAACTTGCAGCCAAAAACAAAGCATATGACATGGATGCAAAATGGGTAAACTATGGTGCAAAAAGTTCTCCTGCAAATATGCTCAAAGATGCTATTATCAATGGCAACCTTGAAACTTCCATGACGGGAAATACAGCACTTAGCTATAACTATGACAAATTATCAGAAAAATTAAAACTCTACAAAGATGCCGCACAAAATAGTCATCTACAAAAGATTGCTATTGGTAAAAAATACCTTAAGCCGGGAGAAGACTCAAATGCTATTCCACTTATAAAAGAGCGTCTTGCTGCGACGGATGAACTTGGCGAGTGTTCACTAAATAGTAGTAAACTTTATGATAAATGTCTTTTTGAAGCGGTAAAAAGATTTCAAAAAAATAATGGACTTGCAAGTTCCGGCGTGATAGGTTCTGAGACATTGAGCGCCCTTAATGAGTCGCTTGCAAGTAGAGCTCTCAAGATAGAGATGAACCTAGATAGGATTAGACAGTTTAACCAAAGAGACGAGAAATATCATGTTGTTATCAATATACCCGATTTTATGCTCTATTTTATGGAAAATGATCACATAAAGAAACAGATGCGAGTAATCGTGGGCGATAAAAGACATCCAACCCCTGTCTTTGGGAGTAGAGTCGCCTACATAGTGCTCAATCCATATTGGAATGTGCCTGATAGTATCATCCAAAAAGAGTTTATCCCAAAAATGCTCAAAGACCCCGATGCGATGAAGAAACAAAATATAAATATCACACAAGGGTGGACAAAAGATGCGCCTATTGTTGATCCTTCAACGGTTGATTGGAATGAGTATAGATATACCAAAAAAGTGCCTTTTAGATTTGCTCAGCCTCCCGGATATAGCAATGCTTTGGGTAAGATCAAGTTTATATTTCCTAACGACTTTTCTGTCTATATGCATGATACACCGACAAAAAGACTTTTTCAGAGAGATATGAGAGCATTTAGTCATGGCTGTATAAGACTCTCTGAACCTATGGAGATGCTTAGAATATTTTCAGAGCTTGACAGTAATGTCAACCTTGGCAGCTCAAAGAGTATCCTCAAAGGATCAAAAGAGACCAATGTCTATCTCTCAAAAAGCATCCCTGTTGATGTTGTCTATTTTACCGCGTGGGTCAATCCAAGCGGAGAGTTGCAATTTAGAAATGATGTCTATGGATATGACAAACTGCAACTCGCATGTAGAATGCACTAGTACCTAGCATACATAGGTAACTAATGCCTCTTTTTCCAATCGAAACTTTTGGCTTTGCTCTTTTGCTCTATAGCCAAAAGGAAGCATGAGCGCGATACTCTCTTTTGTCGTGTCAATTTCTAGTATCTTCTCAACTCTATCATGTTCAAACCCTTCCATCGGACAACTATCAATTCCGATGAGGGCTGCATAACTCATCATATTTGCCGCGGCTAAGTAGCACTGTTTTTCACACCAAGCTTTTGGTGATGCAAGGCTTGAGAGGAAGTTTGTATATTTTTGCAAATAGCCTTCAAGCATTTCGGCACTTAACCCTCTTCTTTGAAACATCTTTTTATAATAAACAGGATTTTGGACATCATAATGTTTGGCTATAAGAATCACAAGATGACTACAAGTAGTAATCTGTGCTTGATCCCAACAAGCAGGTCTTAACATCTGCTTGAGCTCGTCATTTTCAATCACTAAAAATCTCCAATGCTCCATACCAAATGAAGAGGGTGAGAGCCTCCCCGCTTCTAAGATAAAATCCATATCCCCCTGTGTTACTTTTTTGCTTTTGTCAAATAGTTTGCATGCGTGTCTAAAGTATAGAGAGTCCAATAGTGCTTTTCTGTCCATTTCTGATGCTCCTTTTTGGAAAATAAATTGAGATAATTTTACTCTTTTTAAACTTTATTATCTTCTTTTTTGCTAAAATCGCTAAAGTGAATTGGTTAAGGAGCAACTATGGATTTTATAAAAGATGAGATGTTGACACATATTCCTATGTGTGTCCATCCGGAACCAAAAAAAGTTCTCTTAATCGGGGGAAATGAGGGCGTAGTAAGTGAATTGAAAAAGCATCAAGACAGTAATCTTCAAGAGCTTGATGCAAAAGATGCACTTATATCGCTACAAGAGCTTGATGAGGGGTCTGTTGATGTCATTATCGTATCAACAAATCTCTTTGAGGGCGATAGGGTGTTTTGGGGGCTTGTAAAGAGAGTATTGAATCTCAAAGGTGTTGTAAGCAGTATGGCACCTTCCCTTTTTGGCGAAGAGACAAAAGCAAAAGCACAGATAGAGACAATGGGAGAATATTTTAGGATAGTCATGCCGTATGTGTTTATGCAGCAGCATTGTGGATTTGCTCTCTTTGCTTCTAATATGCTCCATCCAACGGCAGATATCAATCTCCAAAGAGCAGATCTCACCGAAGGGTTTAGATACTACAATTCAGATATCGCCATTGCTGCTTTTGCAATGCCAAATATGATACGAAAAGAGTTTAGAGGACTCATCAAATCTTGATATTTGAACACGCTATCGCACTTACCGGAGGTATTGCTACAGGTAAAAGCTCTGCTACAGCACTTTTGAGTTTGTACGGTTTTCGATTTATCGATGCCGATAAGATAGCACACGCACATCTTGATGAGCAAAAAGAAGCTATCGCGTCACTTTTTGGCGCTGAGTATATCAGAGATGGAAAGGTTGAGAGGAAGTTGCTGGGTAAGCTTATCTTTGCAAATAAAGAAAAAAAGAAAAAGCTCGAAGATTTACTCCACCCAATCATTTATGATACAATTGTTGCACAATCAAAGAAGAATGAAGCACTCGGTATGCCTTATATGATTGATATACCTCTTTTCTTTGAGAGTAAACGCTATGATATTAAAAGATCATTGGTCATTTACGCGACAAAAGAACAACAGCTTGAGCGCCTTATGCGGCGCGAAGGGTTTGATGCCAAAGAGGCACTGAGACGGATAGAGTCACAGATGGATATAGAGCAAAAAAGAGTACTTGCGGACTATGTGATAGATAACAGCGGCGATCTCAAGCAACTCCAAAGTGAGTGCGAGAGAGTAAAAGATCAGATATTGAGTGATTTTAAGGATAGAGAGTGAGAGCTACAAAATATAATGCGAGTGGAAATGACTTCATCGTTTTTCATGATAATCGTCAAGAGCAGCGTTCTGCGTTGGCAAAAAGATTATGCGCAAGACATACAGGCGTGGGGGCGGACGGACTCGTTGTTTTAATCCCGCACGAAGAGTATGATTTTGAGTGGGAGTTTTATAATGCCGACGGTAGCAGTGCTTCTATGTGTGGCAATGCTTCAAGAGCAGTAGCACATTATGCTTGCGAAAAGGGAATATCCAAAGAGGGTAAAGCAGAGTTTCTAACTGGTGCCGGGATTATCAAAGCTGAAGTGAATGGAGAGTATGTGACTTCAAGCATGGTCACCCCAAAGATTCTAGACAAAGAGATTATGGAAGATGGTGAATCATGGTGGCTTATCGATAGTGGTGTGCCCCACTTGGTTGTTTTTCGTGAAAATATAGAAGAGTTTGATCTAGCAAAAGCGAGAGCGCTGAGAGAAAAATACAATGCCAATGTCAATATCGTCAATATCGTAGATAGCAAAAATATGCTCGTGCGAACCTATGAGCGGGGTGTTGAAGATGAAACACTCGCTTGTGGTACGGGAATGGTGGCTGCATTTGTGAGGGCTTTTGAGGAGCAACAAGTAGAGAGTAAAGTTTGTATCTTGCCAAAAAGCGGCGAAGAGATAGATGTTTCTATCGAAGCAGGTGTCTACAAATTGGGCGGCAGAGTTTCAAAAGTTTTTGTAGCCGAGATCTATATCTAGAGGAGTTTAGTTTATGAGAGTTCTGATATTTTTATTTATTGCAAGCGGGTATCTTTTTGCAGAAACATTATCTGAGGCAAAAGAGCTCTATGATCAAAAAGAGTACACACAAGCTTATGAGATCTACTCCAAATTGGCAAGCGAAGGTGATACTCTAGCGCAGTTCAATGTTGCGCTCATGCTTGATTTTGGGTTTGGGGTTAAAAAAGATGTGAAAGAGGCGATGAAATGGTACTACAAAGCTGCAAATTCTCATCACGGACCTTCGCAGTATAATCTTGCTAAACACTACGATATGGATGCAGCTACGGATGCAAGCGCTGAAACTAAGGCGAAAATATGGTATGAAAAAGCGTGTGAAAATGAGGTGGCAAAAGCGTGTACAAACCTAGCACTTTTGTATTATAACGGTGGAAAAACATTTAAGAAAAACACCCCAAAGGCTTTAGAGTATTTTGTCAAAGGTTCAGAGTTTGGTGATAGCAAGGCAAACCTAAATTTGGGCATTATTTACGGGTGGGGCGACGGGAGCATTCAAGATAGACTCAAAGCATATAGCTATCTCAAAGAGGCACTCAGATCAGGCGAACCAAAAGCAAATGAGTATCTAGAGACTCTTTGCAAAGAGACAAAGTGGGTTTGTGAAGAGTAAAAATAGATTATATTTTTACGCAATCACTTGAGCGTTAAGCTATAATAGTAGTATCTAAAAGGAGAAATTATGGATGCACAACTTGTTAGTATATTGGTATTTTTAGCCATAGGTGCCGTGGCAGGCTGGATAGCGGGACAACTTATGAAGGGCGGTGGATTCGGTCTTTTGGGAAATATAATCATAGGTATTGTAGGCTCGTTTGTCGGAGGCTTTCTATTTGGTCAGTTTATAAGTGGCGGTCTTATAGGGGCGATAGTTACTGCGACACTTGGTGCGGTGGTACTTCTTGCGGTTGTAAAACTACTCAAGAAAATATAAATCGACCGCTTCGCGGCCATCCAACAAAGTTCAAGAAAGATTTGATATAATTCTACTCTTTTGATCGCGTAGCTCAGTTGGTAGAGCACTACCTTGACATGGTAGGGGTCGTTGGTTCGAGTCCAATCGTGATCACCATTGTATCAATCTGCTCAATAAAATCTTAACGGAAAAATCCGCCAAGATATTTACCCTAAGAGATAATCTCTTCGATCGTGATATAATCACCCACTCTTCCGGTCATTTTTTCTTCATCTGTATTTACCGGTAATGTTTTTTTCCCGATATCCCAGCCTGCAGGGCAAACTTCACCGGTTTTCGTTGCATGTTGCCATGCTCTAATTTGTCTGATAAACTCTTTAACATTTCTTCCTACCATCGGCGCTTGCACTTCTTCGGCAACGATAACACCATCAGGATTGATAAGATAGCGTCCTCGGAGTGCAACACCTTGCCCTTCGATGTAAACACCAAATTTTCTAGAAATCTCGCCGGTAGGATCAGCACCTATGGTCATTGTAAGATCTTTTAAAAGTGGCTCTGTTTCATGAAACCTCTTGTGTGAAAAGTGTGTGTCTGTTGAAACGGCAAGTACTTTTACGCCAAGTTCTCCTTCGATAATATTCATATGAGCATTCATCGCTGCTATTTCTGTCGGGCAAACGAAAGTAAAATCCGCAGGATAGAAACATACTACCGCCCAATTTCCTTTGTAATCTTCACTACTGATATCGACAAAATGACCGCTTTTAGCGTCATACCCCTTCATTTTAAATTCAGGCATTTGTTGTAAAACCATTGACATATTTTTTTTCTCCTTGTTTTGTGTTTGGGTGTCATCAATTTCTTGAACATCTTTAGTATCGCTACTTTTTCGTGTTTGTATATTTGTACAAGACATTTTGAGGAACTCCTTTGTTTGAATTTATAAATGTAAAAAATTTACATTTGCAAAAATTTAACATATTAAAACTTAAATGTAAATTAATCTCTATTGTAAATTTTTTACATTTGTGATATAATGATTAAAATTTTCATAAGGAGAGCAAGATGCATGATTATGCCGCTCTGTTAAAAACACACGGTATGAAGAGCTCTTCACAGAGACTTTTTATTTTAAAAAGCCTTGATGAGCGTGGGCACGCCACCATTGACGAGGTGTTTGACGATCTTAAAAAAACAAACCCTTCGATATCTTTAAGTGCGGTTTACCGAAATATAAACGAGATGGAAAAAAGTAATATGGTGAGTGAGATAGCCATCCCGAAACAAAAAAACAGATATGAGATTACTAAAGGTTTACATTCGCATCTTTTATGTCGAGAATGTGGGAAAATTATAGATGTAGATGTAGATATGTATGAGACAATCAAAAAGATAGAAAATAGATATGACTGTCATATCAACGATCAGGATATCATTTTTGATATATTGTGTGCAGAGTGCAAAAAGTAATCAAGTATTATGTATAAAGCGTTCTTAGCCCTCTTTTTGTTATAATAACACGATTTTAAACAGACGAAAGAGAATAAATGGATAAAACTATTATAGGTTATCTAGATAATGATAACAATATCATCGACACACAGAGTGTAGCGGATGATAGTAATCTTCAAGAGATTTATTATGATAATTCAGATGAAGCTTTAGAGATCATAAGGCATTCAACTGCTCACCTGATGGCGCATGCGCTTATGGAGCTTTACGGGGATGCGCAATTTTTTGTTGGGCCTACCGTTGATGAGGGATTTTATTATGACTTTAGAGTGCCGCAAAAGATAGGTGAAGAGGATCTTAAAACGATCGAGAAAAAGATGAAGGAGCTTATCAAGCAGAAGTTCCCTATAGAGAAATATAGTATTTCAAAAAAAGAGGCATTGGAAAAATTTGCAAAAGACGATCTGAAGCTTGCAGTTTTGAGTAAGATTACCGATGAGGTTGTCTCTATCTATAAACAAGGCTCTTTTGAGGATTTATGTCGTGGACCTCATATTCCAAACACGGGATTGTTACACAACTTTAAATTGACTCGTGTTGCCGGAGCCTATCTAGGTGGAGATGAAAATGCTGAGATGTTGACACGCATTTACGGCATAGCATTTGCCGACAAAGAATCACTCAAAGCATATATTGAGATGATTGAAGAGGCGAAAAAAAGAGACCACAGAAAACTTGGAACCGAACTTGAACTTTTTATGTTCAACGAAGAGGCAGGCGGAGGACTTCCTTTTTGGTTGCCAAAAGGAGCAAGGCTAAGAAATAAGCTTGAGACGATCTTGCATGATGCACATAGACAAAGAGGCTATGAGCCCGTTCGCGGTCCGGAGATACTCAAATCTGATATGTGGAGAACCTCAGGACACTATGCCTGTTATGGGGAGAATATGTACCTCACCGAGATCGATGAGCAGGAGTATGGTATCAAGCCTATGAACTGCATAGGGCACATTCAGATATTTAAAAATAGTACTAAAAGCTATAGAGAACTGCCGCTCAAATATTATGAATATGGCGTTGTCCATCGTCATGAAAAATCAGGGGTGCTTCACGGGCTTTTAAGAGTGCGCGAATTTACACAAGATGATGCCCATATATTTTGTACGCCTGAGCAGATCAAAAGTGTTGTCTTGGAGGTTGTCGAATTTGTTGATAGTGTGATGAAGAAGTTTGATTTTGACTATACTATGGAGATATCGACAAAGCCTGAAAAAGCTATCGGCGAGGATGTGGTATGGGAAGTTGCGACTACTGCACTCAAAGAGGCACTTGATGAAAATTCACTTCCTTACGGCATTGATGAGGGCGGTGGCGCATTTTACGGACCAAAGATTGATATCAAGATCACAGATGCTCTAGGGCGAAAATGGCAGTGTGGAACGATACAGGTGGATTTTAATTTGCCACAAAGATTTGATGTCGAGTATGTTGCTGAGGATAATGTAAGAAAACAGCCTGTTATGATTCATAGAGCTATTCTTGGGTCTTTTGAGCGATTTATCGCGATTTTGACCGAACATTTCGGTGGAGAGTTTCCATTTTTTATCGCCCCAACGCAAGTGATATTTGTACCGATTGCCCAGACGCACAATGAATATGCCTATGTGCTAAAAAATGCCTTAAGAATGAGGGGTATCGATAGTGAGGTGTATGACAAGAACGAGAGTCTCAACAAAAGGATAAGAACAGCCGAGAAACAGAGAGTGCCGTATGTTGTCATCATCGGAGATGAAGAGGTGGAAGGCAAAGCGGTAGCGATAAGAGACAGAAGAGCTAAAGAGCAGTATAATCTAACACAAGATGAATTTATGGTAAAATTAACCCAACAACTAGAAGAAGGAAGAATTTGAGCAGACAAAATGTAGGCAGAAAAGACAAGAAAGACGATACGCAAATAAACGACGAGATATATGCAAAAGAGTTGAGAGTTGTAAGCGAAGGAGCCGGAGAACCTTCGATTATGAGTAAAGAAGATGCCCTAAGATTGGCAGAGTCACAAGGGCTTGATCTTGTGGTTATCTCCCCGGATGCACAACCGCCGGTTGCAAAAATCATGGATTATGGAAAGTATCGTTATGAGATGGAGAAACGAAAAAAAGAGGCAAGGAAAAATCAAAAGATTATTGATGTCAAAGAGATCAAATTTTCTTGTAAAATTGCCGAAAATGATATAGCCTATAAGGTGAAACATGCAAGAGAGTTCCTAGAGAAAGAAAAGCATGTTAAGCTCAGAGTATTCTTAAAAGGTCGTGAGATGGCAAGCCCTGAGCTTGGTGCTAATGTGCTCAAAAAAGTATGGCCGATGTTGGAAGATATAGCCGTGCTTGAAAAAGATGCGCATCAAGAGGGAAGATATGTCACGATGTATCTGACCCCGAAGAAAAAATAAATTTTATTTTTGGACAAAATACGAAAAATGTCATACTGAATTTATCTCAGTATCTGATATTGTGGACTTTGCATTACATGCGGAGTAATGAGCGTTTGTGCTTTTAAATGAAACTTTAATTATCTTTTGCTATAATTGCGTCCCATTTTCTATTTTACGAAAGGAGAAAATATGCCTAAAATGAAAAGTGTAAAAGGTGCTGTAAAGCGCTTCAAAATCAAAAAGAGCGGTAAGATAAAACGCGGAACAGCGTTTAGAAGCCACATCTTGACAAAAGTAGACGGTAAACACCACAGACATATGAATTCACCAAAATATGTCAACAGTGCGGATGAGAGTAAAATCAAAGAGATGATTAACTAAAAAAACCCTCAATATTGAGGCAAGTTCAAGCAAACAGGCTTGACACCTAAAAGGTAAAGGAAAAACATGAGAGTAAAAACAGGAACAGTTAGAAGAGCAAGACATAAAAAGCTACTCAAGCAAGCAAGAGGATTCTACAGCGGTAGAAGAAAACACTTTAGAAAAGCGAAAGAGCAACTTGAGAGATCGCTTGTTTATGCGTACAGAGATAGAAGAAACAAAAAAAGAGACTTTAGAAAGCTTTGGATTATCCGTATCAATGCAGCAGCAAGATTGAATGATCTTAGTTATTCAAGATTTATGCACGGATTGAAACTAGCAAACATAGAGCTAGATAGAAAGATACTTGCAGATATGGCAATGAATGAGCCGGAAAGCTTTAAAAAATTGGCCGAAGCTTCAACAAAAGCTCTTAATAAATAGGCATATTTTCTTATACCAAAGAGCAACTCTTTGGTATATCTCCCCATTTTTTATCTACTACATTTTATTCTTTTGTGAACGACTCCATAAGCTCGATAATGTTTTGTAAAAAGTTCTTTGTTTGATTGAGATCAATACTGACTTTCTCCTTGGTAATCTCGATACCCATTTTTTCAGATGTGAAGTTCCCCTCTTCAATCTCTTTTTGTGTTGCATTGAGTTCTTTGTCGATCCGCTCTCCAAGCTCTTCTAGGAAAACTTTTGTTTTATTGCTATCAATTGTGATTTTATCACCTTTGATATCTATGCCCATATTGGAGAGAACAGTCTCTCTATCAAAGCTATCTTCACTATTTTTCTCTACAGGTGTGTCCTTTTTTTCCTCTTTTGTATCACATCCCGTAAAAAAAAGTATCAAAAATGCTATAAATATTATCCTCATAGATACTCCTCAAGTTTAAAATTATTTTACAATAAAAAAGTGATGAATAGTGTAAGTTTATTTTTTGTTAATCTTTTTTGGTTACAATCGTTTGTATTGATAAAAATTAAAATATTATATAACACAAAAAGGAAATTTAACATGGATAAAAAAGCATTAAAAGCATTTTCGCTTTTGGTTGCTTTTACTCTTGGGGGCTCTTTGCTTATGGGCGAAGAGGTAGAGTATAAAGTAAAAAGCGGGGATACACTTTCAGAGATTGCAAAACTACATGATATAAAGATTGATCAACTTTGTGCGGCTAATAGCATAAAAAAAGAAGATTCAAGATCTATTAAGATTGGGCAAAAGCTTATCATTCCAACGCAAGAGAGTCCGAAGGTTGTAGTAAATAAACCTATCGAGGGACATTCAAGCGGAACGGTAAATCTTGCTACGGCAATCACTCCAAAAGAAGTCGTCAAAACAAATAAAAAATCAAAACTTAAAAGTGTTCTTATAGCACATGCGAGCACCTTTGAAGAGTCAGATGATATAGAGATCGTCACGGGGAATACACAAAGTGTATTTATAAACAATTCAAAATTAGCATCAATTCCGACATTAGCAAAACAGAAGCTTGGTAAAAGATATGTTTGGGGAGCAACAGGTCCTAATACTTTTGATTGTTCAGGATTTACAATGTTTACTTGTAAACAAGAGGGTATTAATATCCCGCGTACCTCAATTGAACAATCAAAAGCAGGTGTGCCTGTGCCAAAATATGCACTTAAACCTGGCGATCTTGTTTTCTTTGATACTTCTAAAAATAAAAGAGGATATGTCAACCATGTTGGCATCTACATCGGGGGTGATAAATTCATCCATGCTAGTTCTGCTAAGAAAAAGGTGACAATCACAAGTTTAGATGCACCATTTTATAAGATGAGATACAAGGGCGCTAGAAGATATCTCTAATCTTCTACTCCCCTTTTAAAACCCCACCATTACTTGCATTTGTTACAAGTGCTCTGTATTGTTTGAGCCATACACTTGTAAGCTCTTTTACTTTTGGCTTGAAATTCGCTTTTCTTTTAGCTATCTCTTCATCACTTAGGCGTACATTGATCGAATAGGTATCTACATCTACATCAACAACATCGCCGTCTTGGAGCAATCCAATCATGCCCCCTTCGGCTGCCTCCGGGCTACAATGCCCGATACTAAAACCTCGTGTTGCACCGCTAAAGCGCCCATCAGTTAAAAGTGCAACTTTGCCGCCAAGCCCCATGCCCATGATAAGTGATGTTGGCGAGAGCATCTCTTGCATTCCCGGACCGCCTTTTGGACCCTCATATCGGATAACAACCATATTTCCCTCTTTTACTTTGCCACCTATGATACCTTTAATCGCTTCATCTTGCGAGTCAAAGCAGACCACTGTCCCGCTAAAAGTACGCTCGCCTATGATACCCGCTGTTTTGATAACAGCTCCCTCGCTTGCTAGGTTACCGTAAAGAATGGCAAGTCCGCCTACTTTTGAGTAGGGGTTGTCTATCGTGTGAATGATCTGTGTGTCTTTTATCTCGGCATTTGCTACTCGTTCTCCTAGGCTCTCGCCGGTAATCATCAAAGCATCAAGGCTCAAAAATCCACCATCTCGTTTGCTAATCTCTTTGATAACAGCACTCAGTCCACCGGCTCTATTGATATCTTCCATGTGCACAGTGCTGAGGCTTGGAGATATCTTTGCGATGTGGCTTACTTTTTTGCCTATCTCGTTGATATCTTCGAGTTTAAAATCAACACCTGCCTCATTGGCAATTGCTAGCATGTGCAATACCGTATTGGAGCTTCCGCCCATCGCCATATCAACAACAAAAGCATTTTTGATAGCAGCCTTGTTGAGTATATTTTTAAATTTAAATTTCTCACTAAGCGTTTCATCTTTGGCAATCTCACAGATTCTTCTTGCTGCTTGTCTGTAAAGCTCTTCACGCTCTTTTGTGAGCGCCAAGATTGTACCGTTACCGGGGAGGGCTATCCCCATTGCTTCACTAAGTGTATTCATAGAGTTTGCTGTAAACATACCGCTACAACTTCCTCCGCTCGGACAAGCGTTACATTCTATATCTTTGAGCTCATCAGCGCTAATCTCACCTGATTCAAATTTGCCTACTGCCTCAAAGGCTGAATTGAGGTCGATTGGCACACCATCTTTTGTATAGCCTTTTGCCATAGGTCCACCGCTTACAAATACGGTCGGCACATTGACGCGAAGTGCGCCCATAATCATCCCGGGAACAATCTTATCACAATTTGGAATCGCTATCATCGCATCAAGTTTGTGCGCGTTCATCATTGTCTCGACAGAGTTGGCTATGATCTCACGACTTGGCAGGCTATAGAGCATCCCATCATGTCCCATAGCGATACCGTCATCGACACCTATGGTATTAAATTCAAAGGGCACACAGCCACATTTTTTGATCTCATCCTTGATGATTGCACTTACTTTATCTAAAAAAAAGTGCCCCGGGATTATCTCTGTAAATGAGTTGGCAACCCCGATGAATGGTTTGTCAAAATCCTCATCTTTTAATCCGGTTGCACGAAGGAGACTTCTGTGGGGTGCTCTGATTGCACCTCTTTTTATCTCATCACTTCTCAAAATCGATCCTTTTTATTTTGATTATATCACTTCTTGGCTCAAAAATCGATTGGCTCAAAAGCTATCGATAATATTTATTTTATCACTTTACAATTAAAGCATTTTTGAGTATAATTGCACTCCATTTTTAGGATTGCGGGCGTAGCTCAGGGGTAGAGCATAACCTTGCCAAGGTTAGGGTCGAGGGTTCGAATCCCTTCGCCCGCTCCATAAAATAATTTTCTTTAAACACAAACAATCGGTTTTATTTATGCCCGGGTGGTGGAATGGTAGACACAGGGGACTTAAAATCCCCCGGACATTGCGTCCGTGCCGGTTCAAGTCCGGCTCCGGGCACCACTGTTGTTTGAGTATGGTGCCATCGCCAAGCGGTAAGGCCGCAGCCTGCAAAGCTGCTATCCCCGGTTCAAATCCGGGTGGCACCTCCATTATCAATGTTTTTTAATCTTATTTCGATAAGATTTTACTTCTACCGGGAGATGGTAGAGCGGTTGAATACACCGGTCTTGAAAACCGGCGAGGGTAACACCTCCGGGGGTTCGAATCCCCCTCTCCCGGCCAGCTTCAATAACAACCAAACAATAACTGCTTACCTAATATCTATGTTTTAGGGATGAGAATCCAAAGGTTCGATACAGCGAAGCGCAATCTCGCAGGGCAAAGCCTGAGGACAACACTTTAGGAATCTTTTAAATCAATGTTATAGATACTGAAACAAGTTCAGTATGACGGACTAAGTCTAACCATATACTACTTGTCACTCACAAATTACGATTTACCAGTCTGCAACTTGTTCTTTAAGCATCTTGATATTTTCATCGATATTTTCATCTGAAACTATATACTTGCCTTGGCTCATCTCCTCAAGCATCCGGCTATTTATCTTTTGATGATAATGCGAAGTATCTTTATAGTTATTTAGATTTGATGTAATTTCATTTGCTATCTGAAAATCATAAAGTGTTACATTTGGGAGTGCGGAGAGTTTTTTGACAAAATATCGCTTAAAATCGGTTACATCATCAAGGATTTTATTTTCTTCGAGCACTTTAAAATGCAGTAGAGAGTAGGGAGGAAAAAATATTTTAAAATGTATCTGTGGATTGTTTTTTATGATATTTAAAAAATTTTCATCAAAACTTTTTTTCAGATATGCGAATGAATATCGTTCTTTATCTTTGTTGGAGTATTCATCTTTTTCCATCTTGCAAACTCTCAAAACACGGTTAATTGTAAATTGTTTTTTGCGCTTATGTTGCCATTGGTACATATAGTTGAGTTTAAACCATGGATCATTTTTTGGTTTTATAATGGGGTAAAAGAGTGCCTCAAGAGAGTGCATAAAGGTATCTGCGGAGTAGAGGTATTTATAATCATTCCATACCTCTTTGTCGTAGAGATACATGGGAAATGACCCTTTTCCTTCTTTTTCTCTTTTAGGTGATCCCGAAAAAGAGAGGGTATCAACACCCCACAATACATTCTCTAGATTTTTATTATTTTCGATAGCTGTTTGTAGGATAATGCTTTGTTCTTTCGCACTCCCCCCGTTTATGCAGAGTTTGATAGTTTGATTGAATTTTAGATTGTTCTCTACTTCGGAAATGATAAAGTTTGCTGTATGAGAGGTGCCAAGCACTATGGAGTGATAGTCATAATTTTTAGCTAAGCCTGCATTGAGATATCTCGCCCTTGTTGGTTCAAAATATATCGGATAAAAACTACTGATTCTATATTGTTGCATCGGATCTACTATGTAATTCACTCCTATTAGTGATAATGAAGCGATAAAAAAAGAGATAAATACTGCCCTGATCCAATCTTGGTATGTCATCATTTTTGCTCCCTAAAAGATAAAATAATAAAACTGTATTTCTCTATGGAGATACGCCATTGAGACCAATAGCAACAATACCGTAAAAAAGATATTTTTTTTATTTGGAGTCATATTGTCCGTAAGTTCCGATGAATTTTTAAAATAGAGTATGAGTATAAATGCAAAAATGAGTGCAATGATTGAACTACTATCCCCGCGCAAATGAGGCAGGAATTTTCCAAAAGAAACTTTATATGAAGAGAGAAAATCAAGATTTCTCTCCATCTTTTCAGGCAAAACAATTTGACCGAAAATCATCGTATGGAGTATGTGTAGAGCATCTGATGCATTGTCGGCTCTAAAAAAAACTCTTGTGGTATTTAAAAAATTAAAAGTAATAAGCCATGCTAGTATGATGTTCATCTTAAAGCCAAATTTTTTCCATACATCCAATATTACAAGCGCTATGCCGTGTAGTGCTCCCCAGATAACAAATGTCCATCCCGCACCATGCCAAATGCCACTGATCAAAAATGTCAACAAGATGTTTACATGCAAAGTAACCTTTCTTTTTTTAAGCGGAAGCGATATGTAATCTCTCAAAAAGTGCGAAAGAGTGATATGCCAACGCTGCCAAAACTCTTGTATGTTTAAGGCTCTATAGGGTGATTTGAAATTAACAGGAAGTTTGATGTTAAAAAGCAATGCTATGCCGATTGCCATATCGGTATAGCCACTAAAATCAAAATAGAGTTGAAACCCAAATGAAAGACTCGCAACCCATGCCTCTATAAGATTGAGATCATAAGGACTACTGAAACCATAATTGGACCACTGCGCAAAGGTATCCGCGATAACTACTTTTTTAAAGAGCCCGATAGCAAAGATAAATATCCCCTTTGCGATGTTTTCATAATTTAAGCTTTTACTGCCGTGCGAAGCAAATTGTGGCATCATCTGTTTATGATGGACGATTGGACCTGCGATAAGTTGCGGGAAAAATGTCACAAAAAGTGCATAGTTGATAAAGTTATTTTCTTTAACACGCCCCGAATAGCTATCACTCAAGTAGGCAATTTGCTGAAATGTGAAAAAAGAGATAGCAAGCGGCAACGCGATATGCATCAAGGAAAAGTTTGTATCGAGCAGTAAGTTTGCATTTGTGATAAAAAAATCATAGTATTTAAAGTATCCCAATAGTGACACATTGACAACGAGTCCAAAAATCAAAAGCGGTTTTTTCTTTATAAATGTTTCTGTTGCATTTTTTGCTATTTTAAGACCGATGGCATAATTAAAAAACATTGAAAAAAGTATAAGCGGCAGATAGATGATGTTCCACCAGCTATAAAAGAAGAGAGATGAAAAAAGCAAAAATAGCTTACTGAGTGATGAAAAGCCTTTGTGGTTTAGATAAAAATAAAAGAGAAAAGCTATAGGTAAAAAGAGAAAGATAAATGCATATGAGTTAAAAAGCAAAAATTTACTCTCCGCAATTCTTTTCATGGAGTAAGACAATTTCAAACTCCAGATAATTAAGAGGATAATCACGCATCAACTCTCGCATCTGTTTTACACTCAAAATATTCCTCCCTCCGCCAACACCGCTTTTTTTCATATATTGAAACATATCGCGCACGCTTGTAAATTCAAGCGAGTACTTCAAGACCTCATACTCGGCATTAAAATATCTTTTTGAAAGTTCGATTATTTCATCTATCGAGCGTAGCAACGGAGGGATTGATGCCGTTTCAAGCAGAGTTTTAAATGTGCCGGATGTAAAGATAGCAAAAGAGATAGGAGCGCTCAAGAGGCTGATTTGTCGAAATATATCACTAAGATCATCTCCCCATTGGAGCGCGGATGAGGAGATAATTCTCTCAAATTGTCGATTCTCAAATTTTTCTAAAAATCCTTTCTGATTAAAGTCTACCCTATAGAGTTCCGTATTTTCATCTTTTGGATGCATCTTGAGCATCCCTTCGGCAAAATCGACGGCAACAAATTTTTTCGGATGCCAAGTCATAGATTTGTAGACTGCTCCGCTTCCGCATCCGATATCAAGGATGTATTGCGGGTTATCTGTTATCTTTTCCAGTAGTTTTTTGACAACTCTATTTTGGATGGTATTGTAACTTTCGTACGCATTGGCATTTTTACAAAATTGACTCTGTACATTTATCATTACGGTCACTTCAAAGAAGATTATTGAGCGTTATGATAGCATATATTGATTGTATGTTAATTATTTATATTTTATAATGATGATTTTGTCTATTATGAGTTATAATACTATTATCACAAAATGAAGGACAAGACAATGCGCTTTTTCTCTCTTTGCATACTGTTGACAGGTGCGACGCTTTTTTTGTCGGCAGAAGAGTATACGATTCAACTTATTGTCGCAAAAAATCAAAAATCTATAGACGCCGTGCGCAAGATGGTAGCGCCATGCAAAGTCGTTTGGCACTCTTATGTTGACTCTCAGGGGCGCAATGTACTTACTTGCGGTAGATATGACTCTATGGCGGCTGCCAAAAAAGACATTGCGTTGACACGCAAGGCAGTGCCTGATGCATTTGTATCTACGCTTCGCGTATCGAAAAAACCGATTGTTCAAAAAGAGCAAAAAAACGCAGAGGTGCAAACCACCAAAAAGACACAAGTTGCACAAAAAGTAGAAAAGACACCCATTATTTCGGAGCCAAAAGATAAGTCAAAAATTAAAGAAGTAAAAAAAGTACAAGATACCCCTATCATAAAAGAGATGCCAAAAGTACAAGATACCCCTATCAAAAAAGAGGTACCTGTTATCATAGAGAAACCTAAAGTCCAAAAGATACAAGAGGTAAAAGTTGCACCAAAAACCCTAGAGATGCAACAAGATACACAGACTGAGCAACCGGAGATGGAAGAAGCGCCATTGCGTCTTATCAATATCACGCCTGACGCACCTATCGCAGGGCAATCGCAAAAAGAAGAAGAGGTTGTTGAGACAAAATAGATAGCGCAAAACTTTTATTTGTCAATCATAGGCTATCGATAGATACACTAAGAAAGAAGGAAATTCGATGCGCTTTTTTACTATTTTTATCATATGCTGCATGGGTATTATCGAGGTGTTTGCAGGTGAGTATACTATCCAACTTCTTGTAGCTACACAACAAGAGACCGTAGATGATATGTACAAAAGTACAAGTGTATACGATATCACTCCAAAATCGCATACAACATTTGAGGGTTACACGATACTGACTTATGGCGATTATGTTTCGCCTGCCGATGCAGCGCGTGATTTGCGCGTGATCCGCAAGATTGCACCCGATGCCTTTATATCTACGGCTCAAAACTCACAAGATGGAGCATCCCCGTCGTCCACCTTGCCAAAGAGTGAGCAAGCCAAAGAGCAAACCCAAGACGAAACAAATCAAACTTCGACTCGTTTTGTCAATATCACAGATGATGTAGTGAGATTGCTCAAATCAGATGCTAGCTCTCAGGAGAAGACAAGCATACCTCCAATCTTTCTACTTACCCCTAAGTTGAGTACGGTGGATTATGATTGTAGTGTCGCGATTGACACCAAAAAGCCTGTAGAGGCACCCCATATCGTCGGTTGTAAAAAAGTAATCATCAACTATGATTGTAAGCAATAAGACAAATTTACAAAGGTTGACAATGAAAATCATACGATCACTATTCCTCGCCGTAAGCCTATTGATTGCTTTAATTAGTGTTGCATCTTGTGAGCCAAGTGTACAAAAAGATGAGGTAAAGCGGGTGATAACGGAGATACTCCACCTTGCATCACAAAATGATATAAGGGCAATCAATGCAAAGTATGTCAACAAAGAGTTTGGTATCTTTTACATCTACAGGATAGGTGTGCCTGATGAGTTTGAGGTGCTCGATGCCTTACCGCTTAAAGCTGAAGATTGGCCACATCTGCCACCCTTTGGTGCTATTGCGCAAGTAGAGAGTATGCCAAAAGTGCTTCAAGAGGGATATGTAGAATTTGATTGCGGAGAGTTTGTCTATGACAAAGAGGGCACATTTTATTCAAAAGAACTTCGCTATCCGTTACCTTCGTCTATTGTTGCATTTCATGCCAAGTATGATGCGCAAACTTACGATGATGCACTTTTAAAAAAGATTGAGTTTCTAGAGAGTAACAGCATTCGTGTTGTCGATACAAGTTCGGATTTTATCTTTTATATTGCTAAAATTGAAGGCAAATGGTATATCACGCTCATCGATCGAGTGACAACCGATTGCAGCGCGTAGATCATTTCTCTATTTCCAGATCTTTGGTCATTCATTGTAACAAAAGAGTCTTAATCGCGATAATTTAGAGAGTGATAAAGAGCAATGCCATTGAGCACCTAACGCCTATTTCAAAAATTGATTATGAGTGTTTCTCTAGTAATCCGATTTTATATCCGAAGCTATTTTTATTTAAGATTATATTTTGTGTTGTTGCTTCCCTGATGCGATGGACAAGGGAGCGTAGTGCTTGACTTGACTTTGGGCTGTCCCATAATGTTTCGATTATGACATCAACTTCTAAGGTTATATGCTTGTTTTGGCATAAAAGTTCGATAAGTTGCAGAGCTTTAGAACCTAACGCCACCTCTTTATCGTGTAAAAAAAGTCTCTTTATCTGACTATCATAGATATAGCCATCTGCTAGGTAAATTTTGTTTTCTAGAAAGATTTTTTTATCGTTTATCGGTTTATTGTCGGTAGCCAATCTTGCATTCGCCAACTTTAATGTTGCCAAAATCTCTTGATCTCTGTAGGGCTTTAGCAGATAAGCAAAAGCTTCAGATTCTACGGCATAATTTATCATCTCTTTATCTGAATATGCCGTAAGAAATACGATGAGTATTTCAGGGTAAGCATAATGAATTCTTGTTGCAGCTTCTGCCCCGCTTATATGATCTTTTAACATTACATCCATAAAAATAAGATCCGGTTTTTCTCGTTTTGTAACCTCAATAGCCTCAACGCCCGAAGCAATCATAGCAATCACTTCATGCCCTTCTAGCTCAAGTATCTTTTTTAGATAATTTGCAGGTATTACATCATCTTCAACTATGACTATTCTCATTATTCCCCCTAGTAAATTCAATCTTATATGTTGTCCCCTCATGGGCATCTATAGTCATCTTGGCATCTAACTGAGAGACGGTCATCTCTACTAGATTGGCTCCAAACCCTTTGGGTGTATTTGTGATATCAAAACCTTTTCCATCGTCCTTGTAAGAAAAGATCAATCTGTTATTGAGCGCTTCAAGTGTTAGACTTATAGTCCCGCCCTTGCCGTTAAATGCATATTTGATAGAGTTAATCATCAATTCATTGATCATAATACCAAATTGAATCATACTTTCAATGGGAAGTTTCAAAGGAATCATCTCAATCTCAACTTTTATGTTTTCTGTACCCTTGTTGGTCTGCAAAATATAATCCGTCAGCTTCAAAACATAGGCACTAAAGTCAATATCCGCCAAGTTATCTTGCACATATAGCATCTCATGTGCCATTGCTATAGACTCTAGGCGTAACTTGTTTTGATCTATTAGCCTATGTACCTCAGGAGAGTGACTCTCTAGTTTTTGAAGTCCGAGGATTGATGCTACAAGGTTGAGGTTGTTTTTTACGCGATGATGTATCTCTTTGAGTAAAAATGTTTTTTGCCTATTTGCATCTTCGAGTTCCACATAAGTGCGCTCAATGGCTACATGGTAAAAGGTGCCAAATGCGAGGACAAATAAGAGCGCGATAATATAGGCACTCATATTTTGAGCACTATAGAGCAAAGCATGCGTCTCATGAGTGCTGTACCCATAGCCAAATATGATAGCCAAAATGAAAAAATAGATCCCCATATGAATCATCATCTTTCGAGTTGAGAGCAAGATAAAACCTACCATGGGCAAGAGAAGTGTAAAGATGATACTGATATTAAAATGGTTATGCACAACGAACATAAAGACTATACTACCGGCGATCCAAAACAGCAGTATAGATGCTAACTCTCTGTCTCTAGTTTTAAGATAATAGGCAAATGCCCCTATCGCGATAAAAACAGAGACTAGATCTACTGCAGCATCATAGTAAGTCCCTATGAAAAAATCCATCACCGCAGCAAGAGAAGTAATAGCAATATAACTTCCATAGAATCCATAGAGAAAAATGTCTTTATAGTGTATGTGTTTGATTTTATTAAGCATCAAATATTATAGCATAGTAACGGAACAGATATGCGATATCTGTATGCTATGCTTTGATGCATTGAACTTAAAAAGGATAAAAAATGAAAAAAATTATTCGCATCACAGCTCTACTGGCGAGCATCGGCACATCTATGGTATTTGCTAGAGAAATGGAGGATGATACTGACAGACTAGGCGGGGACTATAGTGTAATTACCGAGATATCAACTGCTCAAGAGTGCAAGGCAATGTGTGATAGTGAAGAGCCATGTAAAGCTTGGACATTTGTTAAACCGGGTACGATTCAAGGTCCAGGGGCGCATTGCTATTTAAAAAGTATAATTCCAGAAAGAAGTATAAACACTTCTTGTATATCAGGTATATCCGCACTTAGCATAGATGAAGTTCGAGAGATAGTTAGAGAGAATGTACAGATGAAACTATTTAAGTCTTCAGGTAAAGATTTTAGAGCAGGAGTAACATCGCATTTGATAAGGATAGCAGAAGCGCTTAAAGATAGTGAAGACAGTAAGCTTACAATAATTGTTCATGGTAAAGCAGGCGGTTTAGCAAAGAGGAGAGTTGATACACTAAAGGATTTTTTTAGAGCATATGATGTACCAGCATCAAAATACGATATCCATAGACAACCAGGTGGAGGATATTTTTATGTTTCATCTGAGGCCGGCCCACTCAATTATGACACTAAGCAAGTCAGTATCTTTGTTTATCATCTTCGATGAGGAATAGAGAGCAATCATAATTGCTCAACCCTCCTTGATGCTTATGCTATAATATTTTATGTTAAACGAATTAAAAAGTCTTCTCATCAACCCGTCTATGCATCATCATAGCTATTCTCGTATAGATTGTGATGACACTGTTTTAGATGAATTTAGCATCCTGTGTTGGAATGTGCATAAAAACAATGATACCTTCTCATTTAGTAATTATATCAACGAGTTTTCCAAACGAAAGCCGGTTGACTTCTATATATTTCAAGAGGCTGACTTTAAACACGATGTAGAATTAAATATTCCGGATTTGACATTTAATGCCGCTGCAAACTTAGAAAAATGCTCTACATTTTACGGCGTTCTAACGGCAACGAGATGTAAAACAATGTATAGCGAGTCTTTCCTTTCACATGGCAAAGAGTTGATATTTGGTCCTCGCAAAAGTCTGCTTTTGACAAAACACTCTTTTAGGGACGGCTCACTTCTGTTGATCTTGAATCTTCATGCTATTAACCTCAGAGAAAATAGGCACTACTATAAAGAGATAGATAAGATCATCAAGATCATCGATGATTACGATGGAGCGATGATTATCGCCGGCGATTTTAATTCATGGAATAAAAGTAGGATGAAATTTCTGCATGCAAAAATGAACGAGCTCCATTTCACCCATGTCCCTTTCTCAAAAAGTGATAAGGTCAAGTCTTTTATGAGAAATCATTTGGATTTTATCTTCTATAGAGGAGTTGAACTTCTCGAGTACAGTATAGAGAGAAATCACAAACTCTC
>JACDJA010000505.1_pt1 | contig 43973 bp, 30 predicted proteins | sample 7449241 | NCBI WGS metagenome assembly JACDJA01 (sample SAMN14253289, study PRJNA609438) | sludge metagenome | isolation source: initial anaerobic sludge | collected 2018-12-20 | reverse complement strand
CTGCCGTCATCACCGGCACCAACGGCTACAGCGACGTCCTCACCGGCGGTGCTGGGGCCGATCGCATCCTTGGTCTGTCCGGCAACGACGCGCTGGACGGCGGTGCCGGTGACGACGTTATCGAAGGCGGTGCGGGTGACGACCTGCTGGCCGGCGGCGCCGGCAGCGATCTCATTTATGGTGGTGCCGGGCGCGACATGATCCTGTCCGCCACCGGGTTGAACGCGCCGCCACGCGACTACAACAAGGACGGCAGCATAAATGATCTGGACAACTGGGTGCCACCTGCCGGGGCTGGAGCGGTGTGGACGCAAGGCCGGACCTGGGGAATCTATACCAGCGCCAACGGCAACTACACCGTTGACGGCGGTGGTCCGCTCGTCCAGGACAGTGCTGGCGACATCGTTTTTGCTGGCGATAACGACGACCGGGTAGTGGGTGGATTGGGTGACGACTACATCGACGGGGGATTTGGCTCCGACACCCTCACGGGGCATGGCGGCAACGATGTGATCGACGGCGGCGAGGGCGATGACCGCATTGAAGGCGACGGCGTTCTCAAGCCGGGGTTTTACCAGACCCTGGCCGCGGATCAGCATGGCAACGACGTACTCGATGGTGGAGCGGGTGCCGACATCCTCATCGGCGGCGGCAGGGACGACACCCTGTTCGGCGGGGCCGGCGACGACAAGCTGTGGGGCGATGATCAGAACGAAACGCTGCTGGGTGGTCAATATCACGGCAACGATTATCTCGACGGTGGTACGGGCGACGATCAACTGTTCGGCGGTGGCAAGGACGATATTCTGTTCGGAGGTAGCGGTGCCGACAAGCTGTGGGGCGATGCCGACGATGAGGCTAACCTGGGTGGGCAATACCACGGCAACGATTATCTCGATGGTGGTGCCGGTAATGACCAGTTGATCGGCGGAGGCGGCGACGACATTCTGGTAGGTGGGCCGAACAACGACATCTTGTTTGGCGATGCCAGCCCCGGGACTACGCTTGCGGCCCAATATCAGGGTGATGACCTCCTGTATGGCGAGGCGGGTGCCGATTACCTGGCCGGGGGCGGCGGCAACGATAGCCTCTACGGTGGCGACGGCACAGATACGCTGCTGGGAGAGGACGGCAGTGATTTTCTCGACGGCGGTTTGGGCAACGACTATCTGGACGGCGGCAGCGGCGCGGACGTCATGGCGGGTGGGGCGGGCAACGATACCTACATCGTCGACGATGCGGGTGACATCGTGATCGAGGCAGCAGGGGAAGGCAACGACACGATCAACAGCTCGGCCAGCATTGTGCTGCCGGACAACATCGAATGGCTGAATCTGACGGGGACCGGGGACATCGATGCGACGGGCAACGCCGGAGACAACAACATCACCGGCAATGCGGGAGCCAACCAGTTGGCTGGGGGAGCGGGCAACGACACGCTCAGTGGCGGTTCCGGCAACGACACGCTTGAAGGCGGCCTGGGCAACGACTATCTGGACGGCGGCAGCGGCGCGGACGTCATGGCGGGTGGAGCGGGTGACGATACCTATATCGTCGACGATGCGGGCGACATCGTGATCGAGACAGCAGGGGAAGGCAACGACAGGATCAACAGCTCGGCCAGCATTGTGCTGCCGGACAACATCGAATGGCTGAATCTGACGGGGACCGAGGACATCGATGCGACGGGCAACGCCGGAGACAACAACATCACCGGCAATGCAGGAGCCAACCAGTTGGCCGGGGGAGCAGGGAATGACACGCTCAGTGGCGGTTCCGGCAACGACACGCTTGAAGGCGGCCTGGGCAACGACTATCTGGACGGCGGCAGCGGTGCGGACGTCATGGCGGGCGGTGAGGGTGACGACACCTATATCGTCGACGATGTAAACGACATCGTGATCGAGGCAGCAGGTGAAGGCAACGACAGGATCAACAGCTCGATCAGCATCACCCTCGCAGACAACGTCGAACGGCTGACGCTCACGGGGACAGAGAACATCAATGCGACGGGCAACGCCGGAGACAACAACATCACCGGCAATGCGGGAGCCAACCAGTTGGCCGGGGGAGCAGGGAATGACACTCTGAAAGGGATGAGAGGCAACGATACGCTCTACGGTGGCGACGGAGCGGATTTCCTCTATGGCGACGATGACTACGGCTCTGTTGGCCATGACATACTTTATGGCGGTTCCGGTGATGACACGCTCTATGGCCAATCCGGCAACGATATCCTCCACGGCGGCGAGGGCGCGGACGTGCTGTATGGCGGCGCGGGTAATGACATACTCGACGGCGGTGCGGATGCCGACTGGCTATATGGTGGTACTGGCGACGACATTTACGTCGGAGTCACGGGTGAAGACATCATTGGAGACAATCTCGGGAACAATGTCATTCAAGTGGCTGCGGCCAGTATTGATGTTACCGGTTTGACCACCGTCGAGGTTGCCAACGGCACGGGCGGTCATTACCGCCGGCTGCAAATTGTGCTGAACACGGGCGAGCAGCTCAAGTTCAACAGCCCGTTCTTCACCGATGGCAGTGATACGCTCCAGTTTTCCGATGGCATTGCACTTGATTTGGAAAGTCTGGTCAGTGAGCAGTTATATGGTTCACTGAATTTGTATCTGAACAGCCTTGGCGGGAGAATTTATGGTGGCGCGGGGGCGGATTACCTGAAAGGCTATCTGGGCAAGGATACCCTGGTGGGTCATCGGGGAAATGACACGCTATATGGAGAAGAAAATAGCGATATCTTGATTGGAGGCGAAGGTGATGATCGGATCTATGGCGGGGCTGGCGACGACACGATAGACGGTGGTGTGGGCAACGACGATCTATACGGGTATGGGGATAGCTGGTATACGGGTGGTGGGACGCAGCCTGACGGCAACGATACTTATCTGTTCGGCCTCGGCTATGGGCAGGACAGAATATTCGAATCCAGTACCGTAGCAGGTAATGTGGATGTGGTGCAGATGCTGCCCGGCGTATCACCTGCTGACGTGACGGTGACACGCGGTGCTCTGTGGCATCTGGACTTGTCCATAAATGGCACGACCGACAAGCTCACTATTTACAACTATTTTTTGGGTGATGCATACAAGGTAGAGCAGGTTCGGTTTGTCGATGGTACGGTGTGGGATGGTGCAATGCTTGCGGAGCTGAGTACTCATAATCACGCACCCGTATTGACCAGCGAGGTCGCTGATTTGTCGATTCCGGAAGGTGCACCGTTCAGTTTCACTGTTCCGTTTGGTACTTTTACCGACCCGGATCCTGATGACGTCCTCATCTACAGCGCCAAACTGGCTGATGGCAGCGCCTTGCCATCATGGCTTGATTTCGACCCGGCGACATGTACCTTCAGCGGTATGCCCAACGCGGCTGTTACGCTCAATGTGAGCATGACAGCCAAAGATACCGGCAACCTGACGGCAACGGACACCTTCGATATTACCGTTGTCGGTGTGTCGAACCTGACACTCAATGGGACGTCGGCCGCGGATACGCTGAATGGCGGCGCTGGCCATGACACCCTCAATGGCCTGGCGGGCAACGATACGCTCAACGGTAACGGCGGTAATGATCGTCTGAACGGCGGCCCCGGGAACGACACGATGAGAGGTGGCATGGGTGATGACGTCTATGTCGTTGACAGTACCGCGGACATCGTCAAGGAAAATGCAAACGAAGGCATCGATCTCGTTCGGGCCAGCGTGAGCTTCACCCTGGCACCCAACGTTGAGAATCTCACTTTGACGGGTACCGCAGCGATTAATGGAATCGGCAACGCACTCGACAACGTGCTCACCGGAAACAGCGCCAACAACACACTGAACGGCGGAGCGGGCAACGATACGCTATCCGGCGGTACCGGTGCCGACAAGCTGATCGGTGGAACGGGCAACGATATTTATATCGTGGACAACGCCGGCGATATCGTCACTGAATTGGCCGACGAAGGCATCGACCTCGTTCGGGCCAGCGTGAGCTTCACCCTGGCACCCAACGTTGAGAATCTCACTTTGACGGGTACCACAGCGATTAATGGAACCGGCAACGCACTCGACAACGTGCTCACCGGAAACGGCGCCAACAACACACTGAACGGTGGAGCGGGCAACGATACGCTCAACGGTAACGGCGGTAATGATCGTCTGGACGGCGGCCCTGGGGACGACACGATGAGAGGCGGCGTGGGTGATGACGTCTATGTCGTTGACAGTACCGCGGACATCGTCAGGGAAAATGCAAACGAAGGCATTGATACCGTCGAATCCAGCGTCACACTCACGCTGGCCAATAACGTCGAGAAGCTGGTTCTCACTGGCACCGGCGCCATCAACGGTACGGGGAATGCGCTCGACAACAGCATTACGGGCAACGTCGCCAGCAACACGCTATCCGGCGGTACCGGTGCCGACAGCCTGATCGGTGGTGCGGGCAACGATATTTATATCGTGGACAACGCCGGCGATATCGTCACTGAATTGGCCAACGAAGGCATCGACCTCGTTCGGGCCAGCGTGAGTTTCACCCTGGCACCCAACGTTGAGAATCTCACTCTGACGGGTACCGCAGCGATTAGCGGAGCTGGCAACGCACTCGACAACGTGCTCACCGGAAACAGCGCAGCAAACATCCTGACCGGTGGCGCAGGTGATGACCGTCTTGACGGCAAGGGTGGCACCGACGTGATGCTGGGTGGCTCTGGAAACGATGTCTATGTCGTCGACAGGACGACGGATGTCATTACCGAGAATGCCAACGAGGGCCTGGACACCGTCGAATCCACCGCCACCTTCACCTTGGGTGACAATGTTGAGAATCTGATCTTGATGGGCGCCGGCGCCATAAACGGAACCGGCAACGCTCTCGACAACCGGTTGCAGGGAAACAGCGCGGCCAACAAGCTTTTCGGCGCCGCCGGCAATGACACTCTGGAAGGCATGGGCGGTGCCGACACTCTGACCGGAGGCAGCGGCAACGACACCTATATTTTCGGCCGCGACTACGCCATGGATACCGTCGTTGAGAATGACGCTACAGCCGGCAACATCGATGTCGTCCAGTTTCTGGCTGGCGTCGCTACTGACCAGATCTGGTTTAGAAAAGCCAGTAGCAACCTGGAAGTCAGCATCATCGGCACCGACGACAAGCTGGTGGTCAGGGACTGGTACCTTGGCAGTGCGCATCACGTCGAACAGTTCAGAACGACCGATGATGCCAAAATCCTGATCGACGGCAACGTACAGAATCTGGTCAATGCCATGGCCAGTTTTGCGCCGCCTGCCGCGGGTCAGACCACCTTGCCGAGGAACTACCAGAGCAGCCTTGCTGCAGTGATCGCGGCCAACTGGCAGTGAGCGGAGCCGACACCCCAGCCCGCTGATTCCAGCCTCCTTCAGGAGATGGCGCGGCGGGCGTTTCTTCCTACGCTGAGTTGTCTATGTCAGAACAAGTAACTTCGCACGCCGCCAACCGGGACACCGGCCTCGCTTGCTTGGTCATGCTGGCGCGCTTCCATCAGATCGCAGTCGATCCTCGGCAAATCGCGCACCAGTTCAAGACGTCCGATGAGCCTTTCGCGCATCCTGACATCCTCCTTGCCTCAAGGCACCTTGGCTTGCAGGCTAAGGCCGTCAAAACAACGGCCGACCGACTCGACCGCATCCCGCTGCCCGCTGTGGCGCTGGCCAAAAGCGGGGACTATTTCATCCTTGCCCGCTTCGATTCCGACAAAGCGTTGATCCATGATCCCATGGCCGAACGGCCAGAGGTCATATCGCGGGGCGACCTGCTCGCTCGGTGGACTGGTGAACTCATTCTCTTTACCTCCCGTGCGTCGATAATCGGCGAGCTGGCCAAGTTCGATTTCTCCTGGTTCATCCCCGCTATCGTCAAATACCGCAAGCTGCTGGGCGAAGTGTTGTTGGTGTCGCTCATACTGAATCTGTTTGCGCTGATCACGCCATTGTTCTTCCAGGTGGTGATGGACAAGGTGCTGGTGCATCGCGGCTTGACCACGCTAGACGTGATCGCCATAGGCCTCTTGGTGGTGTCGATCTTCGAAGTCCTCCTGTCTGGACTCAGGAGCTACGTGTTTACTCACACGACCAGTCGCATCGACGTCGAGTTGGGGGCGCGGCTATTCCGCCATCTGCTCCATCTGCCGCTGGGTTATTTTCATGCACGCCGTGTCGGCGATTCGGTCGCCCGTGTGCGCGAACTGGAGAACATCCGTGCATTTCTCACCGGCAACTCGATCACCGTAGTGCTCGACGTGCTGTTCTCGGCGGCATTCATCGGTGTCATGCTGTTCTACAGCGGCTGGCTCACTCTGATCGTACTGGCCGCGATGCCCCTGTATTTTGTGATTGCTCTGCTGGTGACACCGCTCCTGCGTGCACGGCTGCACGAGAAGTTCAACCGCGGCGCGGAGAACCAAGCATTCCTGGTCGAAACCGTCTCTGGGATCGACGTCCTCAAAAGCATGGCGGTGGAGCCGCAGATGCAGCGCCGCTGGGATACCCAACTCGCGAGCTATGTCTCAGCCGGATTCAAGTCCGCGGTGCTCTCCACATTGGCACATGAAAGCATCAACCTGGTGGGTAAACTCGTTACCGTGGGTACCTTGTGGCTGGGTGCCAGGCTGGTGATCGAAGGACAGCTCACTGTGGGGCAGCTCATCGCCTTCAATATGCTGGCTGGCCGCGTCGCACAGCCGATCACGCGCTTGGCGCAGCTGTGGACCGATTTCCAGCAGACGGGCATTTCCGTCCAGCGTCTTGGCGACATCCTCAATGCGCCCACCGAGGTGGCGAGTACCAAGAACAGCCTGCCACCGATAACCGGGCGAATCACTTTTGACCAGGTTCAGTTCCGCTACCGGCCGGACACTCCAGAAGTGCTCAGAGGCATCAATCTCGACATCCAGCCCGGCGAAGTCATCGGTATTGTTGGCCGCTCCGGCTCGGGCAAAAGCACGCTGACCAAACTGATCCAGCGCCTGTATGTGCCGGAGCGTGGACGCGTGCTGATTGATGGTCTCGATCTGGCTCTGGTCGATGCCTCAAGCCTACGTCGCCAGATCGGCGTAGTACTGCAGGAGAATGTACTGTTCAACCGCACACTGCGGGAGAACATCGCGCTGACCGACCCCGGTGCGCCGCTGGAGCAGGTAATGGCCGCCGCCAAGCTCGCCGGTGCGCACGAATTCATCGCCGAATTACCTGAAGCCTACGACACGATCGTCGGTGAACACGGCGCGACGCTCTCCGGCGGTCAACGCCAGCGAATCGCCATCGCACGCGCCCTAATGGCCGAGCCGCGCATTCTCATCTTCGATGAAGCGACCAGCGCACTGGACTACGAATCGGAACGCATCATCCAGAACAATATGCAGGCGATCTGCCAAGGCCGCACCGTCATCGTAATTGCCCACAGATTGTCGGCCTTACGTCACGCCCACCGAATTCTGGTCATGGATCGCGGCCAGATCATCGAGGCTGGCACGCATGCCGAACTTCTTGAGCGTGAGGCCGGGCATTACTCCCATCTACATCGATTGCAGCATGCATGAGCCCCTGTCCCATGAGACGATACGCCTTTGCCGGCTTGTTCAAACGGTATGCCCGCGTCTTCCATCACGCATGGTCCCATCGCAAGGAAACCGACAGTCCCCATCTTCAACCGCACGAAGCACAGTTCCTACCGGCGGCGCTGGCTCTGCGCGACAGCCCGCTACACCCGGCTCCGCGCATCACTATGTGGCTCATTGCAACGTTTACCCTGGTCACGGTCATGTGGGCCGTTCTTGGCCGCGTCGACGTGGTGGCGACCGCTGTCGGCAAGATTATCCCCAACGACCGCACCAAGGTAGTCCAGCCAATGGAGACCTCCGTGGTCAAGATGATTCATGTGCGCGATGGTGAGAGAGTCAAGGCCGGACAAGTACTGGTTGAGCTGGATGCGACCACCGCCGCGGCCGATAGTGAGCGGTTGGAGAACGAACTCTTGACGGCACGCTTCGAAACGCTGCGGACCGAAGCCATGCTTGCCGCCCTATCCACGGACGAGGTGCCTCGCCTCCAGCCCATGGAAGGTGTCGATATGGCACGGCTGTCGAGCGAACAGACCCAACTCATCGGACAGTATCAGGAATACCAGGCCCGTCAGCGGCAGCTCCAATCAGAAATTGCCCGCCGTCACGCCGAGTTGCAGGCTACACGGGAACAGGTGACCAAGTTATTGCAGACCGTTCCCATCGTCCAGCAGCGTGCAAAAGACTACAAGCGCCTGTTCGAGGAGCATTTCATCTCCCAGCATGCCTATCTGGAGCGTGAGCAGGTTCGGATCGAACAGGAGCAGGATCTGGCCAGCAACCGGGCCAAGGTAACCGAAATTCAGGCCGCCTTGGCCGAGGCGCAGCAACAGCAAACCATCCTTGCCGCGGAAACGCGTCGTCAACTTCTGGATAGTCGTAACCTATCAATCCAGAAGGCCGCGTCGCTGGAGCAGGAATTGATCAAGGCCGAGCAACGCAATAGCCTCATGCGGCTTACCGCACCCGTATCCGGCACCGTGCAGCAGTTGGCCATCAATACCGTCGGCGGCGTCGTCACCCCCGCTCAACCCTTGATGGTGATCGTGCCGGCGGACAACATGCTGGAAGTTGAAGCCATGCTGCCTAACAAGGACATTGGCTTTGTGAACCTCGGGCAGGACGCCGAAATAAAAATCGAGACTTTCCCCTTTACCAAATACGGCACCTTGCACGGCAGTGTTACCCAAGTTTCATCCGATGCGATTCAGGACGAAAAACTGGGACTGATTTATTCCACGCGGGTGAAACTCGCCACAGACACGATTCAGGTGGAAAACAAAAAGGTGCGGCTCAGCCCGGGCATGGCGGTAACGGTCGAGCTCAAAACCGGCACGCGAAGAGTGATCGAATATTTCCTGAGCCCGCTCATGCAGGCGACGAGTGAGAGTCTGCGTGAGCGGTGAAAGCGACATAGGTCGGCTAGCTGAGGTTTTTAGGGAGGCGCCGGTTGATTTAGTAACGTCGCTCCAGCATGCATCGGAACTCGAACAAATCAAGCGTCTGGATCCCGGTATTCGCGGGAGTGACGAATTGTTCGCAAGCGTCCGCTCATCCCCGTCTTCCGCTGAACGCCATTCTCCATGACGATTCATCCTTGGAGCGGCGCCCGGCCTGGTGCCCATGATCAACACCAATCAGATCTTCACCTGGAGCAAGACGCACCACGAAGCGGCAGCCGCGCGCCGGAATTGAAACGCTCGCGCCACCGGCAGCTTGTCGAGCCGCCGTGTCGGATGTTCTACCGTTACGACGGTGAGCAGGTCTATATTCTTTACGCAATGCGGTCGGAGCGGTTGCTGCGGCCGTCGATGATCGCAGGGCACGACAAGATCCGGGCATCCGCCTCCAGGAAGCGCGGTCCCGAAGCCCGGACGTGGGGGCCATGACGCCGCATCCTGGGAAACATGAGCGACGCCGCCAGCCCGCCCTCGGGTAAAATGCCGCCATGACCGAAGCCGCGCTCCTCGACGCCGTTCCCGAAGCCGTACCCGCCGCACCCGTCATCCGGGTACATGGCGAGCCGCTCACCGAACTGCCGAAGGATCTCTACATTCCACCCGACGCGCTGGAGGTGTTCCTCGAAGCCTTCGAGGGGCCGCTCGACCTGCTTTTGTATCTGATCCGCAGGCAGAATCTGGACGTGCTCGACATCCCGATGGCGGCGCTGACGAAGCAGTACATGGCCTATGTGGAGGTGGCGCGGGCCACGCGGCTGGAACTGGCGGCGGAATACCTGCTGATGGCGGCGATGCTGATCGACATCAAGTCGCGCATGCTGCTGCCGCGTCGCGAGCAGGTGGCGGACGCGGAGGAAGGCGAGGATCCGCGCGCGGAACTGGTACGGCGCCTGCTGGAATACGAGCAGATGAAGCTCGCCGGACGGCGGCTCGATGAATTGCCGCGACTGGGACGCGATTTCGAGGCGGTGAGCGTGTTCCTGCCGGCGGCGGCGAAACGCCTGCCGAGCCTGCACCCGGAAGAACTCGCCGCGGCGTGGCTGGCGATCCTGTCGCGCGCGAAAACGCGCACGCATCATCGCATCACGCGTCAGGACCTGTCGATTCGCGAGGTCATGACGCGTATTCTCAGGCAACTGGCGCCCGGCGAGTTCGTGGAATTCAGGACCCTGTTTCCGGAACCGGCGAGCGTGCACGAACTCGTGGTGACGTTTCTCGCCGTACTCGAACTCACCCGGGAAACCCTGGTCGACGTTTCCCAGGCCGAGCCGTTCGCGCCCATCTACGTGAGACTTCATGAATCTGCAGCCGAATGACGATCCGGAGGACCTGAAGCGGGTGCTGGAAACGGCGCTGCTGGTGGCCGTGGAGCCGCTGACGCTGGCCGATCTCAAGCGCATGTTCGAACCGGCACCGGCCAGCGACGTGCTGCGCATCGCGCTGGATGGCGTGCGCGAGGCGTGGCGGGGCAGGGGGGTCGAACTGGCGCAGGTCGCCGATGGCTGGCGTTTCCAGACGCGCCCGGAGATGCAGCCCTGGCTGTCGCGGCTGAAGGAAGAGAAGGCGCCGCGCTATTCGCGCGCGGTGCTCGAAACGCTGGCCATCATCGCCTACCGCCAGCCGGTCACGCGCGGCGACATCGAGGACATCCGCGGCGTGGCGGTGAACCCCAACATCATCAAGACGCTGGAGGAACGCGGCTGGATCGAGGCGATCGGGCACCGCGACGTGCCCGGCCGGCCGGCGCTGTTCGGCACCACCAGCTATTTTCTTTCCGATCTCGGCATGACCAGTCTCGCCGAACTGCCGCCGCTGGAAGAGCTGGGCGACCTCGCCGTGCCGAGCGAGACGGCGCTGATCCCCGAGTTGCTTGGGCCGGAGACGGCGGCGCATTTCACTGCGGTGATCGAAGTGGCCGGCGCTTCCACGCCCGGCGCGGTGATCGAGATCGCCGAACCCATTCATTTCGGCGCGGTGATCGAAACCGCGCCTGCCCCCATCGAGACCGCCTGACATGGCCCGCCCTTCACCCATCCGGCGTTCATCGAACGCACCCAAGGGGCGCGCAGCCGCCCGCCTGCAGCACGCCACGGCCCCGGAAGCGGCGGCGGAGCGCCTGCACAAGGCGCTCGCCGCCGCCGGCCTGGGGTCGCGTCGCGAAATGGAGCAATGGATCGTCGAGGGCCGGGTGCAGGTCAACGGCGAAACCGCGAGCCTGGGCAGCAAGGTCGGCCCGCGCGACGTGGTGAAGGTGAGCGGCCGGCGCATCTACCTGCGCTTCGAGGACAAGCGCACGCGAATTCTCATCTATCATAAATCCGAGGGCGAGATCGTCAGCCGCGACGATCCGGCAGGGCGCGCCACGGTGTTCGACACGCTGCCGAAACTGCGTGGCGCGAAGTGGATTGCGATCGGCCGGCTCGACTACAACACCGACGGCCTGATGATTTTCACCACCTCGGGCGAGCTCGCCAACAAACTGATGCACCCGCGTTTCGAGGTCGAACGCGAATATGCCGTGCGCGTGCTGGGCGAACTGGACGACGCACAGATCCAGGAACTGCTCGACGGCGTCGAACTGGAAGACGGCCCGGCCCGCCTGCAGAGTTGCTTCCGCGCAGGGGGCGAAGGGGTGAACCGCTGGTATCGCGTGGTGATCAAGGAAGGGCGCAAGCGCGAGGTGCGCCGGCTGTTCGAGCATTTCGGCTTCACGGTGTCGCGGCTGACGCGTGTGCGCTTCGGTCCCATCGCGCTGCCGCCACAGCTGCGACGCGGCCAGAAGATGGAACTCGACGACGCGCTCGTCGCACGGGTCCTGGAGTGGGCGGGCTTGCCGTCCGGGCCGCAGCGGCGTCCGCGCGCGCCGAGTCGACACCGGAAGCGCTGAGGAGGCCCGGCGGCGGCGTGTCCGGCTGTCCGCTGGACGAGCCAGTCAGGCCAGGCTGATCTCGATACGGTTGCGGCCGCGCCGCTTGGCCTGGTAGAGCGCCTCGTCGGCGGCCTTGATGAGTGCGTCGGCGGTCTCGTGCAGCGGATACGTGGCGATGCCGCCGCTGTTGGTGGCGAGGAAATGGCTTCTGCCGAAGGGGTGGCGGATCTGGCTGAAATCCTGGCGGATGCGGTCCATGATGACGAAGGCCTGGTCGGCGTCGGTACGCGGCAGGGCGATGAGAAATTCCTCGCCACCATAGCGGCACAGCACGTCGTGCTTGCGCAGGCGCTGCTTCAGCAGCCAGGACAGGCTGCGGATGACCTGGTCGCCGACGGGATGGCCGTAGCTGTCGTTGACCTTCTTGAAATGATCGATGTCCATCATTGCCACCGACAGCGATCCGCCGTCGTGGGCGATGCCGGACAGGAGCACGTCCAGGGTGTGTTTGCCGCTGGAGTGGTTGAGCAGGCCGGTCAGGCTGTCGTGGTACATGGTGCGCCGCAGGGCGCGGTAGCGCTCGATCTTGCTCCTGACGATGGCGTTGAGGAACACCGGGTTGAATGGCTTGGTGAGAAAGTGATCGCCGCCCAGGCGCATGGCGTCGACCTGTAGCGCGACGTTGGTCTCGCCCGACAGGTAGACGATGGGCGTGCTGAGGAATTCGCTGTGCTGGCGGATGATGCGCGCCGCCTCCACGCCGGTGCAGTTCGGCATGTACATGTCCATCAGGATCAGGTCTGGATTGAACTGGCGCAGGGCGCCGAGGACCTGGCGTGGGTCGGTGACGACCTCCGAGACGATCTGGTTTTCCTCGAGGGTGCGCCGGATCAGGTGGCCGGCGGTCTTGGAGTCCTCGACGATGAGCACGCGGTAGGCTTCCTCTTCCTGCCGCTCGTTGAGTTCCATGATGCGTTCGACAATGCCGTGCAACGACGCGCCTTCCAGCAGGCAGCCGTCGCAGCCGCCGCACAATGCATGCTGCAGCGGTTCGAATTCCGACGGCACGCCGATGCAGATGAGCTGGCCCATGGCATAACGCTGGCGCAGGGCGTGGATGCGCTCGCGCCATTGCGTCAGCGGCAGGCTGGCGAGATCGAGCAGCAGGAGCGGTGCGCCACCGATGTCCTGCGGCAACGGGCTGTCCCAGGTGAGAAACTCGGTGCCGATGCCGAAGTAGCCGAGTTGCGCGAGCAGTGCGCGCCAGGGTTCGGGATCATGCCCGATCAGCCAGGTGTGGGCGACTTCGAACGCGTTGTGCGTATCGGCGGTGACGTCCGTGCGCCGTTCGGCGCGCCCTGCGGTGGCATCCGCATGGGCACCCGTCATCTGCGCCAGCGCGGCGATGCGTTGATCGAGATCGTCCAGTTCGTTCCGCGGCAGGGGATGGCCGACTTCTTCGCTGAAGCGCGCCAGCGCCACCTGTTCGAGCTGGTGGCTGGCATGATGCAGGGCGGTGACCCCCTTGTCGATGAGGAATTCGGTGAAGCTGTTGATCGACACCGCCAATTCGACGAAGCTCTCGAAACTGGGCGCGGCACGGTAACGCCCCCAAGCTTCGGATACGGCCTGATTCTTCTGGACGAGTTCTTCGGGCGAGCAGAGCATGCGAGTTCAGCGCTGAAGAATGGGAAGACCCGCATGCGCCTGCGCACGAGACCCGGGAGCGGGACGTGGGACCATCTTTGGGATCGGGATGGAAGCGCCTTTTATTGTCTCTGTGTCGCATCCTACCGGCAAAGCGTGCGAATTCCAAATGGGGCGGCCGACGCCGGTTTGCCCGTCATTGCGAGAACCGGCAAGGGGCGGTCACCGCATTGACGGGGAACGCGGGTTCATTCGCCGCTCCCGCGGCCGTTTGGCGCTCCACGAGCACAGGTCCCGGGGCGCGGCACGGCGTTCGCGTGCGCCCGATTTGCGCAGCGTCGTCCTGGCGCCTGTGATATCTTCGATTCTGCATGGGAGGAGCCAGAATCGTGTTGAGGAAACAGTGGCCGGCATTCGTGCTGGCATTCGTGCTGCCGCTCTTCGCGGTGTACTGGTGGTGGGGAGGCTTTCGCTCGGTGGACGTGACGGAGACCGAGACGGGGCCTTACCGCTTCGCCTATCTCGATTACGACGGCCCCATCTCGAACGTCGGCAAGAGCCATCGCGCCGCACTGGCGCAGTTCGAGCAAGCGGGGGTGGCGGCCGGCGACACCATCAGCGTGATCCTCACCGACCCGCGTGCGCACAACGGCCGTGTGCAGGCGCAGTTGGGCTACGTACTCGCCGACGCGGCCGCCGTCCCGCAGGGCCTCAAGGAGGGGCGCATCGAGCGCCGTCCGGTATGGCGGGCAGAGGTGCGGGCGGCGGTGATCCTGGCGCCCTCGAAAGCATACCAGGCCCTCGCCGACACGCTGGCCGCGCGCGGCCGGACGATCGTCATGCCGACGGTCGAACTGTATCGCCCCACGGGCGAAGCCAACCGCATCGGCACCTTCACCCTGGAGATGAACCGCTGATGGCCTTTTTCTCGATGCTTGCCGCCGTCGTTCTCGAACACCTGCGCCCGCTGCGGCGACCCTTGCCGCACTATCAGCAGTACTCCCGCCTGCTGCAGTACATCGAACGCCGCTTCAACGCGGGCGAATACAGCCACGGCGCGATCGCCTGGGCACTGGCGGTGCTGCCGCTGGTTGCGGCGATCTGGCTTGTGTTCGCCTTGCTCGACGGGATCAGCCCCTTGCTTGGCTGGGTCTGGAACGTCGCGGTGCTGTACGCGACCCTCGGCTTCAAGTACTACAGCGACGATGCCGTGCGGATCGCGCGCCTGCTGCGCGCCGGGGATCTGGACGGCGCGCGCGCGCTGCTCGCCGGGTGGCGCGGCGGCGATGCCGGCACGTTTTCCGAGGACGATCTGACGCGCATCGCCATCGAGCAGATCCTGGCGGCGAGCCATCGCCAGATGTTCGGCGTGCTGTTCTGGTTCGTGCTGCTGGTGCCGCTCGGCCCGATCGGCGCCGTGCTGTTCCGCACCGCCTCGATCCTGTCGCGGCGCTGGGTGGCGAGCGCCGGCCTGTTCGGCGCCTTTGCCCAGCGCGCGTTCCTCGCGCTCAATTGGCTGCCCGCACGTCTCACCGCGCTGACCTACGCCATCGCCGGCAATTTCGAGGATGCCACGTATTGCTGGCGCACCCAGGCGGAGCACTGGCCCGATCCTGAAGAAGGCGTGGTGGTCGCCGCCGGCGCGGGTGCGATGGGCCTGAAACTCGGACAGCCCGTGACCGTCGCGGGTGAAACCGTGTGGCGGCCGGAGCTGGGTACCGGACAGGAGCCGGATGCCGACTGCATCGACAGCGCGGTCAGCATGATCTGGCGCGGCCTGCTGATCTGGCTTGCCGCCGGGCTGCTCATCGTCATCGCCGGCTGGGTTTCGTAAGCGCCGGCACCGATGCTCAACGCGCTCTGGATCGGCTTCTTTCTCGCCGCCTTTCTCATCGCGCTGGGCAAGCTGGTCCTTTTCGGCGACGTCGACGTGCTCGCCGCGCTGGTGAAGGCGCTGTTCGACAGCAGCAGAAGCGCGTTCGAGATCGCGCTGGGACTGACCGGCGTGATGGCGCTGTGGCTGGGCGTCATGAAGATCGGCGAGCGCGCCGGCATGCTGGAACTGCTGACGCGCGGGCTGGCGCCGCTGTTTCGCCGCCTGTTTCCCGAGGTGCCCGCCAACCATCCGGCGCTGGCCGCGATGACCATGAACATGGGCGCCAACATGCTCGGCCTGGACAACGCGGCGACGCCGCTCGGCATCAAGGCGATGCAGGAACTGCAGACGCTCAATCCGTCCCGGGACACGGCGAGCGACGCGCAGATCCTGTTCCTCGTCATCAACACCGCCTCGGTGACGCTCCTGCCGGTAACCATCTTCACGTACCGCGCGCAGCTCGGCGCGGCCGATCCCACCGACGTGTTCGTGCCGCTCCTGATGACGACCTACATCGGCACCCTGGTCGGCCTCTTCGCCACCGGATTCTTCCAGAAACTGCATCTGTGGAATCGCGTCACGCTCGCCTATCTGGGTGGCGCCACGATGCTGGTGGGCGGGTTGGCGCTCCACTTTTCCGCTCTCGATGCCGCCGCGATGACGCGCCAGTCGATGCTGCTGAGCAACCTCGTGCTGTTCGGCATCATCGTGATCTTCCTGCTCATGGCGCTGCGCCGGCGCGTCAATGCCTACGAGGCCTTCGTCGAGGGGGCGAAGGAAGGCTTCCACACCGCGGTCACCATCATTCCCTACCTGGTCGCCATGCTGGTGGCGATCGGCGTGTTTCGCGCCAGCGGTGCGCTCGATCTGCTCATGGGCGGCGTGCGCGGCGCGGTGCTCGGACTGGGCTTCGACGCGCGCTGGGTCGACGGTCTGCCGACCGCGCTGATGAAACCGTTTTCCGGCAGCGGTGCACGCGCCATGATGATCGACACCATGCAGGCGCACGGTGCGGATTCCTTCGCCGGACGGCTGGCGTCGATCGTGCAGGGCAGTACCGAGACGACGTTCTACGTGCTGGCCGTGTACTTCGGTGCGGTCGGCATCCGCCGCGTCCGCCATGCCGTTGCCTGCGGGCTGCTCGCCGACGTCGCCGGCATCCTCGCGGCGATCGGCATGGCCTATCTCTTCTTCGGTGCCCGTGCATGAAGCGCTGCGACATCCTTGCCGCGGTCGACCTGGGCTCCAATTCGTTCCGGCTGCAAGTCGCGCGCGTGGTTGGCGACCAGCTTTATGCGCTCGACTCGCTGAAGGAAACCGTGCGCCTGGCCGGCGGCCTCGGCGCCGACAAGCGCCTCGACGACGCCACGCAGACGCGGGCGCTGGCCTGCCTGCAGCGCTTTGGCGAACGGCTGCGTGGCGTGCCGCCGGAAGCGGTGCGCTGTATCGGCACGTCGACCCTGCGGATCGCCCAAAACGCCGCAGAGTTCATTGCCAGGGCGGAGGCCGCGCTGGGCCATCCGATCGAAATCGTCGCCGGACGCGAAGAGGCGCGCCTCATCTACCTGGGGGTCGCCCATGCGCTGCCTGCGTCACCGGATCGCCGGCTGGTGGTCGACATCGGCGGCGGCTCCACCGAGCTCATCGTCGGCCACGGCCTGAAGCCGCACGAACGCGAGAGCCTGCACATGGGCTGCGTGAATTTCTCGCAACGCTTCTTCGCCGGCGGCGTAATCGGCAAGGCCGCGCTGAAGAGCGCCGAGATGGCCGCGCGCGCCGAGGTCGAGCGCATCGCGCACAAATTCTCCAGGACCCACTGGCAGCAGGCGATCGGCGCGAGCGGCACCGCGCGCGCGCTGCGCGACATGCTCGAGCAGAACGGCTGGTCCGCGCGCGGCATCACCGTCGATGGCCTCGCACGCCTGCGTGCCCAGCTCGCCAGGGCGGGCCACGTCGACACGCTGCAACTGGCGGGGCTCACACGTGACCGCCGCCCCGTCATCGCAGGTGGTTTCGCGATCATGACGGGCCTCTTCGCCGAACTCGACATCGTCCAGATGGACGTCGCCCAGACCGCGATGCGCGAGGGCGTCCTCTACGACCTTCTTGGACGCTTTCATGAGCAGGACATGCGCGAGGCGACGGTCGCCGAATTCATGCGGCGCTACCACGTCGACACGCAACAGGCCGCGTGCGTGGCGCACGTGGCGCAGACGCTGCGGGAAGGCGCGGGCGTTCACGATGAACAGGATGCGCGCTTCCTCGACTGGGCCGCGCGGCTGCACGAGATCGGACTGCCGGTTTCGCACGGCGGCTACCACCGCCATTCCGGCTATATCCTGGAAAACGCCGACATGCCCGGCTTCTCACGTACCGAGCAGGCGCGCCTGGCGCTGCTCGCGTATGCGCAACGGGGTGCGCTGACGAGGCTGCCCGCTTTCGCCGCCGGCAGCGTGCCGGAACGCGACCGCGTGCTGGCATGGCTGCTGCGCCAGGCGGTGATCCTGTGCCGCAGCCGCGCCACGCCGCATCTGCCGGGGTTCACCGTGCAGGTCGGCGGCAAGCGTTTCCGCCTCGTGCTGCCGGAAGACTGGCTCGAACAGCACCCGCTCACCCGCCACGCACTGGAAGAAGAGGCGGCGCGCTGGCAGGCCGTGGGCATCAGGTACCTGCTGGCCTGACGCAGTGCTCGGCCGCGGTTTCCAGGATCATGCCTCGGCCAGCGAGTCGGCGCGCACGCACAATGCCTGCTCTTCGTCCGTGAGGGGCTCCTGGCTGCCGAGCTGATGCTGCAGTACCTCCAGGTTCGCTTCGGACGCGTCGCCGCCGGCCCGCGCGCGTTCGACGATGCGGGCGCGCAGGGTGGCGACGTCCACCGGGAAATCGAGGATGCGGAAGGGCACACCGTGGCGCTGCGCGGTTTCGCGCAGCAGGTCGCGCTGCCAGCGTGCGATGAAGGTGGCGTCGACGATGACCGGCCAGCCCGCATCGAGCAACACGCCGGCACACGCGGCGAGACGGGCATAGGTATGCCGGGTGGCGTCGCCGGCGTACAGGCCGTCACCGATGCCCGAGCCGCTTTTCGCCAGCGCGTCGAGGCCGGCCAGGCGCTTGCGTTCGACGTCGGAACGCACGCGGATCGCGCCAGGCGCCTGCATCAGGCGGCGCGTCACGCTGGTCTTGCCGGAGCCGGACAGGCCGTGGGTGATGTCGAGCTGCGCGGACGTCGGCCGCGCGAGCGACAGGGCCAGATCGAGCAGGGTGCGCACCGCGTCGAAGGCGGCCCGGCGCGCGTCGGCGTCGAGCTGTCCGGCGCGCAGCGTGGCAACCTTGGCGCGCACCAGTGCGCGGTAGACGGCGTAATAGCGCAGCAGGGACAGCCCGCTGAAATCGCCGCTGCCTTCCAGCCAGGTATTGAGGAACAGCCATGCCCATTGCGGGTGGCCGCGTTGCAACAGGTCCATGTAGCAGAACGCGATTTCCGCCTGCACGTCGATCCAGCGCAGCGCCGGATTGAACTCGATGCAATCGAACACCAGCGGGCGAGCGTCGACCCATGCGAGGTTGCCCAGATGCAGGTCGCCGTGGCATTCGCGCACCCAGCCCTCGCGTTTTCGTGCGGCCATCAGCGGCGCGAGACGGGCGTGTTCGGCCGTGCTCCAGCGCTCCAGCGCCGCGAGCCGTTCACGGCCATCGGCGTCACCGAGTCCGGGTGCGATCTGCGCGAAGTTCTGCGCGACCGCCTGCCAGACGGCGTCGGGGCTGCCCCAGGGGCTGTCGGCTGCGGCGCGCGCGCAATCGTTTTCATGAAAGCGCGCCACGCTGGCCGCGACGGCTTCGATCTGTCCGGCTTCCAGCACGCCGGCGGCATCGAGGTGGTCGAGCGTGGCGTCGGCGGGAAACTGGCGCATTTTCACCGCGTATTCGAACGCCTCGCCAGTGCCGTTGACACGCGGGGCATGCGGCGTCCCGGTGACGGGAACGACACCGAGATAGATGTCCGGCGCCAGCCTGCGGTTCAGGCGCACTTCCTTGCGGCAGGCGTCGAGTCGCTTGTCGAGGCTGCTGAAGTCCAGAAAGCCGAGATCGAGTGGTTTCTTGAGCTTGTAGGCGATCTCGCCCGTGAGCAGTACCCAGGAGACGTGCGTCTCGATCAGCCGAACGGGGCCTGCCGGATGATCGTAGCAAGCCGGTTCGAGAAGGCGGCGGATCAACTCGGGCGTGTCGTCCATGGCCGCGCGAACGTCGGCCTCACAGCTGCCGTGCGTAGTCTTCCAGCTGGCGCTTGGCGGCGTCGAAGGCGTCACGCAGCGCCACGTAGGCATCTTCGTGGATCTGCTTGTCGACGATCAGCGTCTTGCCGGGGACGCCGAGTTCGATACGCACGTTGAACGGTTTGCCTTGCTGCTGGTGCTTCGCGGCCTGCTCGACGACGACCCGGCAGCTGACGATGTCGGAGAAGAATTGTTCGAGTTTTTCCGCCTTCTCGCGAATGTTCGCTTCCAGCGCATCCGAGCGCTCCATGTCGCGGAAGGTGATCTGCAAGGGAGTTTTCATGTTGATCCGTTCAAACAGGGTTGGGAATGGGCTTCGTGAAAAATCATGCCGTCGCGTCCCCGCGGACGGCGGGCTTGAGGGCTGAAGTTTACCACGCCGCTGCGGCGTGCCCGGGCCGCTCCGGGATCGCCGGCCGGACGGTTCGGTGCGACCCCGGCTGTGCCGATTCGAGCACACCTGTACAATCGTCCAGGACTCGAGTGAGAGGCATGCAATGCCGGCACTCGGCATTCAGAACGCCGCGGGAATGCGACGCCCGGCGATGCGGCAGGCGCCTCGGCGTGAATCCATCCCGCGCGTATTTCGAGATGTCCAAATGAATCCGAAGAAGAAACTGTTTGAACAATTCGCTCGCGTCGGCAAATCGCTCGCCAACGCGAACCGGCTCGAATTGCTCGAATTCCTGGCGCAGGGCGAAAAGAGCGTGGACGCGCTTGCGCAGGCGACGGGCATGTCGGTCGCCAATACCTCGCATCATCTGCAGATTCTGCGCGACTCGGGGCTCGCCAGTTCGCGCAAGGAAGGGCTGCAGGTGTTCTACCGCCTGTCCGACGACCAGATCCCCAAGCTGATGGGGCGCATCCGGCAAATTGCCGAAAGGCATCTGGCCGACGTGGAACGCATCGTCCGCGAGCATTTCGATTCGCGTGACGCGCTGACCCCCGTGGGCCGCGACGAGCTGATCGCCCGGGTTCGCAAGGAAGGCACCATGGTCATCGACGTCCGCCCCGCCGCGGAGTTCGAGGCCGGCCACATCCCGGGCGCGGTCAACATCCCGTTGGATGAATTGTCGCAGCATCTGAAGACACTTCCGCTTGGCCAGGAGATCGTCGCCTACTGCCGGGGGCCCTACTGCATGCTGGCGTTCGACGCGGTCGCCCGGCTGCGGGAAGCCGGCTACCGGGCGCGCCGCCTCGAAGAGGGCTTTCCGGAATGGAAGGCCGAAAGACGGCCGGTCGATACGGGCCAGGGCAAGCGCCGGCGCCGCACGCGCACCAACCGGTAGGTTCGTGCTTTGACTTTTCACGAAACCGCGCCTAAAGTTCAAGTGTTCATTTGAATATTGAACGTCTGGTACAGGTGTCGTGTCCGGGGATTGCCGCGGCGCGCCGGCGTGCGGTCCGCCGCCATCCACATCGGCATGGTTTGCATGGGGCCCCGTCCCCTGGGCGGCAAGGACCATGATGGCGGCGGACACGATGGCTCCTGTTGAAATCGGCGTGATCGAGGAGGCTTCAATGCGTGATCGTGACCATGGCTCGTCTGTATCGATTCTCTCTGCAGCGGCATTGCTGGCTGTCATGCAGCCCGGATTCGCCGCGCCGCCGGTGAATACCGTCATTGAAGGCGAGAAGGTGCTCACCCTGGTGGTGCGCGAGCCGCCCGCATTGCGCTGCAACAACAATATGCAGATCGCCGCGGAACTCAACAATCTGTACAAGATTCCGATCCTGATCCTGCCCGCCAGCCTCGCGCCCTGGTCGAAAGCACCGGCGGTCTACTATGGGGAGCAGATGATCGCGGAGGATGCCGGCGACTTCAACGGCATGGTGGGCGTTGCGCAGATGCTCGACGTGATCGAGATCGAAGGAGCGCCCAAGCAGGATCGCGGGGGGCGTTTGACCGAGGTAAAAACGGAGTTCGAGGCCCTCAAGTCGGCGATAAAGGGAGGTGAGTGAGATGCGACACGCCATGCTGTGGGGGCTGCTGTCCATGCTTGCTTCGCATGCGCATGCCGGAACGAACGAAGGCTGGATCATCGGCGAACCGTGCGCAACGGGACGCCAGGTCGCCGATTGTCCGCTGCGCCATATCGATCGCCCCGTCCTTCTGCTGGCGGACGGGCGGGTCGTGCCCTTCGTCCATGGCGAAGGCAGCAGCATCGCGCCGGATGCGCTCGACAAGGCGTATGGCAAGAAAGTCCGCCTGACGGGAGACATCCGCCAGGGGGTGCTGCAGCCGGTCCGGCTGGAAGTTCTCGAAGTGAGCGGCGAACGCAAGTTCTTCAAGGGCTGCCTGTAGGCGCGGTATCGGCACCATGGCAGCCGCACGCGCAAACCATTTTGCCGCTCCGGCCGCGGCGGTGATGCTGTTCGCCGCGCCGCTGCTCCACGCGGCGGACGGCGGCTTCGCGGCGCTGGCCCGGGAAGCCGGCATGGAAGCCTATGCCGTACCGCTCAAGGCGCCCGGCTTCGTCCTGCGCCGCCAGGACGGCGCGACGCGCGCGCATCATGACTACGCGGGACGCGTGGTGCTGGTGAATTTCTGGGGCAGCTGGTGCCCCCCTTGCCGGCACGAATTTCCGTCCCTGCGGCGTCTGCAGGAGTCATTGGGAGGCCCCGAATTCACCGTGCTTGCAATCGCCGTGGCCGACAACGGGGCCGCCGTCGACGGCTTTCTTGGAGGCCGCCCCGCCGGCTTCGACATTCTGTTCGATGACGATCGCAAGACGGCCGCGGACTACCGGGCCGCGGGCGTTCCGGTGACCTACCTGCTCGACCGCAAGGGACGCCTGCCGGCGGGGAAGAGCGGTCCCCTGCAATGGGATGGCGCGGCCATTCAGCGCCTGATCCGCAAAGCCATTCATCCAGACGAGGAATGAACATGCTGTCATGGCGATTCACGTTGCTGTTGGTGTTGCCCGCGATGCAGGCCTGGGCGGCTCCCTCCTTGCTGATCTCGACCGAGAAACTCGCCGAGGAGCTTGCCCAGGAGCGGGTCCACCTGCTGGATGCCGAGGATTCGGAGCGCTACCTGCGCGCGCATCTTCCAGGAGCCGTCAATCTGCATTTCCTGGAACTGGAAGACAGCGAGGAAAACGCCAAGACTGGCCAGCCCATTTTCCCCCGGCTTGCGGCATCCAGGCTGGAGGCTCTCGGCATCGCGCAGGATACCGACGTGGTGGTCTACGACGCGGGCGATGGACGCGCCGCCTCGGCGGTGTGGTACATCATGAGCTACATCGGCCACGACAGGGTGCGCATTCTCGATGGCGGCTACCGCAAGTGGCTGAAGGAAGGACGCCCGGTCACGCAGGACGTCCCGCAGCCGGCGAAGCAGACCTATCTCGTCAAGCCGCGCAGCGGTTTTGCGGTGCCCACCGCGAGCTTGAGCAAGACGCCGGCGCTGCTGGTGGATGCGCGCGACATTGCCGAATACAGCGGCAAAGAGCACGGCGGCGCGCGGCAGGCGGGACATCTTCCCGGCGCCACGAACTTCGTCTGGTCGCAGCTGGCGGGGGAACTGACGATGTTCAGGGATGACGCGGCCATGCGCAGATCCCTGGCCGAGGCCGGACTCACGCCGGACAAGGAAATCATCACCTACTGCAATGGCGGGTTGGGGCGCTCGACCTATCTTTACGCGGCATTGAAGCACCTGGGCTACGAGAACGTCCGGGTCTACCCCGGTTCGTGGATCGAGTGGGCCTCCGATCCCGCGCGCCCGATCGAGAGATAAGGCCATGGAGCGGAGAACCTTTCTCAAGGGTACGGCCTACTGCGGGCTGGCGCTGGGTTTCGGTGGGCCGCTGACGCCGTTGCGGGCATTCGCCGACGCGACGGGGGCGTCACGGCGCGCGTGGGAGGACGCGTATCGCCGCGAGTTCCTCGACACCCGCGGCGATACGCACGGATTCGCCTTCCACTGCTCGAATTGCCAGGGCAATTGCGCGTGGAAGGTTTACGCCAGGGATGGCATCGTGACGCGTGAGGAGCAGGCCGCCGCCTATCCGCAGATTGCGCCGGGAATCCCGGATGCAAACCCGCGCGGCTGCAACAAGGGAATCGTGCACTCGAAACAGATGTATCAGGCCGATCGCCTGAAATACCCGCTGAAACGCGCAGGTGCGCGAGGCGAGGGAAAATGGGTGCGCGTGTCCTGGCAGGCCGCCCTCGATGACATTGCGGCGCGTGTCGTCCAGACCCTGCGCGATCAGGGACTCGGGGCGTTGATGGTGCACTGCGGAACGGGCATTCTTTCACAGGGACGCCGCGCGGGTCCCCTGCGTCTCGGCTCCCTGCTCGGCGCGCAGCGGCTCTATCCCGCGAGTGCCGTCGGCGACATGTTCACGGGCGCCTCCCTCGCGTATGGCCTCGCCACCGTCGGCCACAGCCTGGATGCGTGGTTCGAGGCCGACACCATCGTATTGTGGGGCATCAACGCCGCGGTGACGCGCATTCCCGATGCCCACTATCTGAACGAAGCACGCTACAACGGCGCGAGGATCTACTGCATCACGCCCGAGTACAACGCCACGGCGAAACTGTCGACGGCCTGGGTTCCGGTGAAAGCCGGCACCGACAGCTTTCTTGCGATGTCGCTCCTGCACGTGCTGTTCCGTGATCGCCTCGTGGCGCAGGACTTCATACGCGAACAGACCGATCTGCCGTTTCTGATACGTACCGACACGGGCGAACTCCTGCGCCATCGCGACCTGCGCGACAAGGGCAAGGACGACGTGTTCTTCTGCTGGGACGAAGCCACCGGCTCGGCCCAGCCCATGCCGGGTACGCAGGGACATTTCAGGAAATCGCTCCGCCTGGGCAAGCTTCGCCCCGCGCTGGAAGGCAGTTGGGAAGTCAAGGGCCGGGATGGGGCGCCGATTCCGGTTACCACCGTATTCGAGCGTGCCCGTGCCGAAACCCTGGATTTTTCCCCGGCCCGGACGCAGGCCACGACCGGCGTGCACCCCGCGCTGGTGGAACGCATGGCGCGTGATCTGGCCCAGGCCGACAAGGCGATCATCAATATCGGCTTCTCGCTGCACAAATACGTGTCCGGCACCATGACCTGCTGGGCCGCCGCACTCGCGTGCGCCCTCACCGGCCATGCCGGCGAGCGGGGCGGGCTCGACACCGAGAACAACTGGTCGCTGGGCGGCATCGGGCCATTGTCCAGCCCCAAGCCCGCCCGGTTTGCTTCCGGATTCTTCAGCGAGTGGATGAACGGCGACATGGAAAAGACCATGCACCGCCATTATCCCGACGAGCATCTGAAGGAGGTGCTTGGCGTCGGCCATCGGGAAATCGGCGAACTGGCGGACCGTTATGCGCAAACGAGCAATGCCTGGTTCGGCAAGCCGCGCGCGCTGCTGCTGTTCGCCGACAACATGCTGCAGCGCAACAAGGCCGATGCGCATTACCGCCAGGCATTCATCGAGAGCCTCGACCTTTTCGTCGACGTCAACCATCGAATGGATTCGACCGCACTGTGGGCGGATTACGTATTGCCCGCGAAGAGCCAGTATGAATCCTGGGACTTGCGGGGCGAACTCGGCTATCACCGCTTCTGCAACATCACCGTACCGCCCAGGGGATTGAAACCCATAGGCGAGACGCGCTCGGAATGGGAAATCTGCCTGCTGCTCGCCGAAGCGATTGCGAAAGAGGCGAAAAAACAGGGTATCGATGCAATTCCCGATCCCGATTTCCTTGAAACCCGCGACGACAAGGCCGCACCGGTGATGCGGGAACTGGCGCGTCTGGATGAGGAATTCAGCGATCACGGCGAGCTCGTGACCGACGAGGACGTGGTGCGCTGGCTCATGCGGAACGTGCCCGCCATCGCCCCCTGGGAACCGGAAGACGCCATGCGCAACGGCTACGTCACCCTTGGCCGCGAAGCGGGCTTCAACTCGCCGCTGTACGCAAATCGTCCGTTTCATTCCTTTGAAAACAACGTCTATCTGCGCCAGCCCTATGCCACGCTGTCGGGCCGTCAGCAGTTCTGCATCGATCATCCGCTATTCAGGAAACTGGGCTGCGTCACGCCCACCGCGATGCGGCCGATGCGCCCGCGGACGTGGCCGCTCGCGTTCTGGACGCCGCACACGCGCCATGGAATCCACTCGCAATGGCGGACCAATGCACAACTGCTCCGCCTGCAGCGGGGCGAACCCTACGTCTGGCTCAATCCCGCGACGGCGGATGCCCGCAAGCTGGTCGAAGACGATCCGGTACGGGTGTTCAATGACGTCGGCGCGTTCCACGCGCGCGTCAAGCTGATGTCGACCATACCGCCCGACGCCGTGATGATGGACCATGCCTGGGAGCCGTACCAGTTTCGCAACCGTCTCGGTCTCAACAACGTGGTTGCCGGACTGCTCTCGCCGCTCGAACTGGTACAGGATTGGGGACACCTCAGATTCAGTCCCAACTGGGATGGCAACATGCTGGCCTTCGAGTCGGCGGTGGAAGTGGAGAAATCGGCATGAGCGCACGCCAGCTCGGCATGGTCATCGACCTCAACAAGTGCATCGGCTGCCAGACCTGCACTCTCGCATGCAAATCGCAGTGGACCGATCGCGATGGGCGCGAATTCATGTACTGGAATCACGTGGAGACGCGGCCTGGCAAGGGCTATCCGAAGGACTGGGAGACGGCGGGCGGCGGCTGGGACGGCGACACCCTGCGCGCCGGCCGCCTCCCGCGCCTGGCCGAGGACTACGGCATGCCGGCCGATTTCAATTTTGCGACGACCCTGTTCGAACCAGGCGAGGCGCCACTGCGGCCGCTCGACGCGATGCAATGGGGCCCCAACTGGGACGAGGACCAGGGTGCCGGCGAGTTTCCAAACGGCTATTTCTTCTACCTGCCGCGTCTGTGCAACCACTGCACCAAGCCCGCCTGTCTTGCCGCGTGTCCGCGCCAGGCGATCTACAAACGCGAGGAAGACGGCATCGTGCTCATCGACCAGGAACGCTGCCGTGGCTATCGCTACTGCGTCGCGGCGTGCCCCTACAAGAAAATCTATTTCAATCCGCTTGCGGGCAAGTCGGAAAAATGCATTTTCTGCTATCCGCGGGTGGAGCAGGGCATCCCCCAGGCCTGCGCCTACCAATGCGTCGGCCGCGCGCGCCACGTCGCCTACCTGGACGACGAAGCGGGCGCCTTGCATCAGCTGGTGAAGGTCTGGAAAGTGGCGCTGCCGCTGCACGCCGAGTATGGCACCCAACCGAATGTCTATTACGTGCCGCCGCTGTCGCCTCCCGGCTTCGATGCCGATGGCAAGCCGCTGGATACGCCGCGCATCCCCGACGAATACCTCCGGCAGCTGTTCGGCCCCGGGGTGGACGATGCGCTCGCCACGCTGCAGCGGGAAATAGACAAGAAATCACGCGGCGAGGATTCGCCGCTGATGGACATGCTGATCGCATACCGCCATGGCGACATGTTCCGCCTGAGCCGGGTGGACGGAGCGCAGCCATGAGCCGGCTCGTGCTCGGCTTGCTGCTTCTTTGCTGCATGCCGGCATGGTCGGCACCTGAACGAATGCTCCGGGCGGCGGCGATGGCCGAGCCTCCGCCGCTCGATCCCGCCGCCCCGGCCTGGGACAGCGCGCCCGCGGTGCGCATACCGCTCTTCCCGCAAAGCACCACGGCCGACGGCCCGGGCGGTGCCGCGAAATCACTGGAGGCGCGCGTGCTGCGCGGCGGCGCGCAACTCGCGGTACGCCTGAGATGGACCGACCGCAGTGCGGACATGGCCGACCGCCATGCGACGGATCGGTTTGCCGACGCGCTGGCCATCCAGTTCGCGCCGCCGGCCGACACGCTGCCCTACATCGGCATGGGCGAGCCGGACAGGCCGGTGCGGCTTTGGCTGTGGCGCGCGGGCGGCACGCCCGAGCGCCTCGTGGCACGGGGATTCGGAACCCTGGCAAGCGAGGGCGGCCGCGCCCCGGAGGCGCGCGCCCGACGAAGCGGCGAGGGCTGGGACGTCGTGCTGCGTGGCGAACCCGGTACGCTCCCCACCGCGTTGGCCTTTGCCGTCTGGGACGGCGCCGGGAACGGCCGTGCCGGACGCAAGCACCTGTCCGCCTGGCAAGCGCTGGCGGACGCCGATGGGCAGTTGCCACCTGCGCTGCGCGAAGAAGCACGCCTGTCCGGCGACCGCATTCGCGGCGAACGGCTGTTCCATGAGCACGGCTGCGTGGCGTGCCATGCGCCGGACGTCCGCCTGGGTCCCGACCTCTCCCATGCCGGCGGCATTCACTGGCCGGGCTATCTGCGACGCTCCATTCGCGCGCCTGCGGGATTCCTGGTTCCCGGCTATCCGCAGATCATGCCGGCACTCGACTTGCAGTCCCGGGACGTGGAAGACGTGGTGGCTTATCTCATGGGCCTGCGGTGAACCCGCAAAGCGGACCGGACTCCACCAGGGTGCTGGAGCAACGATGCGGCACGCGCTCCCGCCACCGTATGGAAGGCGTCCGCTGACGCCTGGTCGGTGCGGCACGCGACGCCGCAGTCCGTCCCGCTCGCGGCCGGTTGCCGCCGACACGCTCAGCCGCGGGTGCGGTCCAGACGGCGCACGAGGATGACGAGCCTGCGCTTGTCGAGCAAGTTGATGAAGAGCTCGCATTCGAAGCGCATGCCGTCCCGGCGCCGCGCTTCGAATGGCATGGCGCAGCGCGACAGGAATGCTAGACGTGGGTGTACGCGATCGTCCAGGACCAGTTCGGCCCCGTTCAACTGGGGAAGCAGGATGGATACCGCCTGTCCCGTGAGCTCCTTCGGGCAGTAGCCGAAAAGTGCCTCGCAGGTGCCACTGCAATCGCGGATTTCGCCCGTGTCCTTGACCTCGATGACTGCCAGGCCGTCATGACCAGGCTGCTGCAGGAGGGCAGAGGGTGGCGCGGAATGGGGCGCCTTCGCATGTTTCCATTGCAAATTGCCGGCACTCGCCATAGTGGCCTCCACGAAGTTTGCATCAGGAATCATTCCAACGCGATACGCGCGGAACATGAAGCGCTGAGCACCGGTGTAGGTCGTTCTTGGTGAGCGGGGCGTGCCGCGTGGTGTTCGACCGCTTCTCTGCCAGAGCCGGCGATTTCGGGCTGCCGACACGGCCTTGCATAGTCTTGCTAATTCAATATGGCACATGGATATGTGCTTTGCAAGTCGATGTCGACGCGGCGGTTTCGCGCGCGCGGCTCGTCAGCGGGCAGGGCTGTGCCGCAACGTCCGCTCGATGGCGAGCGTGGCCAGCAATGCGGCAAGCAATACGGGCACGACCGCCAGGTTCAGCGTGAACCAGCCGAAGCGGTCGTAAAGCCAACCCGCCGACAACGTGGCGATCGCGACCAGTCCGAATACGGTGAATTCGTTCGCGGCCTGGACCTTGGCCTGTTCGGCGGGGCGATAGGTCTGCGTCAGCAGCGCGGTGCCGCCGATGAACGCGAAATTCCAGCCGACGCCGAGCAGGATCAGGCCGGACAGGAAATGCACGAACTCGGCCCCGGAAAGGGCCAGCACGACGTGGCCGAGCAGCAGCATGAAACCGGCCTGCATGATGCGCGGCGCACCGAAGCGGCGAATCAGCGTGCCGGTGAAGAACGACGGGGCGAACATGCCCACCACGTGCCATTGGATCACGGGGGTCACGCTTTCTCCGGGCAGGCCGCAACCGAGGATGGCGAGCGGCGTCGCCGTCATCACCATGATCATCACCGCATAACCGGCCGTGGCCCCGAAGATCGCGGCCCGCAATGCGGGCTGGCGCAGGATTTCAGCAAGCGGGCGCTCGGGGCCGGCGTGCTTGGCGTCGATGCGCGGCAGGCGCAGAAACGCGAGCAGGAACAAGGCAGCGAGGCTCAGCGCGCCCTGGGCCACATAGGCACCGACGAATGGCGTGCCTGCCACCCAGTCACGTCCCCACAGCGCGAGCTGAGGCCCGGCGAAGGCGGCCACGACGCCACCGGCGACGACCAGCGCGATCGCCTGGCTGGCGCGCTGCGCCCCCGCCGCCTCGACCGCGGCAAAGCGGTAGTAGTTGGCGAACCCCTGGTAGCTGCCGAGCAGCGCATGGCCGGCAACGAACAGCGCGAAATCGGCGCGGTAGAGCGCCCATGCGCTCACCACGCTTCCGCCGATGCCAAGCAGCGCACCGAGCAGAAAGCCCGGCCGACGCCCCAGGCGGCGCATCAAGCGCGCCGCCGGCAGCGATGCCAGCGCGGTACCGATGACCATGGCGACGACCGGCAGCGTGGCGAGGCCTTTGTCGGTGGCGAGCATGCTGCCGAGGATCGCGGCAAGCGTCATCGACAGAACGATCGCGGAGAGCATCAGCGCCTGGCTCAGGGCCAGGATCGCGACGTTGCCGGTGGCGGGAGCGGATCGCATGTGAAAGAGGGTGAGAAAATCGGTGAACCGCGAATAATACCGCGCGCGAACTCCCGCCGTACCGGCGGCCGGGCCGGACACGCGCAATCCGCCCCGGGGACGCCGGGGACCAGGCGTGCCGCGCGGACGCGCCCGCGCGCGGCACGCAAGGGTTATCATGGGAACCGCCAGCGGGCGTGTCCGATCCCCCGGCATTTTCTGGAACACGCAGGAGGAGGCCAATCATGCGCTGTCCGCTCGCCGTTCTCGCGCTGCTGCTCGCCTCCATCGGCGCGGTACGCGCCGACGTCGGCATCCGTACCGGCGTGGACCTCGGCGTCGATCTGCCCGCCCATCCGCGCCTGATTCGCGTACCTGGCCACCCCGTCCACTACGATCCGCGCATCCGCCTGAATTACTTCTTCTTCGACGGGATGTTCTGGATGTTCGAAAACGAGCGCTGGTACGCCAGCACCTGGTACAACGGACCCTGGAACAGGGTTGGCATTTACGACGTCCCGGTCTACGTGTTGCGTGTGCCGGTGCGCTACTACCACCGGCCGCCACCCTATTTCCATGGCTGGAACATCGATGCGCCACCCCGCTGGAGCCAGCGCCGGGGGCCGGAAAGGGACGCGCGGAGCGAGGATTGGGCGCAGCGGGATCGGCGTGCGACGCCGAACCGGACGCCCCATGCGGGGATTCGCCATCCGCAAGCCGCCGAACGGCAGCACGGGGTCCGCACCTACCCGCTGCGCGAGGATTTCACGGGGCGGCAGCACGCCCCGCAACGCTCGGGAAACGGCGTGCAGGGCGGGCGTCGCCATGCGCCACCCGAACACGGCAGGGCGGACCGCCGTTAGAGCAGGCCAGCGGTCCCGGCCTTCCGTTCCGGCGCACGGTGGCGCGCGGCGAAACCAGGCAGCCGCACTCCGGCATTCATCGGGACGGCGACCAAACCATTCCCTGGTGGACCGCCTCGCACGCGACTGGTGTTTTCTGCGGATAGGGTTCGGGCAAACCGCTCAATCGCCGTCGCCGAGAAGGTCGCCGATGATGCGCCGGAAAACCCGCACGACCGCTTCCCGGTCGATGTCCGGATTGCGGATGGCGCGGATCTGCAGGCCCTCGAACATGGCTGCGATGGCTTCCACCATGCCGGCGACGTAGGCTTCGTCGTTGGCGGCACCGCGGCTGCCGCGCTGCATCCGCAGCGTTGCGGCCATGCTCTCGCGGAACTGGCGGTCGGCGGCCTGCACGATGCGCGCGACGTTCGGATTGCGCGCGGCTTCGGCGATGATCTCGAGGTGCAGTGCCGCGGCACCCTCGTCCAGATTGTTTTCGACCCCCTCGACCGCGCGCTCCAGCATGGCCGCCTTGACGTCGTGCGCGTGGCGCAGTTCCGTGGTCATCTGGATCAGGCGCTGCACATTCTGGGCGACGATGTCGGCGATGATCGCTTCCTTGTTTTCGAAATAATGATAGATGTGCCCGGTGCTCATGCCGGCGCGCTTCGAAATCTGCACGATGCTCGTGCCGTGCAGGCCGTATTCGCGGAAACACTCGGCGGCGGCGGCCCGTACCTGGGCGCGGCGGGCGTCCGCGCGCGGCGAAGCGATCGACGAGGGGGGAGGGGAGGCAGGGACCATGAGGCAGTTCCGAAATGTCGAGAGCAGGGCTTGCGCTTCGACTCGTTCCAGTGATAGATTGAACGTTCATTCTAATTTGAATTTCTCTTCCATTACAACCACGATGCGCGCCCGGCACGCAGATCGAAAGTTTCCCATGCACACTCCACGCTTCCTGCCAACCGTTTCCGCCACCGCGATCCTGGCGGCCGCCCTGCTGCTCGCCGCCTGCGGCAAGACGCCCGAACAGGCACCCGGTGCCGACGCCGCCGGCGCCCCGGCCGTTTCCGTGATTACCGTGGCGCCCGAGTCGGTGCCCGTGACGGTGGAGCTGCCGGGCCGCACGACGCCTTATCTCGTTGCCGAACTGCGTCCGCAGGTCAGCGGCATCATCAAGGCGCGCCTGTTCAAGGAAGGCAGCACGGTGAAGGCCGACGAGGTGCTCTACCAGATCGATCCGGCCACGTATCAAGCGACCGTCGACAGCGCGATCGCCAACCTCGCACGCGCCGAAGCCAATCTCGACGCTGCGCGCCTGAAGGCCGAACGCTATGCCGAACTGGTGAAGATCGAGGCGGTGAGCAAGCAGGCCAACGACGACGCCGCCGCGGCGATGAAGCAGGGACAGGCCGAAGTGGCCGCTGCACGGGCGACACTCGAGCGTGCACGCATCGATCTCGCGTACACCCGCGTGACCTCCCCGATTTCGGGACGCATCGGGCGCTCGATGGTGACGCCGGGGGCGCTCGTCACCGCCAACCAGGACAATGCGCTTGCCACCGTGCAGCAACTCGACCCCATTTACGTCGACCTGACCCAGTCCAGCGCCGACCTCCTGCGCATGAAACGCGGGTTCGACGCCGGCACGCTGCGCCGCGTGGAGGGGAGCGGCGTGCCCGTGCGCCTGGTGCTCGAAGACGGCAGCGCCTACGCCCATGAGGGCAAGCTCGCGTTTTCGGAGGTGGCGGTCGATCCCGACACGGGAAGCGTGACGCTGCGCGCGGTATTCCCCAATCCCAAGGGCGAACTGCTGCCCGGCATGTACGTGCGCGCGAACCTGGCCCAGGGCACGCGCAGCGACGTCTTTCTGCTACCGCATGCGGCGGTGACGCGCGATACCAAAGGCGCCGCCGTGGTCATGCTGGTCGATGCGCAGAACCAGGTCGAGGCGCGTCCAGTCACGGTTGCGCAGTCGGTCGGGGACAAATGGGCGGTGACCGACGGCCTGCACGCGGGAGATCGCGTCATCGTCGAAGGGCTGCAGCGCATCAGACCCGGCGCAGCGGTCCAGCTGCAGGATGCCGCCGCGCCGCAGGCTGCTGCCCCCGCTGCGGAACAAAGGTAAGCGACCATGGCACGTTTCTTCATCGACCGGCCCATTTTCGCGTGGGTCATCGCCCTGGTCATCATGCTGGCGGGCGCGTTGGCGGCCATGACCCTGCCGATCGCCCAGTATCCGGCGATCGCGCCACCCACGATCGCGATCAACGCCTACTACCCGGGGGCCTCCGCGAAAACGGTGGAGGATTCGGTCACCCAGGTGATCGAGCAGAAGCTCACCGGCCTGGATGGCCTGCTCTACATGAGTTCGCAATCCGATTCCTATGGGCGCGCCACGGTCACCCTGACTTTCGACGCCGACACCAACCCGGACATCGCGCAGGTGCAGACGCAGAACAAGCTTCAGCTCGCGCTGCCCCTGCTGCCGCTGGCGGTGCAGCAGCAGGGCGTCCAGGTGGTGAAGTCGACACGCAACTTTCTCATGATCGTCGGCTTCGTTTCCGCGGACGGCAGCATGACGCGGACGGATCTGTCGGATTTCCTCAACTCCACGGTGGCGGAGCCGCTGTCGCGCGTGACCGGCGTGGGCGAGGTACAGGTGTTCGGTACCCAGTACGCGATGCGCATCTGGCTCGATCCCGCCAGGCTGGACAGCTTCCGGCTGACGCCCGGCGACGTCCAGATGGCCATCCGCGCCCAGAACGACCAGGTGTCGGCCGGCCAGATCGGCGGTACGCCGGCCGTTCCCGGACAGGGCTTCTCGGCGCCCATCACGGCGCAGAGCCGCCTGCAGACGGTCGAGGAATTCGAACGCATCCTGTTGCGCAGCGCCACGGATGGCGGCGAAGTCCGCCTGAAGGACGTCGCCCGCGTCGAACTGGGTTCCGAAAACTACGGCATCGTCGGCCGCTACAACGGCCAGCCCGCTTCCGGTATCGGCATCAGGCTCGCGGCCGGCGCGAACGCCCTCGACACGGCGCAGGCAGTGAACGCCAAGGTGGAGGAAATGAAACCCTATTTCCCCGCCGGCATGGAGATCGTGGTGCCCTACGACACCACGCCGTTCGTGAAGCTTTCCATCACGAACGTGGTGCACACCCTGCTCGAGGCCATCGTCCTGGTCTTCCTGGTGATGTATCTGTTCCTGCAGAACCTGCGCGCCACGCTGATTCCGACCATCGCCGTGCCCGTGGTGCTGCTCGGCACCTTCGGCGTGATGGCGGCATTTGGCTTTTCCATCAATACGCTGACCATGTTCGGCCTGGTGCTGGCGATCGGCCTGCTGATCGACGACGCCATCGTCGTGGTGGAAAACGTCGAGCGCCTGATGTCCGAGGAAGGGCTGTCCCCCAAGGAGGCCGCGAGAAAATCGATGGACCAGATCACCGGCGCGCTGGTCGGCATCGGCATGGTGATGGGCGCGGTATTCGTGCCGATGGCCTTCTTCGGCGGCTCGACGGGCGTCATCTACCGGCAGTTCTCGGTGACCATCGTCTCGGCGATGGCGCTTTCCGTGGTGGTGGCCATCGTATTCACGCCGGCGCTGTGCGCGACCATGCTGAAACCCCTGGAAAAGGGGCACGGCCTGAGCCAGCGCGGTTTTTTTGGATGGTTCAACCGCGTATTCGACCGTGGGCGGCGCGGGTACCAGTCCGCCGTGAACAGGATCCTCCATCGCAGCCTGCGCTTTCTCGTCCTCTATGCCGCGATCGTCGGTGTCGTGGGGGTGCTGTTCGTGCACATGCCGACCTCCTACCTGCCTGACGAGGACCAGGGCGTGATGTTCACGCAGATCATCCTGCCGGCCGGCGCGACGCAGGAGCGCACGCTCGAGGTCGTCAAGAAGCTGGAGAAGCACTACCTGGAAGACGAGCAAGGCAAGGTGCGCTCGATCTTCGCCGCGGCCGGCTTCAGCTTCGCCGGGCAGGGACAGAACATGGGCGTCGGCTTCGTCAACCTCGAGCCCTGGAGCGAGCGCCGGGAGGCCGGCTCGGACGTGAAATCCATCGCTGCGCGTGCCATGGCGGCTTTCGCGCAGATCAAGGAAGCGATGGTGTTCGCATTCGTGCCGCCGGCGGTGATCGAGCTGGGAACGTCCACGGGTTTCAACGTGCAGCTGCAGGACCGCGCCGGCCTCGGCCACGACGCCCTGCTTGCCGCGCGCAACCAGTTCCTCGGCATGGCGGCGCAGGACAAGCGGCTCGTGGGCGTGCGTCCCAATGGCCAGGAAGACGTGCCCGAGTTCGTGATAGAAATCGACCACGCCAAGGCCGGCGCGCTGGGCGTCGCGATCGCCGACATCAACGACACGCTCGCCACCGCCTGGGGCGGCACCTACGTCAACGACTTCATCGACCGCGGGCGCATCAAGAAAGTGTACCTGCAGGCCGACGCCCCGGCCCGCATGGCGCCGGAGGATCTCGGCAAATGGTATGTGCGCAACAAGCAGGGCGAGATGGTGCCGCTGTCGGCCTTCACCTCGGTGCACTGGGCCTACGGCTCGCCGCGTCTGGAGCGCCACAACGGACAGCCGTCGATGGAGCTGCTTGGCCAGGCTGCGCCGGGGTTGTCCTCGGGCGAAGCGATGGCCGCGGTGGAAGAAATCATCGCCAAGCTGCCAGCGGGAATCGGCTACGAATGGACCGGCATGTCCTTCGAGGAGCGTCGTTCCGGGGCCCAGGCTCCGGCCCTGTACGCGCTGTCGGTGCTGGTGGTGTTTCTGTGCCTGGCGGCACTGTATGAAAGCTGGTCGGTGCCCTTCGCGGTGATTCTGGTGGTGCCGGTCGGCATACTGGGCGCCCTGCTCGGCGCCAACGTGCGAGGGTTCTCCAACGACGTGTACTTCCAGGTCGCGCTGCTCGCCACCATCGGCCTGTCGGCCCGCAATGCGATTCTCATCGTCGAATTCGCCAAGGCGCGCATGGAACAGGAAGGGCACTCGCTCCTCGATGCCACGCTGGAGGCGGTCCGCCTGCGCTTCCGGCCCGTGCTGATGACGGCACTCACCTTCGGTTTCGGCGTATTGCCGCTGGCGCTCGCGAGGGGCGCGGGATCCGGCGCGCAAAATGCGATCGGCACTGGAATTCTGGGGGGGACGATCGCCGGTACGGTACTTGGCATTTTCTTCACGCCGCTGTTCTATGCCGTGGTCAAACGCATATTCAAGGGCAAGCCGCAAGCCGTGCCCGCGGCACCCCAGGAGGCACAGCCATGATCCGCTATCCGACTCTGCTCGTTCTGCTGATCGCCACCTTGAGCGGAGGATGTAGCCTGATTCCGCAGTATTTCCGCCCTGCGGCCCCCGTTCCGGAGCAGTTTTCCGCTGCTCCGGCAATCGAAGGCGCCGCGGCGGACAGCGTTGCCTGGCGCGATCACTTTACCGACCCGCGGCTGCGCGAAGTCATCGCGCTCGCCCTTGCGAACAACCGTGATCTGCGCATCGCCGCACTCAACATCGAAAAGGCCCGTGCGCAGTACGGCATCCAGCGCGCCGATCTTTATCCCGCAATCGGCGCGGACGCCGGGCAGACCGCGCAGCGTCTGCCGGATGGCTCGGGGGGCGGCAGCGTGAGCCGGCTCTACAGCGCAACGGTCGGTTTCTCCGCCTACGAACTGGACTTCTTCGGCCGCATCCGCAGCCTCAACGCGCAGGCGCTGGAGCTTTATCTCGGCAGCGAAGATGCCCGCCGCAGCGTGCAGATCAGCCTGGTCGCCGAAATCGCACGCGCCTGGCTCGCGCTCGCCGCCGATCGCGAGCGCCTGACGCTCGCTGAGCAAACCCTCGAAACACGGCAGAAATCCTTCGATCTCACACAGCGCAGTTTCGATGCCGGCGCGGTATCCGCGCTCGACCTGCGGCAGGTGGAGACGCTTCTGCAGAGCGCGCGTGCCGACGCGGCGCATTATCGCAGCGTGGTCGCCCAGGACGAGAACGCACTCGTGCTGCTTGCCGGCGCTGCGCTGCCCGCCGAATGGCTGCCGTCGAAATTGCCGGACGGGGTCACCGCGATCGCCGTGCTGCCGGCCGGGGTGCCGTCCGAAACCCTGACCCGCCGCCCCGACGTCCTCCAGGCGGAACGTGCGCTGCGCGCCGCCAACGCCAGCATCGGCGCGGCACGGGCGGCCTTTTTCCCACGCATCAGCCTGACCGCCGCCGCCGGCACCGCGAGCACGTCGCTCGACGATCTGTTCGGTGGCGGTTCCGGTACCTGGAGCTTCATTCCCCAGCTCCACGTTCCGATTTTCGAGGCGGGGCGGCTGCAGGCGAGCCTCGACGTCGCCGAAGTGCAGCGCGACATCCAGGTCGCGCAGTACGAGAAGGCGATCCAGTCGGCGTTCCGTGAAGTCGCCGACGCGCTGGCGGAACGCGCCACGGTGACGGAACAGGTGGACGCGCGGCGCGGGCTGGTCGAAGCGGCGGCGGCCAGCTACCGCCTGTCCGATGCGCGGTATCGCGGCGGCGTCGACAGCTACCTCGGTCTGCTCGACGCCCAGCGCGCCTTGTATGCCGCCGAGCAGGATCTCATCGGCGTACGGCTTGCCGAAGCGGCGAACCGCGTCACGCTCTACAAGGCGCTGGGCGGCGGGTGGCAGTGATCCGGGACTCCGCGCGGAAGGGCAAACCCGGACGCGTCTCGAAGGGGACGCCGGGCAATTCCCGTTTCATCGTTCCGGCGTGCGCCGGGGCGACGGAAGCGGCATTCGATGCGGGTGCAGCCAGTGCAAATCCATATTTTTTAAGTTAAAACAATAAATTACAATAATTCATTGAATTTGATTGTGAAGTTGTGCCGGGCGGTGGCAGGCGCTTCAGCCTCGATCAGCGCGCTGCTTCCTTGCTTCCAGCCGGACGATGTTGACGCCGGCTCCGAAAACCGAGCCAACCACCGGGATCAGATGCTCGTGATGGGTCAGGAAAATCACCTGGGTCTTTTCCGATAGCGCGGCGAGTGCGGCCAGACCGGCCGCCGAACGGCGGTCGTCGTAGTTGATGAACAGGTCGTCGGCGATGAAGGGCATGGCGGGCGCCTGTTGCAGGTGCAGTTCGAGCGCGGCGAGGCGAAGCGCGAGGTAAAGCTGATCGCGGGTGCCTTCGCTGAGCCCGTCCATCCCCACGTGTTCCCCCGAAGCGCGCCGGCCGAACAGGGCAGGGGGGTCGCTCTCGTAGTCGACGGCCAGACGCTCGAAGGAGGCGAGCGTCAGCCCGGAAAAAATCTCGCCGGCGCGCTGCAGCATGGGCCCCTGCCGGGTCTCGCGGAAGCGTTCGATCGCCCAGCGCAGGAGCCGCGCCGCGGTGTAGACCTTGACGTAGCGTTCGGCGGCATTGGCCATGCGCGCCAGCGCCTCTTGGCGGCGCGCTTCCGCCTGCGCCGCGGCATCCTGGCCGGCGATGCGTGCCAGCGCTTCCTGGGCGGCGTTCAAGTCCACCGAAAGACGATGCTGCCGCTCCAGAACCTCGTCCACCCGTTGCTTGAGCGCAGCCAGTTCGCCTGCCGCCTGGAGCGGGTCGCACACGGCGAGTTCGGCCGCCAGTTGCGCACGGGGCAGCCCGTCCCCGGCCTGCTCCAGTTCCTGCAGCGCATGACGGATTGCTTCACCCAGGCTGCGCGCCGCGTCCGAACGCTCCACGGCCCGCCGTAGCGCATCGTTGTCGCGCGCCCGGGCGAGATGGCGCAGCGGCGCCAGTTCGGCCTGCGCCGCCTCGATGCGGGACGCCGCATCGCGTGCGTGCGCTCCAACCTGTTCCAGTTCCAGCCCGAGCCGGCACGCTTCGTTGTCGGTGTCGCGCGCATACCCAAGGCGCTGGGCCAGCGCCAGCGCCACCCGTTCGGGTGTTTCCGCGACGATCTCGGGAGACAGTTCCTGCGCGAGCGCTTGCGCGGTGCGTTCGAAATCGTCCAGATCGCGCTGCATGGCATCGATGCGTGTCGTGCGCAGTTCGCGCATCTGGCGCAGGTTGGCGTCCAGGTCGGCGATGAGGGTGAGCGCGGCTTCGGCGATGCGCGGGTCGGCATCGGCTGGCAGATGGAGCGCGGCCAGATGGCCGCTCCAGTCCGAGCGCCAGGCCTCGAGCGCCGCCGCCGCCTGCGCGACCCGGTTGCCGTGCTCGGCGAAAAGTGCCGTGGTGCGCTCTTGCTGGGAGAGCAGGGTGGCACGCTGCTGGCGGACCCGCGTGGCCGCTTCGATGCGGTCGGCGGCGCGCTGCACCAGGCTTGCCAGCGGAAGCGAGGCGTCGGGCTCGCCGAGCGCATCGACCAGGGCCAGACGCGTTTCGTGGGCGACCGCGCGCAAATCGTCGAAATCCGCCTGCGCGTCGGCCAGCCTGTCGGCGGCGTCCAGCACGCGATCCCGCGCCGTGCGCCACCCATCGACCCCGGCGGGCGGCAGTCCGGTCAGGCCGAGCGCCGACATGCAGGCGGCCCAGTCGTCGGCGAGCGCTTTCCGCGCCGTCTGGGCCGCGTCGCGGCGGGCTTGCCGGTGGGCGAGCTGGAGCCGCAATTGCTCCTTGCGATCGAGCCTGGCCTGCAAGGCACTGGCTTCCTGCGCCTTGTCGTGACGCTGGTCGGCGAGCCGGTCGGCGGCGACGACCTCGGCCTCGTATTCGGCGGCGGCCACGGCCGGCGCGACAGCACCGGCTCGGATGCGCGCCCATAGCCCGTCGCGCCGCGTGCGCGCGTCGTCGACCTGGCCAAGGCTGACCGGTCGATGCGTCGCCACGAACTGGGTGATCTCGAGTTCCAGCTGGGCGATCTCGTCCGTCAGCTGGCCGATGTGTTCGTCAAGCGCCGATAGGGTGGTGTCGAGTTCCGCCTGGGCTTGCTGCACACGACGGGTGTCCTCCTCCATGGGCAGTACCAGGCGACGCAGGGCGTCGGGTGCGCGCTGCCACGGGCCCAGCCGCCGAATCGACTCGTCCAGTTCGTCGCGCGCGCGCGCCAGCGTCGTCGCCAGCCGGCTTTCCTGTGCGACGACGTCCCCCAGCGCACGACCGGCGGCCAGGGCCTGCCCGAGCTCGGCAGGCGCTTCCCCGGCGGGCAGGGCGTCAAGCTCGGCTTCGATGGCGGAAAGCTCCGCGCGTTTGTCCGCGTGGGTGTTTCGTGCTGCAGCGAGGTTCTGGACGAGCGCGTCGTGCTCGCGTATCCGGGCATTCATCGCCGTGCGCACGAGTTTCGAAGGGATGCGTCGTTCCAGCGCATCCTCGTCGCCCGCCGGCCAGCCGAGTTCGCGCGCCAGTCCGGCTGCCGTCTTTTCCAGGGTCTTGAGTTCTTCACGCCGCTTTTCGATGTCGTTCCGGTGCTTGCGCAAGGACTGGCGTTGTTCGGTGAGCGCGTCGATATCGCCCCGCCGGGCCAGCACCGCCTCATCCGGATGGAGCGCGCCGATTTGCTTATCCAGGTCTTTCATCCGTGCAGCGTGGATCTCCCGCGCCTGCGTGGCCACGGCAATGGCGCGTTCGGCCCGGTCGAGCAGGCCCGCCGCATCAGGTGGCAGAAGAATGATTTCGCCGAGTGCGAGCAGGTCGCGCTCCGTGCGTTCGAGCGTACGCAAGTGGGGCGCCACCCTCCGGAGGCGGTCGAGGCGCGCGCGCTGCTGCTCCAGTTCGCGATACTGCGCACGCGCGGTGTCGAGTGAATCCTGCAGTTCCTGCACCCCGCGCTGGGCCGCAAGCCAGTCGCGGGTGCGGACCGTTACCTGCTTCAGGTCCGCCTCGGCCCGTTCCAGGTCGTCGCTGGCCTGATAATACTCGCGGTCGCTGGAGCGGCGCTTCGCCCAGAGTCCATTCGCCTCCGCCTCGAGGGCGTCGCGCACCTGGCCGAGACTGCCGATTCCCGCCGCCGACTGGAAAAGAATCTGGCCAACGTCACTGGACGCATCGAGAATCTCCCGCCCGCCCTTCAGGAGGGCCGCGTGATCCAGGCCGAACATCTTGGCGAAAAAACTGCGCTCCGTGGTGCCGAGGATCGCCGCCAGCGCCGTCTCGGGCAGTGTCTCGCCGGCAAGGTTCTGCAGCGTCCTGGCGCGTCCCTTGATGCGCACGAAATCGAGCGCCCCATCTTCATGTTCTACACGAAGACCAAGGCGCATATCGCTGTATGCATGTATGAAATTGAAAGGAGACCGGTTTTCGATCCCGAACAGCGCATCGAGGATCGCGCTGCGCACCGTGGACTTGCCGGCCTCGTTGGGGCCCACGATGAGGTGGAAGTCGCGCGATGAAGCGGGCAGGGAAAGAGACTGGTCGGTGAACCTGCCGTAACGAAGAAGATCGAGCCGGGCGATGCGCATGGGCGGGTCACGCCTCGCTGGCCAGGCTCGCCAGGAGACCGGGTGCGACCGCCTTCACGATCCCGGCCAGGTCGCCGTCGCGAATGGCGGCGAACTCGGGAAGCATCTGCGCCACCTCGTAAGGCGCGCGATCCACCAGCGGGCGCAGCTCGTCGGCCAGCCGGGCGAGGAACGCCGCGTCCCCGGCGGCCTCCTGCAGCAGGCCGTGCAGATCGGCAATCGCGTCCGCGCGGGCGCGGAAGGCTGCGTCATCCGCCAGGGGCTCGGTTTCGATGCGTACCTTTTCCACCCACAGACGGTCGATGCCGGCCGCTGCCGCCTGGGCGATGACTTCCTCGCGCAGATGGCGTTCGCGGCCGAAGAGTTCGCCATGCGCGGCCGTCCTGCCCTGTATCCTCACACGCACCGACAGATGGCGATCCACCGGCGTCGCGGCGACGAGCGCATCGAAGGCGCGACCGACGCCGCGTACCACGTCGTCGAGGCTGCGCGCCGGCGTGGCGTCGATCTCGACCACCTGCCAGCGCAGCACGTCCACCAGCAGGCGCTCCACCGAGCGGATTCCACTCGCGTCGGCGGTGACGAGCACCGCGCCGCGCGGCCCGGTTTCGCGGACGTGGCGTCCCTGCAGGTTGCCGGGAAACACCACCCACGGCGCGCGCTGCAGGATGGCGTGCTCGTGGACGTGCCCCAGCGCCCAGTAATCGTAGCCTTTCGCCACCAGCTCCGCGAGAGAGCAGGGCGCGTAACTCGCGTGCGCGGCGTAGCCTTCCAGCGCGGTGTGCAGCACGCCGACGTTGAGCCAGCCCGCGACCGGCGCCGGATACCCGGCCGCGAGATTTTCCGTCGTCGCCGCCTCGCGGAAGCTGCGGCCATGCAGCGCCACTTTCAGCGCCGCGAGCCGGAACGTATGCGCCCTGCGCGCTTCGAACACGTGCACGTTCGGCGGCAGGACGAGCTTTTTCGTCATCTCGCTTTCGGCATCATGGTTGCCGAACAGCAGATACACCGGGATGCCCGCCCGATTCAGGCGACCCATCTCGCGGCAGAAGAATTGCCCGGTGTTGTAGTCCTTCCAACTGCCGTCGTAGAGGTCGCCGGCGATCACCAGAAAATCCACCGCCTCGTCGACCGCCACGTCCACCAGCTTGCCGAAGGCATCGCGCGTCGCCGTGCGCAGCAATTCGGCCGGCGCGTCCCGGTACGCGGCAAGCCCCGAAAGCGGGCTGTCCAGGTGAATGTCGGCGGTGTGGATGAATTTCAAGCGGGGCCCTTCACGCAGCGGGAAAGCGGAAAGCGGAGCGGTACGGCGGCATTATGCGGTAAGCATGCCCCGAAAAACCAGCAACAGGAAGGCAACTGCCGAATTGAACCAGGATTTCAGAAGAACCCGCTGGGCCGCCGCCGACAAGCTGCGCACGCGATGGACGCCGCCGAGTACAAGCACATCGCGCCCGGTCTCGCCGTGCGGGTAGTGCAGAGTGTGCTCGGATGGTGTGGTGGTGGCTTTGCGGGACCACGCCCACGCGAGCATCCGCGCCGTGCAGCGAAATCGTCCAGATCGCGCCGCATCGCGTCGTCGCGCCGCGCGAGCAGATCGCGCATCCGTTGCAACTGCGTGCTCAGCTCGTCGATGACGTCAAATGTGGCTTCCGCGGCGCGTTTTGAACACTTTTCCCGGTCGACATATATGAGCTGCGCCAAGTCCCGGGCAACTCATGACGCCAGCATTGCGTATAGTGCGCCCGCGCAGCGCTGCGCTCATGAATGTGGAAGCTACTTTCCGTCAAGCAGCAGCCTGACGTCGTCGACAATCGACTCCGGTGGCTGCCCGTAGCTGGCGTGAAGCCGCAGGCTGCCGGCAGGATCGTAGATATAAGTACCTGCTGAATGATCGATCGTATAAGTATCCGGAGTCGATCCGGTCGCTTTCTGATAGAAAATCATGAAGTCCCTGGCTACCCGTGCCGTGGCCTGCGCATCGCCACGCAAACCTAGAAAGGACGGGTCGAAGGCGGTGACGTAGCGTGTGAGCAACTCCTCGGTGTCACGTTCGGGATCAACGGTGATGAACAGCACCTGCAGGCGCTTGCCATCTTCCGGGCCCAGCGTCTGCTTGACCGCCTTCATGGTGGCGAGCGTGGTAGGGCAGACGTCCGGGCAATGCATGAACCCGAAGAAGATGATGACGACACTGCCCCGGAAATCTTCCAGGGTACGCACCTTGCCGGCATGGTCCGTCAACTCGAAGGCCTTGCCATAGCCGGCACCCGTAATATCGGTATTCTTGAATGGTGATTTGCCCGCGCCATAGGCCGCCAGCGAGACTACGAGCGTCAGCATGCCTATCGCGAATCTGGTGAGTATGGCGTTGGGGAGCATTGAACGCATACCGGTCTGGGTGAATGTGAAGGGTAATGCAAAAAACCTACGTGGTCCTTGCAGCGTACGAGGTACCCTTGGTCAACGATGATGCATTATACGTGGAATGCGAGGCCATCAGGCACCTGGGACGGAGCCATTTCCAATCCGTAGATGAGTCTGAATCTGTCATCTCGTGGCCCGAGTCAAGCGGCGGTTCTCGCGAGCCGTCGGTTGATGGATTCAAACAATGCCGTCCTGGCCTGTTGCAGCCGTTCGGCCGCCTCATTGTCG
>JACDJA010000504.1_pt1 | contig 43998 bp, 33 predicted proteins | sample 7449241 | NCBI WGS metagenome assembly JACDJA01 (sample SAMN14253289, study PRJNA609438) | sludge metagenome | isolation source: initial anaerobic sludge | collected 2018-12-20 | reverse complement strand
ATGAAAAAGATTGCAGCAATAATAGTAACCTTCGTTTTCGCAGCGGCCATTTTTATGACCATACTGAGCACAGCAACTACGGATGCAAGCCCAAGATCCGGCGCTGAATTCGCCACTATTGTTCCTTTACCTCCGCCACCGCGCCCGAAACCATAATCAAACGACTCATTGAAAGAATCAAAACAACAATGTATTAAGGAGTTATCACATGAAAAAGATTGCAGCAATAATAGTAACCTTCGTTTTCGCAGCGGCCATTTTTATGACCATACTGAGCACAGCAACTACGGATGCAAGCCCAAGATCCGGCGCTGAATTCGCCACTATCGTTCCTTTACCTCCGCCTCCGCGCCCGAAACCTTAAGGATCGGAAAGTAAATGTCAATTTAAATTTTTAAACTTGTATTTTTTGATAATTTTTTTAACTTTAATAGCCTCTGAACTTGTCTTATTCTGTTCTGAGGCTATTTTTCTAAATAACCTATTCTATCAAACTTAAACCAACATTGGAGGACTCATGTCACGAGGAACTGTGAACAAAGCGATTATCATCGGTCGTCTTGGCCAAGACCCTGATATGCGGTATTCGCCCGGCGGAACTGCAATCGCGAGCTTTTCTGTTGCCACAAATCACGGCCAGAAGGATGCCGAAGGTTCATGGACGGATAAAACCGAATGGCACAACGTCGTTACTTTTGGAAAAACGGCTGAATTTGTCGGAGAGTATTTAAAAAAGGGTAAATTAGTTTATCTGGAAGGGCGCCTGCAAACAAGCAGTTGGGAAGACCAGCAAGGCCAAAAAAAGTACAAAACCGAGATTATTGCCCTTAACCTGCAGCTTCTGGGCTCAAAAGGTGATAGTGAATCCACATATCAGGATGAACCTGCTTCGGATGACAGCAAGGTTTCAGAGAAACCGTCCGCGGACGAAGGACATGAATCGGATGATCTTCCCTTCTAAAACCAGAAATTAATTTATCACTCTTGCAACAAAAGGTTTAATGGGCATAGGAGGTGCCTTCTTTATGAATATCCTTTTGTATTCGCCCCTAAAAAATCTTAAATTACACTACTTTAAATAAAATAAATGGATTTGCCATGCCTAAATACGATGCCGGTAAATTGATTGACGCGGCGAAAAACGCCCGCAAATATTCTCAGGCAAAATATTCTAACTTCCGGGTTGGCGCCGCTCTTATGGATAAAGATGGCGCGATCTTTTCAGGATGTAACATCGAGAGCAGTTCCTACAGCCTGACCATTTGCGCCGAAAGGGTCGCTCTGACAAAAGCTCTTTCTGAAGGAGTTACCAAATTTACAGCAATTGCAATCACCGCCCTTGACGGTAAGTTCTGTTCTCCGTGCGGAGCCTGCAGACAATTATTGTATGATTACGCTCCTGAAATTGATGTAATTTTGACCGATGGAAAAGAACAAAAGATTTTAAAATTAAGCGAATTACTTCCATATGCATTTGAAGAATCACAATTGAGCCAAAAATGAACAAAAATATACTTATTGGCATTGCCGGCGCATCCGGCTCAGGAAAAACACTTGTCGCAAATACGATCATTGAGAAACTGGGCTCAGAAAAAGTTCTGATGATTCAGGAAGACTCATACTATCATGATCTTTCAGATATCCCGTTCGATGACCGAACCGGAAGGAACTTTGATCATCCCGATTCCTTTGATCACCCCCTTTTGCAAAAACATATCAAACAATTGCTGAATGGTGATTCAATAGAACATCCGCTCTATGACTATAAGACTCACAGCCGTCTTGAGGAAACAAAGAGAGTGGGGCCTCATGCTATAGTAATTTTGGAAGGTATTTTAATATTGAGCGAGCCCGGTCTTCGGGATTTGATGGATATCATGGTCTTTATCGATACAGATCCGGATATCTGTTTTATCAGGAGGCTGCGGAGAGATATAAACGAAAGGGGCCGATCAGTTGAATCGGTTATTACGCAATATACAGAAACCGTAAGACCGATGTATTTCCAATTTGTTGAACCTTCGAAACGCCACGCCCATATTATCATCCCCCGCGGAGGAAAAAATCTAGTCGCCATTGATTTACTGACCACAAAAATCGAATCACTTCTAAGAACCAGGAACTGAATAAACAATAGGATACATTTCAAATTATGATGCATGTAGTGAAACAGCACACGGGTTGGATCGAAGTCATCTGCGGAAGCATGTTCAGCGGAAAAACAGAAGAACTGATCCGCCGGCTTAGACGGGCGACAATCGCCAGACAAAAAGTTGAGATATTCAAACCTAAAATTGATGACCGGTACAGTAAGGAACAAATCGTATCCCATGATTTTCAGAAAATTCAGTCAAGAACCATACAAAAGCCGGAAGAAATTCTGACTTATGCTCTTGAAGCACAGGTCGTGGGTATCGATGAAGCTCAATTTTTTGACGAGTCAATCGTTAAAATTTGCCAAACTCTGGCAAATATGGGTAAGAGAGTCATTGTAGCCGGCCTGGATCAGGATTACAGGGGAATACCTTTTGGATCCATACCACAACTGCTGGCCATTGCCGAATACATCACGAAAACACATGCCATATGCACAATTTGCGGAAATCCCGCGAATCATACTTACAGAAAATCGGGTGACACAGACAGAATTCTGGTTGGTGCGACGGATATCTATGAAGCCCGATGCCGAAATTGCTTTGTTCCGCCTGCGGATGAAGAGAAGGAGAATAAATCAGAATGAACGATTTCTTATTTGCTGTATTTGGTTTAATATCATTAGTCGGTATAGCGTTTCTTTTCTCGAATAACAAAAAGAAAATCAACTGGAAACAGGTCGGAATAGGTCTCGCGATGCAGATTGTTTTCGCGATTTTCGTCATTCTAACACCTTGGGGAGCCATCTTTTTTAACTATATAGGCAACTTCTTTGTAAAAATTATTTCATTCACCGGTGAGGGCTCTGCATTTGTATTTGGCGCGCTGGCCGATCAGGGACTTTTCAGCGAAGCCTTTCCCGATCCTTTAAAAGCTACAGGAGTCGGATTCATTTTTGCTTTCCAGGTTTTACCGACAATTATCTTTTTCTCGTCTCTAATGTCCGTTTTGTACCATTTGGGAATCATGCAAAAAATCGTCCAGGGAATGGCCTGGGTAATGGCTAAACTTTTAAATATCAGCGGTTCTGAATCAATTTCGGTCGCAGCGAATGTCTTCATCGGTCAAACCGAAGCCCCTCTGGTCGTTCGGCCCTATGTTGAAACAATGACGAAATCCGAACTTCTTACCCTCATGATCGGGGGAATGGCTACGATCGCCGGCGGTGTGCTGGCGGCTTATGTGGGCCTTCTAGGCGGCGCTGATCCCGCGCAACAATTATTTTACGCGAAACATCTGCTCTCCGCCAGTATTATGGCGGCGCCCGCGACAATAGTGATTGCTAAAATTCTTGTCCCTGAAAGAGAAAAATCTCTCACAATGGGAAATGTGAAAGTCGAAATAGAAAAGACATCGGCCAATGTCATCGAAGCCGCAGCCACAGGAGCATCGGACGGTCTGAAATTAGCTCTTAATGTCGCCGGAATGCTTCTGGCATTTATTGCTCTCATCGCGATGATTAACTGGATACTGGAAGGTGTTTTAACCGGAATGTTCGGCCTAACAACCGCTTCCGGCGCTCCGGTCTCACTAGAAATTATTCTGGGATATGTGCTCAGCCCTATCGCCTGGATAATCGGTGTGCCATGGGCTGATGCTGTAAATGTCGGTTCTTTGATCGGGCAGAAAGTGGTATTAAATGAATTTATCGCCTACTTAAATCTATCTCAATTGATACCAACCGGAGTTTTAAGTGAAAAGGCGATCATTATATCGACTTACGCGCTTTGCGGATTCGCTAATTTTTCATCTATCGCCATACAAATCGGCGGCATCGGCGGTATCGCGCCGACAAGAAGAAGTGATCTCGCTAAATACGGGTTACTTGCCGTTCTCGGCGGATCATTGGCAACTTTTATGACGGCTACAATCGCCGGATTCCTGATCACTTTATAAAATAACAGGCATTGTTTATGAAGACATTTTTAAAATGGCTTGCGGTGATACTTTCTGTATTTATTATTCTTATTATCGCGGTTGTTTTCCTTCTGAATTCACTTTTGGATTCTGAGCCCGCAGTGGCTAATAATTCTTATCTGCATATTCATATTTCGGGAGAATTACCTGAATATGTGCCGCCTGATCCGCTGGAAGACTTTTTCGGGCGGGCTTCTCTTGATATGAAAAAAATTCGTGACGACCTTGAAAAAGCCGCGGTCGATGACCGTATTAATGGCGTAATTCTCCAGATCAACTTTCTTCAGACCGGATACGCAAAGCTGCAGGAACTGCACGTCCTGATTGATGAATATAAAAAAAGCGGAAAAAAAATATTCGCCTATCTTGAAACACCTATGACAAAAGAATATTATCTGGCTACCGCCTGTGATTCCATATTCATGCCTCCCTCAGGAAATTTATTCATTACGGGTCTTAACTCTGAAATCATGTTTTATAAAGGACTTTTTGAAAAGTTTGGCATTGAGGCAGAATTTATTCAAATAGGAAAATACAAGAACGCGCCTGATCCCTATACAAGAAGCACAATGTCTCCGGATCAGAAGGAGGTCCTTGGAGCTATACTTGATGAATATTTTGAAGACATCATTCAAACCATTTCCTTAAAAAGATCAATCTCCGCCGGGGATGTTTATAAGCTGATGAATGAGACCTCCGGCTTTACCGCTAAGGAGGCCCTGCAGATTGGCTTAATTGACGGAACCGCTTTTTACTCAGAAGTACGGGAAAAATTAAAAACCGGTGTCAAGAATCCCACAAAGGTTTCAGCGACGCGGTATGCGGCTGTTCCGGCCAGCTCACTAAAGATCAGAAACAAATCGAAAATTGCGGTCATCAATTGTTCCGGGACAATCGCCAGCGGAGGCGACGGGGATGATCCTGTTTTCGGAAAAGTGATGGGATCCTCAACCATTGTCAGCGAACTTGAAAAAGCCGCGGCTGCCGGCAGTGTTAAGGCGATTATACTGAGAATTGACAGTCCGGGAGGTTCCGCTACCGCTTCCGAGATCATCTGGGCTGCCATTGTAAAAGCGGCGGAGAAAAAACCGGTTATCGCGTCCATTTCGGATTACGGAGCGTCAGGCGGCTTTTATATAGCGATGGGCGCCGATTCCGTAATTGCAAATCCCGCGAGTCTCGTCGGCTCTATAGGAATTTTTGCGGGGAAATTCAATGTCACCGGATTATACAAAAAACTGGATCTGAATATCGAACAACTAAGACGCGGAAAAAACGCGGGGCTTTTCTCCATAATGAAACCATGGAGCGAATCAGAAAGAGCCATTGTTTATAAATTAATTAATAGTTTTTATACTGACTTTGTCGGAATGGTTTCTGCGGCCCGCGGTATTTCCTATGAAAAGACTGAATCACTTGCCCAGGGTCACGTTTGGACGGGCTCCCAGGCATTCAAAAACGGGTTAATTGATAAAACAGGGTCATTTTACACAGCCATCGATGCCGCGAAAAAAATGAGCGGTATCCCGGAAGATGAATCCGTACGACTGGTTTATTACCCAAAAGAAAAATCATTGTTTTATCAGCTCTTTGACGTGATCTCCGTAAAAAACAGATCTTATATTGGGCAGATTGAATATTTATTGGAACATTTAGGAAAAATTCAGAATCAGCCATTAGCTATTATGCCCTTTTTAGTGGAATGGAATTGAAAAAGCAAAAAATATTTACGCTATCAAATTGTTTGAGTTTTAGCAGAATATTTGTCATATTTCCGTTTTTTTATCTGATTAAAGAAAAACAGAACCTGATTTTGTTGCTGGTTACTTTGTTGGCAATGCTGACCGATTTTCTTGACGGATATTTTGCCAGAAAACTGAATCAGATCACGGAATTAGGAAAAATCCTTGATCCCGTCGCCGATAAAATTGCTATTGGCGGAGGAGTTATAGCGCTCTATTTGTATCAGGATCTTCCATTATGGTTTCTAATTGTTATTGTGGGGCGGGATGTTCTTATATTGATCGGATCTTTGTTTATTCTGAATAAAAAAAGTGTGGTCGAACCATCCAACATGCCTGGGAAAATAACCGTAAATATCATTGCCGTCGCCATACTGTTCTTTATTCTCGGACAGAAGCAGCTTTTTGAGTTCGCCAGTATTCTCGCTGCAGCGGGTATCATATATTCATTTATATTATATTTTAAGGTCTTCATAAAGTCATATTTCGAAAGTGGAACAAAATGAACTTAAAAATTAAAGAAGCGCAAAAATTTATTTTATCTTATACATCAATGAAACCAAAAGCGGGGGTTATCCTTGGAAGCGGTCTCGGAGCTTACGCCGATACGCTCGAAAATAAAGTAAAGATCCCCACAAGCAAGATTCCTCATTATCCAAGATCAACTGTCGCCGGCCATGAAGGCTATCTTGTGTTTGGAAGTCATCAGGGAGTTGAACTGCTGGCGGTTCAGGGGCGCACCCATTATTATGAAGGATACACTCAGGATGAAGTGACATTTGTGGTCCGCATCATGCAGGCATTCGGGATCAAAGTGCTTTTGGTGACAAACGCCGCCGGCACAATAAATCCACGATTTGTGCCGGGTGACCTGATGCTGATCACCGATCAGGTTAATTTTATGTTCCAGTCTCCGCTCACCGGACCAGCTCAATATGGAGGGCCCAGATTCCCGGAAATGTCAAACGCCTATGCCGCCGAATATTTCGACCTGGTTGACCGGATTGCCCTCGAAAATCATATCGCTCTCAAACGAGGTGTATTGTGGACATCCACCGGACCAGCATACGAGACAGCGGCAGAAGTGAAAATGATTCAAAAATTCGGCGGTGACGCGGCCAGCATGTCAACTGTGCCGGAAGTTATTGTATCTGCTCATGCAGGAATCAAAGTCATTGGTATTTCCTGTATCACCAATTTTGCCACCGGCATAAGCGCTGAAAAACTTTCACACGAAGAAGTGACCATCACCGCCAACCGTGTAAAAGAGAAATTTCTGGCCCTGGTTGCCGGTATTGTTGAAGAAATATTTTCCGGATTATAATATGTAACCGGAAATTCTGAACTCCGATTTAATAAATCCACCAAGATTCAGGTTGATGCATTTTAGAGTATGTAAGAAAATATTTTTTTCTTTGATTGATTTAAAATGTAAATAGCTGTAACCTTTTACAGTTTGCAGTTCTTTTTTTTAATACAATTACATGTGACTTTAATCATGAACCAAATCTTTTATAAACATATATTTCCTTTCATACATAGATTCGGGAGGATCGAAATATGAAGAATTCTATTCTGAAGAGCTTCGTGGCAGCTATTATTCTGCTTAGTTTTTCCTTTTCTGAAGCTCAGGTTAATTTGAATATCCGTTTGCTTGATACGGATGTCTACAAAACTGTCTACTTGTCTGATCTTGACCTTATGCAGACCGGTAAGGGCAAGAGATTATTTGAAGTTGACATTATAAATTCCGGACCCGCTATCCCAAACAGCAGAATGGAAATCAGGATCACACGTGATTCTGATCCTCTTTTCCTGGCAAAATCGCGCGATTTTACGATTCCTGCAGGGGGGCCATACTCCACAGATAACATCGTACTTATCAATAATCAATTTGATTTTAACGGGCAGTCTCCCGTCCGATTTTATGAGAGTGGTGTAAAGGAAGCGGGAAATGATTTGCAAAGAGATTTGCTCTCTTCCGGAAGACTACCAGTGGGTAATTACAATTTACGGATCGATATATTCACTCCGACCGGAAATTTCCATGATGATAAAATCTTTTTTAGCATCACCAATCCTTCATTAATTCAGCTTGTCACACCCGGTAATTTAATCGGATACGGCAGCCCGGAAGAAATTTATATGGAATTTCCGTTATTCCAATGGATCGGCACGAGTGGTGATTACCAGGTACTCGTTTTTGAGAAAAGACGGGGCCTTCAGACAATTGACGACATATTGAGCATGACTCCGAGCTGGGCGTCGGAAAGGATATCATCCCTTTCTGTCCAATATCCCGCCATTGGGGCTCTTCCGTTGGAGTTCGGCAAAACATATTACTGGCTTGTAAGATCTTTTATCCCCACATCAGCCGGTGAAGACGCGCTGTTCAGTGAAGTCTGGCAATTCAAACTTATGGATCCTTCAAATATGTCCAATATGCAGGATTTTTTAATAAAAGGCGATATTGAAGAACTTCTCGCGGATTTTGTCGGCGCTGAAAAAGCGGACGAAATATCAAAAAGTCTGCTGGAGTACTATTTAAAATCAGTCCGGATAAACGGTCAGGAAATTACTTCTCAGGAGCTCTATGAGCTTATAAATAAATACAAAGGCCAAAAAGTAGAAATTCTTGATTTAATTTTACAAAGCAGTAACTAAGGGGCTGGATATGAAGAACTTAAGAATCAATTTTATTTCTATCATCCTTTTGCTTGCGGTTGGCCTGTCATTTTCAGCCAATCCTGTTGCCGTGGTTATAAAGTCAAAGGGCAGTATTAGCGTAAAAAAAGCTGACTCAAAAATAGATTCTAAGATTAAACGCGGCTACCGTCTTGAATCCGGCGACCAGGTTGTCACGGGAAAAGACGGCTACATAGCAATCAAATTTATTGATGACGCAAGTCTGGTACGGATTCGCCCTAATTCAACATGCGTTATCAATACCACCAAAGAAGACGCGGGAATCGCAAAAAATATTTTTGTCGAAGTTGGTACTATCTTTTCAAAAATAACCAGTCAAAAAGCATCATACCGGGTATCCACTCCAACATCCGTCGCCTCCGTAAAGGGCACCATTTTTTGGACAGTTCAGGAATTTAAGGGGGGGACTTTTTATTTCGGAGAAGACGGTGTTGTTGAACTGAGCAATGAAAAAGGTTCGGCCTTGTTGAGAGAAGGTGAAACCGGTTATGTCAGCTCGCTGAACGCCAAACCAATCGTGCGTAAAACAAAGCCGGGCGAGAAACCGCAGCTCGATGATGACGAAGAATCAATCGATGAATTTGAATTTGAATTTCAAAATGAACAGGGACAAAGAAAAACATTGAAATTCAAGGCGAAGAAAATTAAGTAGTCAATTCCTTGCGTCAGGAGATTATCATGAAGAATCTTTTAATATTCGTATTCATCGTATTTTTCTTTCAGATCGTTTCGGCCGGATCGCTTTCCAGGCAGCTCTCTCATGAGATTCCGGATCCTGTTATCAACGGCGAAATCGCGCATCTGGAGTTAAGAATACTTGACCGGCAGGAGCGCCTCTATAATGCTACTCTGCTTTACAGAGGCCAGGGAGAGCATGAATTTAGCTCTGTCAAACTTAAAAATGACGGATTTAGTCTCTATGCCGATCTCCCAACGGAGAAAATTCAATCCGGTGCCGTGGAATACTATTTTGCTTTTGAAGATGCGTCAGGCGAAGTCCTGTCCCTCCCTGAGTATACTCCTGATGTCAATCCGTTCCGTATGGAGATTGCCCCGCAGGAGGCACAGCAGACGGGTCCGGCTTCTACCCCCTATGAACTTCTTTTGCTTAGCCCGGAGCCTTTTGAAGCAGTCAGCGAAGATGAATTTATGATCGCCGTTTCGATCCCGTTTGATCCCGATCTTGTGGATTTTACCCGTACTCGCCTGTTAATTGACGGGATTAATGTATCAACTTTATTGATAAGGGAGGAAAATTTATACACTTTTCTTCCAAAATCAATCCGTTCCGGGCCACATGACGCTGAATTTAAAGTGTATGATCAAAACGGTAATCTGCTCGCGCAAAAAAACTGGTCATTTAAAATTAACGAAACAATCACCGGGCAAACCGGTTTCACATCACAAACAAATATTTTTATCGACAACCGTTACCAGAATATTTCTGAATCTTCCGATAATTTTTTCCGGGGTGGATTTGATTTCAACGGGAGTTACAACGCATTTGATATTGGCGCATCGGGTTTGATGAGCTCGGAAGAGAGCTATAACAGCCAGGCTGAAAACCGGTTTGGAATCCGCCTGCGCTATAATTTTTGGGAAAATTCCAATATTTATCTAAAAGGGGGGGATTTTACCGCCTACTATGACCCGCTTGCTTTCTGGGACCGGAGAGTTCTCGGCCTAGGCATGGGTGTGAACCTGAAGTACTTTAACCTTGATATAAGTGTTGGGCAGACAGCAAGAGCGGTTGAAGGTGTTTATAATTCAGATGAGGACAGAATCTCCCGATATGGAAGTTATGAGCAATCCTTTTTCAGCATCAGACCGGAGTTTAAATTTGGCTCTCACGTGAGCTGGGGATTGGATCTGGTCAATGGCAAAGATGATCCTAATTCCATTAAATATGGAGCGAATCCACGCGAAGCGTTAGCCCTGGGAACTACCCTGAACCTCGATTTTGACGGCCACCGAATTCAATTCATGGGCAGTCTTCATGCCAGCATCATAAACAACGACGCGTCTACCGAAGTGGATTTTGATACACTTGCAGACAGATATGATCTGACCGGCTCAGAAAAAGACCTGGCGGAATCATTTGTGAATTTTATGGAAAAAACAGGCTTTTTAACTATCAGTCAGGGCCTCGCTCCAATTCCGAGTGTCGCCATGCAGTTCGAGACCCGCCTTAATTATTTCAGACACAACCTGAAGCTTACATATAAGAACATCGATCCTGACTATACAACTCCCGGAAATCCGTATTTATTAAGAGGCGTCCGCGGGATTTTTATCAATGACAATGTGCGTCTTTTAAGCAATCAGGTTTATCTTAATATTTATTTCAAAGCATATGACGATAATCTTGATCAGGATAACGCGCAAACAAGCAATACAGATGTTGGAGGAGCAATATCCTATTTTCCCATGCAGAATCTGCCAAGTGTCACTCTCTCTTATGGAAACCAATCCCGGAAAAATGATTTAAATCCGCTTACATCGGATTCTCTGCTCTTCCCGGAAGACAATTCCACCCAACGAATCGGCCTGTCATCCAGCTATAAATTCAAAACCGGCAGCGTCGAAAATACAGCCACCTTTAGTGCCTCCAACTTTTTAAGAGATGACGCGGCAACCGAAACCAATCAATCGGAGTTCACTCTTTACAGTATCGGAATCCGCAATAAATTTTCATTTCCTCTCACTACACAATTCAGCTATTCACAGTCATCCAGCATTTTTGGGAAAAATGACACAGAACGCAATACCGATATTAATAAGATATTTATCGGTTTGGATTACAATCTCATAAATGCTGTCATGGAAAGCGATCTTAGGCCGTTCCTGAACGTAACACTGCAGGATATTAGCACATCAAGCAGCGCGCAGGATGAAAATTACAACCGTATCAACTACACCACCGGACTGACTTTGAGAAATCTGACCTATGGGAATCTATCCCTCAGATACGATTATATAGATTACGGGGATAACGCCGACTGGTCCGATTCGATTCTCAGTACGCGCTATGAAATAAACTTTTAACACCTAATGACATGGGTTCCCGAAAGGGAACCTTTATTTTTTATCAATCACCCACAGGTTCGAATGATGAAAACATCAATGTCTAAATATAATCCTTTTGTTTTTCTCCTTGTTATAGTATTGTCGGTGTCTCTGGCTTTTCTTTTAAGCTATACCACCACATTTCAGACTCTTGAACTAAAGCTTCTGGATCTGCGCTTCGCGCTGCGCGGACCCGAATCTCTTGAGGACAGTCCGGTGGTGATCGTTGGGATCGATGATCAGTCTGACGAATCGACACCACACCGCTGGCCGTGGCCGCGATCTTATTTTGCTCACGTTATTGAGAACCTTGAAGAAGCGGGGGCCGCCGCAATCGGAGTCGATGTTATTTTTGATCAACCTGATAAGTACGGTCCGGAGCAGGATGATGAACTTACACGAGTACTCTCTTTATATGATAATGTGGTTCTGGTTGGCAAACTACTCCAGACTTCACAGAATTATACATACACAACCATCATACCGCCTTACGAGAAATTTTTATCAGGCAACACATCATGGGGTCTGGTGGCTATAGAGGCGGATATTGACGGTTTTTACAGACGTTACCTTATCGGCCAACAATACAACGACTCTTTATTGCCTTCTTTTGCCGCGCAGATGATTCGCGCAAAGGAAGGAATCAACAAATCCAATGTATTAAAAACGGATAACAATTTTTTCTATCTGTCCGGTTATAAGATTCCTAAATATGATCCGAACAGCTTCCTGATAAATTATAAAGGCCCGGCGTTTACATTCCCGTATTATTCCTTTGACAGTATTCTTGATGATGAAGATTTTGATCTTCGGGACGAGTATGATATTGATTCATTTGATGATCCCGGTGACCCGGAACTGGGCATTCCGGCGGGTCTAAAATATTCAGGCAAATTTAAAGGTAAAATTGTGCTCATTGGATCAACAATGCATGAACTTCATGACAATTTTCCCACCCCGTTTCTCGAACATTATTCAGCTGAAGGAACACAGGTAAAAACCGAAATGCCGGGAGTTGAAATTCATGCAAATGCCATACTTGCAATTCTTGAAAATAATTATCTGAAAATACCGTCTTTAAGCATCAGTCTTTTGATTATGTTCTTTTTGGCGGTCGGTGTTTTTTTTATTACACGCTTCGTTCATACAACCTGGGGCTTGTTTGTGACCATCGGTATCACCATCGGGTATGTCCTTATCTCCGTATTCGCTTTTAAGCAGTTTAATATTTTCCTGCAGGTTGTGAGTCCGGTGCTCGTCATATTATTCTGCTTTGTCGGTAATACCGTTTATCAGTATCTGTTGTCCCAGCGCGAAAAACGCGTCTTGCGGGGAGCATTTGCGCATTATGTTCCTGAAAAAGTGGTACAGGATATCATCAGTAATCCCGATAAATTAACACTCGGCGGCGAAGAACGCGTTGTGACTGTTATGTTCTCAGATGTGGTAGGATTTACTACTATTTCCGAAAAACTATCCCCGCGGCAGCTTGTATCATTGCTGAACGAATATCTGACATCTATGACGGATATTGTTCTGAAGAATGACGGAATTATAGATAAATATGAAGGCGACGCGATCATGGCGGAATTTGGGGTGCCTGTTTTTTATGAGAAACACGCCAGAGCCGGCTGCGTCGCTGCTCTTGAAATGCAGCATAAGCTGGAAAAATTGCGCGCTGACTGGAAAAAAGAAAACAAACCTATGCTCCGTGCCAGAATAGGAATTAATACCGGTGAAGTTATCGTTGGCAATATGGGATCAAAAAATGTTTTTGATTATACCGTCATGGGTGATCACGTCAATTTAGGCTCCCGTCTGGAAGGCGCGAACAAATTTTACGGCACAGAAATCATGATCAGTGAATTCACGCATGACATTATAAAAAATGATTTTTTTACCCGTCCGCTTGATCTGATAAGAGTCAAAGGAAAACAGAAACCGATTGAGGTTTTCGAATTGATCGCCGAAAGAAGCGCTTCTCTGAATCAAAGTTATTTGGAAATGCTTGAATTATATCATAAAGGAGTCATAGAATACAGGAAACAAAACTGGAAAGAGGCCATAGATCTGTTTGAATATTGTCTCAAATTGGTACCCGAGGATTATCCGTCTCAGATGTACCGAAAAAGATGTATTGATTTCAAATTTACGAGCCCCAGCCCGGATTGGGATGGCGTAACAACTATGAGTGAGAAATAATACTCATTGATCTGAACGGTTCGATTATAATTATTCCGGATTTCCGTTAATCAAATTTGGATATAATTACTTTTTCACTTAATTTTGAAAAATTCAAAAGAAGATAATATCTGTTTTTAAATAAGTTTAATAATATAGGTAGCATTTTTTGCGCGACGTTAAAATAGCATTAATTGTGGATGATGAAGATGCGCTTCGGGAGATAATAGCAGAAGTGTTGTCCTTAATGGATATTACCTCTTACCAGGCAAGCAGCGGAGTGGAGGCAATTGAGATTGTTTCCAAACACAAGGATGAGATTGGTTTGCTGTTAATCGATATGTATATGCCCAATATGTCAGGGGAGGAGACTTATAAGCAGGTCGAGAAATTCCTGCCGGATGCTCTCGCGATCTTTATGTCCGGATTTGAAAATGACCAGTCGTTTGCGGACACCCCCATGAACACCCGACAACGTTTTTTGAAGAAGCCGTTTACAATCACCCAAATGAAAGATATGGTTCAGGAACTGATTAATGAATCCTGATGCAGCTTAAAAAAGACTCACGAGCCCGTGAGTCTTTTTTTTAATCTTCCAGGAGCGTTGTCAACCCGATACGACCCCGTTCAAAGTCTATAGACACCACCTTCACATCTATTACATCACCCACGGCCAACACTTCCATGGGATTTTTAACATAGCGTTTGGCCATCCGGCTGACATGGACCAGTCCATCCTGCTTGACGCCAATATCGACAAACGCCCCAAAATCAACAACATTGCGAACCGTCCCTTTAAGAACCATTCCTTCTTTGAGATCTTCCATTTTTAAGACATCGCTTTTAAGTATTGGCTTTGGCATTTCATCACGGGGATCCAGGCCGGGTTTTTCCAAATTTAGAAGGATATCCCGGAACGTGGGCTCACCGATTCCAAGTTCCGCAAGCAAATCAGATAATTCTATTTTTTCGCTATTGATTTTAGATCTGAGCTTCTTGCCTTCCTCTTTTATGTCCGAAATCTGGAATTTTTGGAGCATCATTTTTGTGGCATTATATGATTCAGGGTGTATGGATGTATTGTCCAATGAGTTATCACCATCGGGAATACGTAAAAATCCCGCGGCCTGTTCAAATGCGACGGCGCCTATGCCATCCACGGTTTTCAGCTCACTCCTGTCCCTGAACGGACCATTATTATCGCGGTGTTTTACAATGTTTTCAGCCGTCCTGCTCGTGAGCCCCGAAACATATCTTAAGAGGGATACAGAAGCGGTATTGAGATTCACTCCGACTGAATTCACTCCTGATTCAACAACCTGACCCAATGTATGCGTTAGTTTTCTCTGGTTTACATCATGCTGATAAAGTCCGACCCCAATGCTTTTCGGATCAATTTTTACGAGTTCTGCCAGCGGATCAAGCAATCGCCGGGCAATGGAAATATTTCCACGCATGCTGGCTTCAAGATCAGGAAATTCTTCCTGAGCAATCTTTGATGCTGAATATACCGATGCTCCGGCTTCACTTACAATGATATATGCCAGCTTCTTTTCATCTTTCATTTCAGCAATGACATCAGCAATCATTTGCTCTGTTTCACGGCTGGCCGTTCCATTACCGATGGCTATGATATCGACACCATATTTATTGACAAGACTTCTAACTGTTGATTTTGCTTCAAAATACTTCTGCTGCGGCGGATGGGGATAAATTGTTTTACCTTCAAGATATTTTCCGGTTTTATCGATTACGGCAACCTTTGATCCGGTCCTAAAACCGGGATCGATCCCCATAATCATTTTTCCTCTGACAGGTGGCTGTAACAACAAATTTTTCAAATTTGTGGCAAATACACTAATCGCGTGTTCATCCGCTTTTTCAGTCAACGCCGTCCGGACCTCACGAAATATGGAAGGAGCCACCAGGCGGTTATAGCTGTCCTTTATGGCCAAACTCAGCTGCTCCGTAAAAATGGACGCTTTGTTTCTGATATACAGGTGTTCGATTTCAGACGTCATTTTTTCTACCTGCACATCGAATGAAACTTTTAAAATTCCTTCTGTTTCGCCACGATTAATGGCAAGAATCCTGTGCGGAGGAATCTTTGAAACAGCTTCGGAATAATCATAATACATTTCATATGGCGTTCGTTCCTGCACCTTTTTACCTTCGACAATAATCAGCCCGTCATCAAATGTGATTTTCCGGATTACTTTACGCACTTCCGCGTCATCACTTACTGTTTCCGCGACAATATCCATTGCCCCGCTCAGGGCATCTTCGGCTGTGTTTACTTCTTTATCAGGATTAATGTAATGCGCGGCGTATTCTTCCGGAATTCCCGAATTGATTTCCTGATTCAGGATCATTTCCGCCAACGGCTGCAGTCCCTTTTCTCTTGCAACAGTCGCACGCGTTCTTTTCTTTGGTTTATAGGGCAGATAAAGATCTTCCACTTCCTGCAACTTCAGGGCTTTTAGTATCTTTTCCTTTAACTCCGGAGTAAGTTTCCCCTGCTCATCGATAGATTTAAGGATCGTTTCTTTTCGCGCTTCTAAAGCTCTTAAATATTGAATTCGCTCTTCAATATCACGTATCTGATTTTCATCCAGTGAACCGGTGACTTCTTTACGGTATCGTGAAATGAACGGAACCGTATTCCCTGTGTCTAATAACTCCACCGTATTTTTTACCTGAATAAGGTTTAGGTCCAGTTCTCTGGATATTAATTGAAGCATTTCCGAATCAGTCATGTCATCCTCAGTATATTGTTTCAGTACATCATAGTCGAAGCGTCAATTTAAAAAAATGCCGCGCTTTTGCAATTTATTTTTTCAGCTTTAACAAATACCTTTTTCGCGATTTTAAAAAACCGCTGACTGTCTAATCAGCCAACGGTTTCAAAATCCAGGGTATTTAATGTATATCTATGTTTAATGCTAATATTGCTTTTATAATCAACAAATCCCTAAATCACTTTTTTTAACGCGCGGTAGTTTGCTTCGATGGTTTTTTGAATATCATTTTGCGAATGCGCCGCGGAGATGAAGAACGCTTCAAACTGTGAAGGCGCCAGGTACACCCCTTCTTCCAGCATATTCCAGAAGTATTTTGCGTATTTTTTTGTATTTGATCGTACGGCGCTATCATAATCGTGCACTATTTCAGTATTAAAAAACAGGCAACCCATGGAACCAACTCTGGTCTGATACAATGGCATTCCGAGACGTTTTAGATTTTCACGGATCCCGTTGTCTAATAATTTTGCCTTTTCCTCCAGCGTCTCATAGAAACCGGGCTCGTTTAGAATCCTTAACGTTTCCAAACCGGCTCTCATTGCAAGCGGATTTCCGGATAGTGTACCCGCCTGATAAACGGGACCGGCCGGTGATATCTGTTCCATAATTTCTTTTTTACCGCCATAGGCGCCCACCGGCATTCCACCTCCAATGATTTTACCAAGAGTTGTCAAATCCGGCTTTATTTTATAAACCTCCTGCGCGCCGCCTCTGGCAACCCTGAAACCGGTCATCACTTCATCAAAAATAAGCACTATCCCGTTATCAGTTGTCACCTTGCGCAATCCCTCAAGAAAACCCTCCGCCGGAGGAATAACGCCCATATTACCGGCCACCGGTTCCACAATGATTGCCGCGATCTGATCCGGAAACTTTGAAATCCACTCCTTAACGGAACCCAGATCATTGTATCGCGCGATCAACGTGTCCTCGGCTGTAGAAGGAGTCACCCCTGGACTATTCGGTGTGCCGAGGGTCGTCATTCCCGATCCCGCCTGGATGAGAAAACTATCGCTATGTCCGTGATAGCAGCCGCTGAATTTGATAATTTTATCCCGCCCCGTATATCCCCTCGCTAAACGGACGGCGCTCATTGTGGCTTCCGTGCCCGAGTTTACCATCCGTACCATTTCAACGGAAGGCATTATCTCTGTGATAAGTTCCGCCAGTTCAATCTCCAGCTCGGTCGGCGCTCCAAAACTTGTCGCCTTCTCAGCTTCTTCTTTTAAAGCCGAAATAATTCGAGGGTGCGAGTATCCAAGAATAAGCGGACCCCATGACCCTACATAATCAATGTATTCATTGCCATCAACATCAAACGTGCGGGAACCCTTCCCGTGTGAGAAATAAACGGGAGTTCCATCCACTGACTTGAACGCGCGGACAGGTGAGTTTACCCCGCCGGGAGTAACTTTTTGTGATCTTTCAAATAATTTTTTACTTTTATCCTGTGATAACATGCAAAACTCCGTTATTACATTTATATTTTCCAAAGACTGTTTGCCAGCACTCAAGATCTGATCAAAATTCCGGTTTTAGATAACTGTTAAATTATCTCCCCGAAGAATTCAGCAACACAAAAGTTGAATCTTCTTTTCTTAACTCTTTTTTCTTGGGCGCGAGCATCGCGCCCCTACTCTTAACTCTTCTCTCTTTCTTCTTTTTTCTTTTTTCTTAAACTTCTTACTTCCTACTTCCCGGACAAGGCATGCCTTGTCCCTACTTTCTACATCCTTCCAAGGTAGCCAAAGATGCCTGCGGCATGACATACGGGTAGATTAACCGGTTTCACCGCGGTTGACTATGACATCGCACCCGGATTGAGACGCCCCTACTCTTAACTCTTTTTTCTTTTTTCTTTTATCTTTTTTCTTAAACTTCTTACTTCCCACTTTTCTTCCTCTCCAGCACATCGATCACTTCTTTGGCAAAATAAGTAATAATCATATCCGCGCCGGCGCGTTTTATTGAAGTCAGTGATTCCATCATCACGCGATCATGATCCAGCCAGCCTTTTTCTGCCGCCGCTTTGAGCATGGCAAATTCACCGGATACCTGATAGGCGGCTGTGGGCATTCTAAACTCGGTTTTGATTCGATGGATAAGATCCAGGTAAGGCATAGCCGGCTTAACCATGACAATATCCGCTCCCTCCTCCACATCGAGCGCGACTTCACGCATCGCTTCATTTGCGTTTGAAGGATCCATCTGATAGGTGCTGCGGTCGCCAAACGCCGGAGTCGATTCTGCCGCTTCGCGGAACGGGCCATAAAATCCGGACGCGTATTTCGCAGCGTAACTCATAATCGGAATATTGATGTATCCTTCACCATCCAGCGCCTGACGGATGGCGCCTACCATTCCGTCCATCATGCCCGAAGGAGCGACCATATCGACACCATGCTTCGCCTGAACCAGCACTTGTTTCTGGAGCATCTCCAACGTGGCATCGTTATCAACATCATGCCCCACGAGCGCTCCGCAGTGACCGTGATCGGTATATTCACAAAAACATACATCCGAGATAACATACATATCCGGAACAGCCTTCTTTACTGCGCTGATCGCTTGCGCTATGATACCCTCGTCACTTGTGGCATCTGTGCCAAAGGCATCTTTGTGCTCGGGAATACCAAACAAAATAATGGATTGGATTCCTTTATCCCATATCTGTTTTACTTCACTGACAAGATGTTCAAGTGAGAGCTGAAAATGTCCCGGCATGCTGCTGATCGGTTTTTTTATATCTTTACCGGCGGCAACAAATAATGGCAAGATCAAATCATCGGGTGTTAAGATCGTCTCACGGACAAGATTTCGTATTTGCGGATTTCTGCGCAGACGCCGTGGTCTGTAATAAGGTTTGAACATCGTCTGTACTCCATATTTTTTCGGCTAATAAATCGATTTAAATTTTATTTATCTGTTACCGTTTTTGATACATTTTGATAATTGATATCATCAACTTCACTGTTTAGAAATTCCGAAACGGTCAAACTCATTGTATCTGCCTGCTTTACGCAATCGGCTACCGAGATGCCGCCTCTGAAATTACCGGAAATGAACATACCCGGATTCATTTTTTCAAATTTTTCAACCGAGCCGATCATTTCAATATGCTCAAGATTATATTGAGGAATTGCCTGTTCCCATCTTTTAATCACCACGACATCCGGCTTTTGATTAATCCCCATCAGGCTTTTGAGATCTTCTTCCACTATTTCGGCAATCTTATCTTCGGTCAGCATGGCGTTTTCCGGCTGGCGGCTGCCGCCCACAAAAGTCGTAAATGCCGCTCCTCCCTCCGGCGCGCGATTCGGGAAGATCGTCGAGCTCCAGATGGAGCCAAGAATGTTTTTATTTTCCTTTTTTGGTATTAGAAATCCGAACCCATCAAGATTGACATTTTCCGGTTTTTTCCTGTATCCAAAGAAAACCATTGTCACAGGAGGATAGGGAATTGTTTTGAAGAATGCTCCGGGAGTCACTTCAAAATGGAACGGAAGTTTTTCATACACATGAGCGGGCACGGTCAACAAAACCGATTTTGTCCTGATCAAGAACTCTTCTTCTCTGTTCCGGTAAGAAACTTCGTAACCGCCATCCTTCATCTTTGAAATTCCCGTTATTTGCGATTCAGTAACAAGATTGTTTCCAAGCTCACTTACCAGCGCATTAATAACGGTCTGCAATCCATCTTCAAATGAAAACATTTTCGCGCGCTGTTTTGAGGTTTCTTTACTTTTTCGTCTTTCGCGGGCGCCCCTTATAGTCCCTTTTATCAGACTCCCGTATTTTTGTTCCACTTCGTAAAGCTTCGGAAACGCGCTCTGAACACATAATTTTTCCGGTAATCCGGCAAAAACACCGGCCACAAACGGATCTATCGCGTAATCCAGAAATTCTTTCCCCAGGCGTCTCTCCACAAACTGAGCAAGGGTTTCACGGATTTCGGCAGGTGATGGCGCGATGAACGGTTCCTTAAACAGCCTTAATTTTGCCTGCGTCGAAAAAAGACCGCTTTTTAAAAAAGCCAGCGGTTTCATGGGTAAGGCCTGAAGCTTCCCACCGCGCACAATATATCTATTATTAGATTTTTCATTGGCATACAACATCTGATGATCTATTTTCAGATCTTTGAAGAGCTCACCGAGCAACGGTGTGGTTTCGAGCGCGCTGTTAGGCCCGTATTCAACCAGGAATCCGTCTTTTTTCTCTGTGCGGATCGAGCCGCCGGCGGCGCTGTTTTTTTCAAGAATTTTTACCTTAATTCCCTTTTTCACCAAATTGCGCGCCGTAGTAAGACCCGATATCCCCGCTCCCACAATGACAGTATCGGTCGTTTCATTCTTTGGCATAATCTTATCCACCTGATTAAACTGTTCTCGAGTAAATTGGCTTTTTTTTCTGACGATCAGCTTCCAGATACGCGTCAAATGCCATGGCGATATTTCTCACCACCAGGCGGCCATTTTCATGAACCTGAATCCGGTCCGGCTGCAGGCTTATAAGTCCGTCATTTACAAACTCGTCCAATTGTGCTATGGAATCGGCAAAGTAGGAGTCAAAATCGATTCCATATTTTTTGTTCACCTCCGCTTTTTCAACAACATTATTGCACATAAGTTCTGTAATGACATGTCTTCTCACCTGATCGTCATCATTTAGACGGTACCCCAGAGAAACGGGAAGCTTCCCATCGTCAATCATTTCTTCATATTCTTTGGTTGTCTTGACATTCTGGGCATAGACATTGTGCAACTGGCTGATAGAAGTGATGCCCATGGCGTAAACTTCCGCGCCTGCCCGTGTAGTATATCCCTGGAAATTCCTGTACAACGTTTTCTCCTGCAGGGCGACACTGAGTTCATCAGCAGGTTTTGCAAAATGATCCATCCCGATCATTACATATCCGGCGCCTGTCAATTTTTCGATAACCATCTTCAGTATTGACAACTTCTCGCCGGCTGAAGGAAGTGTTTCCGGTTGAATTATGTTCTGATGTTTCTTCATCCAGGGAACATGGGCATAATTAAAAACCGCCAAACGATCCGGTGAAATTTTGATAATTTTATCTACTGACCTGGCAAAGGTATCAACCGTTTGATAGGGCAGGCCGTAAATCAGATCTACATTGATCGAATCGAACCCGAGATCCCTGCTTTCCTGAATTACTCCGCGAGTCATCTCTTCCGGCTGTATCCGGTTGACCGCTTCCTGTACTTTGGGATCAAAATCCTGTACGCCCATACTGATTCTGTTAAATCCTACCTTTCTCAAAACCGGCAGATGTGCCGGAGTCAACGCTCTTGGATCGACTTCAATACTTACTTCTGCATCGGATGCAAAGTTAAAATGGTCGCGGATATACAAAGCGATATCTTCGACCTGCTCCGCTGAAAGATATGTCGGTGTCCCCCCGCCCCAGTGGAGCTGAACGACTTTTCTGTTTGGATTTATTCTGCTGCTCACCGCGTCGATTTCTCTTTTCAAATAATCGACATAAGATGCCTTACGATCTAAACTGTGAGTGATAATCACATTGCACGCGCAATAATAGCAAAGCGATTGACAAAACGGCAAATGAAAATAGAGCGATAAGTCACCGTCCTGACCAACCTCATTCGTTTGTATAATTTCTTCTTCAAACTCTTTTGACCCGAATCCTTCGTGAAAATGGGGAGCTGTCGGATAGCTTGTATATCTCGGGCCCGGACGATCATATTTCTTCAAAAGCTCGAGCGCGATATCTAGGTCTAATGATTTATTCATAATATTAATCTCTTTTATTTAAATAAACGGATTATCAGTCCCTGACTAATGATTCCCGGCAATTTCAGCTTTCTTCTTTTACCGCGTCTATAAATGCCCTCGCGTGATCCACCGGTATATCAGGCAAAATTCCGTGTCCCAGATTGGCGACATGGCCCGCCGCGCCATTAAATCCTTTAAGCATTTTTTTGACATGCGCGCGGATTTCCGCTGGTGGCGCGTAAAGAGCCGTTGGATCAAGATTTCCCTGCAGCGCGGTTTTATTTTTGATTAATTCTACAGCCCTGACCGGATCAATTGTCCAGTCAAGTCCCAGGACATCAGCGCCGGAAAGACTCAGTTTATCCAGCCAGGCCATTGCCCCTTTAGCAAAGTAAATAACAGGAACTCCGGGTTTGCGTATTTCCTTGATGATTCTTTGCGCGTAGGGAAGCGCGAATTCATAAAATCCTTCTTCATCGAGCATTCCTGCCCAGCTGTCAAACAACTGCACCGCCTGAACCCCGTTTTCAATCTGTGCTTTACAATAGTCGATTACCGTGACAGTCACTTTTTCCAGCAATTCATGTAATAACGCCGGATTTCCAAATCGTAGTGTTTTAATATATTTATAATTTCTGGATCCGCTTCCTTCGATCATATAGGTGGCGAGGGTCCAGGGAGCCCCGCTGAATCCGATTAGGGGAACGCGATTGTTCAATTCCTGTCTGATATTTCTGATCGCCTGCATCACATATCCGAGTTCACTTTCCGCATGGATTGCCGGTAATTGCCGTATTTGTTTTTCGGACCGCAGAGGATCCGGAAACTGAGGCCCCTTCTCTTCTATAAAATGCAGTTCCATGCCCATCGCTTCGGGAACCACCAGAATATCCGAGAAAAGAATGGCGGCGTCGACTCCGAGAATATCCACCGGCTGAAGAGTGACTTCGGTCGCCACATCCGGTGTTTTATACATACCGGTAAAATTATATTTTTGTCGGATCTGCCGGTATTCAGGCAGATAGCGGCCGGCCTGCCGCATCATCCAGACCGGTGTGCGTTCGACCGGCTGTCCAAAACATGCCTTTATAAAGAGGTGATTTGTATTTTCATCCATCACTATGCCTGTCTCCCGTCATTCGAAATTTATGTTTATATCTTATTATTGATAATTTATTTGCCGTATTTTACCCGCCGGCAGTGGTTACACCCGTATTTATCCTGTCAAAAAATGATTCCATCGCCATAATTAAATTGTCTGTTTCCGCGTTGACCGGAACAACATCCGCTTTGAATCCGTTTTTCTGAATGTGTCCGGCCGTTGTTTTACCGAATGCCGCCATTGAAATCCCGGACATCAGGAAGGTTTTCCCCAGCTGTTCGACGAAATAATCATAAGAACTTGGACTGCTGAAAACAACCATATCAAATTTTGATTTATTTATTTCAGCGATACTACTCTCATCTATCTCGGTGTTGGCGACTGTTTTATAGAAGGGAATTCGTATTAAAGTTATATTTTCAGGGAGTTCTACCTCGATATTTTTTAAGGACTGCTCACTGGTCGGATTCAAAACATTTAATCTCCTGTCATTCCCTGATTTGCTGACTATTTCAAGGAGATCATTGATCGCTAAGGCTTTATATCTAATATCTGTTTTAGGGAACAATTTCTTAAATCTCTTAGCCGCTTTGTTTCCGACAATACCTACCTCAATTTTGCTCATCACTTTGTCAGAAATAAGATACCTGTTCATGTAGTGGCGGAAAGAGGACACCCCGTTCGGACTGCCAAAAAGAATCAGGTCATAACGGGTGATATTTTTCAATTCCCGTTCGATGGCAATTTCTTTTTCCGAATCGATTATTTCCACGGTAAACGGAGCAAAAAAAACAGGTTCGGCTCCTTTGGCGTGAAGCACCGATTCCAGTTCCAGGGATTGCTCCCTGCCACGGCAGATTAATATTTTTTTCCCGCTTAAGCTACTCATTAAAAACCGCCTCTTTTATCGGCAAATCGACTCCAATTTCATGCAAACTGTGCGCGTGTGATGTACCGATCGCATTCAGGATAAATTCAAACATAAGCACTCTTTCAGCGCGTTGTTCATCTACCGCCAGATTCTGAGCTCTGATTACCGCAGCGTCAATGATCCCCAGAATCAGATCTGTTTTAAACAGCAGATTCTGATCCGGAAGAATGATCCCTTCATCAATGCATCTTTCGAGAGTACGAACCATTAATTCCCGTATCTGATGATACATTTGATCAATTTTATCACCGCTCCCAGCGGAAAATTTGATTTTTTCTCTGTACCAGATTCTGAAAAAATCAGGATATTTTACCAAAAAACTGTACATATGAATGACCACCCTGCGAAGCGTTGTCAGCGCGTCCGTGTTATGATCAACCCGTTCGCATAACAGATGCAGGAGATTTTCCAGCTTTCTGATTATGATTGATAGAAAAAGTTCTTCTTTATTTCTGAAATAATTATAGATGGTTCCTTTGGCAATATTTGCCCTTTTCGCCACCTCATCCATCAGCACTTCATGAAATTTCTGCGAGGCGAACATTTCCTCGGCGATATTCAAGATCTGACATCGCCTTTCATTATGAAGTTGTGGATTGGATTTTCTCATGCGCGGTTTTCCATTATGATGCGGTCCAATATATCTTTTCCACCCATGGAAATCAGTTTTTCCGCAACCGATATACCTAATTCTTCCGGCAAATTGATCTCGCCTTCCGCCATATCTTCAATGAGCGTCTGACCGTCAAGACTTGAGACACATGCCTTCAGGCGGAGTCGATTCTGAACGATCTCACCGTATGCCCCGATTGGTACCTGACATCCCCCCTCCAGTTTATGCAGCAAGGCTCTTTCAGCGCGTATCCCGGCTGCTGAATGATCATCATGCAGCGGTTTTAGCAGATTCTTAGTATCACGGTCATTTTCGCGGCAAATAATCGCAAAACTTCCCTGGCCGACGGCCGGAAGAAGAATGTTCAATGAAATGCGTTCCGATATTCTGTCCTGCCAGCCTAAACGCTCCACACCGGCCTGGGCAAGAACCATACCGTCCCAATCCGCTTCGTCAAACTTTCTGAATCGTGTATTCAGATTGCCTCTAAGATCGATAATTCGGAAGTCTTTACGATAATTTAACAATTGCGCTTTTCTTCGAAGACTCCCTGTCGCGATCGACGCCCCCTCGGGCAGAGTATCGATCGTCAGATTATCCCTTGATATCAGAATATCATTTGCGTGCCATCGTCCGGTGATCGCCGCGATTGTAAGTTCTTCAGGTATGGTTGTGGGCACATCTTTCATGCTGTGAACCGCTAGATCTATTTCATTATCAAGCAGAGCCCGGTCGATTTCCTTTGTAAAAAGTCCCTTATCCCCGATTTTAGATAGCGGCGTATCCAGTATTTTATCACCGATGGTTTTAACCTCTATAATTTCAATAGTTATCGCCGGGTTCAGCTCCTTCAATTTTTTCTTCACCCAACGCGTCTGCCAGAGCGCCAGTTCACTATCTCGTGTTCCGATCCGTACCGTCTTACTCATGTTCTTCCTCCAGTCCAAACATTTCCCTAACCACGTCGATACGCAGAAGGCCTTCCAATTGTCCGTTGTTATATCCACGGAGTTGCACCGTAGGCAGATGCAGCACTTTATTAATTACCGCGCGGGTAATCAGTTCCATCTGTTCTAATTCTTTATCACTCACGCGGTGTTTATGTTTATCAAGTTCCAGACGGCGAATTTCTTCAAGTTTTTCGCGCAGAGCTATAATTGTCGGGGTTACCCGGAGGGATTTTTTCCAGTCGGTAAAATTGGAAATTTCCTGATCGATGATAATCATGGCTTCAGGGATTTCCTGCCTGCGTTTAGACAAATTTTTATCGACAATTTGTTGCAATCCGTCCATATCGTTTAAAAACACATTTTCAAGCCGATTGATTTTTGGATCAAAGTCTCTCGGTATCGCTATATCAATAAGGAAGAGCGGACGGGAACCCCGACGCCCCTGGATTTCGCGAATATCTGATTCTGAAAGAATGAAATCCGGCGCGCTTGTTGCCCCGATAACCACGTCAACTTCCGGTAAAACCGAAATCATATCATCAAAGGGAACAGCTGTTCCGGTCAAGTCGTCCGCCAGTTTGGCAGCTTTTTCATACGTCCTGTTGGTAATGAAAAGTTGTTTAACACCTTTTTCAATCAGATGTTGTGCCGCCAGTGTACCGGTTTCTCCCGCGCCGATTAATAATACTTTGTGTTTATTCAGATCTTTGAAAATCTTTTGCGCGAGCTCCACAGCGGCAAAGGCCACACTCACCGCTCCTATCGCCAGAGCAGTCTCTGTCCGTACCCGCTTTCCAACCGTAAATGCTAAATTAAGCAGACGATTTAGAATGAGTTTTGTTGTACCCGTCCCTGATGCAATCCTGTAAGCATCCTTAACCTGCCCGAGGATCTGGGGTTCACCGAGAATCATTGAATCCATCCCCGCCGCGACTTTAAAGAGGTGCCCGATCGCCGCATCGCCTTCATAAAAATACATCACCTTAAAATCACCGGGATCAAATGATTTGCGGGTATCTTTTAAAAAGTTTTCCAGGGTTGAACGGACATCCGGCGAAATTCTGGCCAACACATATATTTCCGTCCTGTTGCAGGTTGACAGGATGTATCCTTCCTCTACCCCGTCACATTTTAATAATTTTTCCAGGGCAGCGGGAAGGTCATTCTCGGCGTATGCCGCGTGATCCCGAATATCAACGGTTGCTACGCGGTGACTGAGTCCCAGCAGATATATTTGAAAAATATTTTTTTCCATAAATAAATCAATCGAATCTGTGAAAGGATGATAAAAACGTGTTTACGGCAATCATCGAAAAAATAATAATGGCAAATCCGCTGAGTGACAGAATCGCTAACCGCTTTCCGCTCCAGCCGAAAAACTTTTTGCCGAAGATCTCAAGTCCGTAAATAAACCACGTAATTATTGCAATTAAAATTTTATAATCAAAATGAAGCAAGGTGCCATATAATTTTTTTGTCCAAATTTCTCCGAGTACAATGGCGATTGTGAGAAAAAAGAAACCGATTGTCGCAGCCTTGAGATTCATTTCGTTGAGAATTTCAAGGGATGGTAAACGACTGTAAATAACTCCGAACCGGCTGCTTTTTATATCGTGTGTAAGCAGCAAATACATCAATCCGTAAATCGCGGAAATAGCCAGAGCAGAGTATCCGAGGATCGCGGCGCTTGTATGAAAAATAAACAAGCTGTCGTGAAGTATTTCGGGAATCACATGGACGAAGTCTATAAACGCGGATGAGATCACCTGCATAAAAAACACAAACACCAGAATAAAATATCCCGTCGATTTTTCCTTTATGCGGGATTCAATATACATGTAAATAGAGGCGACAGAGAGTGCCAGCACAGTGGAAGCTTCGAAAATTGTCGCCAGCGGAAAATGCTTGTAATAAATTCCTCGTGTCACCACATCAATAAAATGGATTAGAACGGTTATTTGCAGCATCGGCGTCACATATCGTTTTGCCGAACTGTCTTCGCGCCAAAAGTACCGGGCATAAAAAAATGTGGTCGCGAAATAAAGCAATGGCAAAATCGTGTTCATAAAACTGATTAGAAACTGCATCTGGTTCCTCAATTATAAGATGACTGACCAGTCAGATTTTAATAATTTTTTCAATTAAATGCAAAAGAAATTATATGAAAAATCCGGGCGCAAATTCAGGTCAGGCAGCTTTTTACCTATTTTTAACTATATTTAACAGACAATTTTCACTATATTAAAAAGTGAAACAATAATTGCTTTAAAGATCATTAAATCATTATATATTTTAATTTCTTATGAACAAAACACAAACCTGGAATTTACTGAATCTTCTAAATACCACGACGAAATATTTGGAAGAAAAAAAAATAGAAAATGCCCGACTGAATGCCGAGGAATTATTGGGAAAAGTTCTCAATTTTAACCGTGTTCAACTGTATATGAATTTTGAACGGCCGATTCTGCCGGACGAACTTGAAAACTTCAGAGCTTTTATTAAACGTCGTATTAATCATGAGCCGCTGCAATACATACTTGGTGAAACCGGATTTATGGGTTTTTCATTTAAAGTCGGCCCCGATGTGCTGATCCCAAGGCCTGAGACTGAGATCATGGTTGAGGAAATCCTGAAACTAAAAGAGCATTACCATGGCAGCAATCCTGTGATAATAGATGTCGGCACCGGAAGCGGGTGCATACCGGTCAGCATCAGGCTGCTCTGGCCCGAGACCCGTGTTTTTGCGACCGACATTTCAGTAAAAGCATTGGAAGTTGCCCGGGAAAACGCCGCGCTCAATAACATTTCAGCGGATCTTCATCTGATCTCAGAATCAAACAACAAACCGCTCAGGGACAATTCCGCATCCGCCCTGCAATTTATGGAGCACGATATCTTTAAACCCTGGCCGGATCATTTTCCGGAAAACGCTTCCGTGCTGGTATCCAACCCTCCATATATCTCCATTGATGAAATCAATTTGCTTCAAAATGAGGTAAAGGAACATGAACCGTTAACCGCCCTTACTGATCAGGACGACGGCTTATCGTTCTACAGAAGGATTATATCCCTCCTGGCGGATGACAATACTCCCCGATGCGATTATGCTTTTTTTGAAATGACGGGATCACAGCCTGAAAAGGTTGTTCAAATTGCAAAATCCTACAATTTTAAAACGATCGAGATTATAAATGATCTAAACCGGATACCGCGTGTTCTAAAAATAGAGGTTGTCTGATGAAAAAAAACGTGTCAAAAAAAATCCAATCAGCTATCGTTGCATTACTCAAGGAATCCCCTGGTGTCCCCGTTCCCAAAAAACACATAAGCCAGGCGCTCAGCATCCACAAAAAAGATTACTATATGTTTGATAGCAGTATTCAGGCGCTGGTCACCGACGGACGAATTATTCATCTAAGAGACAAACAATATGCTTATCCGCAACAGGCGCAGGAACTCATCGGTGAACTCCGAACGACGAGGGGCGGCTTTGGGTTTGTATCTGTTGAGGGTCAGGACGTTGATATATTCGTCGCCCAGCAGAATCTAAACACCGCTTTTGATCGTGACCGGGTGGAGGTTCGTCTTTATGCTGCATCCAGGGGTAAAAGGCTCGAAGGTTATGTCACGCGCATTATTGAACGTTTCAGAAAAAAGATTGTCGGGACCTATCACAAAACCGAATATTATAGTTTTGTGACGCCGGATGAACGCAAAATCAATCGCGACATTTTAATCCCGGAAGAAAAATCCATGAATGCTCAGGACGGACAGAAAGTCCTGGCCACTTTTGATCGCTGGGAGAGTGATCAGCATAACCCGGAAGGCACCATTACCGAAATACTCGGAAATCCCGATGATCCCGGTGTGGACGTTATATCCGTCGCATACTCTTATAACCTGGCAATAAATTTTACTAAGGATATTGAGCAATCCGTAAAACAGATATCTCCCGATATCCGTCCCGAAGAATATACGGGAAGACTTGACTTACGTGACCTGACCTGTTTTACCATTGATCCTGTTGATGCGCGGGACTTTGATGACGCGGTATCCATTGAAAAATCTCCTGAAGGAAACTGGATTTTAGGTGTGCATATTGCAGATGTCAGCCATTATGTAGAAGAAAACTCTTCCATAGATAAGGAGGCTTCGGAGCGGGCGACGAGTGTATATCTTGTTGACAGAGTGATCCCCATGCTTCCTGAGAGACTTTCAAACGATCTTTGCAGCCTGAAACCACAGGTGGATCGACTCGCTTACTCATGTTTTATGGAAATGGATTCCAAACTTGATGTGGTTAAATATAATATTACCCCATCCATTATTCATAGCAAACGCCGATTCACCTATGAAGAAATTCAGGCGATCATTGATAATGAGACCGAAGACACTCTTGCCGATGACGTCCGTAAAATGCAGGAATTGAGTAAAGCGCTCACCCGGAAAAGATTTGAAAAAGGCGGAATCGACTTTGAAACGCCGGAAGTCCGGTTTGTTCTCGACGAGAAGGGACAGCCTGTCGAAATCATACCAAAAAAGCGACTTGACAGCCATCGTTTGGTGGAAGAATTTATGCTGATGGCGAATCAGGTGGTTGCCAGACATATCCGTAACATTAGTCCGCGGAAATCTGATCTTCTTCCTTTCCTCTACAGAATTCATGAAAAGCCGGATGAAGCAAAAATGGCAAAATTCTTTGACTTCCTGCATGCTTTAGGGGTTTCGGTTAAACCTGTAAAAAAGATCACATCAAAATTTTTCCAACAGGTAATTGAATCAATAAAAGGAACGAAAGAGGAAATAATTATTGAGCAGGTTGCCCTGCGATCGATGATGAAAGCGATATATTCTGACAAAAATATCGGCCATTTTGGACTCGGATTTGACGACTACACCCATTTTACGTCACCAATCAGGCGATATCCGGATTTAACCGTTCACCGGCTGTTGAAGCATTATGAAAAATCATCTGTTCCTCCCGAGAAAGGCATTCGTAATAAACTGAGAAAAATTGCCGCTCAATCTTCTAAAATGGAGCGTTTAGCTATGGAAGCGGAACGCGAATCGATAAAGCTGAAACAGGCGGAATATATAAACCGGTACGTGGGAGAAACATATAAGGCTTTTGTATCGGGCGTCATGTCCTTCGGAATCTTTGTAGAACTGGAAGACACTTTGATCGAAGGTCTTGTGCAAATCTCCAATATGGTGGATGATTTCTATATTTATGATGAAAAAACATATTCCATGACGGGAAGAGACACCGGACGCCGGATAAACCTTGGTGACGAAGTTACCGTTCGCGTCCTTTCCGTTGATCTCGAGAAAAAAGAGATTGAATTCACCTTCCTGGAAAATGAGAATAATAAAAACCAAAAACCTAATCCAAAACCGATCAAGAAAATCAATGAAGAACGCCGCCCCCGTAATAGAAATAGACGCAAACGTTCATAAATTGGTAATGTTTTTCAATGCCTGATTGTCCTATTACCAGGAATCAGGCATTTTTTTTCTCAATTTTTTTCTAAAATCCTTATATTAGGTCGATTTATTTATCCTGAATCATTTTTCCCTGATCTTTTGGAAAAAAAAGACGTATGTTTAATTTGAAAACTTTAGATAATTTATGAATAAACCAGTGAATCAATCTGAGAAAACCGGCTTTTTACATTTTCATCTGCCGATAATGGTACTGATTACCGTTATATTTTCCGCGCAGACAGGAATTGCGCGTGCCCAGTCCGTCTCCATCAAAGCGGATTCACTGATCCAAAGCGCCCCCCCGGACACTGTTAAATCTGAAAAACCAAAGGATGGACAGTTAGAAGGACCAATCAGGTATTGGGCTGACCAGATTGATCTGAGTTACAATGACAACACCATTTACCTCCATGGAAACGCGAGAATCGAATATCAGGATATGACAATGACGGCCGCGTTTATCAAAGTCGATCGTAACATTAATACTTTATATTCGAACGGAATTCTCGATTCCGTTGACGCGGACGGGCTTGAATACTATTCGGGAACCCCTGTTTTTTCTGAAAAAGGCACCGAACCGATGGAAGGTGATTTTATTGAGTATAATTTTGACACCAAACGGGGCAAAATTACACAGGGTAAAACCAAGATGGATCCCGGTTATTACAAGGGGTCACAGATTAATAAAATATCGAATAAAACCCTTCTCGTGCAAACCGGATATTTTACTACCTGCGATAATATTGATCATCCTCATTTCTATTTTAAAAGTTCAAAGATGCGGGTTAAAACAAAAGATAAGGTCGTCGCGAAACCGATCTATTTTTATATCGCCGATGTGCCTATCATGGCTTTGCCCTTTGGAATATTTCCAAATAAAGGTGGGCGGCATTCCGGATTGGTAATTCCCTCATACGGTGAAAGCAGGGCGGGAGGCCGTTTTTTAAGAGGAATCGGATATTACTGGGCGCCAAACGACTATTTTGACGGCACCTTTCTTACCGATTATTACGACCGGCTCGGCTTTACATTTCGCGGTGATTTTCGCTATACTTTACGGTACTTCCTTAACGGGAATCTTTCCACTGAGTATTATCCGAAAGACCCGAGCAGCGGCCAGCGCCAGGAACGTTGGCGTATCCGATTTAATCACAGCCAGACCATCAATCCGACTCTGAGCATTTCAGGTTCCGGAAGTTTTCAGAGCGATAAAAGTTTTTCGCAGGATCTCTCATCAAATGTCAATGACCGGCTAAATCAGAATATCAGTTCTAACCTCTCGGTGAGGAAGAACTGGAAGGGCACCAAAAACAGCATGACTTTGAGCATGAGCCAAACGGAAAACCTGCAGACGGAAAGACTGGATTATACACTGCCCAGCCTTTCTTTTAACCACTCACAAAGCAGCATTTTTGAATCGGTGACGGGAAAAAGCCTGGGAAGCAAACGGAACTGGTATCAGAATATTTATTATTCCTACAGCGGTAATCTTCTGCATAAAGGGTCACATGTGCCGCTTGATGACAGCCTTGGCACCTTTGATGACACGCAAAAGTCGGGCGTTCGTCATCAGTTTAACTTCACGTCCCCACAGAAAGTATTGAAATATTTTAATGTATCACCCTCACTCAATTACACGGAAGACTGGGTTAACGAAGTCACCGAAGCAGAGCTGGATGAGGAGACCAACCAGATCATCCAAAGACAGGAATCGCAATTCGCGGCAAGGCGCACTTTTACGTCCAGTCTGGGGGTCAAAACCACCATGTACGGCTTATTTGAACCAAATATCGGAGAGCTTAAAGCAATCCGACACAAGATGGACCCATCGATCAGTATGAGCTATACTCCCGATTTTTCAAGTCCCTATTACGGATACTATGATACGGTTACCGATACTAATGGAGTAGAACAGAAAATCGACCGGTTTAAAAATTCGGCATTTGGCGGCACCCCGCAAAGTGAATCCAGAAGAATGAATATTCAGCTGGCAAACTTGTTTCAGGCTAAACTGGTTAATGACGAGGGAAAAGAAAGTAAGATTGATTTGTTTACCCTTAATTTTTCAACCGCCTATGATTTCAAAAAGGACAGCCTGAACTGGAGTAATTTGTCCACAAGTTTCAGAGCAAAAATTTTCAACAATAATTTAACCGTTAGCGCTTCACACACCTTTTACAAGGCGGGAAGAACCGGCACCGGATACCGGGATGAATATATTTTTACAGACGGAAATATCTTGCCCCGTCTTCTCAACCTGTCCGCCTCCTACGGCTACAGTCTGAGTAATAAAAGCTTTGCCAAAAGCAAATCGGAAGACGGTCCGGCAAGCCGAAGGAAATCGGCCCAAAACAATGCCCAGCAGGAATCTGATCTGCAGACTGAAAATCAGAATGAGGGAATCCTGGAGAGTAAATTTATCGAACAGGATGTGGAGGACTATATGGAGGAGACGAAAAAGCTTTCAATCCCCTGGACCACATCTCTCACAATGAACTATTCCTTTAACAGGTCTGATATCAATAAACCCGTGGAACGCATTGATATTTCCGCGAGAGCGGGGCTGCAGTTAACAAAAAACTGGAAACTAAGCTGGAGCGCGCGCTTTGACCTGACAAATCACGACATTACCACCCAAAACTTCAGCATTTACCGCGATCTGCACTGCTGGGAGATGTCATTTGACTGGCAGCCACTAAGAGATTATTATAGCTTCCAGATCAACATCAAATCTTCAGTGTTAAAAGATATAAAGGTTACCAAGCATCCAAGCGGAAGCACCTATCTGCCTAATTATTAATCCGGTATTCTGAAATCTTCCAGCGCGCGCATAAAGATCATACCAATTCTGGATTTTGATTTTGCCAGATCTTCCACCACCTCGTCAAATTTTTGATCAATCACTTCAGATGTTTCTTTCCGGCTGCTTCCGTGTCTGAAAATTATATTTCCCCATTCATCCTTTACAATGATACCCATGTGAGCCGATACGACCCCCGGATAGGTTGTTACTATGGAGACTATCTCACCGCCCTGAAAACGGTTTTTTACTTTTAGTAAATCTACGGTAGGCACATATTTTACATATATGGTCTGGACGGGAACCGGTTTTTCCAATCTACTTTTGACCACACCGTTATTCTGATAAAATGTTTGTCTGTCAATTTGTTTAACTAATTCCTTTGTGTACCCCCTGCCGATGTCATCCGTAACATCCCGGAGCAGCCAGCTGTTGTTTGGAAGCCAGTCAGCTATGGTATAGTGATTTCTGGTGATATAATCAATTTTACCACCGTTATAGCGGATTTTTTGCAGATTATTATACATTTCGTCATACGAGCCGGATATGGCAAGGGCAAGCGTGTTTTCACAAAAAGTCATGCAGTCAACCCGGCCAAAATCGATCAGCGGATCAGGATCGGGACTCGCGCCCGGCCCTTCGCCCAGATTAAATATCACATAAGGCGTTCCAAGTCCCAGTTCAGAATAATACTGTATCCGTTCATTTACCGTCAGATATTTCTTGTTGCCATCTTTCATCAGTTTATCAAAATCTGAATAAGCCATCTTCCAGGTCGGTTTTGGAGAATTTAATTCATAGTCCTGACTAAATTTAAGACGGGTCACGCGCTCCATGATTCCCCGAACCACGTACAAGTTTATCTTTTTACCTTCTTTTAAATGCCCCATGAAATCACATTCACTATTGCCACCTGTATAGATACCCAATGATGATCCTGAATCTGAAGCCAGCTTATCATGCGCAAGAAAATACCCGTCATGGTAAGTTCCGTCTGACAGTTTTAGACCAACGGCATCCGGAAGAAACACAATGCTCCCGATCAGAATGATTTTTGGATTGACGGCGATTGTCCGGCATGGGATTCGGTTATATTTTGCCGCTGTCTGAATTTTTGAATTATTTCCGTAAAGAAACCATTCAGTATCACTCTGCTGATAATAAATTGAATGAGAATCGAAAACCGGTTTTTTGTTGTTTTGAGCCAAAGTAATTCCGAATAGAAATAGAAGAAATACAATACTGATCGTAAATTTCATAAATTAAAAACTCCGGAAATTGTTGTTTTGACAGCGCTAAACGGTCGTATCTTTTTCTCTTAAAAAGATGATGATAATCCCGCCGATTATGAGAATCACCGGCCAGTATTTGACATACTGAAGATGACGGAGTATAAACAGCAGCCCCAGAACGGTCAGGATCGTTGCCGGAATAATCAATCCTTTTTCTCTGGGCCCCAGAAAATAAAGCAAGTAAAATCCGATTCCGGGTCCCATCAGGAATACAGGCCATAAATTCTGCATATGGTGCCAGCCAAACCAGTTACAGTAAAAAAACAGAAATCCGTATATTGTCAGAATTGTAGCCGGTATGATGAGTGATATGTTCTTTTTATTCAGGAAAAATCCGAGCCAGAAACCAATACCCCCGAGAAGAATAAGGATAGGCCAGATTTGCAAAAAATTAAAACTGATGATATCAAGGTTATCGAGTAAAAAAATAAATCCAAGGAAAATCAGAATCAATCCGAGCGCTTTATTGCGATTATTCATAAATTACCTTTCTGTTTATTTTTCCAGTCATATAGTATAAATTATACGGTGCCTTTTCAAACCGATTCGCTCAAATCCTATACTTTTCATGTTTATTTTTCCGACCCGTATAAACAATCTATCGTAACGTCCTTTTGTGTGCAAATATAATAAATTTTTATTCAGATTATTCAGTTTATTTATAAGTAAAATTCAGCTCGATTAATTAAAAAATATATACATTTTATAATGCAATCTTAGTATATTATTATACTTAGATATGATCAACAAGTGGTCTTTTATTATATCAACGGAGGAATAGTTTCATGAAAGATCGTATTTTTAACTTTAACGCCGGACCTGCAGCGCTGCCACTGTCTGTTTTGGAAGAAGCTCAGCGTGATTTGTTAAACTACAAGGGCGAAGGCCTTTCCGTAATGGAAATGAGTCACCGATCCAAAACATTTGATAAAATAATCAAGGATACGGAAAACCTCATGAAAGAAATCATGGGAATTCCGGACGGGTATAAAGTTTTGTTTTTTCAGGGCGGCGCCACCTTACAATTTGCAGCCGTTCCGATGAATCTTTTACCCGATGGTAAATCAGCAGACTACATCAACACCGGAACGTGGTCCACAAAAGCTATCGAAGAAGCAAAAAAGCTTGGCAAAAATGTTAATGTGATTGCCTCTTCGGAGGACAAAAATTTCACTTATATTCCGGATGGCTTTAAACTCACCCCGGATGCTTCTTACCTGCATATGACTTCCAACAACACGATTTACGGAACACAATGGCAGAAATTCCCTGAAACCGGTTCCGTTCCGTTAATCTGCGATATGTCATCTGATATCAATTGCAGAAAGGTCGATGTCAGCAAGTTTGCTATGATTTACGCCGGCGCGCAGAAGAACATGGGACCGTCAGGTGTCACAATCGTGATTATCAGAGAGGATCTCCTCGAGAGAAGTCCCAAAAACATTCCGACAATGACCAGCTACAAAATCATCGGCGGAAAAGATTCCTTATATAATACGCCGCCTACCTTTGGAATTTACCTGATAAAACTGGTACTTGAATGGATGAAAAATTCAGGCGGACTTTCAAAGGTTGAGGCAATTAACCGTAAAAAGGCGGATCTGCTTTACACGGCGATTGACAGTACCGATTTTTACAAAGGCACCGTTCGCAAGGAAGACCGCTCGTTAATGAACGTCACTTTCCGCCTTCCTTCCGAAGAGCTTGAACAAAAATTTATCGCCGGCGCGATAGAGAACAACATGATCGGTCTCAAGGGGCATCGTTCAGTCGGCGGTATTCGCGCTTCCATTTATAACGCGGTTCCGGTTGAGGCTATTGAGGCGCTGGTAAGTTATATGAAGGATTTTGAGAAGAAAAACAGTTAATTCCGCATATATTAATGTAAAAGAGACGCTGATTCCCGGCGTCTCTTTTTTTTAAACATACTGCCCCGCCGCAAAACCTGATGCCCAGGCCCACTGAAAATTGAATCCGCCGAGATGCCCTGTCACATCCACCACTTCTCCGATAAAATACAAGCCGGGTATCTTTTTTGATTCCATTGTCCTGGATGATAGTTCATTGGTGTCAACGCCGCCTCTTGTAACTTCGGCGGTCCGGTACCCTTCGGTGCCGTTTGGTTTTATTTCCCAGCGATGAATAGTGCTTGCGAGTTTTTTCAACTCTTGTTCACTATATTCATTGATCCATCCCGAAAACCCAAAATTTAAGCAGAAAATCCGTGACAAGCGTTTTGGAAGGTACAGACTCAGGAAATTTTCAACTTTTTGTTTTTTTGACCGGTATTTCATGAGTAGTTCCTGAAAATCCATATCCGGAAGCAGGTTGATATAAATACTGTCTCCCGGATTCCAATAAGAGGATATTTGCAAAATTGCCGGACCGCTCAGACCGCGGTGTGTGAATAATACTTTCTCTCTGAAAGTCCGGTCGTTACACGAAACTTCTCCGTCAATCGATATGCCGGACAGTTCACTGTAATCATCTTTCTCCTTATCTGACCAGGTTAATGGGACCAGTGCCGGCATTAATGGAACGACATTAAGACCAAATCGCTCCGCGAGGTGAACTCCATAGTTAGTGGCGCCCATTTTGGGTATCGACGGCCCGCCGGTCGCGATGACCAGAGAATCGCAAAAAAAGTTTCCTTGCCCGGTTAAAATATTAAAACCCGCTTCGCCTTTTTTGATCTCCTGAATTTCGGCGTTCACGATAATTTTAGCATCCTGTTTTTTCAATTCACTTTCAAACATCTCAATAATCCGCCCCGCGCTTTCATCACAGAATAACTGCCCATGCAATCTCTCGTGGAAAGGAATGTAATGACTGTTGAGTAAATCAATAAAATCAGCCGGCCGGTATCGGGCCAGCGCCGATTTACAAAAATGCGGATTTTCAGAAATAAAATGTTCCGGACTTGTGTGCAGATTGGTAAAATTGCAACGTCCCCCGCCCGAAATTCTGATTTTTTTCCCCGGTTTATCCGCTTTTTCAAGTATGATTACCGAGCGGCCGCGTTTACCCGCTTCAAGCGCGCACATTAAACCGGCCGCGCCGGCTCCTATAATCAGTACATCAGATGTATTCAATTTAAATCCGAAAATTATGTTTTAAGCGTTGGTTGGTTTGTGGTTCCCATATATAACATGAATCATACCATCCGCGAGTCCTATCTGCGGAACATAAATATGTGAGGCCTTTGCCCACTTCATGACGGATAAATAGATTTTTGTCGCCGGTATGATGACATCGGCTCTGTCCGGACGCAATCCCAGATTCTTAACGCGTTCATCTGTGGAGAATGATCTCAAATATGATTCCAAACGTTTTAGTTTATTATATGATAGAGGTTTGTCATCCTTTTGATTTGAAAGCCGGTATAATTTATTAATGTTGCCTCCACTGCCGATGATATTTATTTTCTCCTCACCGGATACGTTCTCCTTTAGCCACATTTTCATTTCCTGCCAGGCGGTCTCCGGCACAAGATTGTTTAAAAGACGGATGGTGCCGATATTGAATGAAGCTGACCGCGTCACTTTACTTTTTTTAAAAAAGGTGATTTCAGTACTGCCCCCGCCCACATCCAGATAAATATAGAAGATCTTATTTTGCAATGACTCCGCGATATGAGTGGAATAAATGATTTCCGCCTCTCTTTTGCCGTCGATGATTTCAATGTTAATCCCGGTGAGTTCCTTAATTTTAAGGGCAAGATCAGGGCCGTTTTCAGATTCGCGTAAAGCGGAAGTGGCGCACGCCATATAATCTAAAGGTTCATAGGCATCAATCAAATGTCTGAAGCCCCGCATCGTTTGAATGAGCTTGCGGGATTTTTCTGCTGATATTTGATGATTAGTAAACGCGTCATTTCCCAGGCGGAGCGGCATACGGATCAGGGAAATCTTTTTAAATACCGGCGGATCGTATTCGGGAAACACCTGTGAAAACAGAAGCCGGACAGCATTTGAACCTATATCGATCGCGGCAAACTTTATCATTGTAAATTTCATCTTCGCTTTATAAATTCAACAGATTTTCTTAAAAATTAAGCTAATATACCCACATTTCAGATACAAGGAAATAAGTCGGCTACCGGCGTTGAAAACAAAATACTGATAATTAATGTGAATTGATTCATTTGTGAGATTTATCAATTATCAGAAAACTATGAAAACTTATATTTACCCTGAAAATTCTTATGTTTTTTTCTTATAAATACTTTTTTCATGAATATTTGCAAGAATAATGAGCATAAAACAAGAATTTGCAGAATTAATGCAAAAAAATTGATCAGTTAACCGTGATTTATTCAAAAATAATTTATCAATCAATTAGTCAGTGCCGAGTATAAATAGTAAGGCCAGAAATGGATATTTTTAACGAAGCGGAGAATTACCATGATTTCCGAATATAACGGGGGGGTATACCATCAGGGAAGGTATAATTAATATGAGAAAAAAATTAAAATACTTAAGCACGATGTTGGCGGCGATGAGCCTTTTTGTTTTTAGCGATGCCCATGCTATCCAATTCAATCTCACACCGGTCGTCACTCCAAACCAGACAAATAATTACGCTCGATATGACATTTCCATGACGATTAGCAACGGCAGCAAAAAGGATTTAGCGGCTAACCAAGACAGCATCATCGTCATTTTTGATCCAAGTACCACTGTGCCTTTTTCCATCACACCTTCAACAATTACAGTAAATAATACGGCGGCAAATATTGTTGATATACATGGACAAAGAGTTTCAATACTCACACCTGTGTATATAAGAAGTGGGGGAGGCATTGCTCTTTCTTTCGCAGTTAGCGCAAATATAAAGAATCCATCGGTTGACGGAGATTACACTTTACAGGCGGGAACCCTTAAAGAAAGTATAATTACCTCTAATCCATATACCATATCTTCATCCAGTTCAACTGTTAGCGCCGCGGCGGTGACCCCAAATCCTTCGGTTGGCGGAGAAGCGGCCGATTATCTGGTATCATTTACCACCGGTTCCGGTGGCGGGCTTATCGCCAATACCGGTACCATCACCATCACTTTTCCGGCGGGCACGACCGTTCCGGCCGGGGCATTATCCGGTGTGACGATAAACGGGACACCAGCCATTGCCACGGCGACCGGGACGACAGTCGTCATCACGACCCCGATTGACATCGATAACAACGGCGCCATTGACGCCAGATTTGCCGTTGGCACCGGCTTAAAGAATCCGACTACTGACGGCACCTATACGGTAAATGTAAAAACCAGCAGCGAAGATACTGATGTCATATCCAATGTTTATACCATTTCTCCTGCCGGACAGTTATCCATCACGGCAATCGATACCAAACCGGCCATGGTTAATCAGGGCGGTGAATTTATATTTGATTTCCGTACCGGTTCTTCCGGAGGTTTGAGCGCTGTTCTCGATTCCATCTATGTCATCTTTCCGCAAAACACCTTTTTACCGACAGATATGTCACCTTTAAACATATCAGTGATAAGCGGGGGATTCTCTGACAACGCTTATGCCATCGATGTTCAAAAAGCTGATGCCACGGATGAGGATACCCTGGCTATCGTCACACCTATCAACATCGGTAATTCTTCTGATGTCACTGTGGCCTTTAACAGTTCCGCCGGTTATCTGAACCCCTCTATCGCTGGCTATTACCGAATCGGTTTAAAAACCAGTAAAGACCAGACGGTTGTCCAGTCTAATCCTTATGCGGTTTTCAACACAAACACGACTGTTTCCCAGGCGATTGTCACACCATCGAATTCTGGAACAGGTACTTCAGCTTACACCGTTGATTTTAATCTTGGTTTAAGGGGACGTTTAAAATCCGGAGAGAGTACGATCACGCTTACCTTTAATGATCCAGACTTTTTAATAAGCGAGACCTTGTCAAATTATAATGCCAGCACCATTACGGTAGCCCAGGGCACGCCCGTTTCTATACCGGACAGCCTGATCACTCCGAATAATACGGCAAAGACTGTTCAGATAACCATTCCTTCTTCGGTACTCACCAATAATGGTGATAATGTGGTTATTTATCTTGGGGGTAGCTCGACAAATCCAATAACAAATCCACCCTCTGATAATTACAATTTGAAGGTAAAAACTAGCGTCGAACCCACAGATGTGCTCTCCGCAGCTTTCAATATTGGCGGAGAAGCCATCACCATAAATTCGATCACCTTGACAAACGCGGCGGTGAACAGCAGCTCCGGATATACTTTTGACATCACTAATACTTCGGAATTGCAAGTTATTACAAATGGCCCAAATAAAGGCTATAAAGATGATATTACAATTATTTTCCCTGAAGGTACAACGATCCCATCAAGCATTAATACGTCAGATGTTAGGATTGACGGTGCCCAGCCATCTTCGGTAACAACTTCCCCTTCCACCAGGACTGTAAACGCTGTAGTTAGCGTAGCTGTTCCTGCAAGCGGTCCATTTGATGTCGATATCTATAACACTGCGGGTATCGTTAACCCAGTCGTTCCCAGCGCCACTTATTATAAAGTTGTTATGAACACAAGTGCGGACTTAAAACCGGTTACCTCTTCTGCCTATACCATCAGCAGCGGAACCGGCCAGGTCACCGGGCTAACCGCTTCGGCAAGCCCGGCGGTTATCAACGCGGCAAACAGCGTTTACACCATTGGATTTACCACATCAGCAACCGGTAAATTAGCCGGCGGTACCGCGGCGGGATCCAGCACCATCACTATCGATTTTGATAGCGGCACCATTGTACCGGCTTCCATGACAGCAAGCACGGTAGAAGTGAACGCCACACCCTGTGAGAATTTATCGGTTACCAGCAGCGGAGCCGGCGGCGCGGTTCAGTTAACCGTGCCAAACGGATTGACCATCGGAAACAGTACCGCCGCGACCGTAAAATTTTTGTCAAATTCAGGCCTGACAAACGGTAGTACCGCGGGAACATATAACATCAATGTCAAAACATCGTCGGATAACGCTTTTGCCGATACAACCGGCGCGTCGGGAAACTATTCAATTTTATTGACCCAGCCGCTTTTTGTCAGTTCGGTTACCCCTTCACCGACCACTCAGAACGCCAGCGCCGGATACTCGGTAAAGTTTACCACCGGTTCCACCGGAGCCCTGACCGCCGGTGATGAGATCCGTATTGTATTCCCATCCAACACGGGACTCCCGGCAACCGTGAGTAAAACGGATGTAACGGTTAACGGTGTGAATCCGACCGTGAATCCGACAATTTCAACCAATACCCTGATCATTAAAACACCGGTTTCTATCAATAATCTGACCGCGTCAACGGTTCTGCTTAATCAGGCAATGGGAATCATTAATCCGACAGTAACCGGCAGTTATACCCTGAATGTCATCACCACCGCGGAGGCGGGACCGTTCACATCCCCCACATACAGCATTACACAAACGACCAGCACCGTTACCGCCGCGAATGTGACACCGGCTTCGGCGACTCCTTCCGCCGCGACCTCATACACGGTTAATTTTAAAGTCGGCGCGAACGGGAGACTGCTGGCCGGGACAAGCACCATTACGATTACATTTAATGCGAGCACCGGGGTAAACCCCACCAATACAATTTACAATAGTTCGACTATTTCAGTGAATTCGGGCGCTGCTGTATCTATCGCAACCTCCAATATCAGTGTGAGCTCAAAAAGTGTCATCATCACCGTTCCTTCCGGTGTAACCATAGGCAACAACGCCAATCTCTCCATCGTATTGGATGGAACCACAAAACCGATTACCAATCCGTCCAGCTCAGCGTTCTATACTTTGCAGGTAAAAACATCGGTTGAGCCGACCAATATCACATCCAACTCATACGCGATTTCAAGCACCGGACCTGTCACCGGAATTACCGCTACTCTGACGTCCTATGTGGTAAACGCCACCACTCAGAATACAATTGATTTTCAGGTTGGAGCTTCAGGCGCTCTTTCTGCCGGATCAGGTACTATCACCATCACATTTCCGTTCAACACTTTGGTACCTTCGAGCATAACAGCCTCCACTGTGAGTGTTGCTACCGGAGCGGCTGCCAATCCAACCAGTTACACAGCCGCGTCAACGGTGATAACAAATTCTTCCACACGCACCGTGACAATCACCGTACCAAACGCGATTGCTAATAGTAATTATGTCAGTGTGGCCTTTGCCTCCGGCGCGGGCATTATGAATCCATCCATTTTGGGAAGTTATACTCTCAAGGCGCGCACCAGCGTTCAGCCGGTGGATGGCACATCAGCCGCATACACCATGCTGGCCACGACAACGACCATATCAAATTTGAATGTCATCATATCTCCGGCGATTCCTTCAACCATCGCCAGATATCAATATGACTTCCAGACCGGTTCACTCGGACGCCTTGTTTCGGGCACCAGCACCATCAGCCTGTTGCTTCCGGATGACGCGACATTTACACAGGGTACCCCGGCCACTTCAAAAGTGACCGTCAACAGT
>JACDJA010000500.1_pt1 | contig 44112 bp, 47 predicted proteins | sample 7449241 | NCBI WGS metagenome assembly JACDJA01 (sample SAMN14253289, study PRJNA609438) | sludge metagenome | isolation source: initial anaerobic sludge | collected 2018-12-20 | reverse complement strand
TTATGGTTTGCTTCAACGTTCGTAATCACCCATTCATCACCGAAATCTAAAAGCAGATTGAAAAAATCTTTTGTGAAATCCATTAAATATATGTTTTGCCAAAACTAATCTTTATCCACGAAAATGGTAGTAGAACCAATCAATTAATTACAAAAACGATATAGCAAAAGTCAAAATAAGCAACAATAATCTGAATACAATAAATAAATTACTTTCTAAAAAGGGCATTCAACTTATTGTCTTAGTTAGTCCAGACAAATATGACCTATATTATCCATACATTAAGAACAATCAGAATTTCACAAAACCACTCTTTTTTAACTATTATAGTGGCTTGTCAAAAGAGTATTTATGCCTGGAGTCGTTCAAAATTTTATCCAGACAATTGGAGAAAGAAAAAGACCTTTATTACTATGATGACACCCATTGGTCACCAATAGGCGCTCATATGATTGCAAAGGGACTCAAAAGGTTAATAGAATGTCATAAACACCAACACCTAACTTTTAATCAGGTTAAAGCTGAATAAATCCGGCTCCCAAATCTGAAGCAGGATTCATTTTGTCCGTTGTGGGACCCTCGTCATGGCAAGCCATCACTTATTCTGTGGCTATTTGGTTTCTATCATCACACAAAGCCAAAGAGCCTGAATCTTTGCCAATCCCCGGACAGAATAAATAAAATTATTCAAGTATATTTGGCTAATTACAAACCGGTGGATAACATGTTTGGAACAAAAATATGTACACTAAGAGAGAAGCAATAATGCTCAAAAATAGATAGATATGAAGATTGCAAAACCATTTCTTAAATGGGCAGGCGGTAAGACGCAGTTGATTAATGATATTGAAAGGTCATTGCCAATAGCTTATATTTCGGGAAGCTTTACCTATGTAGAGCCTTTCGTTGGCAGTGGGGCAGTTCTTTTTTGGATGCTGAGCAACCTCCCTCAAATAGAAAAGGCTGTAATAAACGATATTAATGAAGATTTGATTAACACCTATCGGTCGATTGCTTCTAATCCGAACGAGCTCATTTCAATTCTTGATGAACTTCAAAATGATTATCATTCACTTGAAAAGTCTCAGGAAAAAAAGAAAGAGTACTACTACGCCCGACGCGAACAATACAATGCCAGAGATGAAGATAGGATTACCCAAACCGCTTTGCTTATTTTTTTGAACAGAACCTGTTTCAATGGGCTGTATCGTGTAAATAGGAAGAATCAGTACAATGTTCCTATGGGCTCATACAAAAGACCGACGATCTGTGATAGAGCTAATATTTTAGCTGTTAGTGAGGCGCTTCAAAAGGTTGAGATACTTTGCGGAGATTATGAAGAGACATTAAACTATGCTGATGGAAACACATTCTTTTATTTCGACCCACCCTACAAGCCATTAAGTGAAACCTCAAGTTTTAATTCTTATGCCAAAGATGAGTTTAATGATGAGGAGCAGATCAGATTAAGAGATTTTTGCATAAAACTTGATAACCTCGGATATAAATGGATGTTGAGCAATTCTGATGTAAAGGGCAAAGTTTCCAATGGTAGCTTCTTTGATGACATCTATTCTGATTTTATCATTTCAAGAGTAAGAGCGAAAAGAAGTATCAATGTCAATCCGGAAAAAAGAGGTGAATTAAATGAACTGTTAATTACAAATTACAGCTATAATCAGGCATTGCAGACTGTTTAACTACTCAAATGGTCATGAGCTTTCTCTTTTTATTGAGTCAAAACAGGCTGCAAACGATTCTTAATCAGACTAAATAAGCAATTTCTATAGCTTGTCTTTTTTTATCAACACAATAAAAAATGGCAACACTAATAAAAGGTTTACGAAATAACAGACAGGTACTATTTGACACTGGGAAATTTGATGAATGGTGTGTGTACATTGTAGAATCGGATGGAACTAAAAAAGCGCCATTTGATGTAACATACTTTACTGATTTGCATAATATTTCTCACCATTATCCGGATGGTAAGGTTTATCAGGATTTTGTAGCCATTTACAATTTAACAAGTAGAACCGTTAATCCACAAATACTCACATTGATTGACAAAATTGTATTTACCTATAACATAGAGCATCAGGTTATTGCTGAACAATGGTTTGCGGTTATTTATGCAGCAATGATAGCTGAGGAAAACAAAGCAAAGGCAGTCTTGAAAAAAAGAGTGAAACGTCTGGGAATGCATCAGGTACTGATATTAGGGATGCCTGCAAATGAGGCTGCAATATTTAGTTATGGAAAAAAATGGAGAGACCTGGACACTATAATGAGATCTTATGGTTTTTGAGCAGTAAATAGTGATTTCTATGTAACTGACAACTAATAATTTACTAAAATCAGTGATTGCATAGAAAACTTTTAAAAAGATAGGAGTTTTTCAAATTGTTGTTCGTACATTTGCTCTTTGAACTTTTTCAAACTGGTCAACTTTAAAAAGGTGATTTATCCTTTAATATGGTAAGCCATCTTACAGTGCTGATTATCCGGAGTGTAAATAAAATACTTAATCACTAAATCACTTAATACGCTGATTATTAGTTACTCATAAATATTTTTAACAAACCATTTAAATAAAGAATATGAAAATACTTAATGAATTCAAGGCTTTTGCCATGAAAGGGAATGTAATAGACATGGCCGTTGGTATCATAATTGGTGCGGCATTTGGTAAAATAGTTGCTTCAATGGTAAGCGATATTATCATGCCCCCAATTGGTCTGTTAGTTGGAGGCGTAAACTTTTCTGACTTAACATTTGTAATGAAGGAAGCTGTTGGCGAAAATCCGGCTGTTACCATCAATTATGGTAATTTTCTGCAAGTAACCTTTGATTTCTTAATTGTGGCCGCTGCAATTTTCATGTTTATTAAAGCCATTAATGCTGCTAAGAAAAAGGAAGAAGCCGCTCCGGCTGCTCCTCCGGCACCACCAAAAGAAGAAATTCTGCTTACAGAAATCAGAGATTTGTTAAAGAAACAATAGGAAGCTGATAACAATCAGAACTGAATGAAGCCTGCATCGCGAAAGAATCCTGCTCCGAAATTCGAAGCAGGATTCTTTTTGTATTTTTACGACTCATAAAACAACAGGACAACAACACGACAGAATGCGCAGATTTATGATTAAAAAGATTGCTTCCGCTTTTCTCTTGATGGTATTGTTTTATCACAATGCAAACGCACAGAACAGGATTTCAGGAAAAATCACAGATCAGGACAATTTGCCCGTAATTGGCGCAAATATTTTTATCCCTGAGATGAATAAAGGCACAGTCTCAAACAGTTATGGGGCCTATGAATTGTCAAATTTGCCAAATGGAAAGATAAAAATTCAATTTTCAACTGTTGGTTATACCACCCTCATCGAAACAGTTGAATTACATGGAGAAAGCCTGGAGTTAAATATCACCCTAAGTCAAATAGCAATAGAAATGGAAGAGATAGTTGTATCTGGTATATACAACTCAACACAACACGAAAATGCTGTAAAAATAGAGCTGCTGAAACTCAACCCGCTAACCACTAAAAGCACTCCAAACTTTACCGAAGTGCTTACAAAAGTGCCGGGTGTCGATATGATTTCTAAAGGAAGCGGAGTTTCAAAGCCTGTTATTCGTGGGCTTTCAATGAATGACATTTTGGTTTTAAATAACGGGGTGCGGTTTGAAAATTATCAGTACTCGAGCCATCATCCACTTGGAATTGATGAATTTGGAGTTGAGGCTGTCGAAATTATTAAAGGTCCCGCTTCTTTGCTTTATGGTTCAGATGCAATTGGTGGAGTTGTCGATTTTATAAAGGAAAAACCTGCCCCCATAGGAAGTGTTATTGGCGACTACAATTTGCAGCTTTTTTCAAATACCCTTGGTATGACCAATAATTTAGGTATAAAAGGGGCATCCGGGAAGTTCTCTGGAGGTTTAAGGGTTGGTCAAAAGACAAATGCCGATTTTCTTCAGGGAGGAGGTGAGTTTGTTCCCAACTCCCGTTTCAATGAAATGTCGATTAAAGCAACTGCAGGCTTTACGGATGAAGTTGGTACTTTTAAATTGTTCTACGACTTTAACAATCAAAAGCTTGGATTAGTGGAAGATGAGGCAATAGAGGCTATCACAAAAAGAGGAAGAAAAAACGAGATTTGGTATCAGGAATTAAACACTCATTTACTATCTTCTCAAAACAAGTTGTATTTAGGCAAATTTAAGCTTGATCTGAATTCAGCGTTTCAGAATACAGAATTAGTTCATTTTGGCGATGTTGATGTATATGAGATGCAAATGGAACTTGCAACATTAACCTATGATGCCAAACTTCATTTGCCATCGGGCAAAAACTCAGAGTATATAATTGGGTTTCAGGGGTTCAATCAAACAAATACAAACCTGAATGACAGGGAAACTAAATTATTGCCTAATGCTTCGATAAATAATTATTCTGCTTTCGGGTTGTTGCAATACACACTTTTTAGAAAATTAACACTGCAAACAGGCGTCCGTTATGATATCAAATCGATTTCCTCCCGGGCAATTGGACTGGCAACAGATTCAATGACCTATCGTGCGCCGCTCGACAACTCCTATGACAGTTTCAGCGGTTCGCTCGGCGCTACTTATAAACTAACTGAAAAACTCTTGTTTAGAGCAAATTTTGCCGCAGCCTACCGGACTCCCAACCTTGCTGAACTTACTTCAAACGGACAACATGAATTGCGATACGAAGTAGGGGACCCTAATCTTGTTTCCGAAAATGGATATGAAACGGATTTGAGCCTTCACTACCATAAGGATAATCTTACTTTTGACATGGCAGGATTTTACAATATGGTGGATAATTACATCTTCATTTCACCAACAGGCGATTATACAGATTCGGGGCAGGAGATATTTAAATACAAACAGGCCAATTCAACTTTGTATGGAGGTGAGGCTGGTCTGCATCTTCATCCCAAAACATTAAATTGGTTGCATTTTGAAACCACCTTCTCACTGGTGATCGGGAAACAGCAAAATGACGACTACCTGCCGTTTGTGCCTGCTCATAAATTGCGTTTTGAATTAAGGGGTGAAAAGGAAAATTTGATGATTTTTAAAAGGGCATTCGCTTCAGTAAGCACAGGCACTGCATTTAATCAAAACCGGGCCGCCCCCGACGAAACAACAACAGCGGGTTATACTCTTGTCGATTTAACCATTGGAGGTAATATAAAAATGAAAAATCAATCTGTTTCTCTAACCATTGGCGCAAATAATATATTCGACACGAAGTATATCGACCATTTATCGTTATTAAAAGAGGTGAATCTGTATAATCCGGGCAGAAATATTTTATTAAATTTGAAAATTCCATTCGGAAAATAAAAGATGAAGAAAATTAACGACCAGGAGAGAACCATTTTTTGCAGAGAAAATAAACAACGTTATGAAGTAGAAATAATCGATTATCATAAATAGAATGAATGTAAAATGAGGAAATTAGCAAAAACAGATTCGGGAGAGATTTTAATGGAAGAATTTTTAAAACCAATGAGAATTTCACCATACAGACCGTCAAAAGATACAGAAATACGACAGACACGGATTTCGCAATCCTTTAGTCTCCCTATCTTTTTGCTCCTCACTGTGGCCCTGCAGGCACAGCCGCCTGCCGGCTATTACAGTGCAGCCGAAGGACTTACGGGTTATGAGTTAAAAACAGCATTGAGCACCATCATCACCAGCGGTCATACAGCACAGAGTTATACTGCCCTTTGGTTGGGATTTAAAACCACCGATCGCGATTATTATTACGAAAACGACGGCACCATTCTCGATATCTATTCGGAAAATCCCGATGGCGAAGACCCCTACAACTACACGTTGATTACAGACCAGTGCGGCAATTACAGCGGCGAAGGCTCCTGCTACAACCGTGAGCATCTGATGCCGCAAAGCTGGTTCAACGAGCAGTTGCCTATGAAATCTGATATTCAGGCGATTTATCCAACCGATGGCTACGTAAACGGGCAGAGAGGTCATCTCCCCTTTGGAGAGGTCTTCAGTGCCAACTATGTTTCTTACAACGGTTCGAAAAGGGGCAATAATGTTTTTGATCATCCCCGGGCTTATACAGGCGAGGTGTTTGAGCCCATCGACGAATTTAAGGGCGACATCGCCCGTGTCTATTTTTACATGGCCACCCGTTATGAATCACAAATTGGCAGTTGGGAAAATGTGAATGTGGGAAGTCAAAATACACTGGATGGCACCTCCGACCAGGTGTTTGACGATTGGATGCTTGCCATGCTTTTGGAGTGGCACACGGACGATCCCGTCTCACAAAAAGAGATTGACCGCAACAATGCAGCATTTGAGTTTCAGGGAAATCGGAATCCCTTTATCGACCATCCGGAGTATGCCTCCCTTATCTGGAATCCCGACCCAAATCCCGACCCAAATACCTGGCTCATCTTTGAAGATTTTAACGATTGTAGCAAGGTTGCCGATAACTTTGTAGCCGTGAGCGAGCTCAGCGCAATCAACTGGACATGTATTATCCAGTACGGTGAAAATAACAGCGGTGCCATGCAGATGAATGCATACGATAACGGGCAGGTGCCAAGCCTCGACTGGCTGATAACTTCCCGAAAGATTGATTTTGACGACTGGAAGGACGAGAAACTGAGCTTTTATACCGCTTCCTCCTTTGGCAGCACCAGACTGGAACTGCTTTATTCATCCGATTACGATGGTGGCTCAAGCCCATCCTCGTTTGCCTGGCAGCCGGTGCCCAATCTGGAAATTCCGCTGCACACGGGAGAGAGCACCCGCACACTGCTCTTTTCGGATATTGACGTGAGCGCGATAACCGGCCAGGTTTATCTGGCATTTAAGTACGATACAAGCACCGGACAGGAAGCCACCCGCTGGACCATCGATAGCTTCAGGATATCGGGGCAGGTTCCAACGGGAATTATAAACAATCGTGGAATAAAGGCACGGATCTATCCAAATCCCAACGCCAGCAGGCAATTATGGGTGGATATTGAAAATGGTACAACTTTTCATTACCTCATTTACGACCTCAGTCAACGTGTGGTTAAGATGGGACAAAATGGAACTTTAGAATCAATATCACTTGATGGAATCCCGCCCGGTACCTACATTGTACAGATATCATCAGGTGGGGTGGTAGCTGCTGAAAAATTGATCATTTTGCCATGAGTGAGACGATAATCTCCGGATCATCGGGCCTGGCTTTGGGCGGTATTATTTTTTCCAGGCCGCCATCGGGACCAATTAAATATTTTTGAAAGTTTCATGTTTCCTCGCTTTCGATCACACCGTTTTTGACTTTTAAGTGAGCCACGGATAAAGGGTGTTAATAGTTGCCTTTAATTGGATTTAAAATAAGGTTATGAAGAATTTGAAAGATATAAGAGAGATAAATTCAGTTGAAATGTTGAAGAATGAATACGACCTTGAAAAAGCATCTGTTTTGGCCAGGAAATTGAGATTGCTTATAAAAGAGGATGATTCATTAAACCGGTGAGGGAGAAACTTTTGGATTTGATTTACCAATATGAGGCTGAAAATAGGAGAGAAGAAAACTCTGTTACCGAACAACAAATAGAGGATTCAGAAAAGGCTGAAGAACTAATAAAAAGGGAACAGAATTTTATCAGGGTACGAAAAGAATTGATAAGAAGAAAATTGAAAGAATATGATCTGAATCAACAGGAACTGGGCGAATTATTAGGACATAGCAAATCGCAAATGTCCGAATTGATTGATGATGTTTCAAGCTTTTCAATAAAGGATTTGGTGGTAATACATAGATTGTTTCAAATTAGTTTCGATGATTTGATCCCTACTTTCCTGGATAATGAAATTAGAGAACAAATAACATTGAATATTCAAAGATTAAATAAGCCTAAATTGAAATTTAGCAAAGAAAATTTGTATGCTTAATCTTTCGAAAACAGCCTGAATCTTGTTAAGTTTTCTTTCTGGTTGGAATGATGAAAAGCGGAATAGAGGTATGATGCAAAACCTTTTCCGTAACGCTTCCCATGAGAATATTTTCCATCCACTTCTGGCTGTGAGATCCCAGAACAATAATATCAACATGCAACTCTTTGGCGGTTTCCAGAATAGTGTTGGCAAAATCACCCTCTTTCACCAGTGTCTGAATGGTTTTGTCACCAAGGTGCTGTCTTGATTTGTCAAGATATTGAAAAGATGCACTCTTCAATGTATTAATATCATCCAATATTGTCGGACTCACCTCCAGATAACCTTCAAAACCCATTATCGGAGAATATCCAGCTGTGGCGTAAAATACAGGGTCTGTTATTACATGCAATAAAATCACTTTAGCGTTCAGCGATTTTGCCAGCAAATAACCTGTCTCTGCAACTTTTTGTGCCGTTGGATTATAATCCAGAGCAATCAATACCTTTTTCATAATATGTGTTTTATTTATTCTCCTTCATCCTCTTCCAAATCTTCGTGGCGATCGCCTCCTAAGCTGTAATAGTTGTTCTCCTCATCTTCACTGCCAATATCTTCCTGAGAATCATCTAATTCTGTACCTGGAATATCCAGATCCTTCTCAACAGGTTCATTATCCAGATCTTTTCGTCTTAAAGCATTGGTGCTGTTTGGCGCTTTTGTTTTAGAAATGTCCTCCGGGCTTATCTCCTCTTCTTCCTCAAAGTTTTTATAAATATCTTCACTGTCGGGATAAAGAGGATAGCCCGGTGGATCAACTTTCTCTTTCTTCCCAGCCTGACTTTCAGGCGGGTTCAACTTGCTGACTTTCTTTTTCATGTGTTTGAAATTTGATTTTTATTCGCTACGTAACCTGTTTTGATTTTTCGGGGGATCGTTTCATCTTTTTTTTAGTTTAGAATTAAAGAAGGCATTATGAAAACCTTTCACTTTGTTTCTCTCTTTACTTTTGAGTCCACTCCGAAAAGTATATTCTTCCCACCAAGGCTCTAAGACACAAAATTTGTCGAGGCATAGATTGCTTGTTTTTAATTCTTTATGATTCTAAGTGTCTTTGTGCCTTCGTGGCATATTTTCTTTTTTAGACTTTTCGGAGTGGACTCATTTTTATTAATAACCTGAAAATTCTTCAGTGCGGATATTATCATCATCAATACCTGCTTCATTAAGCGTTTTTCGAATAGAAGTTACCATTGATGGAGGACCTGAGATATAATAGATTGGCTGCGACAGGTCGCCAATGTATTTTTGCAGCATCTCTTTGGTAAAAAATCCTGTTTCGCCTTTCCAGTCCTTAGCGCCATCTATGTCAGTCATTGATGCAATCAACTTAAAGTTGGCATTTGCTTTTTGGGCTGCTGTCAATTCATCCAGGTAAGCAGCATGGTTAGGCGTTTTATTAGCATAAAAAAGAAAAATTTTATGTGCAGTTTTATCGTGTGTTGCTTGTAAAACAATGCTTCTTACCGGAGTGATGCCAATACCACCGGAAAGAAAAACAGCAGGAATTTTAGTGTTGTTCTGAAGAGTAAAAGACCCATAAGCGCCATCAAAAATCATTTCTGTGCCTATTGCCATTTTTTTCAGGTTGCGTTTGAAGGCAGTATCACGCATTCTTGTTGTAAATATAATATCTTCTTCATAAGGTGCGCCCAGGGAAAAACCTCTTGTATCTCCCTCAGCATCTGTTTCAGATGGTTTAATAAGTGTGTAATCAGCAAATTGACCTGGCTTAAATGCAAACCCTGCCGGTTTATTAAAATGAAATGTCATCGTATCGGATGCTACTTCTTTTTTGCTTCTAAGTTTGATATTGACTTTTGCCATAATAATTAATTTTAGCTTGTTTAAATCTTTATAAAACCGTTTGATCCTTTGTGATGAAGGATTTATCTTTAACAGTAAATCCGCATTCCTGACAAAGGATATATTTTGATGGTTATAGTCAACGCTTTTCTAACCCAAATGAGACCGGAGCATCCAAGCCGTTTTTTCATGGTATTCCATTAATCCGGTAATGTAGTCGCTGATACCTTCTGCCTTTAACTTATCTGCATCGGGTTTTATATTTTCCCTTAAAAATATAATAATACTTTCATGGTCTTCCAACAATTCTGCAAAAAGGCTTTGGCTATCGTTCTTATTGATAGCATCTTCGGAAAGATGGGTAAGTTCAAGATATTTATTCAGTTGTGCTGGTACATAATGCCCCATGGTACGTATCTTTTCGGCCACGGTATCAACAATTTCTTGCTGCTGGTTATAAAGTGTCTCCAGATATATATGCACCGCATGAAAATCTGGTCCCTCAACATTCCAATGTGCATTGAGTGTTTTGGAATATAGCACAAATTCATCCGCTAATATTCTTGATAACTGTTCAGCAATTGCTTGTCTGTTTTTGTCGGAAATTCCGATGTTAGTTGTTTTCATTTTTTATTTGGTTTAAATTAATACTCTTTTAAAATGTTTCGTTTGCACTATTATTCAACCAAAGCTTTCGCTCTTTTTACGACATTTCCCACAGTAAAGCCATATTCTCTCATCACTTCTTCACCGGGAGTAGATCCTCCAAATTTATTGATACTTATGATATTGCCTTCATCTGTTACATATTTAAGCCAACCTACTGGTGATCCAGTTTCTACAGCCAACCTTTTCTGTAGAGACCGGGGGAATATCTTTTCTTTATAAGCATTATCCGGTTTTCAAATAACTCTCAAGACGGCATACTTATAACACGTGAGGCTATATTCTGTTCATTTAATATTTGTTGAGCTGCGAGCAGCAACTGTACTTCCGAACCTGTACCAATTAAAATAATGTCCGGCTGTATTTTTGGCTCTGAAAGAATGTAAGCCCCCTTTCCCAATTCAATGGCCCTTGTGTATTTTTCCTGATCGATTACCGGAATTTTCTGGAGGGCTAAAATTAGTGCGACCGGGCCGCCGAATGTTCAGGAAATTACGATTACCAACACCAGGAACATACCGGAAATGAGAGCGCTTACTGCATAATTAGTCGGATTAAACTCTGCACGAGCCTACACTAGTACCAGCTACCAGAATTATAAATAAGTATAGGTACTTTAGCAATTGTATTCGCCTCAGATGCTGACGCCCCGTTTGATATAAGTCCCTGAGTAAGGGCGGCGGGCAAGGTTGCAGCCCAATTTGCCAAAGTATTAAGGTCCATCGTCTTCCCTCGGACACGCAAAGAATAAATCTCTGAAAGTACCAGCCAAAAAACCGTTCTCAGTCCAACCGAAAACGAACCGACGTATATCATCAGGCTAATGACTGCGATCCACCCGAGGCTGCCTGAAAACTGCAGAAGTTTAAATGTCCATCCTAAAACAAAAAGGCTAATAACCATTCCCTCAAGACTTATCAGCAATAACTGCTGACGGCCGACCCTGTCTATCAACTACATTGCGATTAAGATGAATATGACACTGATAACTCCAACACCGACACTGGCCAAAATGGCTGTTAATGCAGAAGATAATCCGGCGAACTTAAAAATGGTCGGGGCATAATATATTGCTGTATTAATGCTGTTGATTTGCTGGACAATAGCTAACCTGATTCCGACTATCATCGCAGATAGCAGAAGCGGGCTTAACAATTCCGGTCAATTCCCTTTTTGTTGGGAGATACTAAAAGTTAATCCGGTTTTTCCACCGCTAAATGCATTTCCTCCACCAAACTCAAAGTCGTTAAGTCTTATCCTTTTCAAGAATTGCTTTTGTCTCCTGATATTCTTCCTTTGATATTTGTCCGGAAGCAAAACGTTTCTGTAAAATCTCAATAGGAGAATCCGATCTATGACGCTGACCTGGAATGCGGTAAGGCACAGCGAAAATCCAAAATAATAATAAAATCCAAATGACCCACCAAATAAGGTCCATTCCCCAGAATTGATAACCATTGTACATCATGATTTCTGATTTTTTAAATTATAATTGATTGAATGATTTTTGTGTTAATACCTTCATCACTTATTTATACTTGAGTTTCCTGCTCTTTCCATAAAACCGCTTCTCCTTTTATGCCATCTTTATTATCATCAATACTTATATTCTTATTCTTTTATCATAGCCATCACTTTTGCAGGGGAAGAAGGGTTCGGAGTTTTTTCAATTTCATATTCTTTCAAAAAATTCCTATCATCATTTAGCGGGCATAGGCACTCCCCAGCCTAACACAATAGCCAGAGCAATGCCGGTCAATCCCATCGCCGCCACAGATGAATAACCCAAAGCAGTTATCAGGGGGCCACTGGCGAATGCGCCAATAACGGTCGCTAATGCAAATGCCATATTGAAAAGCCCCATAGCAGCTCCTTCGCTGAAGGGTGCAAGCTCTGCTGCCACGTTTGTACCGGAAACACTCAAGATAGGCCATGCTATAATAATCACGCAGAATCCGGCTATGCCAACTATAAGCTGGTGGCTCGATGGAATAATGAAGGGTAGCATTAATATAAGGAATCCGCTAAGCCGCAACCACAACCCGAATTGATATACCCGACCAGCCCCCCAGCGCTGAGACCAGCGACCGGTCATAATAAACAATACAATCCCTATTGCCGCCATTGTTGCATAAATCATCGAGGAGTAATGCGAATTCAGTCCATAGCTTTGTTCCAGCATCAGGGGGAAATAAGTAAAAAATCCGGCCACCCCAAGCGTCAACATAAACCACGAGAGCAAAAACCGTCCAAAGGGCGAGCTTACCGCGGCAGGCAAACGGCGCAGGCCACTCATATTCAAGGCATGAAAGTGAAACTCAATACCTGACGGCAGGTTGATGTGGGGAAAGACAGCCAGCCCACGCATGTTGAGCAAACGGTGCGGTTGCGTTTCCTTACTTCGGTTTCTATTAGATTGAGTTCCCGCCGGAAGCCCCATTCTGGCAAACACTAAAGCCGGCACCAATACAATTGCCGCAACCCACAGGCCAACCGAGAAAGTTCCATGCGAAAACACGCCCGCCAGCAACAATCCGACCACCTGACCTGTGCCGTTGAAACTCTGTAACAGCCCGATCCGCGGCTCCCATTCTTTCGAGGGTTCGAAATCTACGATAAGAAGTGAAGCGACAGTGGCTACGCCTGAGGAGCCGGCTCCCAGCACAAACGCAGCAACCATCCATCCAGGCATTGAATGCATAAAAGGAAATACAGCAATAGCTAATGCACTGAGCAGAAACCCTGCAAAGAACAGGACCCGGTAGGATTTTCCTCGCTCGGACATTAAACCCCAAAGTGGGGAGGTCAAAAGTCCCAGATCGTATACGCCCATAACGTAAGCCACGCTGGAAAGCGTGTGCGACACGTTCATCATCATCAGTGGGAGCAATACAGGCACCATTCCGGCGGTCACTATACCCAGAAGCAGATAGGCAAGATACCAGGGACGTATATAGTGAAGAAAGGGGGCAGCAAGAACTTGCCCCAATATACTTAGTGTTTGGTGTTGAGTGGTTTGTGAAGAAGTAACAGGTACATTTCTCATAAATCTCTATTAAAAAAATTGCACTAAAGAAAACAGGAGATTCAAGATAATTAATCGTAAGAGAGAATTCTAAACATTCAACTGCTATTTTACTTCAAGCCAAAACCGGCTCATATTTTCACATCCTATTTAATTCACGAGCTTTTTATACATATTGATCAACCCATTAGTAGAAGAATCGTGCGAAGATATCTTGTCCTTATTTTCCAGTTCAGGCAATATTTTTTTCGCTAATTGTTTGCCTAACTCTACTCCCCATTGATCGAAACTGTAAATATTCCAGATGATTCCCTGAACGAATATTTTATGTTCGTATATTGCGATTAGTTCTCCTAACGTGAATGGAGTAATCTTCGTTATCAAAAATGAATTGGTTGGTTTATTGCCATCAAATTCTTTAAACGGAATTAAATTTTCAGGAACTTTTTCTGTTTCTAATTCTTTCTTAGATTTTCCATTCATCAACGCTTCTGTTTGAGCGAAGAAATTTGATAATAAAATCTCATGATGATTGCCCATCGGATTGTGACTAAAAACAGGAGCAATAAAATCGCACGGAACTATAGGTGTACCCTGGTGAAGTAACTGGTAAAAGGCATGCTGGCCATTGGTTCCGGGTTCGCCCCATATTACAGGGCCGGTAGAGTAGGTTACTCTATTACCATTTCTATCCACATGTTTGCCATTGCTTTCCATATTTCCCTGTTGAAAGTAGGCTGGGAAACGGTGCATATATTGGTCGTAAGGAAGAATGGCCTCTGATTGTGCGCCAAAAAAATTAATATACCAAAGGCTGATCAATCCAAGCAACACAGGGATATTTTTTTCGAATGGTTTTTCTCTGAAATGTTTGTCGGTTTCATATCCTCCTTTCAGTAGTTCTTCAAAATTATCATAGCCAATTGTCAATGCAATTGAAAGGCCGATAGCACTCCATAAACTATATCGCCCACCTACCCAATCCCAGAACACGAACATATTTTCTTTATCAATCCCAAATTCTTCTACTCCTTTTTCGTTGGTGCTCAAAGCCACAAAATGTTTGGCAACCGCAGCTTTATCTTTAGCAGTTTTTAAAAACCAATCTCTTGCAGAATGAGCGTTGGTCATCGTTTCCTGTGTTGTAAATGTTTTGGAAGCAATCAGGAACAAGGTCTCCTCGGGAGTGATATTTTTGAGAACTTCTGCCAGATCAGTACCATCAATATTACTTACAAAGTAAGGTTGTATATCTTTTTTCCAATATGGTTTCAATGCTTCTGTTACCATCACAGGACCCAAATCGCTGCCACCAATTCCAATGTTTACAATGTATTTTATTTTCTTTCCGCTGTACCCGGTCCATTCGCCTTTATGTACCTTTTGGCAAAAGCTGTTGATATGTTCTAATTCCTTTTTCACTTCAGCCATCACGTCTTTCCCTTCGGAATAAACAGGCTTCCCTGAAAAGTTTCTGAGAGCAGTGTGCAAAACAGAACGCTCTTCAGAGCCATTAATTATTTCACCCGAAAACATTGCTTTTATAGCCTTTTGTAATTCACATTCCTGAGCCAGATCCAGTAGAAGCTGCCTGGTGGTATCGTTCACAATATTTTTGGATAAGTCGCAAACTATTTCGGGCATGGAAAAGCAAAATTTTGTAAACCGGCTCGGGTCTTCATTAAACAAGCTTTTTATAGACACATTTTTCATTTCATCATAGTGGAGACGTAATTTCTCCCATGTGGACGTCTTAGTAGGATCTATTTTCGGAAGCATAGTTTATCTTTTTAAGTTAGAATTTCTAATCATCATCTATATTTTAAGGTTAGTTTAACGATGCTTTTTCAATTGTTTTAATTTCTCCATTTCCAGTTTCGTATTTCAGGCATGTCCTCACCATGTTTATCAATGTATCTTTTGTGTTCGATGAGTTTGTTTGTTACCATCTCTTTCAGTTTGGAGCCCTTGGCACCCAATTGTGGCAATCGGTTGATAACATCCTGTACCAGGTGGAACCGATCCAAATCGTTTAAAACCGTCATGTCGAAGTAGGTTGTAATGGTACCTTCTTCCTTATAGCCACGAACATGCATGTTTCGATGGTTGGTACGACGATATGTTAAACGGTGAATCAGCCATGGGTAGCCATGAAAAGCAAAGACGATAGGCTTATCTTTCGTGAACAATGCATCGAAGTCGTATTCGCTTAACCCATGCGGATGCTCGGTATCGGGTTCCAGTTTCATAAGGTCAACAACATTTATAACCCGGATTTTAAGATTGGGAAGATGTTCACGAAGTATGGAAACTGCAGCCAGGGTTTCGAGTGTAGGCACATCGCCGCAGCAGGCCATTACCACGTCGGGTTCTTTACCGTTATCGCTGCTTGCCCATTGCCAAACCCCAATTCCTTCTGTGCAATGCCGGATTGCTTCATCCATGGTTAACCATTGGGGAGCCTGATATTTCCCTGCAATCACAACGTTGACGTAATGCCTGCTCCTCAGGCAATGGTCCCACACCGATAGCAAACAGTTGGCATCGGGTGGGAGATAGACCCGAACAATCGAAGCTTTCTTGTTTACTACGTGATCGATGAAGCCGGGGTCCTGGTGGGTAAAACCATTATGAGCCTGTTGCCAAACATGAGACGCAAGCAGGTAATTGAGCGATGCAATTTTCTTCCTCCAGGGTAATCCGGCAGTAACTTTCAGCCATTTGGCATGTTGGTTAAACATCGAATCGACGATGTGAATAAAAGCCTCATAGCAATTAAACAACCCATGTCTCCCGGTGAGCAGATATCCTTCGAGCCAGCCTTCGCACTGATGTTCGCTCAACATCTCCATTACCCGGCCCTCAGTAGCGAGAAACTCATCGTTCTCCTTTGTTCTGGCTTCCCACTGCCGGTTAGTGGTTTCAAAAACAGCGTTCAACCTGTTTGAAAGTGTTTCATCGGGACCGAAAATCCGGAAATTTCGTTGCTCCTGATTGAGATTGACAACCTCTCCCAGAAACGCTCCAAGTTCGTGTGTGTCGGCAGCTTCGACAGCTCCCGGTGATGGCACCTTAACGGCAAACTTCCGGAAATCAGGCATAATCAGATCCTGTAGAAGCAAGCCTCCATTGGCGTGCGGGTTAGCGCCCATTCTTCGCTCTCCTTTTGGTGCCAGTTCGGCCAATTCGGGTAAAAGGTGGCCACTCTTATCAAAAAGCTCTTCGGGCTTATAGCTTTTCATCCAGCTTTCAAGTTGCTTAAGATGATCAGGATGTTCAGCATCTACCAACAGCGGAATCTGATGGGACCGGAAGGTATCCTCAATTTTTAGTCCATCGACTACTTTGGGCCCCGTCCATCCTTTTGGTGACTTCAGTACAATCATGGGCCAGCGTGGTCGGGTGGTGTCGCTGTTGTTTCTTGCGTTGCTCTGTATCCTTTTGATTTCATCAATGGTTTTTTCCATTACGGAGGCCATAAGTTGATGCATCTTCTCAGGAGCATCACCTTCCACATAGTAAGGAATCCAACCATTTCCCCTCAGAAATTGATCCAGTTCTTCAGGTTCTATTCGCGCCAGTATCGTTGGGCTGGCTATTTTATAACCGTTAAGATGCAGGATTGGCAATACCGCACCATCGGTAATTGGGTTGAGAAATTTGTTGGAGTGCCATGAAGTAGCCAATGGACCGGTTTCTGCTTCACCATCGCCTACGACGCAGGCGGCGATCAATCCGGGATTATCAAACACAGCTCCGAAAGCATGGCTGAGTGAATACCCCAATTCTCCGCCCTCATGAATTGAGCCCGGACACTCCGGTGAAACATGGCTGGGTATCCCACCGGGAAAAGAAAACTGAGTGAACAACCTTTTTAGTCCTTTCTCATCTTGTGTAATGTTTGGGTATATCTCGCTATAAGTCCCTTCGAGATATGTATTACCCACTAATGCGGGACCTCCATGGCCAGGGCCGGCAATATAGATCATATCCAGGTCATACTTCTTAATCACTCTGTTCAAATGAGCATAAATAAAATTCTGTCCTGACGTTGTACCCCAATGCCCCAGAAGCATAGACTTCACATGGGATAATTTTAACGGTTCGCGCAACAAAGGATTATCGCGAAGATAAAGCTGACCGACTGAAAGATAATTTGCAGCACGCCAATAGGCATCTGTTTTTCTAAGAAGTTCTTCTGACAAGGGGTTTTCTTTGCTATCCATGATTCTTGTATTAGTGACATTATCTTCTTCAGAAATTTTTTTTGTTTTCATTATCGCTTTCATTTTCAATTTTAAAATTTTATTAGCTGAAAGTCAATTTTGAATTGGTTAGACTAATGGGGTCAAAGTTTTCGTGAAGCAGCCGAATGAACGGTTTGTCTCTCTGGTAAGTAAAGTGCAAAGCCGATGGTGAACGAGTAACCATTAAGAGTCAGAACAGTTCTTTGAGCTGGATTTGTGGATGATTGTCTTTTCATGATGTGACCTCCAATCCATAAGCAGCCAGTTGTTTACATGTTGATTGGTAACCGGTGTGGCAAATACCACGAATACCCAAACCTTCCGCTATCCCTACGAACATGAAAGTATTTTCGATATAGACAACCTGTTCAGCTGGAACCTGGGCAAGGTCAAGCGCCAGCCGGAAAATATCGGCATCGGGTTTCCGCAGACCTACATAACAAGAGGAAACGAAAAAATCGATAAACTCATTCAGCCTGAACTTCTGAATCCTAAAGGCATTGAGCTCTCTTGATTCGTTACTGACCACAACAATCTTCAATCCGTATTTCGCTTTAAGCTGGCAGATTAATCCGATCATATTTAAATCGGATTCAGAGCGGGCGAATATAAATTCCTGAAATTGTGCCGGAGTAAAATTCCGTTTTTCATAAAACACGACCAGTTTCAGGTATTGCTGCATGGTAAGCTTGCCCAGCTCAAAAGTTTCAAACACCTGGCTGTGCCGGGTTTCCATCTCCTCCCAGTCAAGGTCGAACGATTTAACTGCCAGTCTGCGGAAATCGTGGCTCCAGCCGTCGGTTAGCAAAACGCCACCAATATCTACAAACAGGGTCGTAATTGGAATTGAATTTGTCATCTTTTGTGGTAAAAACTTTTCAAAACTGTTTAGCTGATTTCATCTCATTTTGCAGTTATTAATTTGTGATTTTGTTACATTTTCATTCTTTTCGTTTCCGTTCCAAGGGTACAATCCCGGCCATTTCGCCGATAATATTAACTAACTCCGTACCGGTAGGTACAACAATTTTTGCATTGGTGCCAAGCGATGCTTCCAGAGCTTCCAACTTTCGCAGTAGCTGTGCATTTCCAATAAAATATTTATCAGCAGCTTCATTTACCAGTCTTATAGCTTCAGCCTCTCCCTCTGCATGCAGAATTCTTGCTTGTTTGTACCCTTCTGCTTCTTTTATTTTTGCACGCTTTAGACCATCGGCAACCGTCTCGGCTGCCGTAGCAGAATCTATAGCTGCTATTTTTTCATTTTCGGCTTTTACCACTTTGTTCATGGTTTCCTGAACATCGCTTGGTGGGTCAATTTCCTTCAGTTCAGTACGCACAATCTCAATTCCCCAATTTTGAGTTTCGCTATGTAGGGTCTGGTAGAGTCCGGTGTTAATTTTACCACGTTCGCTGTTGGCCGATTTTAACGTGAGCGTGCCTATAATATTACGAAGCGTTGTACGAGCCAGGTTCACAATCTGCCATTTGTAATTGTTTACATTGTAAATTGAACCTTTTACACTCTCTTCATCGGGTTTTACCTTGAAGTAAACCTGAGCATCGACGCTGGCATTCAGGTTGTCGTTGGTGATGATTTCCTGTGGTTCAGCATCTACCATTTGCTCGGTTACATTCACCAGAAATAAACGATCGATTATCGGAATAATCCAGTGAAATCCTGGAGCAGCCAGACTGTGGTACTTTCCAAGCCGTTCGATTAAACCGCGGTGTGTCGGTCTAACAATTCTGATTCCTGCGAAAAGAATTATTAATAAAAGAATGATTAAATACAAATAATTCATTTTAGTGTTGTTTTATATGCGATTATTAAAGAAAATCAAAAGCTTTTAAAATGATTCAATTACATCCATTAAACATTCCTTTGTTAATCCCGGTTTAGTTGAAGTTATTTTTAGTAAATCATCCCTGTTTACCCGCCCGTAAATCAAATTGGCATTGGTTAACTCAGGATTTCTATTCCAAAGTTTATCAATTTTATACACACTCATTCGCCTTTCGATACCGTTGGGTGGCGGCTTTTGAAAAGTTAATTATTTTGCCGTAATCCATTCGATAATCTCCGGATCATCGGGCTTGGTTTTTGGGGGTATTACCTTCTCAAGATTACCATCGGGACCAATTAAATATTTTTGAAAGTTCCAGGTTACCTCGCTGTCGAGCACGCCATTTTTCGACTTTTGAGTGAGCCACTGGTAAAGCGGGTGCTGATCGTCACCCTTTACGCTTATCTTGGCCATCATGGGGAAGGTAACGCCATAATTAAGAGTGCAAAATTCACGAATATCCTCAGCAGTGCCCGGTTCCTGATTCATAAAGTTATTGGCAGGGAACCCTATAACGACGAAGTTGTCGCTACCATATTTCTCATAAATGGCCTCAAGTTGTTCGTATTGGGGGGTGAATCCGCATTTGCTGGCGGTATTTACCACCATCACCTTTTTACCTTTCAGCGATGCCATATCGAAGGTTTCGCCATCTAACGATTGCACTTTAAACTTGTACAATCCTTCCTGGGCACTCAGGCTTATTCCGGAAAGGAGAAGGAGAGTCATCATAAAAAAAGTTTTAATAGTTACGTTCATGGTCTTTAGTATTTATGTTTCCCTTAAAACAAGCAAAACAAAGGTTAAGTTCATTTTTAAATAAATTCCATCTTCCTATTGCCAAAAGCCTGAAAAGTGTTAGCTTTGTTTTTTGATATGCAATTACAATCCAATATTGCCAATACAGCACAAAGGTGGCCTGCAAAGGTCGGATGTTCGACCTCGGAGCGCATTCATTTTTGGTTCCTTTCAACATATCTAATATCATTTGAGACCTGGTTATTTTTAATCAGGTCTTTTTTTTGCGTTTTTTGTTTCTCATATTTTTACTATCAACCCTCAAATCGTCTCTTTAAATGAAGAACAGAAGCTTAGTGTCCATCAACGACTACAACAGAGAGGAGATTCTGCAAATCCTCGATCTGGCAGCCGATTTTGAGGCCAACCCCAATCAACCCCTGCTAAAAGGCGGAGTGGTGGGAAGCCTTTTTTTTGAACCATCTACCCGCACACGGCTCAGCTTTGAGGCTGCCATAAGCCGCCTTGGAGGCCGTGTGGTGGGCTTCACCGATGCCTCTTCCTCTTCCGTTACCAAAGGGGAAAGCCTGAAGGATACCATTATGATGGTGAGCCGCTATACCGACCTTATCGTGATGCGGCATCCCCTGGAGGGCAGCGCCCGTTATGCTTCGGAGCAATCGCGGGTGCCCATCATCAACGCCGGAGATGGTGCCAATCAGCATCCCACCCAAACATTACTGGACATGTATTCCATCCGCAAAACACAGGGTTCGCTTCAAAATCTGACCCTCGCCCTGGTGGGTGACCTGAAGTTTGGACGTACCGTGCACTCTTTGTTAATGGCCATGTCGCATTTTAATCCCACCTTTCACTTTGTATCGCCCGAAAAACTCAAGATGCCCCGCGAATACAAGCTTTTCCTCGAAGAGAAAGGCATCTCCTTTGTTGAACATACCGACCTGACTGAGGGAACGGTAGGCGCTGATATCCTTTACATGACCAGGGTTCAGAAGGAACGTTTCTCCGATCCCATGGATTATGAGCGGGTTAAAAACAGCTATGTGTTGCGAAGGGCGATGCTGGAGGGCTCTAAAGAGACTATGAGAGTATTGCATCCGCTGCCCAGGGTAAATGAGATTCACCCCGATGTGGACAGCAGCCCAAAAGCCTACTATTTTGAGCAGGCACTCAATGGGGTTTTTACCAGAATGGCGATCATAGCTGCCATTATGGGACTTAAGTAGTTTACTGTATTAACAACCTTCAGAAAATCAAAAAATGGCAAAACATAAGATATTAAGCGTCAATGCTATCGAGAATGGTACAGTGATCGATCATGTTCCCTCGGAGAATCTTTTTAAAGTAATTTACATCCTTGGGTTGGAAAAAATCACTACCATGGTCACCTTCGGGGCCAACTTAGACAGTCGTAAGCTGGGTAGAAAAGCGATTATTAAAGTTTCAGAAGTATTTTTTAAAGACGACGAAATCAACAAGATATCTCTGGTGGCGCCTCATGCCAGCCTTAATATTATTAGGGATTACGAGGTGGTGGAAAAACGCGATGTCACCATCCCCGATGAAATTATAGGCATCGTGAAGTGCTTTAATCCCAAATGCGTAACCAATACCGAGGCGGTAACCACCCATTTCTGGGTTCAAAATAAGCAAAAGGTGGCTCTCAGATGTCAATATTGTGAAAAGTTAACCACCCAGGAGGAGCTGCAATTTGAAGCTTCATAGAATATCTTGAATTATGGCCAAAGTTGACTGGAAACCTGGCAATATGCTCTATCCGTTGCCGGCGGTAATGGTTTCGGTGGGAGAGAAGCCGGAGGAGTTCAATATCATCACCATCTCCTGGACGGGGACGATAAACAGTAATCCACCCATGTGCTACATTTCGGTGCAACCCAGACGCCATTCACATGCACTGCTTAAAAAGTATGGGGAGTTTGTCATTAATCTTACCACCCGTGAACTTGCCCGTGCCACCGACTGGTGCGGTGTTCGCTCGGGTCGCAATCACAATAAGTTCGAAGCCATGGGTCTTACGCCCGGCAAGGCATCGGTGGTGAAGGCTCCCATCATAGAGGAAGCACCGGTAAATATCGAATGCCGGGTTAAAGAGATCATATCACTGGGTTCGCACGATATGTTTCTGGCCGATGTGGTAAATGTGAAGGTGGATGACCGCTACATGGATGCCAAAACCGGTAAATTTTCCCTAAGTCATAGCAATCCGTTGTGCTACGTGCACGGCCATTATTTCGATCTGGGAAAGCTGATCGGGAAATTTGGGTTTTCTGTGGAGAAAAAAAAGAAAAAAGCCCCACCCCGGCCCTCTCCAAAGGAGAGGGAGCAAGGAACAGCGAAAGGGGCCGGGAAAAATGCTGAAAACAGAGATTTGTAAGAGGTTAAATGGGGCTATTGGGAGGCTTCCCACGCCTCTTCAAAAAACTCATATTCCAGCTTTGTGCTTTCACGAAAAGCATCTTTCATCCTTTGGCGAACTCCTTCATGGGCCTGCTCCATCAACTTTACGGTAATTTCGATAAAGCGATCCACGTAGCCGCCGAAATCTTCATCTGCATAGGTGTCGAGCCACTTTTGGTAAGGGTTTCCAGGTTTGCTGTGGTTGAGAATATTAAGGCTGGTCTCCCGATAAACCCAGAAACAGGGCAGCAGCGCCGCTACGGCCACGGCATAGTCGTCGTTTTGCGCCTTATCCAATAAAAACCCGGTGTACCGCATACATGCAGGAGAAGCAGACTGGGAACCGGGTATCTGAAAATGCGCCAGAAACTCATCGTGCAGCACCCGTTCAATATCCAGCCCATCTTTAGCCATTGCCAGAAAGAAATACATCTCCTCCACATTTTTAGCCCTGGCGGCGACTAAAGCCAATGCCCGCGAATCTTCGACGATGTAAAGTACGTCCTGGGCCAGATAATGCTCGAACGCAGCAGGCTGAAGGTCACCTCTGGCCAGTCCCATGCAAAAAGGGTGGATGTAAATTTCAGAAATGATATCCGCAGAACTTTCCCAGAGTTGCCGGGCAGGGTTGTTAAGCAATAAAGATTTTTCAACGGCCATTATTTGTCTTCCTCTCAGTTAATTTTTATCCATTCTCATTCCCCATCAATCTCTTCAATCTTCTTCCTTCAATCTCTTTCAATCTCCCGTCTTCTTTCAATCTCCTTCCTTCAATCTCTTCCCCTCACCAATACGCATAAAAATGATGAACCGGTCCGTGTCCTTTTCCTATTTCATATTGTGAACCCTTTTTAATGGCTTCGGTAATATAATCTTTAGATAGTTGAAGGGCGTTGTTAAGTGAAAGTCCGCGGGCCAGGTAGGCCGCTATGGCCGACGAGAGCGTGCATCCTGTGCCGTGGGTGTTTGGGGTGGTTATACGTTTCGATTCCAGATATAGGGAATCCTTCTCCTCGGCATTGTAAAACACATCTATTAGTTGTTCTTCGGTAAGATGACCCGCCTTCAGAAGCACCGAGCCACCAAAAGCAGCAGAGAGTTCACGTGCGGCGTCGGGCAATTGGGATTGTGAGGTGATTGAACGCCCCAGCAATAATTCCGCTTCGGGAATATTTGGGGTCATCACCCGGGCCAGGGGAAGCAGTTTGGTTTTCAGAGCTTCGATGGCTTCGTCCTGCAGAAGTTTATCGCCCGATGTGGCCACCATCACCGGGTCCACCACCAGATTTTTCACACCGAACTTTTTTATCATACCGGCAACTACCTCAATCACCTGTGAGGAGTGGAGCATCCCCGTTTTAACGGCATCGGCGCCAATATCTTCCATTACGGCTTCTATTTGTTTTTGAAGCGTAGAAGGCGGTACGGGAAAAATATCGCGTACACCTACCGTGTTTTGCGCGGTGATGGCTGTGATGGCCGACATACCATAGCAACCTAAAGCCGCAAAGGTTTTCAGATCGGCCTGAATGCCGGCACCACCGCCGCTGTCGCTTCCGGCAATGGTTAATGTTTTGTGGTAATGCTTCATAATGGCCCCCTCCCTGCCCACCGTGAGGCAAGCGGCTCTCCCAAAGAGGGAGAGAAAATAAAAAGTTTCGTTAAAAAATTAGTTCTATATTTTTGGTTATTATTCATTCGTTCCTAAAGACAAATATATCCATATATTTCTTTTTTAAAGCAAACGCTGTTTTCTCTCCCCGACAGCTGTCGGGGAGCTCCATGCCACCGGTAGGCAGGGAGCAATTCCCCCTCTTTTGGAGAGCCTGTCCCGCAATTGCGGGAGGGTTAGGGGGGAGGCTCCTTTAAAAATGCTTAAACTCTCCTTTTTCCAGCTTCACCTCTTTTTCATGGATGCGCCATCTTATCTCTGATGAACCTGAACCTGTATATCCAATAGGGTAGAGGGGTTTCCTAAATTCTCTCTGAAACTCTTTCTCTATTCTGTCCCACTCATTTTTTGCCACAGTCACCAACAGATGATAATCTTCGCCACCCGAGGCGGCCAAATCCAGGGCATTCCATCCAAATTTAGCAGAAGTTATGCGGAGCGCCTCCGACAAAGGTAATGAACTTAATTCTATGGTGCCCGAAACATGCGAGCTTTTCAGGATGTGTTTCAGGTCGGAAGCAATGCCGTCGGAGATGTCCATCATGGCATGAACACCCCGCTGGCGTGCCAGCCATAGTCCTTCATTTATGGCCGGTTCGGGCTGGTTATGCCAGTCGATGAGAGGCTGTGAAAGCGGATCGGGTTTATGTTTTTCTAAAAGCATTTGCAACCCGGCCGTCGAATCCCCCAGGTAGCCCGTAACGGCAATCACATCGCCAGGTCGTGCCATTGAGCGCAGCTTACTGCCTCCCTTTGGAATTTTGCCAATCACGCAGACATTGATTACCAGCCGGTCGGCCGATCGGGTGGTATCGCCGCCCATGAGGGCAACTCCATGTTTTTTGCTCAACTGGTAATAACCCTCCATAAAGGCATCCAGATATTCCACCTCTGTATCTTTAGGAATTGCCAGCGACAAAAACGAGCCCGTCGGTTGGGCGCCCATGGCTGCAATGTCGCTTAAATTCACTGCCAGCGCCTTATACCCAAGCTGAAAGGGCGTAATGGCGGTTTTTATGAAATGAATCTCTTCTACCAGCAAATCGGTGGTAACCACCTGATCGTGATTGGCATCCAATGGCATAATGGCGCAGTCGTCGCCAATACCTGTGGTGTCTGTTGATACCAGGTCTCCAAAACGCTTCGCGAAACGTTCGATGAAGCCAAATTCGCCAATCTCTGAAATATTCATATTGTGTGTTGACAAAAAAAATCGTTTACTTAATAGAGCGCACTGGCCAATACTTATTAAACTGTCTCGTCTGTTTCTCTCTGCGTTACTCCGCGAACTCTACCGGTTTATATATTTTAACGCAGAGTTCGCAGAGGTACGCAGAGAAAACCTATGAGCATATTAAAAACATGAATTTCAAGACCAAACCCAAAAACCTTATTTTTGTTTTTCAACCTCAGTAGCCCGATAAATCATCCTCTGCAACCGACCTTATTACCTTATTTTACGTTAAAGGTATCCTATTTTAAACTCTTTCTTTGCATTACCAAGCATCTATCAACCTGCAAAGCTCTTTGGTTGCTTGCTGCGGTGAAGGTGCTGAGCAGATGGCCGAAACCACCGCAATACCATCTACGCCTGTTTGCAAAACTTCCCTGGCAGTATTGAAATTTATGCCGCCAATGGCGACCGATGGATGCACCGAAACCTTGACTATGCGTGCCGTCTCCTTCAACCCCAATCCCTGTTCAAGCTCACTCTTGGTAGGAGTGGTATAAACCGGACTGATTCCAATATAATCCACATCCAGGCGGTTGGCTTCCAGTGCTTGCTCATAGTTTTCCACCGACAATCCGATGATTTTATCCGGCCCAAGCAGTTGCCGCGTTAGCAAATAAGGCATATCCTCCTGGCCAATATGAACCCCGTCGGCATCCACTGCCAAGGCCACATCAAGACGGTCGTTGATAATGAGTGGCACTTTGGCCGGTTGCAGAATTTTTTTTATCGCCATAGCCAGCTCCACAAACGCACGGGTGGAGGCCTCTTTCTCTCTCAACTGCACCATGGTAACGCCTCCGGCTATCGCCTCCTTTACCACTTCCAGTAGCGGCCGCCCCAGGCACAGTGGTTGATCGGTAACCAGATAGAGGCTCAGGTTGATAGGTCTCTTCATAGTTTCAGATACTTTTTGATATCTCCGGACTTCATGTTGAACAATGCATCCAAAAAGTACATCTGAAAAGAACCCGGGCCTTGTGCTTTCTCGTTGGCCATTTCACCCGCAACCGCCATAATGGCCATGGCATGAGCTGCGGCCTCAAGTGCATTGGTGTTAATCGCCGCCACAGCACCGGTAATGGCACTGGCGGAACAGCCCAACCCGGTGACTCTGGGCATGAGTGGAACATGGTTTTTGATGACCGTCACCTCACGGCCATCTGTGATGTAGTCCTCCTTACCACTGATGCTGACCACCGTGCCGGTTTCAAGGGCCAGAGTTTTGGCTGCTTCCAGGGCATTTTTGGAGGTCTCGGTGCTGTCAACCCCTTTGGTAGTAGCGCCCGATTTCACCAATGCCATAATCTCCGATGCATTGCCGCGGATAATGGTGGGCCTGCACTCTTCAATAAGGATGTGGCAAGTTTTGGTGCGAAAAGGAGTAGCACCCGCGCCCACCGGGTCTAAAATAATAGGAATACCCTTTTTGGAAGCAGCTTTTCCGGCTAAAAGCATGCCTTCAATCCAGCTTTTACTCAATGTTCCAATATTTAATACCAGCGCAGAGGCTATTTGTACCATATCTGCCATCTCCTCTACGGCATGGGCCATCACCGGACTGGCACCAATGGCCAGTAGGGCATTGGCGGTATTGTTCATAACCACATAATTGGTGATGTTGTGCACCAGTGGTGATTTTTCCTTTAGTAGTTGATGGTCATCAATGACCGATTGTATTGAAATCATAACAAACTATTTTTTTTCGCTATAATAGCCACATAATCTCCTTTGCTATAACCCTCGATAGGTTCTTCAATTTCATCACCAGAGTAAAGCGGATGTGGTGTTAATGTCTGGTAGAAGCCTTCGATGTTCATGTCAAATGCCTCCAGCAACTCTACTTTTTCGCCGGTGGTGCGCCAGTTGGCTCCCTTAACAAATTCAATGGGATAGGGGTGGCGGGGTTTAATCCCCTCCAGAAGCGGATGTTCCCATGTTCCCAATGTCATAGCCAGGTTGTAAAGTAAGGCATAACTGCCCTCCTTGGGCACATCAATCACCACCAATCTTCCGCCCGGTTTCAGGGCTTTAAAGGCACGCTCAAAAGCAGCTTGCAGGTTGGCGATGTAACTGGGGGTACCATTGAACAGAATGGTGTCATAAAGCTCTGTGCCATAGTCTGATCCTTCTGCGGTACCAGACAAAACCTGCATTCCGCGTTGGCGGGCAATCTCGGCCATTCCGTCCGATGGTTCCAGGCCATGCGTGATGATGATGTCAAACTCTTTTTTTAAGATGTATTCGAAGAGTCCGCTGCCGCAACCTACTGAAAATATTTTTCCGGCATTTTCGAGACATCTGGCCACCAGCTTTACTTCGCTGTAGAGCAAGGCCTCGTTATTAAGAAACCACGAGTCGTATTCGTTGGCATAGAGGTCGAAGCTTTTGCTTTTTTCCGGGCTGCCTGAGCCTTGTTCTTTCTGAGCCACACCAACGGTAGCGGAAGCATCCGGTGAAAAACCGAATGATGATTTGTTTTTTTCATTCATGATGTTAAAATAAAAAAAGCTGCTCCGCCCCCTTAAGGGCAAAACAGCTCAAATGAAAATATGTCTATTTATTGGTCATGCTACTGTTTTCCTACGTTGTCATTAAACCTATCAGGTTCCAGGGTTTGTTCTCAGCCTTATTCAGGCACCCCTAACAGTTGTACAATTGCAAATGTAAAGAAAATATTTAATAAAATGCCATAAATCATTTCAAAAGTAGCACGATTCCGATAGCTATCGGAATCGTGCTACCCGCTTCCCACTATTTCGGAGGATACTCTCTCATCTTCAACTTCTCCCCGGCATCCTTAACCACATTGCGGTAATATTCTTCGCTGTAGCCAGGGTGTTGTGGCGAATAGGGATCTCCGTAAGGATTTTTTAAAAATTCTCCATCTTTCTCAGGGTGAAGATTACCATCCAGATATTTTATCATCAGGAATTGTCCCAGCTTTTGCCATCGTTCCACAGTTATCCGTGTCTGGTTGTGACTATAATCGGTGAGAAATTCGGAGGCCAGTTCAGGATTCTGCTCATAGAGAGTTTTGGCTGTCTGATCGATTGCTGGAATAGTAGCCGCAAACTTATCTTCCAGTTCCGTTTGTACCTTCCGGATATCATTGATCATATAGTTGTAGCGCTCATACGACATGTTAGAGACCCAGTTAAAAACCCAAAAGGCAGCGTCCCACGAAAATTCCAGAAGATTGCCATTGCCCACCTCAACTTCATGGGGGGCGCTGGTGATTCCTGCATACATGGGTAGATAAACCGAGGCATTGGCATCGTCTACGCCAAACCATAAGATGCCGCCCACAGGGTTGGGCAGCCAGTTGCGCATTTGTGCTACAAACGAGAAACCGGTTTGCTGAGTGGCAATGGCCCGCTCATTCAGATATTCCACGCTGTCCACCTCCCAGGTGAGCGGACGAAAGCGGTAGGGCAAACCGAATGGGCCGGCGCCTGCATCCTGGGTCATATCCAGAGGGGTTCCCTCAAAGTGGTCGCGCATAATGTTCATCACATCTCTGGCCGAAACCTTCTTCTCGGGCTTGATATACAAAGGCATGCGGTTGGTCGATTTACCCATAATAAACGACTCATAGGGGGCGGCCTCGGCGGCATTCATCAGCCGAAAGGCACTCCATACGCGCGCTTCGCAAAAACGGATGGCCCCGTAATCTAATGGTGCATAGGCATCCGCAAAATTAAAATCCTTGTTTTTTCCATCGAAATAGCCCATTTCACGGGCAAATGAGATCACATCGTCCGAGTAGAAACAGTTCTCCTTGTCGTTGAGGGGAAAAGTGGTGATTCGTGCCTGGTTGGCATGAGCCGATACGTAGCCGTCGGGAATCCTCTGAGCGACCCATACTGCCCCTTTATTATTCGCTCCTTTGCTTATCATCTCCATAATCCACACCTCATTAGGGTCTGCGACGGAAAAACTCTCACCCGAGCTGTAATAGCCATATTCTTCCACCAGAGAAGTCATCACTTCAATGGCTTCCCGGGCTGTGCGAGCGCGTTGCAGTGCAATGTACATCAAACTGCCATAATCCATAATAGCGGTTGTGTCTGTCAGTTCGGACCGTCCGCCAAAGGTTGTTTCGCCAATGGTTACCTGGTGTTCGTTCATATTACCAATTACCTTGTAGGTATGCTCCACCTGTGCAATGCGGCCCATAAATCTCCCGGTATCCCACTCGTAAACGTCGAGAAGGGCGCCCTGAGGATAGTTTTGAGCCGGCCAAAAGTAGAGCTCCCCGTATAATGCATGCGAATCGGCAGCATACGATACCAGGGTGGAACCATCGGCCGATGCACCTTTCGTGACCAGGATATTGGTACAGGCGTGAGACGGCTTTGTAGCTATAATGCTGCTAAATATCAATAGAAGATAAAGGTGTTTTAAGTACTTTGACATGGTGGAATTGCTTTATTCAATTAAAGTTTCGCTTCAAACACTGCAAAAATATAAAAAAACGGATAAAAAGGAAAGGGTTTTATTAATCAGGTGCTTTTGTAATTCAAGAGATAAAATGTAAATTGCCGGAACCGTTCCCTGTCTTGATATAAGGTGAAAAGCCGAAAAATCAATGAAATGACAGGATAATAAAATTCAACAAAATGCACAAGATTCTCTTCCCTTTATTAATCAGCTTGTTGTCAATGAGCTGTTTCGCGCAAAAAGGTGAAATTAAAATCATGTATTCTCCTGTATCGCTTCAGCGCATGGACGGATGGGGCAAAAATTATGATGGCCTCAGTCCCAAATATACGGGCGCATTTATGATCGATTACAACCGCTATCTGAAAACCCGCCTGAAATTGGGTGTTAATGTGGCTTATGAGCGCAAAAAAGCATCAGGTACAAAATCCACCATTTATTGTAAGCCCTATCCTTCGTTCGATTGTTTTAAAACATCTTTTTACCAATCGAATAAAGAAAGTTTGCTTTTTTTTGGTCCCCAATTGGGATTTGAATACCTGCAAAAAGATAATTTCCGATTGGGCAGTCTGGTTGGTGTGTCTGTGGTTTTAAGCAACCGGGAGGATATTGTGGATTTTCATCATGATAAAGAATCGGATACAAACCTCTTTTTTCATGCCGAATTGATAAATTTTACCTGGGGTAAAACCAATGGCCTCACAGGTCAGTTAGGCTTTGGGCACAAAGGGTTATTCAGCCTGGGCTAATTCTTTAGGTGGTGAGTTGATGATAAAGCAGGGTTGCCATCAAAAGTAAATTTTTATCCTTAACTTTGTTGGAAATAAACCCGGCAAGTGATGAATTTGCAGCCAGGAACGTCCTAATCCTTGTTTTTCGAACCCTTTAGGGTAGGAATCCATCAATATAAGAGACTTAGAAAATCTGTTATCGATAACTTTCGGGAAGGGACTTTATATAATCTACTCAGGCATGCTCAATCTTTCAAACAACAATTACGAGAACATCATCATATCGGCAACCGTTCTGCTTTTGGGAATTACCCTTATATGGTTTATCATTCGAAAGATACGCTCCGAATTTGGCGCGGAAACTGCTTTACAAAAAGAGCACCGGATAATAGATAAGGTCTGGTATCCTTTGACCGGCCTTCTAATTACGATTGCCTTAAAAATTAATCTTAATCTCATTTTCAGCAGGCAGAGCATTATCGATCATTCCAATCAATTTCTGAATATTCTTATCATTGCTGCCATCGCCTGGTTCTCGATTAATGCCATTAATATTCTGCGCGTCATTATCACCCGTCGCTTCGATCTTACTCAAAAAGACAATCTCAGGGCCCGAAAAATCACCACGCAATTCCGCATTATTGAACGAATATTGATTTTCATCATCGTCTTCGTGGCTATTTCGGCAGCACTGATGACCTTTTCCTCCATACGAAAACTGGGCGTAAGTCTGTTTGCCTCAGCCGGCGTGGCAGGAATCATTTTAGGACTGGCTGCTCAAAGAGGAATAGCAACCATCCTGGCTGGATTTCAAATCGCCATTACCCAGCCGATCCGGCTTGATGATGTGGTGATCGTTGAAGGGGAATGGGGATGGATTGAGGAGATAACCCTTACCTACGTGGTGGTCCGGATATGGGACAAAAGAAGAATGGTATTGCCCACAACCTATTTTATGGATAAACCTTTCGAAAACTGGACCCGTAATTCGGCCGATATCTTCGGAACGGTTTTCCTCTATACCGATTATCTTATACCGGTTGACAAATTAAGAGAGGAGCTGGACAGAATACTGAAAACAACAGAGCTATGGGATGGCAATGTGTCAAACCTGCAGGTAACCGACGCCAAAGAGCACACGTTGGAACTGCGTATCATGGTAAGTGCCATCGACTCACCCACAGCCTGGGATCTGAGGGTGTACGTACGGGAAAAGATGATCGAATTTCTGCAAAAAAATTATCCCCAACATTTGCCCCGGACACGGGTGGAGTTGTATAAAGGAGATGATGATAGTTTAAAATAAACATCTTAAATTAAGCTTATGTTATATCATACGCCACTTTTAATAACCCTGTTAATCAATTCATTTATGATATTTTATACAGGAAGCTATACCGTTGATGGAGTACCTGTATCCGGGGCAAAAGGGAAGGGGATAGGCTGTTTTAAACTTGATCAAAGCAATGGTGAAGTACAACTGCTTCGTTTCACCCAACAACGCAATCCAAGTTATCTGACCATTTCTGAAGACGGGAAATTCCTATATGCAGTGGAGGAGATGACTGAAGAGCTGAATCCAAAGGTATTTTCATATCGGATTGGGGAAAAAGGTAAACTTACACTACTTAATTCGCAGGAACTCACCGGTGCTTATGCCTGTCATCTGGCTCTTATTAAAGACAGGTTGGTGGTGGCCAATTACATGACCGGCAACGCTCTGTCCTATCCCGTTAATGTGGATGGGAGCCTGGGAACGTGTCATCAGATTATTCAACACAAGGGAACCGGCCCGAACCTGGAGCGCCAGGAAGGGCCTCATGCCCACATGGTATATCCGTTCAACAACGATCATCTCTTTTTGGTGGATCTGGGGATCGACAAGGCCAATGCCTACCGGTTGGATGCTGAAACCAAAGAATGGAAGGCAGTCCCTGATTTGGATATTAGCTTTCCCCCGGGTACGGGGCCCAGGCACATGGTCATAGATACCACTGGTGACCGTGCTTTTGTTTTGAGTGAATTGTCGGGAGAGATATTTGTATTTGAGAAAGCAGGTAATCAATTTAAACAGGTTCAAAAGATATCCTTTATCCCCCAAAATTATGAAGCCGATTTCGGAGGTGCTGCCATCAGGCTTCACCCTAATGGACGGTTTTTATATGCCTCTAACCGGGGGCCCGATTCAATTGCTATTTTTGAAATTGATTCGGCTACCGGACAATTGTCGTTGGTGACCCACCAGTCCACTGAAGGTAAAGCGCCACGTGATTTTAACATCGATCCTTCCGGTGAATGGCTCATTGCGGCCAATCAGGACTCAAACTCATTAGTTGTATTCAAAATTGACTCCGAAAAGGGAACCTTGAGCAAAACCTCGGCCATAGATGTGGGAACACCGGTGAATATCAGCTGGCTGGCTACAAGACGATAAATTTGGGTTGAGGAGGGTCAAAACTTCATCAATTCAACGGCACAAGAGAAGGGAACAATTTCTGCCAAATTATTTCCTACATTTGCTGCTCATTAAAACTTATTATGACAGAACCTTCGGAAAAACAGAATATTGTATTTGGGTTAAGGCCGGTTATCGAAGCCATTAACGGTAATAAAGAAATTGAAAAAATTTTTATTCAGGATAACCTTAAAGGTGACCTGATAGGGGAGTTGATGAAGCTTATTCATAAGTACAAGATAACCCATGTAAAAGTGCCGGTGCAACGCATAGAACGCTTTACGCGTCAAAACCACCAGGGGGTGGTGGCATTGATGTCGCCGGTTGAGTATCAGGATATAAGAGAGGTGATAGCCCGGGCTAAAGAGGCAGGAGAGGTGCCATTTGTTTTAGTATTGGATGGTATCACCGATGTGCGTAACTTTGGTGCCATTGCCCGTACTGCCGAGTGTGCAGGGGTGCATGCATTGGTGCTTCCCGAAAAAGGGAGCGTAAAGGTAACTGCCGATGCAATTAAAACCTCTGCCGGTGCCTTGTTTCGTGTGCCGGTGTGCCAGTCGGCCAATCTCTACTTCGTGCTGCGTGGCTTAAAAGCCGATGGTTTTACCATTTCAGCTACTACCGAAAAGGGCGGCACGGATTATCGGAAAGTTGACTACAAAGGGCCGGTTGTCCTCATATTGGGTGCCGAAGACCGGGGTATCTCACCCCAACTGCTCAAACTGGCAGATGCCGAGGTTTCCATTCCTGTGTTGGGTGCCATTGGTTCGCTTAATGTTTCGGTGGCGGCCGGCATAATGGTTTATGAGGTGGTTCGTCATCGTTTGTAAAAATGGCTTGGTGCCCTTACATCATTTAGCTATATTTGTGGATTGATATTTGGTCTTGAAGTGATAGTCTTATATTTGGTTTTTGCTGTTGTTTTTTAAAAGTTTTAGCGTTAATTATGGATTATATTGTTTCAGCCCGGAAATACAGACCTGCTACGTTCGATTCTGTTGTTGGTCAGTCTAACATAACGGGCACGCTCAAAAATGCAATTAAAAACAATCAGCTGGCACATGCCTATCTGTTTTGCGGCCCGCGGGGAGTGGGTAAAACCACCTGTGCACGCATCTTTTCAAAAACCATTAATTGTCAAAATATTTCCGCCGATTTCGAAGCCTGCAACCTATGCGACTCCTGCAAGTCGTTCAACGAAAACCGCTCCTACAACATTCACGAACTCGATGCGGCCAGTAACAATTCGGTTGATGATATCCGCCTGCTCATCGACAAGGTACGTGTTCCACCCCAAGTGGGCAGGTACAGTGTATATATTATCGACGAGGTGCACATGCTGTCATCCCAGGCATTCAATGCCTTCCTTAAAACTTTGGAGGAGCCCCCACGGCACGCCATTTTCATCATGGCTACCACCGAGAAGCACAAGATACTGCCCACCATATTGTCGCGCTGTCAAACCTTTGATTTCAACCGCATAACAGTGGAAGATGCCGTGTCGCATCTAAAATTTGTGGCGCAAAGAGAGGGGGTGACTGCCGAGGAGGAAGCACTCAATGTAATTGCGCAAAAAGCAGATGGCGCCATGCGCGATGCACTCTCTATTTTTGATCAAATCCTGGCCTTTTCGGGCAAAAACATCACCTATCAGCAGGTTATTGAGAATCTGAATGTACTCGATTACGATTACTATTTTAAGCTGATTGATGCTTTCCTGAAGGGCGACACCACCCATTCGTTGTTGATCTTTAACGATATACTTCAAAAGGGGTTTGACCCCGGACATTTTATTGCCGGTTTATGCAGCCATTTCAGGGACCTGCTCATGTGTAAAGACGCTGCCACCGTTCAATTGATGGAGGTAGGTGCCGCCATCCGAAAAAAATACCTTGACCAGGCCAGCCGTTGCTCTATTGATTTCCTGGTGGAAGCACTGAACATATCTACCCAAAACGACATTCAATTTAAGAGTGCACGCAACAAACGACTGCATGTGGAGTTTGCACTTATCCGGCTTGCCAGGCTCCTTTCCGAAAAAAAAAAAGTGACCTGACAGAGTCCGGCAGTATAGAGACGCAATCCTCAGCTGGATCGGAGCATCTCTCCGGTAAAGAAAAAGAGCCGCCTGATACATCAGCCCTCCTGCCCGGAGAAACCCCTTTGGAACAAAAGACACCTCCTAAAATTTTGCAAAGCACCTCCATAAAGTCATTTTTAAATTCCGGAGCCTCGGTTAAGCACGAGGACAACAACGTCCGGGAACCCTCTGTGGAAATGGCGAAGGACAGCGGTGCCATCCGTAGCGATGCTTTTACGGTGGATGCACTCAGGAGGGTATGGGCCGAATATGCAGAACCACTTGAGCAAACGAATCCGCGGCTTTTTAGTATGCTCACTGCCCAATCTCCCCGCATTAATGAGGAGGGCATCATCGTTTTTCCGTTTAAAAATGAGACTCAGGAAAGCGAGTTGCTGAAAACCAGACAAAAGCTGATGGAGCACCTTCGGAATACACTGAATAACGATACCTTGCGCCTCCAAACAGAGTATATAAGTGAAGAGAGCGGTGAGACCATCGTTTTTACCTCTCACGATCGCTATAAGGCTATGAATGAGAAAAACCCTATGCTGGCGAGGCTGAAAGAGAAGCTGAAACTGGACCTCGAATAGGCGTCAGTTCAACCATATACCTCCTTTGAAATTATTCATTTTTGGGGGAACCAAACAGGGTAAACCCAATGTTGCAACTATAAGGCAGACCTGTATAATTAACAATAAAACTATTAACCTATGACAAAAATTAAAGTTCAAAATCCGGTGGTGGAGCTGGATGGGGATGAGATGACACGCATCATTTGGCAAATGATTAAAGATCAGCTTATTTTGCCCTATCTCGATATTGATCTCAAATATTACGATCTGAGTATCGAAAGTCGCGATGCCACCGACGATCAGATAACCATTGACGCAGCTCACGCCATTCAAAAATACAACGTGGGCATTAAATGTGCCACCATAACCCCCGACGAGCACCGCGTTGAGGAGTTTGGCCTGAAACACATGTGGAAGTCACCCAATGGCACTATTCGTAACATATTGGGAGGTACCGTTTTCCGTGAACCTATCCTCATCAAAAATGTGCCCCGCCTGGTGCCCGGATGGAAATATCCCATCTGTATTGGCCGTCATGCTTTTGGTGATCAATACCAGGCCACCGACTTTCTGGTGAAAGGCAAAGGCAAGCTCACCATCACCTTTACCCCCGAAGATGGTTCCAAGCCACAGGCTTACAACGTGTACGATTTCATGGGCGATGGCGTGGCGCTGGCCATGTTCAACACCGATGAGAGTATTCGTGGCTTTGCCCACAGCTGCTTCAACCAGGCTCTCATGAAAAAGTGGCCGCTCTATCTCTCCACCAAGAATACGATTCTTAAAAAATACGACGGTCGCTTCAAAGACATCTTTCAGGAGATTTTTGAGAAAAACTATCAGGAAAAGTTTCGTGAAACAGGTATCACCTATGAGCATCGGCTGATAGACGATATGGTAGCCGCCGCCCTCAAATGGGATGGTCGTTTTGTGTGGGCTTGCAAAAACTACGATGGCGATGTGCAGAGTGATACGCTGGCCCAGGGCTTTGGCTCACTGGGACTGATGACCTCCACACTGGTTACCCCCGACGGACATACCATGGAAGCTGAAGCGGCCCATGGCACCGTTACAAGGCATTTCCGGCAGCATCAGCAAGGAAAGCCCACCTCCACCAATCCCATTGCATCTATTTATGCCTGGACGCGCGGACTGGAGTTTAGAGGCAGGCTTGACAATAACGCCGAGCTCATTAAATTCGCCCTTACACTGGAGCAGGTGTGCATCCAAACCGTTGAGAGTGGTAAAATGACCAAGGACCTGGCCCTTACCGTTCATGGTAAAAACCTGAAGGAAGAGCATTATCTCGATACCGAATCTTTTATGGAGGCACTGGCTGCCAATCTGAAGGAAAAGATGCACTAATTGGAATCTCACATTGAGTGAAGCCCTGAATTCATCTTTCCAATCAGGGTTTCACTTCAAGTGAAGCCCTGAATCTTTCGCGCAAGTACCGGCTTACCGAAAAAGCTTACAATCATGGTTTTATTGGAACTCCAGTTCTATAAAGTTTTCGGAAATAGAATAATTTTGTCCTGTTTTTATTATATTGCAGAAATATAACTTTAGCTATCTCTGTGGCAGGTTATGTTGAACGAAATATGATGGTATGATAACTGGCAAACAGTTGGTTAAGGCTCTGGATAGTGCTGAGAGTATTGTGGTAATTACCGACACGGATAGCGTTATCTCCTTTGTAAACAAGGCTTTCGAGAGGGTTTATGGCTATACAAAGCATGAAGCCATCGGTAAAACACCTGCGCTCCTGAAAAGTGGTTATCATCCCAAATCGTTTTATGAAGGGCTGTGGAAAACCATCACCGGTGGACTTAGCTGGAGAGGGGATTTCATAAATCGGGCAAAAAATGGAACCCTCATAATCGAGAGAGCCTCTATTTCACCCATCTTTTCCGACGATGGTAAAGAAACAGTGGGGTTTATTGCTGTTAAAGAGGACATCAGCATTGAAAAAAGGTTGAGGGAACAACTTCGGTTGCGTGAGCAATTGTTTCAAAAGCTCTTCGAAAATTCGCCTATCGGAATTCTGATATTGAACAGCATAGACCATGACAATGGTTTTATAGATTATGAGGTTGACAAATCGAATCGGCGTATTCGTGAAATTCTGAACAAACCCGTACTCAAAGGTACTCCGCTAAAGGAGTTGTTCGATAGTAACCAGGTGATTGACCGGCTGCAGGATGCTAAAAAATCAGGTGCCGAGCTCCTGGAGTGGGAGGAGGTTTCTGGTAAGTCGTTGAGTCTAAAATTGTTTCATCTTTCTCCAAACAAGGAATGTCTGTTGGTCTCCGATGTCTCTATACAAAGGGAGATGGAAGCCAGCCTGAAAGAGAGTGAAGCCTATCTGCGAAAACTAAACGACACCAAAGATAAGTTTTTCAGCATCATAGCACACGATCTTAAAAATCCCTTTCAGGCTATTTTGGGATTTGCTTCGTTGCTTAAACAAGATCTCGACTCACTATCCACCCGGGAGATTGATCCGGCAGGGAACAATTTTCCTTTTAACCGGGCATTAGAGGAGGGGCTTATGCCAACGCCTACAAACACAAATTATTTTGATGAGATGAAGGAGATGGTGCAGCACATAACCAATGCTTCGGAACACACTTATAGGCTTCTTGAGGACCTGCTTACCTGGTCGAAGTCGCAGCTGGGGCAGCTTAAATCAAAACCTGCGGCTTGCGAGGCACATGAAATGGTACAGAAGGTTTTTCAACAAATGGATGCTCTGGCCGTTAAAAAAAGGATTGAACTCAAAAATGATATCCCGGAGCCCCTTTATTTCATGGCTGATAGGGACATGATGGAGTTTGTGATGCGAAACCTTATTCACAATGGCATAAAATTTACTCCAGACGGGGGAAAGATTCATTGCCGGGCATCGGCTGTAAATGGAAATGTTGTGATCCATGTGGAGGATAACGGCATAGGTATAAAACCGAATCAATTAAAGTCGCTTTTTACTTTAAGTGGAAACCTCTCTACACCCGGAACCGGCGAAGAAGCGGGAACAGGACTTGGCTTAGTGCTGGTGCACGAAATGATAAGTCTGAATAATGGCAAAATAGAAGTGAAAAGTATTCCGGGTAAAGGTTCCTGTTTTACAATATTCCTGCCGGCCTCTTCAAATTAGAAATGCGAACTAAGAGTTAAACGAATAATCTAATTAGTGGAGCCGGGCCGGCACAAAAAATTAAGGTTATAAGGTCGGTTGCTTATTGTGCCTGCAATTCTATCAGGGGTGAAAGAAGATAAGGTTCTTACCATCTTATTATAACCACTTTTTTCTTTTAAAAAAGAGCAGCATCCCTGCAATGCAGGCCAGCATTACCCCCCATACCACAAAATACCCCCATTTCCACTCCAATTCGGGCATATACCTGAAGTTCATGCCGTAAACACCTACGATAAATGTAAGGGGAATAAAAACGGTGGCTACCAATGTCAAAACTTTCATCACTTCATTCATGCGGTGCCCCTGGTAGGAAAAAAACAGGTTGGTAACCCCCTGGACGCGTGACAGATTCAGGTCGGCTTCATCAAAGAGTTGCAACAGCTGGTCCTTTAAGTCGGAGAAGTACCGCAACACCGGGGTGCTGATATAGTTTTGCTCTATCTTTTCTGTAAAAAACAGAGCCTCTTTGAGAGGAAAAATAGATTTACGAAGGGTAAAAAGATTGCGCCTTATCTCCTCAATGGAGGAGATGGTATCGGGTGTGGCATCTTTGGTAACACGGGTGGATAGGTTATCCAGTAGTCCCTCATGTTCGTTTAACGTGGCAAAATAGTTGCCGGTGATGGCATCAATAAGCAAGTAAAGCAGATAATCGGCACCCTGTTCCCTCACCATTCCAAGCTTATTATGTAGGCGGTTACGAATATATTCAAAATGGTCGCCTTTTTTTTCCTGAAAAGAGATTAAAACGTCCCTGAACAGAATAAAGCTGATCTGTTCAACCTCCATAATCCCTTTATTGAGCGGAGAGAGCGACCGGATGGCAAAGAACAGATAGTCGGGATGAGTCTCGATTTTAGGTCGCTGAGTGGTATCTACTATGTCCTGTACCACCAGCCGGTCGAGATTAAAGTATTGGGTTATCTGGTTAATGAGGACCACATCGTGCACGCCGTTAATGTTTAACCAGGCAATTTGATCGCCCCGTGAATCCAGATACCCGCGAAACTTATCGAAGCTACCATGTGAAGAGTACTCCTTAATCTGCTTGTCAGTATATGTAAATAGTTGTAATTCAGGAGTCTTTAGAAACTGTTGTCCCACAAACTGAATGCCGGGGTCTGTCTGTTTTCGCTGAATACGTTTTTTAGCCATGGGCCGTTAGTCTTTATAAACGCACAAGATAGTAAAAAGCTATTTCTGCTTCAACTGTTGGTTCAAAGACACCATCTTAATGGCGGTTACAGCGGCTTCATCGCCTTTGTTACCGTGTTTACCTCCGGCTCTGTCCAACGCTTGTTGCTGGTCAAGTGTTGTGAGCAAGCCAAATATCACAGGTGTATTAAACTTTACGTTTAAGTGACTTATACCTTGTGTCACGCCCTGGCACACATAGTCGAAATGAGGGGTATCGCCCTGGATCACGCACCCCAGGCAAATAACCGCATCCACATCGGTACGTTTGATGAGCTGCCGTGCGCCATGAGTGAGTTCAAAACTCCCGGGAACGTGCACCGTTAATATGTTTACGGATCGTGCACCGTTGGTTTCAAGCGTTCGTATGGCGCCTTCCAAAAGGGCACCTGTAATCTCTGCATTCCACTCAGATACTACAATGCCAAATTTCATTTTCCCGGCATTGGGAATGGTGTCTGCATCGTATTGTGACAGGTTTTTGAGTTTTGTAGCCATAATTGGGGCCTCCCCCCCGGACCCTCCAAAGGAGGGGGAGAAGGGTTCAGCTTGATTAGAATGTTATAGTACGATACAAATGTCTGAAGGTTTTTTACTCCCGCTCTTTCGGAGAGCTTCCCGAAATGAAATCGGGACAGGTCGTCCCGCAATTGCGGGAGGTTAGGGGGAGGCTGTTGTTACCCTCGTAATATACTTGTCTATTTGCCTGGCCTCGAAGCTGTTGCTGTAATCATTCTTTATCTTGTTGTAGGCGATTAGGGCATTCTCTTTCTCACCGGTTTGTTCGTACAGCAGTCCCAGCTTAAAAAGGTAAAGAGGTGCTGTTAGCTGGTTGTCCAGATCGGAAGCTTTTTTATACCATTTAATCGCCTCCTTGTTGTTACCCGTCTCCAGATAGGCATCGCCGGTGGCTCCTTGCGAAGTAGCCAATAGCATGGGTTCTTTGGTGGAGAAATCTTTTAAATAAGACAGCGCATTGTCAAAATCGCCCAGATGAAGATAGGAGATACCGGAGTAATATTTCGCCAGGTTGCCGGCATCGGTGATTCCATAAAGGTCTATGATCTCCAGAAATCCGGGATTCATACCGTCGCCATTGAGCGCCATATTGAAACTGTCTTTCTCGAAATACTGCTGTGCCACAAAAATATTTTTTTGGGCTTCCTGTTCAAGCGGATGCATGTAGAGCTTCTTGAAAGCCCAAAAACCGCCAACAATCACGATTATTGCCAGCACCGCAAGGCTTAATATTCTTTGGTTGTCTTCAATAAATTGTTCCGTCTTGGTCAACGCCGATTCAACGTTTTCAAAACTATCCTCTTTAGGGTTTTTCTTTTTCGACATGTTTGATATTGTTATTTAATACAAAGGGCAAATGTAACTGTTTTAAAAATTATTCAAAACAGTCTTTTGCAGTTTTTTCCGCTTTTCACTTTATTGTTGTCAATACCGAATGATATATTGAGCAGTTTGCTCAAACATTACTCAATGTCCCTATGAAATCTTAGACTTTTTCAAGCAACTCTTAAAAAGCAGTTATAAGACAAAATTTCTTTTTTTGCCTCTAAACCAGATGGGATTTCTGGAATTTTGTCTTACACCCCAATAATTTGTTCCATCTTCATTATCTTTGTCTTTTATCTTTTGATGGATGAGTTTATGTACCTTCAACACCTGCAGGTTTTAAATTATAAAAATATTGCCCGGTCTGAGCTTTCATTTATCGATGGCATCAACTGTTTTGTTGGTTCCAATGGAGCCGGGAAAACAAATTTGCTGGATGCTATCTACTATCTCTCCTTCTGTAAAAGCTATTTCAATACCATCGAGAACCACAACATCAGTCATGATAAGGATTTCTTTTTGATTCAGGGCCGTTTTCAACGCGTAGATAAGGTAGAGCAAATTTCGGTAGCACTTAAACGGGGCCAAAAAAAGGTGTTTAAACGTAATAAAAAGGAGTATGTCAGGTTCTCCGACCACATAGGCCTTCTTCCCCTGGTGATGATCTCTCCCTCTGATGAACGATTGATTGTGGAAGGCAGCGATCAGCGAAGAAAATATATGGACAGCGTAATCAGTCAATACGACAAGTCATTTCTTGAATTACTGATACGTTATAACCGGGCGCTTAACCAACGCAACACGCTTCTCAAAAGTGAGAATAAGTCGTCTGCTTCCATGTTTTCGCAACTTGATGTGTGGGATGAACAGCTGGCCACGATGGGAGCTAAGATTTTTGAGCAGCGTACCGCCTTTATGAATCAACTGGTGCCGGTATTTAAAGATTTGTATCAATATATCACCGATGGAAACGAAGAGGTAGATATTGTGTATCGTTCTCATTACCAGAGGGGCGATCTTTTGTCGCTTCTAAAGGCCAACCACCAGCGCGATTTGGCACTGGGCTACACAACCCGTGGCATTCATAAAGACGATTTGGAACTGGTGTTTTGCGGGCAACCGGTGAAAAGAGAGGGGTCACAGGGCCAAAAAAAGTCGTTTTTAATAGCTTTAAAGCTTGCTCAATATGAGTTTTTGACCCGCTTTAACGGGTTTGGACCATTGCTGCTGCTCGACGATGTATTTGATAAACTGGATAGCGCCAGAGGCGATCGTCTGATAAAACTGGTGGGAGAGGAGCGATTCCGGCAAATATTCATCACCGACACCCAAAAAGAGCGTTTGTCGCAGATTGTGGATAAAACCGGTAAAAATTTTCGCTTCTTTAATGTGCATGAGGGATGTGTGACGGTAAATGGTGAAAAGAGTAAACTCTCAACCCACAACTCTGAACTCACAACTCCACTACAATGAGGACACCCCGAAAACAATCGGCACAATCGTTGGCCGAGATTATACACGAAATCATAGGAACACCCCGCTTGTCAGAGGGTATCTACAAATCGCGTATTCCCGCAGCCTGGGAAGAGGTGATGGGCAAACCGGTGGCACGGGTTACCCGGAGCGTTTTTTTTCGCAACGGGGTTTTGTTTGTAAGCCTCAACAGCAGCACTATTCGTGGTGAGCTGCTCATGCACCGCACAAAGATCATCCAAAGCCTGAACGAACACATTGGCCGGCCCATTGTGACCGGATTGGTATTAAAATAACCTAAAACCGCTCCAGCTCACTAAAGAAAAATCGCGCTTCCAGCCTGGCATTTTCGTCACTGTCGGAGCCGTGAACCCCATTTTGGGTTTTACTGGTGGCAAACAGTCTGCGCAGAGTACCTTCTGCCGCCTCCCTCGGGTCGGTGGCACCTATCAATTGCCGGAAGCCATCCACGGCATTTTCCCTCTCCAGCAGCGCAGCTACCACCGGCCCCGATGACATGAAGGCAACCAGTTCCCCAAAGAAGGGGCGTTCCCGGTGAATGTCGTAAAATTGCTCCGCCTCCTCTTTGGTCATCCGCACCATCTTAAGTGCTTTTATCTTGAATCCTGCACCTTCAATGCGCGACAGAATGTCGCCTGTGTGTCGTTCTTTTACCGCCGTGGGCTTAATCATGGTAAGGGTTATGTTTCCTGAGGTCATGGCCATATATTTAAAGTTTCACTCTCAAAAGTAAGGATATTTCGGCAGATGCTACAGATGCACAGATAATCTTAAAAATAAAAATGGGGTATCCAATCAATACCCGTGATTTTCGTTAATAATTTTATCATATGTCACAGGCTCTGCAATAACAGCCTGCTCAAGTAACCGCATAAACAATAAGCCTCTACTATTTGATGTTCTCCTGTTGTACCTGAAC
>JACDJA010000498.1_pt1 | contig 44122 bp, 42 predicted proteins | sample 7449241 | NCBI WGS metagenome assembly JACDJA01 (sample SAMN14253289, study PRJNA609438) | sludge metagenome | isolation source: initial anaerobic sludge | collected 2018-12-20 | reverse complement strand
TTAAGTATCTGACAAACATAAAACCAAAGATAAAAAGACAAATTAACACCCAGAATCAAAATCACTAAAACCACATAAACCTTATTGTCAGAATGTTACAACAACGCTTTGATTGGAATCTATAAATGTGCGGAAGTCAGGTGATTAGGAAATTACGAACGGCTTGATAAATCTAAACTTTGAATCTTTATTTTTTCCACTGATTTATCTGGCCGTGAATTTTAAGAATGATGCTGTCATTTAGCTTTTGAACTCGCTTCTCATTGATTTCCTGTAGGTATCTTGAATTCTCACTGACGCTCTCTTCGTAAGGGATACCATCAATTATGGACAACCGTTTAAAGAAAACCTGCTCAAATTCCTTAGGGTAAATGTTAGGTATTCCTGTCACCAATTCCATTTCGTAAACTGGATGAAAATATACCATGCCATCGAAAATATAATCAAAGTTAGCCTCTTCATAATCAGTGCCTCCCAAATTGTACAAATCGAACTTCGCATTGCCAAAAGGTGTGTTTTTCAAGTCGAAGCCTATATTGTCAATATTAGAAAATTCGAAGGAAGCATCAAACAAACCATTATTGGAAAGATTTCCCATTTCCCCCGATTTGAAATAATTGATATATACGTTCGTGGTTTTCCCTGGAAATGTTTTATAAATATACTCTCCCGTACTGTATATGTAAGGCTGGGTAGGATGTGGCAGATATTTTGGTATCCTGATATATCCGTGGTAGGTGTTTTCGATGACCAAGGCCTTACTCCTTTTTGGATTTCTTTGTTTTGCAAAGTCATAAGACGCAACAAAGTGATTTCCCATAATTGTATTTCGATCAACTACGGAATTTTCAGCATAGTCCTCAAACAATTTATATTGTGAATGGTTATCAAAGTCGTCCCAATCAAACACTAGGTCCAGTGGAAAAACCATTATTTTGTCTTCATCCCTCCGATTTTTATTGAATTTGAAGAGTTCACTCAACAGATAATAGTAATTATAATTACCCCATAACTCGGTGTAATCCAAATCCCTATAAATCCTGTTCAACTCTTCAGTTTTCTCCTGAGGATTCAATTCTGAATTGAAGAGAAACTGATTGATATCATCATAACTGTTGAAAACACCTACTTCTGTGTATAAATTCCCTTGAAAACGGTCGTCCTTCACAATGTCAAGAATCAGTTCATACTGACTGATATCCTGATGGTGCCTTTCTGAAAAAATCACGATATCATACGTGTCAAAACGTTGTAAAATATAATCTTTGGCAGTGGGGAATTGTTGTTTTTGTAAGAAATCGATATAAGGGGTCAAACTATCCTTGACTTCTATTTCCTTCTGCGGAAAAACCATCGAAGTGAACAATGTGAAAAGAAAGACGAAATGAAGTTTCATAGTAAATGGGTCTTGTCCTTATAATTTTGTTTCTTCGGCCGAAGCTACCATCGATAAATTTAGAAAAAATCATCGATAGAGAAAGGTTAATAAATTAAAAAACCAATTATATGGAGTATGGGGCAGAAATAATACATTCACAAACTAAGATTTCCGGCCAATTCCTTTAAAGTGATTTCTGAAAGCTTCGCCTGATAGACAGCATTGGTTGAGCGAACTACGGCGTTGATATAGTTCAATTGGGCTGTCCGGAATTCGATGGTGGGAATGGTGCCAATTCGATATTTGGCCATGGTTATCTCCAGATTTTCCTTTGCTATTTCTTCATTGTGCACTTCCAATTCCATCAACTTCAAATTGGTTTTATAGGTTTGAAAAGCGGTGCTGAGCTGCGACAATAAGGTTTGCGTTTGTTGTTTTATAAGAAGCTCGGAATTCTCTATCTGAATTTTTGCAATCTTTTCATTTCGGTTCTGGTTGAAACCATCAAAGAGATTCAATCGGGCTGAAAACCCATAATTGAAGCCACGTGCACTATTGTTGGTGGTAAACCCCAAACTCGATTCCGAATCACTGAACATATAGCCTGCTTGGGCACTGATTGTGGGCAAGCGACTTCCCTTAATTTGTTTTAATTGAAGTTCGGTAATCCGTTTATTTATAAGTTGTGCCTGAAGCTGTGGATTTTGGGTGGTTGTCTGTTGTTCCAAAATATCGAGCTCCAAGGTTCTGTCTATTGAAATCAAATCCACCACCCGAAACTCCGATTTTACACCCCGTCCCATAATTTCGTTCAATCGGGTTTTGGTATTTTCAAACAATTCCTGTTGCTTAAGATATACGGCCTGATCTGTATTTTCATCCACTTGTGCATTCAACAATTCCAGTTTGGAAGCTTTTCCAATACTGAAACGATTGTTGGCCAGATCCACGCGTTGTCTTGAAATCACCAAGGTGCTGTCCAAGGCATTCAGTTGTTGCTTTTGTTGGACCAGATCGTAATAAGTTGTCATTACATCACTTACCGTCCCTAATACGGCGAGCTTTAATTCTGCATCACTACGCTTTTTGATCTCCTGCAACTGATCGTACCGCGAAAACATCCGTAACCCATCAAAAATGGTCCAATCCAGTTGCACTCCGTACGTTACACTGGTGTTTTTTGCATTATCCTTGGAAAGCTGCGTACCATCGGAGCGGGTTTGATCGATGTTTTGGATGCTGTTATTGTTGTCGGCCACGGCGTTCACCTTTGGTAGCATACCAGCAAAACCTAGGCTTACGGAGGTTTCATCTATTTTAAGATCGTTGGACGCGATTTTAATCTGATAATTGTTTTCCAAAGCAATGGAAACCGCCTCTTCCACAGTGAGCAATCCTTCCTCTTGGGCCATTGTCTGAACGCCCATAAAAACTAAAAATAGCACAAGAATCTTATGAAATCTGTTCTGCATCATATTTTTCCAATTGATCAAATTCAGGACGGTATTTCTTTTCTCTGGACCACATATAATATAGGGCCGGAATAATAAAAAGTGTGAGTATCAGTGAAAACATGGTTCCTCCGATAATAACTACTCCCATCCCAATCCTACTTGTGGAAGCCGCCCCCATGGACAGGGCAATGGGCAAGGCTCCTAAGGCAATCGTTAAGCTTGTCATCAATATAGGTCGCAATCGTGATTCTGAAGCTCTCATGATGGCTTTTCCCTTGGGTATCCCATCCTCCCGAAGTTGGTTCGCGAATTCCACGATCAAAATTCCGTTTTTCGTCACCAATCCAATCAACATAATGGTCCCGATCTGACTAAAAATATTCCAGGTCTGCCCAAAAAGCCACAGGGAAAATACCGCTCCCGCCACCGCCATCGGCACAGTAAGGATAATGATCAACGGATCGATAAAACTTTCAAATTGTGCTGCCAATATCAAGAAAATCAATATCAACGCCAATCCGAAAGCAAAGAGGGTGTTGCTGCTGCTCTCCACAAAATCCCGGGATTCCCCGCCAAGATCAGTTGTAAAAGTATCGTCCAGGACCTTTTCCCTAATCCTTTCCATGGCGTCAATCCCATCGCTGATACTCATGCCCGGCGCGAGCGATGCCGAAACCGTGGCACTCATATAGCGGTTGTTGTGGTACAATTGCGGCGGACTGCTGTGTTCTGTCGTCGTAACCAGGTTATCCATCTGAATAAGTTGGCCATCTTTATTTTTTACAAACATCGAGGTGAGATCGGTGGGGCTACTTCGATCCTTTTTGTCGAATTGCCCCATTACCTGATACTGTTTTCCATTCATCAGGAAATATCCAAACCGCTGTCCACTCAAGGAAAGTTGAAGGGTTTGCGCCACATCCAAAACCGAAACTCCCATACTCTGCGCTTTTTCGCGGTCGATGGTTACATAGATCTCGGGCTTGTTGAACTTCAGGTTTACATCACTGTTTGAGAAAACAGGGTCGTTTTCCACCGCTTCCATAAACGGGGGAATCTTTTCTTCCAGCTTTTCAAAATTCTGTGCCTGGATTATATATTGAATGGGCATTCCTCCTCGTCTGCTTACGGCGATGGTGGGCGACTCTGAAATACTGACCCGCGCATCGGTATATTTTCGCGTCCACTTTGTCAAATCCTGGGCTATCTCTGCCTGTGAACGATCCCTATCTTCTGGATCTACCAAGGTAATAATGGCACGTCCGCTGTTTACAGAGGACGAACCCCATCCTGGGGATGTGATGATTAAACTTACCTTCTTTTCGGGAACCGAATCGTTTATCAAATCGGTAAATTCGGTCATAAACCGATCCATATACTCATAAGAAGAACCTTCGGGAGCAGTGACCGAGGCACGGATGTAACTTCGGTCGTCATAAGGTGCCGTCTCCTTTTTCAAGAGACTGTAGAAAAGGCCGATCATAACAATACACACCAAAAGAATGGGAAAACTCAGCCATTTCCTCTTCATAAAATTTCCGAGAGACGCTGCATAACCGGTATTCATCTTTTCAAAATACCGCTCGGTGACCTTGTAGAATTTTCCGTGTTTCTGTTTTCCGGGGCGCATCATATAAGCGTTCAACATGGGCGTTAATGAAAGGGAAACAAAGGCGGAGACCATCACCGCAGTGGCGAGCACCACCCCAAATTCCCTAAACAATCTTCCTACAAAACCTTCCAAAAATATCACTGGAAGAAAAACTGCCGCTAAGGTCACGGAGATCGAAATAACGGCGAAAAATATCTCCTTGGAACCTTTTATGGAAGCTTCAATGGGCGACATGCCCTCTTCTACTTTTTTATAGATATTTTCTGTAACCACAATTCCATCGTCCACGACCAATCCTGTGGCAAGTACGATGGCCAATAGGGTAAGCACGTTGATACTATAGCCGAAAAGCCACATGATAAAAAACGTTGAAATCAGGGAAACCGGAATATCAATAAGGGGTCGCAACGCCATGGACCAGTTCCTGAAGAAGAGGAAAATCACCATAATAACAAGGAAGAGGGAAATTCCTAAGGTTTCAACCACCTCCTCGATGGCTCTTTTTACAAATAGGGTGTTGTCTCGGGATATATTCAATTTAAAATCCGCGGGAAGATCTTTTTGAAGTTTTTCGTATTCCACATAGAAACTGTCTGCTATATCCACATAATTGGTTCCCGGTTGCGGAATAATAGCCATGGCGATCATGGGCTGCCCACTGTCGCTGAGCTTGGTTTCCATATTTTCGGCTTCCAAGACCGCTCTTCCCACATCGCTCATTTTCACCACCTTTTCGCCATCGGCAAAAATGATGATATCGTTGAATTCCTCTTCTGTAGAAAGGTTTCCGATGGTTTTTACCGTAAGCTCGGTATTGGCTCCTGTTAATTTTCCCGATGGCAGTTCCACGTTTTGGGCGAGCAAAGCTTTCCTTACATCAGCAACGGTAACTCCGTAAGAGGTCAATTTTACGGGATCTATCCAAAGTCGCATGGCGTATTTTCGCTGCCCCCAAATTTGCACACTGCTCACTCCAGGTATGGTTTGCAGTCGTGGTGCAATTACGTTATCGGCATAATCGGTGAGTTCCAATACGTTTTTGTCGTCACTCTGAACGGTCATCACAATAATCGCTTCGGAATCGGCATCGGCCTTGGAAACTACGGGCGGGGCGTCAATATCATCCGGCAAACTTCGAATGGCTTGTGACACCTTATCCCGTACGTCGTTGGCAGCGGCTTCCAGATCCTTGCCCAAGTTGAATTCAATATTAATTCTACTGGAACCTTGGTTGCTGGAAGAAGTAATGTTTCTAATTCCATCTATGGAGTTGATGGACTTTTCGAGAGGCTCGGTAATTTGCGATTCAATAATATCGGCATTCGCCCCCGAATAGCTCGTGCTCACGGAAATCTGTGCCGGATCGATGGAAGGAAATTCCCGAATCCCCAAATAGGTATATCCAATAATCCCAAACAGGACAATGGTGAGGTTCATTACAATGGTAAGAACGGGTCGCTTGATACTTAAGGTGGAAAGATTCATTAGACACCGCTGGTTTTATCAGATCCTTCAAACTTTACTTTTACGGGAACGCCATCCTTAAGCGACATAACGCCCGAAGTGAGAATTGTATCTCCCGCTTTTAAGCCGGAAAGAATCCTAACGGAGCTACCGGTGCGCGAACCCGTTTCCACTTTTATTTGTTTCGCCTTTCCTTCCTCCAAAACAAAAATCATCTTTCCATTTTGGATGGGAATGAGCGCTTCAGAGGGTACGAGAATGGCATCGTCAACGGTTTCCAAAGGCAGCAGCACATTTGCAAACATTCCCGGATATAGTTTTCCTTCGGAATTATTGGCAATGGCACGCATTTTTAAAGTACGGGTAGCCACATCAATTTGAGGTTCCACTGCGTAAATCCTTGCCGTGTATTCGGTTTTGGACCCTGAAGTTGTAAAGCTGATATGGCCGTTTAGCTTAATTCTACTGGCGTATTTTTCGGGAACACTAAACGTGATCTTTAGCTGCTTTGTATTTACCAAGGTTGCGATTGGAGTAGATGGGGTTACATAAGTGCCTTCAGAAATATACCGCAATCCGATGGTGCCGGAGAAGGGTGCTCGGATTGTCGCTTTTTCCAATTGTGCCGAGATAAGTTGGGCTTCCGCCTGTGCACTTTTATAATCCGCGCTGGCAACATCGTATTCCTCTTGGCTGATGGCCTGTTTTTCCAACAGCAATTTGGCGCGACGTTCATTCTCTGAAGCCAGTTGTTTTGCCGTCCCCACTTTTGAAAGTTGTGCTCTAAGTTCTATATCATTGACACGCAAAAGAACCTGTCCTTTTGAAACCTGGGTGCCTTCTTTAAAATTTATGTCCTCAACTACACCCATAATTTCACTGCGAAGCTCCACGTGTTCGTTGGCCTCCAACGATCCGGAAAGCTGAAGATTGTCGGCAAATTTTTCTGGAGTTGCTACTATACCGGTAACAGTTGCTATTCCCGGGCCTCCTTTTTGACCTAAATTGCTCTCGGCCTTATTGGCCATTATTCTATAGGCGATAAATGCTAACATTCCTATAATTAAGATAGAATAAACTACGTGCTTCGTCTTCATAAACTTTGATGGAAAAAGGCTGCTACAGACTAAAATATTAGAAATTTTACAAATCTAATTTTTAAGTTGACTTTAATGAAGCCTTATGGCATGTTTAACACTATAATGTCGGTTTTGGCCCGCCGGGCATTCTTATTAAAATCCTTTAGATTGAAGAAGGTTTAAAACCCTCCAGTCAATTTTAATATGGTTCTGGGTTGAGGACCCAGACGAGAGGCCAGTGCCAGTATTCAGGTTGGCAAACTAAATATATTTTAATTGGTCTTTACAATGTTGTATTTTTCTTTATAGAAGGAAATGATGGGTGGAAATGGACCATACTTGTGCTGTTCCGCAGAAAAAGGATCGGCCCAAGGGCCATAGGGTGTGGAAACTGGTTTTAATTTTTTATCGGGAAAATCATTTTCCAAATTGCTTTTGGAAGGCCTATCAAGACTGTTGATATACCCTGCCACGTGAAAAGCTTCCTCGTCACTCAATTTGGGGTTGCCCCTGGTAGCCTCCTCAAAAGGCATATTTGCCTTAATAAAAGCTGCCGCCGTCAGCACACGGTGCATGCCTGCCCCTTCATTGTAGGTGTCCTCTCCCCATAGGGGTGGAAACTCATAACCCAGGCTGAAGTCGGCGTTTTTCACGCCCTGTCCATCTTCCTGATGACAAAGCATACACTCCTTGACATATATCTGCTTTCCGTATTCCAAATCTACCGCCACCTCTGGGATTTTTAAACTGGTATAGCCTGCATAGTAGTCTATTTTATCTTTGGGCATGCCTTCCCCAAGCCATTCCATATAAGCCACCATGGCTTTCATGGGAGGGGAGTCCACGTTCAGTGTTTTGCCGTTCATACTTCGTTCCAAGCATCCATTAATCCGATCTTCGATGGTGCCTATAGCATTGGAACGCCCTCTAAACGACGGATATCGTGTGGTCACTCCCGCCCAGGATGCTGCCCCGGCCTGGTTTCCCCCTTGTAAATGACAACTGGTGCAGGACAGGTTATTGCCCGAGATTTGCATCTGTGGGTCCTCCGCCTGAGGCCCCAGATAGTTTTGGGTCTCGGACAAAAGTTGGTACCCGTATTGGACTTCCTTCGACACAAAACCAGTAGCCATTTCCTTTTCCACGTCCCTCGGTTGCCAGGCCATATCCTCCTGCTTCTTGAAAGAAATGAAATCCGGCCTGATCATATATACCAGTATCCCGATAAAGAGCAGAACAATCACCATCATAAAAACCTTGATCAGCTTGGAGAGCTTGCCTACTTGCAGTTTAAGTTCTTTCCTTTTTAATTTCTGCTTTATGTAATTCGCGGTTTTTTTCAATGGCAAAATATTAGAGATTTATTGGTATTGCGGGGCTGACAAATGATTTCCCGATCAATGATTTCAACCATATTAATTTCTTGTTATTCAGAGGGTAAGATAGGTAAATCAATTGATTTATTCGGGATATGATGTGGGGACTTGCAGATAATATCTTTGGGGTTAAAGGTTTCCTTCGTGCCCTTTGTGGTTGAATTTTCACAGGATGAGACTATTTTTCGGTAAAAACAGTTCCCAGATTTTCAGCAATCAAGCCAACCTTTTTATCAGGATGCTTTTTTTGCTCTTTTTCAATTTCAAAATTCCCCAGCTTACTAAAACAAAGGGAGCGGTAAGGGGAATTATTCCCGTCTTTGCCAATCCGATATTTACCGAGGTTGAAAGGATTATAGCAAGGGTGATCCACAGAAAATCTACCCGTCTTTTTCCTGTAAGCGCAATGGCACAAAGTATGGCATTATAACCCATAAGCCCAGCATTAATTGTAGAAATGGGCGCTGCGAAAAGCCATCCAACCAAAGAGCCTAAAATAGCAGCATAAAGTGCGTAAATAGCCATTAGCTTGTTGTTTACCACTATGGCCAAAAGAAAAAACAATCCTGTTATACTATTTTGCTGAAACATCACCTGGCCAAAACTATTGCTTGAGGCGGTTAGAATATCCATGGTGTTTGCTGAAGAGGCCGTTGAAGAAACGAGGGAAAAGTTGAATACCACGATCAATGAATAAATCGCAAACCAAGTGGCCACGACAAAAGGGGCGGTCAGCGGCTGAATAATCCTCATAAGAAAATTCATCAGTGGTGTTGATAAAACAGCAGCTATTATGAGCGCTAAGATGGGGATTGAACCGACTTCAAAAAAACACAGCACAGCTATGCCTGTTAAGGTGCCATTAAAACCATAAAGTCCGTTTTCAATATCCGCTTTTGGATATTTCAGGATAAGAGCGGTACCCGTACTGATAAGGGTTCCCAAGATGGCCGCCAAGCCCAATGTTGAAGAATTATAGAAAATTCCGGCCAAAAATAAAACTCCGGAATAAATAGTATTCTGAAACATTACCTGGCCGATGCCTCGCAAAAGTATTTGAATAAATTTCATTGTATTATTCCATATACCGATAGCGGCTATACAATATTGGCCATCCCTTTAGTTTGTTAGCCAAATATAGTACAAACTGCCCATCAATTTTAGCTGCATTCGGCGAATAATTATTCCCCGGGACCTCGAGATATTTCTCGCTAAAAATTGGAGAATTGGTAAACCAATGGGGCCATTATTACGGCATTTGCGCCAAAAGGGATTTTCCTGGATCTATAAAGCTCGCTGTGAGGTTATTCGGCTTATTGAATGATCAATAGGAAGCTGTCCTATGGGTAAATAGTATGGGTTTATTGGTGGTGTCCAATATTTTTTTAAAAATTCTGCACGCCTTGTTAACATTGAAAAGTACCATCAAACCTAAGCCCGACACCTCACTTTTGAAATTTTTGAATCCTAAAAAGAAATAGGTAGCTGTTTGTATTCAAAAATAAGCTGCGAGTTAGTCTTAGGTCTTAAAGTCTTTTACCGGACAATTTGTTTAGGAATAAAACTGAAATATCATAATTTCGTCTACCTTTTAATTTTATGGGCTACATTATCAGTGTTTTACATCTTAGTCTTGGTTCTTGGCTCTTGTAGCGGCAGTTGCTGAGCCTGCCTGTCCTGAGCCTGCCTGTCCTGAGCCTGTCGAAGGATCGAAGGATCGAAGGGCCGAAGCATCTTGTTTCTTTCTCGGACAATACTGTTTGTTTATTACGAATCCTCTCTTCTTATTCCCTTAATTTTGTTGCGATTGAGTAAATTTGCCCAAAGTAAATGAAAGCGGTCTGATGACAGATTTAGTATTAAACATCCTCACCTTTGGAATAAGACCTCTCTATAAAAAACAGGGAGCCTTCAATGATTTGATAACTGAGTTCAGAAAAAGGTTTGCCAATCCAGGGAGATACGGTTTGATTGAGGAGGACGTTGATGAGTTTTATAAAAAGCTCAACAACTTCAACTTCAGCTATGTTTTATTCAAGGGATATTATCGCGACTATATTGAGAATCTCAACCGTTTTATGCCTGAAGCAGAGGGTGACGTTCCCGACCTAACTTTTTTGCGCATAGCACTTACTGAAAACAAGTGGAAACCGACCAAGCCTTGGCCTGTTTTTCTTTATCACATACGGTATAGATTTCCACTCACTTCAAAACCTATTGTTTCCTATCAAAAAATGCAATACAGAAAGAAACTGGACGCCCCTGGAGCTATTGCAGAGAGGGATGGCTCGAAAAAATCATCCCAAAAATGGACGAGAGTGCCAATTTCCAGAAATCAATCCAAAGCCAACCCCTGATTTTTTCACCTTATATCTCGACTTGCCACGCAATGTAAGGATGAGGCACAGGTCTGATAAAAGCTGCGATTCAATAAAATCAAAATCGCCCTCCGCCCAATTAAACCATTGTGTGACCTATAAAAAAAGCCCTCTCGATCCGAAAGGGCTTTAAGTGTACTATAAGGGCTACGGGTTAGTTACCGTCTGTAGCGTCTTGAACGTCTTCTTTTACATCGTCAGCAGCTTCTTTTACAGCTTCTCCCGCATCTTCCAATGCATCTTGGGTGTCTTCGGCAGCTTGGTCTATAGCTTCATCTGCTTGATCAAGGGCGTTCTCTGTATCGGTCTGGATTGATTCGGCAGTTTCCTCTGCGTTATCTTTGGTGGTTTCTCTACAAGAGTAAACTGATGCCACCAATGCAAGGGCGGCAAAGGACAAAAACAATTTTTTCATGGTTGGTATTAAATTAGTGATTAATAGTGTGCAAAAATAGGCAAAAAATCGATTGCTTAACATTTTATACACAATAATTTGATGAATATAAAAACCCACTCCTTTCAGGAAAGAATCCATAAAAATTTTGGAACATTTCCAGAATTGTGTATTTTTAAAAAATGGAAACAACAACTACTACTGTCGAGGCGAAGCGTTTCAAGCAAATTCGGGACGAGTTTGGCTATACCCAACAAGCTTTTGCCCAACTTCTATCTTTGGGAACAACCACTGCCGACATTGAACGGAGTAAAACCAAGATCACAGGGAAAGTGGTTGCGGAACTGATGGAGCAGTTTAAAATAAATCCCTTGTGGTTATTTGGAAAGAGCGAACAAAAATACATCAATACCCATTTGGGCGATGTCTCTCCAAAGGTTATCACCTTGGACACAACGGGGAATGACAACATAGTATTGGTAAACCAAAAAGCGGCCGCCGGGTACCCTCACAACGTACAGGATGTAGAATGGTACCAATCGCTGCCTCGCTTTAATATTCCCTTGCCCCAATATCGAAATGCCTCGTATCGTGGGTTCCAGGTGGAGGGGGATAGCATGATGCCGAGCATCCGACCCAACGAATGGGTGTTGGGGCGGGCGGTCCCAAATATTTCGGAGGCTTCAGATAGCAGAATCTATATTGTAGTGCTAAATGATTCGGTCCTAGTAAAGAAATTGCAAAAAGTGCCCAACAATCCCCAGAGCGTTCGATTGATCTCTCTGAATACCGAGTACTTGCCTATTGAAGTGAAGGTAAGTGATATTCAAGAGCTATGGCAGGTGAACAGTAAGCTCAGTTTTGGGGTTGAGGAACCATCGGAGAGCAATTTGCTGAGACAGCTGCAGGAATCCATGGAGGAATTGAAAGGACAGATAAAAAACTTAAAATAAAAAAGGGATGCCCAAGCGACATCCCTTCTCGATTTAGAAAGAAGAAAATTTAATCTTTATCCTTTTTCTTTATTTTAGTATTGCCATCATCGTCTGTCTTGATTTTGGCTTTTTCGGTTTCGGTTTCCATTTTTATCTTTTTACCGTCGTCTTTCACCTGTATGTCGGCACCCTTGTCCTGCATCTCTTCAATCAATGCGTCTTCTTGGGTCTTTTTATTATCCCGGCAGGAAGACACAGATAGTGTTAGAAATCCTGCAAAAAAGGCAAGCATTATTAACTTTTTCATCATTTTTTAGTTTAATAGTTAGTATTTACTTTTTGAAATTACGCACTAGTTTGTACTGTCTTGAATTTTGTTTACTTCCTCCTGAATCACCATATCTATGGAATCGTTATTGTCCTCGTTGTTTTCAGGGATGATTTTCTTTATTTCTGTGTCCCCTCCCTCCATAGCGTCGTTTACATCCTCCACAACATCTTGGGTCGGATCTTTCTTGGTCTCCCTACACGAGGATGTTACAACCAACAAAAGTGCGATGAGGGCAATAAACCGGAGTGGCTTCATGGGAATGGAATAAATTCATAAATCGATACTAATCAATTTCATCTAATTTTTCGTCTATCTTCTCATTCACTTTTTTGTCTATTTTTTTACCAGCTCTTTCCAATATACCATCCCTATCGGGCTCTACCTCTTTCGTTTCCACGTGCACTTCATGGATCACCTCCTTGGTGTGTGTGGATTGCGGTGTGCTCTCCGTCTTCTGATCCCTACACGATCCTAAGGATAGACTTGCTATAAATAAAATCAGGAAAAGATTCTTCATCATTAAAATGGTTTTGTTGATTACAATGACAAATCTACTGGTTTTTAAATAGGGAATTGATAATAATATCCTAAAAATTGTGAAAATAATACTAATGATGCTTCCTTAAAAACGAAGTTTTATCTGTGTAGGCTACGGGAGCAACTAAGGGAGGAGGGAGGAAACATAACCGGTAATTTTGGCGGTAGCACCCGTGTTGTTGTTTACATAGTGCCCCGCAATCATCCCAGTTTTTATTCTAAAATCGGCTGTTTTTACCAGCTTATACATTATTTCCATGCATTCGCGAGAGTCTTTTACTGAGAAAAGAGCTGCGAGGTTCTTTAGGTGGATTGCCTCAGGAAAGTCCTGATAGTTTTTTCCAATAACGATAGGTACCCCGAAAGTGGCGGGCTCCAAAATATTGTGTAGCCCGGTGGTTCCTGCCGCTCCTCCAACGTACGCTATGTCGGCATAGCTGTACAGTTTGCTCAATAGACCGATGCAGTCAATGATCAGCACTGAATATCCCGACAGTTCTGCCTCTCCTATTTCCGAATGAAGAATGGTGTTTTTGACGATGTTTTTCCGTAACTGCTCAATCTTGTCGGCCTCAATCTTGTGGGGCGCAATGATAAACTTGATTTCCGGAGGGGAAGCGTTTATGAAATCCAAAAGAAGGTCTTCATCCGCAGACCAAGTGCTTCCACACACGATACATAGATCACTCCCTTTAAAATCCTTGGCAAACGGAAGTGTATTGTCCATTTTCAACTGATGTGTAACCCGGTCAAAACGCGTGTCCCCGCTTACAGTTACATCGTTGAAGTCAATACTCCTCAATAGGGATGCCGAATTTTCATCCTGCACAAAAAAATGGTCGATGGTGCCAAGAGCTTTTCGCATAAACCCTCCAAAACTCTTAAAGAAGATCTGATTCTTTTTAAAAACTCCCGAGATTAGTAAGACTGGTATAGATTTCCTCTGGAGTTCGAATAAATAATTGGGCCAAAATTCATACTTGATAAAAAAGGCCAAAGTGGGGTGTACTGCCTCGATGAATCTCTTCGTTTTTTTGGGCGTGTCCAGTGGAAGATATACCACCACCTCGGCAAGGGATGTGTGTTTCTTCACTTCAAAACCCGAAGGCGAAAAAAAGCTGACAACCACTTTATGGTCGGGCATTAATTTCTTGACAGCCTCCATGACGGGAACTCCCTGCTCAAATTCGCCCAAGGAGGCACAGTGGAACCACAGGGTGGCATCAGAAGGTAAGATATGCCGGTCTAAGGTTTCAAACACGTTTTTTCTGCCCTTTACAAATAATTTCAACTTAGGACTAAATAATCCTACCGCCCTCAATCCGAACGAGGTTATGTGAATCAATAAATTATAGAGGCTGTGCATGGATAGCAAAAGTACCAAATTTCAGGCACCAAATTCGAAGGATGCCATCCAATAAAATAATAGCCCCTTGCCGCTTATAAAGCGACCAGTAATCGGTCGGGAATTGGGGTTGCATTGAGGGATGTTCTCCTCCCACGGGGTGGGGTATTCATGCGTTCCCAAATAAAAAACCCCGTGCACTGCGGTTATCTCTTACATCCCATCCGCCGAAGTGATTGCCGAAGGGGATTACATTTGATTTTATTGCTTTAAAAAATGCGGCAGTCCAAATTTCATTTTTGTAATTTTGCACCACTTATTATAAACCCAAGGGATGAGAAAGATTGAAATGGTTGACCTTAAAGGTCAGTATAAACATATAAAGGAGCAGGTGGACAGTGCTATAATGGAAGTAATTGGGAGTGCTGCTTTTATAAATGGGCCTGAGGTCCAGGAATTTCAAAGGGAATTAGAGGAATATCTGGACGTGAAACACGTGATTCCCTGTGCCAATGGCACCGATGCCCTTCAAATAGCGATGATGGGTCTTGGGCTAAAACCAGGCGATGAAGTGATAACGGCCGATTTCACCTTTGCAGCAACCGCTGAGGTGATCGCCCTACTCCAGCTTACTCCAGTATTGGTAGACGTAGACCCTGTTACCTTCAATATTGATGTGGAAGCAATAAAAAAAGCCATTTCTCCTAGAACAAAGGCTATTGTCCCCGTTCATTTATTTGGACTGGCTGCCGAAATGGACGATATCATGGCAATTGCTAAAGCACACAATTTATATGTAATCGAAGACAATGCCCAAGGGATTGGAGCCGATTATATTTCAAAAGACGGCTCAAAAAGAAAGACAGGCACCATCGGCCACGTAGGCGCAACCTCGTTTTTCCCTTCAAAAAACCTGGGATGTTATGGGGATGGAGGAGCTATTTTTACAAATGATGACGATTTGGCCCACAAAATTAGAGGAATCGTAAACCACGGGATGTATGTGCGCTACCATCACGATGTGGTGGGGGTAAACAGTAGGCTGGATTCCATTCAAGCCGCCGTTTTACGGGTTAAGCTCAAAAATTTGGATATTTATAATGCCGCCCGAAAAAAAGCCGCGACAAAATATACCGGAGCCTTTAGCGGAAGGGAACAAATAATAACGCCGGTCAACTGCAAAACGTGTGGCGGTAAAAAATATGAAGACTGCAATTGCCATGTGTTCCATCAATATACTTTGAAATTAAAAGGAGTGGATCGCGATGCGCTGGTAAAGCACCTAAATGAAAAAGGAATTCCCTGTGGCGTTTATTATCCCATTCCGCTTCACCTTCAAAAGGCCTATGCGAGCGACCGTTATAAGGAGGCTGACTTTACCGTGACAAACCAATTGGTAAAAGAAGTCATCTCCCTGCCAATGCACACAGAGTTGGACCAGGAGCAAATTGATTATATTGCCCAAACGGTGGTTGATTTTATTGAAAAATGACAAAATCCCTCCTTTTAATTTTTGCACTTGCCACCAGTCCGTCGTCATTCGGCCAAATTAATATTGAATTAAAAGAAGAACTCCATCATATCCTACAGCGGGACCAGGGATTTCGTAAATTATCGGATGCGGGAATTTCGGAAGAAAGAAAACGAAAAATCTTAAACGAGCTTTCTATTAGTGAGAAGGATTTTTTGGAAAACGAAAGGCTTCTTTTCAAACAAAATGACAGTTTGAATTTGGTCCAGGTGGAAAGAATCATTGACAAATACGGCTATCCTGGGAAATCAATGGTTGGAGAGCCCGAAAATGAAGCGGCTTGGTTTGTGATCCAGCACTCGGCTACGATTGAAAAATATTTCCCCTTAATCAAAAATGCTGGGTTGGAGGGAGAGTTGTCAATGACAAAAGTGGCGATGATGGAGGACAGAATGTTAATGGATAGGGAGAGGAGCAACTTTATGGTACCCAGGCAAAAGCCATCTTTAGAGTGAAAAACCCTTCAAAACAGGAAGATGTTTTTTATATTGTATGGCCAATCAGAAATCCACAAAATGTCAATGCACTTCGGGAATCTATCGGATTTCATTCTTCCATAGAAGAGTGCGCGAAAAAATTGGGATAGAGTATAAGGTATATACATTGGAAGAGGTAAATCAACTTCTCCCAAAATAAAAATAGAACCGCTGTTGCGGGCATAGATATGAAGAAAATATTAGTTACAGGAGGCTTGGGCTATATAGGTTCCCACACTGTTGTAGAACTCCAGAATTCCGGGTATCAAGTGGTAATAATCGACAATCTTTCCAACTCCTCCTTGGATGTGCTGGAAGGAATTGCCAACATTACCAAAACGCCCCTACAGTTTGAAAGGTTGGACCTTCGCATAAAATTTGATGTTTCCGAGTTTTTTAAAAAGAATAACGACATCGAGGGCATCATCCACTTTGCCGCCAGCAAGGCCGTGGGCGAAAGTGTGGAGAAGCCACTGCTTTACTATGAAAACAATATCAATACTCTGGTCTATTTGCTTCAAGAATGTGCAGCCTACAATATAAATAATTTTATCTTCAGCTCGTCCTGTACGGTTTATGGCGAGCCAGATTCGCTTCCCATCACCGAGGATGCACCGGTAAAAGAGGCTACCTCCCCTTATGGCAATACCAAGCAAATAAGTGAGGAAATCCTCAAGGACACTTGTGCCGTTTCTGGATTGAACACCATCGCCCTGCGATACTTTAATCCCATTGGCGCACATCATACCGCCGAAATAGGCGAACTGCCGGCAGGTGTGCCGCAAAATCTGGTCCCCTTTATTACCCAAACCGCTGCTGGGGTAAGAAAGCAGCTTTCGGTTTTTGGCGATGATTATCCCACTGAGGACGGTAGCTGTATCCGTGATTATATCCACGTGGTCGATCTTGCGAAAGCACATGTAATTGCCCTGGAACGTTTGCTCACAAAAAAGAATAAGGCCAATTACGAGGTATTCAATTTAGGTACCGGAAGGGGAAGCTCTGTGCTGGAGGTGGTTAATTCCTTCCAAAAAACCACTGGGGAGAAATTGAATTATAAAATAGTGGATCGCCGCCCGGGAGACGTTATCGCGGTATATGCCGACACTAAGAAGGCCAATGAGGTTTTGGGATGGAAGGCTGAACACACTATGGAAGAAGCTTTGGACTCTGCCTGGAAATGGGAGAAGAAAGTCCGCGGTATTTAGTGGCCGGAAGAGGGCCATCAGTAATCAGGGGTCAGTGTCCGGTTCCCGAAGGGAGATGAGGGATGACTTCACTTCTTCCGATGGAATCCAATATTCTGGCCAATAGCTTGCGTTCCCCTCGGGTTTAACCTAGGTTTAACGCTATAAACTTGTGATTGACCAAGGGGTTTTGTTGCTTTGCACAAACTCAAAATCAGAAGATTATATTATGAATTTAGTTTCAGTGAAACGAAAAACAAAAACAGAAAAAAGATTTACACAGAAAATGGGAATGTTTACCGCCAATGTGGTGTACATCCAAAAAACCTTCTTGAGGATCCCATTTAAAACCGTTCACAAATACCGTGAGACCTATTACGGGAAAGTAAAGGATTGTGAGGATTGTGTAATTAGTGCTTAGATAATCCAAAAATTTAAAATAAAAAACTCCGGATGGTATAGAATCATTCGGAGTTTTTTGGTTTAACCTACCAGATACTGCGAGATCTGTTAAGTTTTAAAGGGCCTGTCCCAAAACCGGTCCTCCCAAGCTTCCTCTGAAAAATTCATTTCACGATGGTTTTCTTCTATGGCTTGAAGTTCTCTGGAACTCGCTACTTTCTGGATCTCATTGTAAAGAATACGCTCTTCAAAGCGGATATAACTACCCAATTCCTCCTCAATCTTGTTCAGTGTAATTTCCAGATGGGTCGTTTCCTCAAATAATCGGTTTAGACGACGGTGATTGGCCAAAGCTCGCTTTACGCGAAAATTTCGAATTCCGAGAATGGGAAATACATACTTGCGCTCCCATTCAAAATGAGGGTCCAAGTAGTCCTTCTTGAGCCAATCTGCATACCGTTTTATCCGTTTTGGCGGCACAGCCATTTGTAGTCCTTTCTCAATTCGGGAACAGAGTATCAATACCTTATTATGTTCATTGCTGAATGGTTTTAGGGCGTGATGTCGTTTTTCTGGGATTTCCACTTGGCGATAAACTTAGCATTAAAACGTTGTAAAATATACTTGCAAAGAACGATAAGTTATTTATAAATCCTTATGAGCCAAATCATAAAGAGATGGAATTCTTGCCGATTCCTTGCCAATGGCGATCATACGACCGATAATAAAATCTTAATAATTTGTTATATGGGGTTTTGATTTTAATTTTGTAATTTTGAATCGTTCTAAATAAGAATAATTAAAACCGAAATATATGAAAATAGCGTCCCTGTCAAACAATCTTCAGTACCATGAATCCCGGCCAACGATTAAAGTATTGTTTGAATCGGAAACCGGAAAGGAAATTTGTATTTGCTTTAAGGAGGGTCAGGTAATGAAGGAGCACAGAACTCCTTTCCCCATTGTCGTGGAAGTTTTTGAAGGTACTATCGAATTTGGCGTCAAGGGGGAAGTATATAACTTAAATAGAGGCAGCCTATTAAGTCTTGAGGGAGGCGTTCCCCATGACTTGAAAGCTCTGGAGACCAGCACCGTAAGATTGAGCCTCAATAGAGCCGATACAGTGAAACGCGTGGAAGACGTTGCAAATCAATCCTGATGAACAATAAAACGATAAACACCGAGCAGGGCCATTGGATTTTGGCCAAAATGGGAAAACGTGTTTTGCGTCCAGGCGGAAAGGAATTGACCAAACAATTGGTAGAATGCTTGCACGTTAGCGAAAAGGATGAATTTGTTGAATTTGCACCGGGCATGGGTTTTACAGCATCCATGGTCTTGGGCAAGAAACCTCATTCCTATTCCGGAATTGAGCTCAACGAAGAAGCGGCCAATAGACTGAGAACCAAAATAAATGGAACTCCCGCTGTTTCTATTATTAATACTTCAGCAGCACACACGGGATTAAAGGATTGCTGTGCCGATAAAGTACTGGGAGAAGCCATGCTCACCATGCAGGCCGATCACCGCAAATCGGAAATAATCAAGGAAGCTTTCAGAATTCTTAAGAAAGGCGGCCTATATGGTATTCACGAACTGGGCCTAACCCCCAACGATCTGGACCCTGAAACGAAAAGCTCCATCCAACGGAAACTGGCACAGGTAATCCGGGTGAATGCCCGCCCACTTACACAGAAAGAGTGGTGTTTGTTATTGGAGAAGGAAGGCTTTAAAATTAAGGAAGTCTACGCTTCCCCAATGCATCTTTTGGAACCTGCGCGAGTAGTTTCTGATGAAGGCGTTTTTAGAACCATGAGAATAGGATTTAATGTGCTGACGCATCCGAAGGCTCGTAAAAGAATACTTAAAATGCGGAAAATATTTCAGCAGTACGAAAAACAGATGATGGCCTACGCCATAATTGCGGAAAAACCAGAGTAACAACAAATTTTCAGCCGTATTTGAACTGGCTCGAAATCGATAGGAATAAACAGATGGTCCATGAAATCATTTATTGGCCCGAAGATGATATACAACACAACTGTTGAAGAGGAGATTCTAAAAACAGATAAGATTAAATAAAATAATTCACTTAAAATTTTAAAAGCAATGAAACGAACAGCAAATGCCGTATGGAAAGGTTCCTTAAGGGAAGGAACAGGATCAATAACTACCCAAAGCAAAATCTTAAACGATAACGAATATTGCTTTAACTCGCGTTTTGGCGACGGCAAGGCCACCAATCCCGATGAATTGCTGGCAGCCGCCCACGCCGGATGCTTTGCAATGGCCCTTAGCCTAATTCTGGGCAAGGAAGGATATACCCCTGATTCTTTGGACGCGACTGCGGAAGTGACCATGGATGCGGACAAATTGGAGCTAACCGGTTCCCACTTGACTTTAAAAGCCCGTATTCCTAATATTAGTAAGGATAAGTTTATGGAATGTGCCAATGCGGCAAAAGAAAACTGCCCAGTGAGTAAAGCTCTCAGCCTTAACATTACTATGGATGCCAATTTGCTCTCCTAACGGGTTTGCCCGACTGACTGTATTTGTATTATTAAATTGAAACCGTTAGATTATAGGTATGTACACAAAATTGCAAATAGATAAGTTTAAAAAAGAATCACCTATTCTTCAGGACATTATAGACTTAAAGCCAGTTACTTGGTTAAATCCGAATAGAAAATCCATGAGTGAGATGCCCAGCTTCCCCATTACCATGGAGGATATGCTGGCCGCTGAAAAATTATGGGACCGCTTTGCCCCATTTTTTGTAAAGGCCTTCCGCGAAACCGCCGAAACCAAGGGTATTCTTGAATCTCCTTTAAAGGGAATTTCAGAGATGAAATCACTTTTAAATGGAGAACGCCCCACGATTGAGGGAGATTTCTTTTTAAAGTGCGACAACGCGCTTCCCATTGCGGGTTCCATTAAAGCGCGTGGGGGGTTCTATGAAGTCCTGCACTATGCAGAGAAACTGGCGTTGAGAGCCGGATTGCTTGAAGGTGTTGAGGATTATAGTGTTTTTGCGACAACAAGATTTAAGGAGTTTTTTAACAGGTACAAAATCGGTGTAGGCTCTACAGGAAACCTGGGTTTGAGCATTGGAATTATTAGTGCGAAGCTCGGTTTTCAAGTAACGGTCTATGTTTCTGCCGATGCCAAAAAATGGAAAAAGGACTTGTTGCGCGACAAAGGCGTGCAAATAAAAGAATTTGCAGGTGACTTTAGTGAGGCCATTCACGCGGGACGCCAAAAAACCAATTTGGATCCTAAAGGATACTTTGTGGACGACGAAAACTCGAATGAACTCTATCTGGGCTATACCGTGGGTGCACTTCGTCTTGCGAAACAGTTAAAGGAACAAAATATTAAAGTGGATAAAGAACATCCCTTGTTTGTGTACTCACCCTGTGGGGTAGGGGGTTCCCCAGGAGGCACCGCCTTTGGCTTAAAACAAATTTTTGGTGACCACGTCCACTGCTTTTTTGTGGAACCCACGCATTCCCCGGCAGTCTTAACAGGCTTGGTCACGGGCGAAATGAGCAACATTAGTGTACAGGATATTGGAATAGATAATAGGACCGAGGCAGATGGGCTTGCTGTGGGGCGACCTTCCAATTTTGCTACAAATATCAGCAGCCACATTATTAGCGGAATGTACACCATAGAGGATGAACACCTTTTCACTCTTTTGGCCCAACTGATGGACACTGAAAAAATATTCCTTGAGCCATCGGCAACTGCTGGTCTAATCGGGCCCCAGATGATTGCCCAAACCAATTATGCCGAGAAGAACAATTTAAATATGGAGAACGCTACCCATATTGCCTGGGCCACCGGCGGGAATTTGGTTCCAGAAGAAATAAGAAACTCGTTTTATGAGCGCGGAATAAGTTCTTTTGTTTGATTAAGTTTAGAATTGAAAAGCGTCCGAGGAAATTATCCCGGACGTTTTTTCATGAAAAATAAAAAGCGGGCGAAAAAGACTTTCTACCCGCTTTTTGCCATTGAAGGCTCCCTCAAACCCTTCAACGGTGGGTTGTTTGCCTTTTATTTAAGGCGTTGATTGAGGCATGAACTCGATTCCAAAGACATAATCCGAGAAGCTCTGCGTATTTAGAACCTGGTTCGTCGCTAAGTCAAATTCAAAGTAATCTGTTTCTACCGTGTTTAATGAGTTTGCCAAGGACGTTAAATAATAGGTCTTGTCGCACTCCCTATAGGCAGTAGAATAAAATTCAGAATTAATGTCGCTGGAAACGCCTAATAGTGTGGAATGGTTCCCCGTTGCCGGATCAATCCTTACAAGTTTTTTGTTTCCTTGTGTCGCGTTGTCCAGAATTGCTAATAAACCCAGACTTTCCGAATATTCCAAGCCAAAGAAACGGACGTAATCTGAAGGAGAAAAGGAAGGATACAGATCGATATGCGATGCCGTATGTGTGGTCGTGTTCACCGTGACCAGATTTGTTCCTGACAGAAAATATAATTTGTCGATACCGTCTGTTGCCGCACTCATTGACTCTACGTTGAAAAAACTATGGTTGTCAAAACTCTTCGTCATGGGATCTATTGGGAATGTGCTGCCCACGGTACCTGAGACGATATCAAAAGATTGTATTTCATAATGGTTTCCAATTCCCGGGTCTGCATAGCCTGAATTGGCCACCTCAATTACATAGGTAGAATTATTGAGTTCTACGGGGGCACTTATAGAGGTGGGGACGACAAATTCCTGACCCACCCCGGTATCCGTGTTAAAGGCAAAATACTTTCCAGCACGCGAAATTACAATCCCGTGTGTCTTGTTCACCTCATTGTAAAAAGAGGTGCCTGTGGGCAATTGATAGGTGAGGTTGGTAGTGGTTATAAGGCTTCCTTCAAAATTGGGCTGTGAACTGTCCAGGTTGTTTATAAGAAAGGAATTATAGTCTATCTCGGCATTGGGGCTATCGTCAAAGAGAGTGCTAAGCGTGAGTAAATCCTTATTGAAATCGTCGCATGGAAGAATAATGGTGTCGTCACAACCGATTCCTGAATCATCACTCGGGCTACAACCTATAAAAAATAGGCTTCCCGTTAGTATAAGTCCAAAAAGAGTTTTAAGTGTTTTCATTTTATTCATGTTTTGATTATACCCCTATATCAATAAACTTGGAAATTGTTACCCCTCCTTTGGAATTAAATTGATTTTCCCTTCTACGGGAAGAAACTTGTACGCCCCATAGCAATAAAAAATCATCGCTATCTGAAGGCAGTGCGTGGATTTCTGAAGTTTGGATCTCCGATAGATTTTTATAAAAAAACCCGAGCAACCTTGGTTGCTCGGGTAGATCTCACATTTCCAAACGGAGGGTTTAGACGACTGCTTTTTGCGTTTCTACAGAATTGTCAATCTTTTTTACCAGCCCTTGCAATACATTGCCCGGTCCAACCTCTATGAATTTAGTGGCGCCATCCTCAATCATATTTTGGATGCTCTGTGTCCATCTTACTGGTGCAGTGAGTTGTGCGATAAGGTTTTTCTTTATTTCAGAAGGATCCATAACCCCCACGGTTGATACATTTTGATAGATAGGGCAGTTGGGCCTTGAAAATTTGGTATTCTCAATGGCCGCAGCCAATTCTTCGCGGGCCGGCTCCATCAAGGGGCTGTGAAAAGCACCGCCTACAGGTAAAATGAGAGCTCGCCTGGCGCCGGCTTCCTTTAGGCTTTCACAAGCATTTTCCACTGCGGCAATCTCTCCTGAAATAACCAATTGCCCGGGGCAGTTATAATTGGCTGCTACCACTATACCCTCTGTCTTTTCACATATTTCCTCAACTATCCCATCCGCTAAACCGAGAACGGCAGCCATGGTAGAAGGCGTTCTTTCACAAGCTTTTTGCATAGCCAATGCGCGTTTGTAAACCAATTGCAATCCATCACTGAATTCTAAGGCTCCATTGGCAACCAAAGCAGAGATCTCGCCCAAAGAATGGCCTGCCACCATATCGGGTGTAAAATTATTGCCCATGGCTTTTGCCAAAATCGTAGAATGTAAAAAAATTGCAGGTTGGGTGACCTTAGTTTGTTTCAACTCTTCAGCCGAACCCTCAAACATGGTTTTGGAAATGGTAAAACCTAAGATAGCATCGGCTTGTTGAAATAATTCCTTTGCCTCGGAAGATCCTTCGTATAGATCTTTTCCCATCCCGCTGAATTGCGCTCCCTGTCCGGGAAATATGTATGCTTTCATAATTATAATTTTCTAATCTAACTTTTCGTCATTTTTAAGTTCTATGCTGTCCGTTTCGGGAATCCTTTTTTGAAGCAAAAGGATTTGTCCCAAATGACTCGATTGATGCTCCATCACGTGAAACCAAGAAAAATGATTGCTTACTATGGAACCTTCAGGAATTTCCGCAAGCCAGGTATCCTCTTTTTCCTTTAATAGTTCCAAGGTTCTTTTTCGGGCTTTTTTATAAGTATCCAGGTAATATGCCGCGTCGTGACCTTTTATATGTTGCCGGCCTTTGTCTCCCAACTCCATGGCAATTTTTAATTCATCCATCTCTTGCTCTGAAAGATTACTTTCGCCAAAAGTAGCTTCCTGATAGTATATTTCGGTTGCTGCCAAATGCATCACCAGAGCGCCGATAGAGTTCGATTTCCCGTCCAGTTGGAAATCCAATTCTCCCTGGGTCATTCCTCCCACCGTGTATTCCACACGATCACTGAGGTTGTTCAGCATCGTTACCAAAGTTCCAATTTGCGGTGTGTAGCCTTCAATGGGTCCAATATGGTAGGAATCGAGGCGAGATATGTTTTTGCCTTGAACTTTGAGAGAATGATTTCCTTCGGAACTTTCCTCGGAACTGCCCACGGAGAATCCTTTTATGCTTTCAATATGTTCTTTGCTGATCCCAATCCACCATCTGGGAATTTCGTTGTCCTGTACGGTACTTTCAAACCCTGGATTGTCGATTTCCACTTCCTCCATCGTTCCGGTTTTTGGGTTTTCAATAAACAGTTTAAAATCGTCGAAATAAAATGCACCGCTTCCATAGCACAACCCTCCAAAAACCAATCTTTGTGCCTTTGAATCCAATATGCCTTTGATGGAAAATGTTTTCCAGGCAGGGTCCCTAATGGGCCTATCGCTCATATTGTCAAAAAAACCCGTCTTTTGTCTTTTATTGTCAACCCGCGCCCATAACCCCGCCTTGCTCGTAGTTTCTTCTACCTCGGTCTTTACGGAAGCCGTTAATTCAAATGCCAAGGTTTTATTGACTTCAAGATCCAAACTTTGGGAAAATGCAACCCAATCTCGTTCCTTTTCCTGTGCAAAAGTAAATTGGACAATAGAAAGGCAAAATCCAAACAGCAAAGTTTTTACAACATTCATAGTTTTCATTTACGTACATGAGAGGTTGTAAAAATAGAAATAAAAATTCCCCTTTGCTAAAATAAAACAAAGGGGAATGCAATGTATAATAGAGCAGATTGTTACAAATTCATTTTGCCTGCAGTACCTAAATCCTGATTCTTTCCGGTTACGGCAGCAACTCCCATTTTAAAGAGCGAAACCAATTTGTTGCCATCGGCACTCCAATAAGCAGCCTCCCGAGGAGAAAATTTTATTGCCCTTATTTGCGGATCCTCTGGTCCATCAAAATAGGTATTATCAATTTTTTTGTACAAAGATTCTATGGTGTCCCTGTTGTCAATTATCTCTGAAGTTCCATAGACACTGAGGAAATTGGAACTCCCGTCGCTGTAAAAGAGCTGACAATCGGCATCCTGAAGTATATTGTGGTTATGGTCGCTGTTCGCACTGCTCAAAAACCATAGATTGCCATATTCGTCCACTCTTTTCGTATACATAGGGGCCACGTCCATTGGCTTTTTAGAGAGATTGGTGGCGAACATAGCGACCTTTATTTCGTCTACCATTTCCCTAAACTTCTGCTTCGCATCCACTTCGGATAAATTTTCTTTGCTCATAACTAAGTTCTTTTTCCTAAAAATAGAGACTTAAAATAAAAGAGCGCGCCAAATTTTTACTAAAATGATAAAAGAGAATGTTAAGAGTATTTTGAAACAATCGATTTCGCCTGGGCGAGATAACCTGCACCAAATAAATTGAGATGGACCAATATATAATACAGTTGCCAGAGATCTATTCGGTTTTCCCAACCATCCATTAGCCGAAAAATTGAATTGTAATGATGGAAAACAGAAGTGTGAAATCCACCAAAAAGCATCATCATGGCCACATCCATCTCTCTAGGGGCATAGGCCACAGCAGGATCTATTAATACCGCTTTCCCCTTTGCGGAAGCCATATAATTCCCGTTCCAAAGATCGCCGTGTATAAGAGAGGCGAGCTCGTTGGGGATTTCTTGGGAAACATTTTTGTAAAAGAAATCGAGATTCCCAAAGGAAAAATCTCGGTCCTTAGCCATTTTGAACTGGGGTTCCAAACGCTGGGAAGTGTAGAATTCAGAAGCTGTGCTGCTCCGGCCATTGTATTGTGGCAAGCTGCCAATGTAATTGTCGTGGTCCAGACCGAATTCCTCCCTCTGCGTTTTGTGAAGCTTTGCTAGGTTTTTTGCAAATCCTTCCCAAAACTTGTCAGTGGGGTGTCCTTGTGGGATAAATTCCATAAGTAAATAGGATAGATTTTCTTCAGCTCCAGTAGCCACTACTTGTGGAATTCTAAAGCTTTTCGAATCGCGAAGCAGCTCTAAACCCTGTGCCTCAGCCGAAAACATTCCGGGAAATTTAGACCCGTCGTTCAACTTAACTACCAGATCTCTTTCCGCACACCGTAGGTAAAAAACTTGATTGATATCCCCACCGGATAGAGGTTTCGTCCCAATCAACTTGAGGTTGTTTTTGGATGCTATGTTATGAAGTACTCTATGCAAGGGAGAAGGCTCTATCCAAACAGTTCGGGAACGGGCAAAAAGGGGTCAAACCCCGGCTGGTAACGAGTTCAACACCAAGGATGAAAAAAATATAGGGCCACGGGGTTACCGCTTATTTGCGAATCCAGGTTTCATAGGTGAAAGCGTATTCGTGCCTGTCGTCTTTTTCGTGTTCTTTTTTAGACATTAGCTCCCAGGTGTCCTTGGAAAACTCTGGAAAGAAAGTATCGGCATTGGGAAAGGTACTGTGGACCCGGGTCAATTCCATCCTATTGGCCACCTTGAGTCCCATTTTAAAGATTTCACCTCCTCCAATGATAAAGATTCCCTTATCCGAGGATGCTTTTTCAAGAGCTTCCTCCATATTATAGACCACGGTGGCTCCCTCCTTGGCATAATTTCTGTCTCGGGTAATTACAATATGTACCCTATGGGGCAATAAATTTGGAAGGGATTCAAAAGTCTTGCGGCCCATTATTATAAAATGGTGGCTGGTCAACTGCTTGAATCGTTTAAAATCGTCTGGCAAATGCCACAACAGATCGTTGTTCTTGCCCATCTCGTTGTTCTCGCCAATGGCGGCTATAATCGTTATCATTCTACATCAGGAGGTAAAGGGTTATTCAGTTGGTCTCTATTTTGTGCATTGTCGGGCGATTTTGGCAGCTGTAGCTCGGTATCCACTTTCTTTTGTAATTCAGATATCTTTTCGGCTTGACGGATTTTGAGTTTTTCCAATTGTCGGTCTTCCCATTCCTTTCCCATAAATCTGTTTATTACGAAGACATTGAGAAGGTGAATCAGGAAAATAAAAGTCCATATCAATATCACCCAAACAAACCAATCCTGAAAAAATGTTTCATTGCCATACCCCAATACTGGATTGATAATTATCAGTAAAATACAGCCCACCAAGAAGGTTATGAAATGACGCATCAGATTTTTCTTCTGCTTTATTCGCCGCCGGGCATAATCGTATTGTTCCCGTTGTTCAGAATCGATTCTTTCTGTTTTTTTGGTTTTTGAAGACATAGATGGTTAATTTCGTGACAGATTCAACCAATATGGAAGAATCCACTCTTGTAAAAATACCAAATTTAGCTCATTTTGACCACTACATCATGAAAGAAATACGAAACCACTTTCCAATACTCTCCTCAGCTACTTATTTGGATACAGCCGCAAATGGCTTGATACCCGATTTGGTTTTTGATTGGCGCAGACAGCACGATCTTGATTTGATGGAACAGGCAGCCACATTTCGGGCAAACCACCAGGTGCGGATAGAACAGATCCGTAAAACAGTTTCAGGCTTTTTTAATGCAACCCTTGATGACATTGCTCTCATCCCCAATTTTTCCTTTGGGATAAATATGGTTTTGGAAGGACTGCCAAAGGGGCAGAAGGTTTTGTTGTTAAAAAATGACTATCCATCGGTAAACTGGCCCGTGGAAACGCGTGATTTCAACGTGTGCTATGCCGAGATAGACGAAAAGCTGGAAGAAAACATTGAAGCTGCCATCGCCAAGCACAGACCCGAAATATTCATCTTTAGTCTGGTACAATGGTTGAATGGAATAAAAATTGACTTTGAGTTTTTAAAACGATTAAAAAGTTATAACCCACAACTCTTGATAATCGCTGATGGCACCCAATATTTGGGGACCGAAAAATTCAGTTTTGCCACCAGTCCCATCGATGTGCTCGCAGCGAGTTCCTATAAATGGCTAACAGCGGGGTATGGCAATGGGTTTATTGTGATAAGGAAGTCCGCGCGAGAAAAAATCTCTCCCAAGACCATCGGTTTCAATTCGGCCAGCAGTTTTGAGAGTGAGGCTGCCGATACCACTTTTATGAAACATTTTGAGCCCGGACATCAGGATACTTTAAATTATGGGAGTTTGGAACAATCGATCTTATTTGTTGAATCCTTGGGAGAGGAGAAACTTTATGAAAATATCAAAACCCTTTCTGCAAATGCCAAAATGCGTTTTTCCGAAATGGGTTTGTTGAAGAATGACACCTTGCTCCGCCAAGATCATTCTTCAATTTTTAACCTCAAACTGGATAAAAGTGTATTTCAGAAATTAAAGGAAAACAATATAATCGCCTCCCTTCGCGGCGGTGGTATTCGGGTGAGCTTCCACTACTACAACTCAGAAGACGATTTGGAAAGACTGATAGAGGTTTTGGGTTGAAGAGTCTAAACCTCAACGATTTTCCGGCAAGATCTTAAAGACCTTGTAGGTATTTTTCCAAATGAGCTGATGGGTTTAAGTGCTTAAATGTCTATGGGTGGATAAGCAGCCCTTTAAGAAAACATCTTATTATTCCTCAATTTTCACTCCTTTCCAAAAAGCGACATAGTCCTTAATGGCTTCGGCAGCTTTCTTGGGATTGGGATAAAACCAAGCTGCATCCGGGTTTCGCTCCCCGTTTACTTCCAAGGTGTAATAAGAGGCATCCCCTTTCCAAGGGCAGTGGGTCTGGGCATCACTTTTTTTGAAAAACTCCCCCTTTATCGACTCGGGAGGAAAATAATGGTTGTTTTCTATTACAATTGTTCTGTCGCTTTCGGCGAGAACTTGATTGTTCCAGATTGCTTTCATTGTGTTTAAATTTTTTCTGCAAGGTATTCACCACCGTGCAGGTCTTTTTCTACATGAGTAGAGAAGGTATGTTTTGATTGTTTCTCAGGCTTTTTTAAAAACATAATTCTTGTAATAGTCCTTTTCATCGGAAAAGGAAGTTACAATTTTGAGTCCCGACTCCTCCGCCAACCAAGCCACTGTTTTGTCGTCGTATTTTTGTGAGATCTCTACGTGGATGGTTTCCCAAGGCGCGAAATGTATTTTTAGTTGTAACTGTTCAACCTCTACTTCCATGGCTTCGGTGGCTACCAAGAAGCTTTTGGCCGTACCGGTTTCAGGATTGTAACTTTCCCAGTGCCGGAATTTGTCCAATTGGAAATTCCCACCCAGTTCGCGGTTAATTCGGTTTAGAATATTTCTGTTGAAAGCTTCGGTGATTCCTGCCTTGTCATTGTAGGCATCGAGAATAGTCTGGGGGTTCTTTTTTTGATCGAAGCCCATAAAAAGCAAATCATCGTCAAGCAGGGCATCTTTTAATTTTGAAAGAAAAGCAATGGCGTTTGGATGGAGCAAGTTTCCAATATTGCTCCCTAAAACCATAATCACCTTCTTGCGTTTGTCAAACCCTTTCAACCGCTCCAGAACCTCGAAATATTCCCCCACCTCGGCATCGACATTCAGAGTGGGCATTTCGTGGGCCAGGTTGGAAGAAAGCATTTCTATGGCATTTTCACTAATATCTATGGGTTTGTAAATAAAATTGAATTTATTGTCAGCCATATACTTTAATAGAACTTTTGTCTTCTTGCCATCCCCAGCCCCAAGTTCAATTAAATCCAAGCCATTTTCCTTGTCGCGGAATAGTTCTCCAATCGTTTCAGTGTGGTGCGATAGTATGGCAAATTCACATCCAGTTAGGTAGTATTCAGGCATATCCATGATTTCCTGGAAGAGCTTATCTCCTTTTTTGTCGTAGATATATTTTGAGGGGAGGTATTTTGGAATTTCCGTTAGACCCGCTAAAACGTCTCTTTTAAAAGCGGAATTGCGTATAGTTTGTGTACTGGTCTTCATCATTGTTTTGTAGAAATTACTTGGCTAACCTTAAACCGGTAAATTGCCACCGCAAATGGGTCTGAAAGAAATTGCGATATGTGAACCTGGTATGTTTTGGCGGCGTAGCCACAGAGCCTCCGCGGAGTACTTTCTGGTTCACCATAAACTTGCCGTTGTATTCCCCAATGGCACCAGCTGCTTTGGAATACCCTGGATAGGGTAGGTAGGCACTCTCGGTCCATTCCCAACGGCTGCCCCATTTAAAGTGCTCCTGTGCCACCTCCCATTCAAATTCCGTCGGGAGCCGGCATTCCCGCCATTGGGCATAAGCAAAGGCTTCGTAATAGGAAATATGGGATAACGGAGCGTTCAAATCCAATTCTTGAAGACCTCGTAGGGTGTATTGAAACCATTCGCCCTCTATTTTATGCCAGTACAAGGGTTGGCTTATATTATTTTTATTTATCCAGTCCCAGGCCTCGGAATGCCAAAGGTTGAAATCGGTATAGCCACCAGCCTCAAGGAATTCTAAATATTCGCTATTGGTGATGAGTTTGTTGGAAACCTGAAACGGATTGAGATACACCTTATGGCGGTCCAATTCATTGTCGTAACAAAAGGTAGTAGGGTCGTCATGGCCAATCTCATAAATTCCTTCCTCAATGGCGATCCATTCCGGATCAAAATCCTGTATGGGATTTTCAATAAAGGAATTGGTGTATTTTGGAAAAAGGGGATTGTTGCCCAATATATACTTGATATCAGTGATAAGCAATTCTTGATGCTGTTTTTCGTGATGGATTCCTATCCATAAAATCTCCTTCACTTCCTCAGAGATCCCGGTGGAGAGAAAATCTTCCATTTCCCGGGTTACGTAGTGGCGATAATCATAGACCTTAGCCACGCCGGGACGGGAGAGATTCCCACGGTCTGTTCGCAATACCCGCTTCCCCACGTTTTCATAATAACTGTTGAATACAAAGGCGAAGTCCTCGTGGAAAATTTGATAACCTGGCTTATGGGGTTTTAAAATAAACTCTTCAAAAAACCAAGAGGTATGCCCTAGGTGCCATTTTGGGGGAGAAACATCTACAATGGGTTGGACTACGTAATCTTCAATTTCCAAGGGTTTGCATAAGTTTTCGGTATGCTGGCGGGTTTCTGTAAAGAGCGAAACCAATGTATCTGTTGCAATCATAAAAAAAGTGTTGACCCCCATAATTATCTGGGATTGAACTACACTTTAAATATAGCCATTCTATTTTTTATCGAATATAAATTCTTGTTAAAGACTTCCCTGGTTTAGTTCTTCACCATTTTACCTGGGACTTTTTGGATGGGAAACTTGCTGTTCTTCAATAAGTAATCGTTCTCAGAACTTCTTCTTTGGTTTATTGGAAATACGGAACAAAACAACCGCCGAGAAGAACACAAAGTACTTCTGTGGGTTTTTCTGTTGGCCAAAACGATAGGAAGGACGGGAAGCCTTGTTTTTCATCCAGTATTGAGGGATTGCCAAGTTCCTCCCCACCAAATAATACTCTGTGATAATTTCAGGTTGTGGTTTGAAAAAATCTATTTACCCGTCTTGAAAGTAAAGGGTACTGTAAATTTAATAGCCCGTGGTTTGCCGCCCATCATTCCTGGTTTGGCCATTTTTGGGATAGACATTATGTTGCGTCTGGCCTCTTCTTGAAGCGCTTTGGTCCCCCCTGAAACGCTTTTCACTTCTACCATCCCTTTTTCATTGATGATAAAATCAACGAGCACTTTTCCCTGCTCATTCTTTTTATAAGCTTCCGCTGGGTATTTGAAGTTTTTGGCAATATGTGCAGCGAGCTTGTTGTTAAAGCAATCATCTCGTTTCGCAACACTCTGTTCTTCACACCCCGGCCATATAGGAGCGATTTCCTTAAGGGTTACCTTGTTTTTTTGAACATCGCCCCATTCTTCTTGGGAAAAGAGGGTTGCGGAAGATAATAAAATCAAACTGACGATTACGAGTTTTTTCATAAGTGTTTTTTAGTGTGCAATAGGGTTATAAGTATACTTTTCAACTACCTATTCCTTGTTTTAAATAGCCACAGCTCCTTTGATATGCGGGTGTGGATCGTAGTCGACTAAGGTAAAGTCATCAAAAGTGAAGCCAAAGATGTCTTTTACCTCCGGATTGAGTGTCATTTTTGGCAATGCGCGGGGTTTCCGGGACAATTGGAGTTTTACTTGTTCAAAGTGATTGCTGTAAATGTGGGCATCGCCAAAGGTATGCACAAAGTCTCCAGCCTCATATCCGCATACCTGTGCCATCATCATGGTCAATAGGGCATACGAGGCGATGTTGAAAGGTACGCCCAGGAAAATATCGGCACTTCGTTGGTACAACTGCAAGGATAGTTTTGGCTTCTCCTCTCCCTTGGAGGGATTGGGAGGGGCAACATAAAACTGAAAAAAGGCGTGGCAGGGTGGCAGCGCTGCTTTTCCATTGGCCACGTTTTCTGAAAAGGGTTTTGAGGTGTCGGGCAATACACTTGGGTTCCACGCACTCACCAACATCCTACGGCTGTCGGGATTTGTCTTTAACGTTTGAATGATCTCTGAAATCTGGTCGATCTCCTCGCTGTTCCAGTTGCGCCATTGATGTCCGTAAACAGGACCCAAATCGCCGTTTTCATCGGCCCATTCGTTCCAGATCCTCACGCCGTTTTCTTGTAGATACTTAATATTGGTATCGCCGTTTAAAAACCATAACAACTCGTATATGATCGACTTTAAATGGAGTTTTTTCGTCGTTACCATGGGGAAGCCCTCCCGCAGATCAAAACGCATCTGGTATCCGAAAACACTCTTCGTGCCAGTGCCCGTACGGTCCTGTTTTTCGATTCCGTTTTCTAAAACGTGACTTAAAAGGTCGTGGTATTGTTTCATAGGTAGTACCCGCAAAGGCGGACATTCTTTTTTCACCGATAGGGGTGGAGTTCTGTATCTCTATAAGACGAAAGTAAAAAAAATAGTGATCTTTCCCCTCAGAAGGACACAATTGATATTAAAAGTTATTAACGATATTCCCCGGACAACAGGCGCTCTTCGCCTTGGGGTGGGCGGTTGCAGTAAACGTGGATAGCGTGATTCCCAGTGGCACAGGGAACTCTCATCCAATGATCATTCCGGCAATAGTCGCCGAGATAAGGGAAGCTATGCTTCCACCGATCAGCGCTTTCATTCCAAATCTAGAAAGCGTTTTGCGTTGTCCGGGTGCCAAGGAGCCAATCCCTCCAATCTGTATTCCGATAGAAGCAAAATTGGCAAAACCACACAACATGTACGTGGCCATGATTATGCTCTTTTCATAATTGAGGTGGAGCTCGTTTGAAACATTTTTTAGATCGGCCAATTGGATATAGCCTACAAATTCGCTTGCCACCAGTTTGATTCCCAATAGCTGTCCCATCATCATCATATCTTCCTTGGCCACGCCAATCAGCCACATCAAGGGTGCAAAAATGGTTCCCAAGAGCGCTTCCAGGGAAAGGGAATCATAAGCTGAGTTAGCGGCGATCCACGCGTTGATAGAAGTAAATCCGCCAAGCCATCCCAGAATTCCATTTATCATAGCAATAAATGCCACGAACACCAAAAGCATGGCGCCCACATTCACGGCCAGTCGCAGCCCTTCAGTGGTTCCATTGGCAATGGCATCGAGAAAGTTGGATCCTATTTTATCGGAGGAAACCCTTACATCGGTATTGATCGGCTCGGTCTGTGGATATAGAATTTTTGAAATTACAATGGCCCCGGGAGCTGCCATAACCGAAGCTGCCAGAAGGTGTTTTGCAAAGGTCAAGCGCAATTCTGGATCATCACCCCCTAAAAAGCCAATGTAAGCTGCGAGTACAGCGCCCGCTACAGTGGCCATTCCTCCAATCATCACCAGGAGAATCTCACTCTTGTTCATTTTCTCCAAATACGCCTTAATGAGAAGGGGGGCTTCCGTTTGGCCCAAAAAGATGTTTCCCGCAACACTCAAACTTTCCGCTCCCGAAATGTTCATAAGCTTCGTGAGCAGCCAGCCCATTCCCCTTACTACCACCTGAATAATTCCAAAGTAAAAAAGCACGGAAGTCAAGGCAGAGAAAAAGATGATGGTTGGCAAGACTTGAAAGGCAAAAATAAATCCGAAGGAATTTACGTCCAGCATGCCCCCGAAAAGAAATTCGCTTCCCGCCCGAGTATAATCCAGCACATTGACAAAGAGCTGGCCCACGGCCTCAAACCCATCCTTGATAAACTCAACCCTAAGAACACCGATGGCGATCAACAGTTGAAAGATTAGACCTATTCCCACGGTTTTCCATCGAATGGCCCGCCGGTTGGAACTGAATAAAAAGGCGATGAAGATCAGCCCTGTCATCCCGAGTACTCCCCGCCATAAACTTTCAAACGAAAAACCTTGACTGGGAATGATCTGGGAGGAATCGGTAACGGACAAAGGCGCTGTAGCTGATACGGTAGGGGAAGCCTTTAATTTATACTCGAGCCTTTCGGTCGTTAGAGTCATTGTGGTATCGGTCAACTGGGAAACCCGAAAACGCTCAATGCTATCCTGAGGCCCATTGAGGAACAGGACCAAAAGATCGTTTTGGAAAATATAATCCCCGCTGGATTGCGGGCTGTCCTGGCCGTATAATTTGAGTTCAAAAGTGCCGTTCTCAAGCTTGAGACGATCGGTAGTGGGATTAATGTTGGGAATCGAAAGACCGTTTGTATCGGTTAGCTGGGGGTTGGCCGGCAGAACCTGGGAAAATTGCCAGTTTCTTTCAATGCTCTGACCAAAAATATTTCCCAGAAAAAAGAGTGCAAGAACTCCCAGTATAAATTTGCGCATAAATCTCAATATAAATCCCTAAGCTTGAAACCGATTACATTTTTTCTAGAACCACAGACTGCCGAATTTCATTGTCTTTTTGAAATCTCGTCCCGGATCCGGGCTGCCTTTTCATAATTTTCTCCTTTAACGGCCTCATCTAAAAGTCTGTTCAGTTCCTTAACACTTATTTTGCTGTAATCTTCTCCTGATTTCCTTTGGGAGGTGGCTTCTTCCCCCTGCATCAATTCATCGATTAGGGTTTCATCTTCTTTAGACAGGTCTTTTTTGGAAGGAGCGGTCTTCAAGTAGATGCCCGCTTTGTCCAAGATGTTTTTATAGGTGAATATGGGTGCGTTAAACCGCAGTGCCAAGGCAATGGCGTCACTGGTGCGCGCATCGATTATCTCTTCGATCTTGTCGCGTTCACAGATGATGCTGGAATAAAAAACACCATCCACAAGCTTGTGGATAATTACCTGTTTGATTACAATCCCAAACCGGTCTGCAAAGTTTTTGAAAAGATCATGGGTGAGGGGGCGGGGCGGGGTGATATCCTTTTCCAGGGCAATGGCTATGGACTGGGCCTCAAAGGCCCCAATCACTATAGGAAGTTTTCGCTCTCCATCCACTTCGTTTAATATCAAGGCATACGCCCCATTTTGTGTTTGGCTGTATGAAATCCCCTTTATGGTAAGTTTTATTAAACTCATTCTTCAATCATCTACTTTACCCCCGACGCTATTGGTATGGTTAAATCTCTTTATGGTCAGGACACGTATTTGTTATTCGGTTATACATTGACTTATAAAAGTAATGAATAATAAAACAATAAGAAAGGCTACTTAAATAAAGGTGTTTCCTTATTTAAACAGCCTTTCCTTTTAAAGTACAAATTAATAAAAAATTAGGCGTAGGCTTCGAGACATTTTTCTTTTTTTCAAAAAGAAAGGTATTCGCACCTATTAAGGCAATTTTAATTAACTGTTTTGCGCTTTGAATTCCTTAAGCTTTTCCGTAAGCTTAGGAACGATCTCAAAGGCATCTCCAACCATCCCATAATCGGCCGCCTTAAAAAAGGGGGCTTCCGGATCGTTGTTTATTACCACCTTTACCTTGGAGGCATTGATGCCCGCCAAATGTTGAATGGCCCCGGATATTCCGATAGCGATATAAAGATTGGAAGCAACGGGTTTCCCGGTTTGTCCCACGTGTTCGCTATGGGGTCTCCACCCCATGTCGCTTACAGGCTTGGAACAAGCAGTAGCGGCCCCCAAGGTTTTTGCAAGTTCTTCTAACATTCCCCAATTTTCCGGGCCTTTCATTCCACGCCCACCGGAAACGACAATTTCGGCATCGGCGATGCTAACCTTATCTGTGGCTTTGTCCACAGAAAGTATTTCCATATCAAAGTCGTGGGCATCCAGATTGGGCGAAAAGGCTTCTTTTGTCAGGGAGGTCTCATCTTCCTTTAACCCATAAGAGTTCTGGCCAATCCCCACAATCTTAAGATCGGTATTGATCTCGGTAAATGCAAAGGCCTTGTTGGTAAAAATACTGTGTTTCACCTTAAAGGGCGAAGTGCTCTCAGGAAGACCGATCACATTGGGCACATAACCGGCATTTAGATCGATGGCCAAAGTGGGGGCCATGAACTTACTGTTGGCACTTGAAGTGAGGACAAGAACTTTTGCACCTTCGTGTTTTGCGGCCTGTGCTATTGTATCGGCATAGGCCTCGCCGTTAAATTTGTTCAACTTGTCGTTGGAAATCTCCAGAACTTTTGACGCCCCATATTTTCCAAGTTCGGAAGTGTCATGGGCATTGATGCTGACGGCAGTTACCGAGGTTCCCATCTGATCGGCAATTCCTTTGGCGTAGGAGACGGCCTCCAAGGCTATTTTTTTGATTTTCCCTTCTTCTGATTCTGTATATACTAATATCATTTTGATGCTATTTTAAATTGATGAGCAAGATTTTGTTTTTTGAAATCTATATAACCTTCGCTTCGTTGTGCAAAAGATCAATTAATTCCTCTACGCTGTCCACTAATTTAATGGGGCCCTTTGGTGCGGGTTTGGCAAAGGAAACCGTAGTTGTTTCCGATTTTGCTTCCACAGGCTCTTTTACCGTTAGGGGCTTGGTACGGGCTTGCATTATTCCCCGCATATTGGGAATGCGCAAATCGCTCTCTTCTACAATACCTTTCTGGCCGCCTATAATTAGAGGAAGCGAGGTCTTTAAGGTTTCCTTTCCCCCGTCGATTTCCCGGATCGCAGTGGCAGTGTCTCCCTCAATTTCTAATCCGATGCAAGTATTTACAAAATTGTTGCCTGTGAGCTTGGCTACCATTCCCGGAACCATTCCCCCGTTGTAATCGATAGATTCACGACCTGCAATCACCAGGTCATATCCACCCTCTTTTACAACGCTCGTCAACTGTTTGGCCACTGAAAAACCATCGGTGGCAGGTGTATTTACCCGAATGGCCTCGTCGGCACCTATGGCCAATGCCTTCCTTAGGGTAGGTTCGGTCTCTGGACCTCCCACATTTACTACATGCACCGTGGCACCTTGTTTTTCCTTAAACCACATTGCACGGGTAAGGCCAAATTCGTCATTTGGATTTATTACAAACTGAACTCCATTTGTGTCAAACTTGGTATCTCCCTCTGTGAAATTAATTTTAGAGGTAGTGTCCGGTACGTGACTTATACAGACTAATATTTTCATATCTCGACTTCGCTCGATAAGCTTCGAGCCTTATTTTTTGATTAAACTTATTTTTCTCTATAACTTTAGAAGTATTCCAACCTAATAAGGCTTGTGGTTTACTTGCGGGCGAAGTTACGGATAATTTAGGGTTTTTTTGTTATGCGTGCATAGGAAATTTTGAAAACCAGATTAAATAAAAAACCACAACGAAACAATCCTTGTAGATCGTTTCGGTGTGGTTTTGGGAAAGAGAAAGAATCTTTGTCCTTCGTAAAATAGTTTATTTCGGCCAATGCCTAAGGCTTTCTTTTTTGCCGTTCATTCAAAAAACCAAGATTTAATATTAAGTTTTATCGTTGTCCAACTAAAATTAGAGCATCCCGTAAAAGCTACATCATTAAAGACTCTCGAGGGATCCGTTAAATAATACCTTCTTTTTCAATTTGTCTGGGAATAAAACCGAAAACCCATATTTTCGTCTATCTTTTAATTTTATGAGCTACTTTATCAGTGTTTTACATGTTAGTCTTGGTTCTTGGTTCTTGCAGCGGGAGTTGCTGAGCTTGCCTGTCCTGAGCCTGTCGAAGGATCGAAGGATCGAAGAGCCGAAGCATCTTGTTTCTTTCTCAGACACTACCGATTAAGCTTATTTAGTCAATTTATTATTATCAATCATAGCTTGTGCCAGTCGGTTTACGTTTCTAACCATAGAAAGGAGCAAGAGAATAACTGTTATAAAAAGTATAGCGCCTAAGGCGAAGGCGAAACTCTTGAGACTAAGATATCTTATTTTTTCCTTTTCCTGTTTTTTATTGGCAAATTCCACTTCGGCATTTCTCACGGCATTGATGTAATCTGCCTCAACCGCCGCTAAATTTTGAAGGTGATTGTTTTCAATTCGTTGTATTTGGGCCAATCTGTCTGCGTTTTTGCCCCTGTATAGAGTATAATATTTTTCAAGTCCAATGGCTTGCTGTACAGGCTTTAACTTTCCCAAGTGCTTGAGATATTGGTTGGTGTTTTCTATTAAGCCAGTCAAGTTGTTGTTGTAATAATTGGAATATTCATCCGTAATATAAACGGTAGCCAAATATCGTTGGGACTTCGTAAATTTCGGAAGTATTTCTTTGAGAAAAGAGATCATTGCAAGCCCATCGTTTGAATTATATAAAATAAATCTTTCTAATTTAGTATATGCCTTTCTTAAATCCTCTTTGATAAAAAGATTCAATACATTGGATAAAGTATCAAGGGAGACTATAGTCTTCTTGAAATTTTGATTTCTAAACTTTATCAATTCTTTTGCAAGATCAGGCCTATTGTCCAACGGAACGTCTTTCAGGATGTTACTAACACCTCTAACTATTGCCGCCTTCTCTTTGTAGCCCTTAAAGCTATTTTTATGTGTTGCTTCAATTACTTGTTGCTCAAAACCAGCTATGTCTTGCACATAAGTGCGATATTTTTCGTTTTTGGTAACTTCATACTTGCGTTTGTCACTGTATATATATTGCCCTATCCCTTGCCAGAGTTGTGGAAATTCTTGGGGAGGTAATACATTTTTAAGCGAGGCGATTGCATTTTCAAATTCTTGTAATCCGTCAGTATTTTTATCGGTTATATTATTTTGTTGGGGCGGGCTCTTGATTTCTTCTGCAACAATTTCGTTTTTTTGTAATTGTAGGGGTGCCGAATCCATGGGCAACTGTTGTTCAAGTTCGGCAAATGAAATCTCAGATTGGGGCGGGTAGGCTTCTTTTTGTGGTGGGGCAGCTTTTGAAACCTCTTCCTTGCCCGCGGGTATATAAGAGTACAAAATGGCTATTATTGCCACTATGGTGCCTAAGGCGGCAATAGTAATCAAGACATGCCAAAAAGTTCTGGAAATACCGTAATAATAAGTATTTTCTAATTTCGAAAAGTATTGGTTTTTCATGGTCGACAAAAATTTATATTACTAGTTTCATTTCTTTTTTTTGGTTCCAAGATCAGAGGATATTGTAAAATGAGTTGCTAAAAATTCCGATAGATCTATTTCTGAAAGGCTGCGCTTAAAGGCCTCGCTTTCGCTTCTCGCATATGTTGAGGCCAAAGAATTGAAGAAGGAGTTCAAAAGTTTGTCAGATTTATTTACCTTGAAACTTTTATTTTCAAGGGTTTTTCCTCCTCTATCGGTGAGTTCCATATCAAAGCCTATAAAGGAATCATATCCATTTTCTGTACCTCCGGTTCTTTTTTCATAGAGACTTTTCTTATACTTAATATTAATATTGGAAATTACCAACCGTTTGTCCCACAACATATTTCCATAATCTTTTTTAGGAATTTGATGCAGTCTTGACAATAGCTGTTCCTTGATAGCGTAGAGTATTTTAAAATGATCCGGTGAGATTTGGTGTGAATCGTCCCATTTAAATATTATATATTCGGCTTCCCCAGAAGTAGGATCGAATTTTAACAGAGAAATGTTGTTTTCGTTCAATGCATTGGTTATAAGCTGGTCTTTTGTGAATTTCTGAATGTCAATCTCTTCACCGTTTACGTAGGTGATGTTTTTTTGGGTTTTTCCATCTGAGAGGTAATAATTCCAAGTGCCGGATTTTTCTTCGTCTACAAATATTCCTCGTTGTGTAAGTGTTCCGTCTCTATAGGATTCTTGAGCTTTCTTTGTGCCATCATTGTTGTAGGTAAGCCAGAGACTATCTTTTTGATTGGCTGTATTGAAATATCCCGATATAAATACATTTCCATTTTGATACTCCTCCAAATACAGCGTATTTCCTTTTTTCTTTTTTTGCGACGCTAACTTGCCATTTTCATAAACAATCTCGGAAATAAGCTTGGAATTCTGATACCGTGCCTCACGTAGAATTGGGGTTAAAGCATTGTCGGAATAAGTAATATCCGTAATTAGAACAGGAATGGAATTATCCAGGGTGTACTCCTTGAAATCTTTTTTTTGTCCCGAAGGATAATAATTGATCTGTTTTATGAGCCGGTCGTGATTATATTCTTCTTCCTTTTCCAAAACACCGGTTGGAGACCAGTACTGGTGACGCCCTTCTTTCTGGCCTCGATCAAATAAGCCTTTGTATTTTCTTTTGCCAGTAACATACCATTCTTCCGAGATTCCGTCAGGCCTGCCATTCGTTATCAATGTCTTCATTGTGCAATGACAGGAAGTCTTTGCATTGTCATTGAATTGATAAAGAACTCCCGATAAGGGCTGACCTTTATAATAAATCAATCCATTGCGTGTGGTTACCTCAGTGGTAAATGCGTCATTTTGCGCATAGGTGAACAATACGGAAAATAAAAAAATAATTAAAATGGGTTGGGTCTTCATGTTCGTACTTAAACCTTTTATTGATTTGTCTAAAATCTGCATTAAGAAATTATTAAGAAAACGAAAATGAAAATCTACCTAATTGGGATGAAAATGTGATAGGGTTAACCTGTTCTTGAATGAAATTGAGTTTCTTGACCTGAAAAACAGAATGAAGGTTTAAATTTTGAACTTAAACCACGCGGTTATCCCTAAGAAGCAATATGGCATGAAACAAGTTTTTCCCTAAAACGCCTGCCTGAATACTGAAGCATTTGTGCAAAATACAATAAGCTGGTCGTCGCTGTCAACCCTTCTTGCAATTTCCACTTCCGTAGTGGGATTGACGATAATCTGTCGTTCTATTTTCTCTTTTTTCAGAAGGTTTTGCAATCTTGATTCGTCAATTATTTCGTGTCCTTCCGAATCGTGATAAACAATCCTAATTGCGATCAATAAAATACCTCTCTTTCTTAAAATGGGTAGCAATTCGTCGAAGGTTTTATTGTGTAGGGACTTAAATCTTTTTTCCTTTAGATCAATGACATAGAATTCGTTATAATCATTGTATGTGAGGATTTCATCCAAGACTTTCGATACTCCGTGGTTCAGAAGCGATTGGGTAATTATGTTTTTACTGTATTCTCCCCCATTGATGATCTCGTTTACGTCAGAGTTTTGTAGATCCTTTCTGTATTTATCATTGTTGAGCTCGGCAATTATGTAAATCGAATCTTCATATTTATTCGTTTCCAGTCTTTCCACATCTTCAGATAAGGCATCTGATATACGGGAAGATTGTTCCGCCAGAGTCATTTTTCTACAATATCTTGAAATAGCTAACGCTCTTAACAAGGTCTTTTCGTCGGCCGCTGCCGAAATTCCTTCTGAAAGAATTACTACGGTATCGGCCTGATGTAAATTTGCCTTTCGCAAAACCTCCTCCTCACGGGCATCGCCAGCGACAAAATTTAGGGTTTTGGTGGTTTGAAGATCCCTTATCTTCTCTGACTTTTCCGAAATCGCTTCGGGGTTTTCAACTATAAACAAAATCTTTTGTTTTTTTCTTTTAATGCTTTTTTTGGCCTTCAGCAATTCGTCTATAAACTGGAGGCTGTTGTCCTTCCACCCGATAATGATTATGTGCTTGGTGATTCTATAATGTGCCATTCCTTTTAATCTTTTTTTGTTTATTTTATAAATTATAAATTCCCAAAAAGCTACAATAATTGCTCCTATCCATAGAATATAGGAGGAGAATGATAGCATAAGCTGCCCTAAATAGGAAAAGGGAAAAATATTGTTATTGTTGCCAGTTAGATTCGTTACGACAATCCAAAAATGTAAATCGCTTCGCGTTAGGTTTAACACCCGGCTTTTAATACCCAAATCACGATAGAATTCTTTCTCAGAAAGCAGGAGAGCTTCCGCACTTATGAAATAAAGTATAACAATACATATGGAACCAATTAAAATATGTTTATATCGTGCCCATAAAACTTTGTAGTTATAGATAAATAAATTCTTTTTGATTACGTAAAATAGTGCAGATATCAATAAAAGAAGAAGGACAATCACCCAGAGATAGTCAATTTTGTACGTATTGTAATCCAGTATTTCTGACAGTGAATTGGTTAAAGGAATGCCGTATAAAAGACGATGGTTCTCCTTGTTTTTGAAAAAGTGAATGCTCTCGTTTATTTCCCTGGCAATGGGATCGTCTCTTTCGGCAATTAGCTTCACGAGTTGCTCCGACAGCTTTTTCCCACTTTGGTTAATACTGTTGATGCTTGTATCCAAGCCAACCAAAAATGTCCAACTGCCCACAGTTAAACCAGAAGTTGCACCTGTGTTCTCTGTGAGGAATACATTGGTGACCTTATTTGTAACCAATAATGCTTCACCGGGTGAGAGTCCTATTTTTTGGATGTGGGGCAAGTTTTCCAATCTTTGGACAGGCAAGGAAAATGAAGCAATGGCATTTATAGCTCCATCCTCAAGCATTTGAGATAAGGCAGGGTAACTGTCCTCTACCACTAAAATTTCGGAAGTATCTACCCCCGTTAACTTGCACAGTTTTAAAAAGAATTGATAGGAATATCCTTCTTTACTCGTAACACCGAGTGTTTTGATATCCTTTGCGAAGTTTGCAAAACTCTTAAATTTTAAGTCTTTCCCCTGAGTATATAACAAGAAATTTTCCTTGAACAGGGGCATTACCAATTCAATATTCTTGATGCCATTTACCTCGTCGTAAATATTGTCCAGGAGCACATCTCTCTGGGATATTGCAAAATCCGAAAAACGTTCATCCAGCAGTTCAACATTTTCAATGGACCCTGAGCTGACGATGTTTATAAAATCAAAGTCCTTGTAAATTTTGTCGAGACTGTTTGCTAAATAAACTCCTACTTCATAATAATTACCGCCAACTCCACCCGAGGAAAGAAGAAACTGCTCCTCGTTGATTTGGGCTTGGCTATTAAGGATAGTTCCCAAATAAAGAAGGATGATCAAGACTCTATATGAAAATCTTTTATTTATGAGTGGTTTTTTTAATGTGCGGATTAATATATCTGGGCAATGTCAACTTTCCACAGTGCTAATCTTATTTAATTTTGATGGAAGGAAAACCAAAAATGAAAATCCGCCCCAAACAAATGAAAATCCTCCTATCTGAATTTCTGGTAGAGCAGCTCCAAGCGTTTTTCCACCTCGGGCTTATAGGTTTTTGAGATGTGGCAGATGTGGTCGCCAACTTTTAACCTGCTGCCAT
>JACDJA010000497.1_pt1 | contig 44296 bp, 48 predicted proteins | sample 7449241 | NCBI WGS metagenome assembly JACDJA01 (sample SAMN14253289, study PRJNA609438) | sludge metagenome | isolation source: initial anaerobic sludge | collected 2018-12-20 | reverse complement strand
TATAGGATTTGGGACCGGGCATTCTCCTTTTCCGCTGCGAGCTGATCCTGAAACTGAGCCACCAAATCGTCTCGATATAGGATTTGGGAATGGGCATTCTCCTTTTCTGCTGCGAGTTGATCCTGCAACTGAGCCGCCAAATCGTCTCGATATAGGATTTGGGACCGGGCATTCACTTTTTCTGCTGCGAGTTGATCCTGCAACTGAGCCACCAAATCGTCTCGATATAGGATTTGGGACCGGGCATTCTCCTTTTCCGCTGCGAGCTGATCCTGAAACTGAGCCACCAAATCGTCTCGATATAGGATTTGGGAATGGGCATTCTCCTTTTCTGCTGCGAGTTGCTCCTGTAACTGAGCCACCAAATCGTCTCGGTAGAGTATCTGCATTCTTGCATTGTCCTGCTCACATCGAAGCAAGAAACGCAGGTCGGATGTCAGGTCATCCCTATAAGAAATCTGCCGACGCAAGTCCATGAACACACCGGCCTGGCGAATTAAGATATTGGAATCTGTAAGCGACAAGGACGGGCCCTTGTAGGTAGGCAGACCATCCAATATAACATTGATATTCTTCTCGAGGATGAAGTGCTGCAATCCCAGCTCATATAGCTGACTTGTAGCGGCAAGAGCAGCATCATATCCATCGTAAAGTTCCTTCTTCAGATGCTCTGCAGAGACCTTGCCACGTCCGCCACGTCCCGAGAAATTATGATTGCGGGCGCATTGAAAATTGTCGAGCGTTATCCAACCGTCGCCGCCAAAGTGATCGTAACAATAGACAGGAACTCCTGCTGCAATTGCGTATTGCGTAGTTTTCCCTATAGTCATCACTGCATCATATTCACGCAACAGGTCCGGGGAAACCCGAACCTGTTGCCCAGTAATGCCAAACACATCTACACCTATCCCCTCTGCTGCCAGAAGCTCGATCAGGCTTACGACTTCCCGGGGTGGGTGGTTTGATACGATTGCCAATCGACCTAGACGCGTGTCGCGAGCAACTGGTTTAGCTTTCCAATAACGGGCTAACACGGAGTTGTTCATTACGGTGACCAAGGATCGCAAGTCTGGGTAATTCGCAACGAAGTGCTCAAGGTTCTCTTGGGAGTGGACCAAGTAGCGCGACAGTTGGAACTTTGTCGGCGGCGGACACTCCAGCGGACTAAAATGGGATAGGGAGGAATATACGACCTTGCCTAGGATCAGAGTAGGTTCCGCCAAGATTCGGTCGGCCGTCACGGAATGGTGAATCCAGGCCAGATCAAATTGACTCACACTACTAAATGCGTTTTCGGAGGATAGGTCAAGAACGCGTGCCCCCAGCAAGCTCAGTTGAGCGCTCATATCGTCGCCAATGTCAAAGGAAGCTACAGATACTGACCATCCTAGGCCCGCGAATGCCTCTGCAAGCTCAAGCGTGGTGATTTCCGCACCAGCTAAGTCGACAAGACGTGAACACGCGATTAAAACAGTTTGAGCGGAGGCCATCAGAAGCTCGTTACTGCGTGCTTGAACAAGTCATCACCCCACGGAAATAGGGGCCTCCCAAAATCGGAGAGATCGTGGATCGCCTTGCCTCTCCGAGCCTCCCATTTCTTCCCATAAGGATCATAGGGGAAGTGATTGACATAATATTCACATGTCGCCTCCCATTGTTCAACCGACAAGCTTTTGCCATAGTGTTGGCAATGAAACCGGACCGCCACATCTCCGGATACGCTTGGTTCCCGTGCATCCAGGCCACGGTAGGCAACCTCCGCGGTATTCTTCCAGAGCATGAGAATATTTCGACATTCAGGTCCGAAATGCCGCCTGAAGTTGAGCAGCGATTGGCCTTGCTGGTATGCCTCGTTATCAGTTGCGGTCATGTAGGCATCGAAAAGACTTATACGGATAGCGTCTGGCTCTTTCGAATAATCGCACTCAGTGACGAACGTGCGGATATCACCTACATATCGCTCGTCAGCATCGCAACACATACTCCAACGGAAGTTCCAACGCCTGCGCGCCTCTTGCAGAAGTAAGCCACGATGGCGGGTTTCGGACTGAAGTCGCTCCTCAATGCTACTTAGCCAGGCATTATTTTCGATGACCAAGGCCACCTTATGGTGGGCTCGCAAGATGTCCCGTGTCCGGTCGGTACTGGCGTCTTCGTAAGCCACGATAAGGTCAGCAAACCCGCTGAGGTGATTTAGCGTGTCTTCGAGAATCAGTTCTTCATTACGCACGCGCAACATGACGACAAGCGGAATATCTCCCATTGCCTGTCGACTCGATTGTTTAACCCTTTCCCAGATGTGTTCTGCACCGGCCAGACCCCACGACTCAGTACCACTCATGCTCGCACCTCACTATTCCTTCAACCCTCGCTAGACCCGCTTCGTTACGCTCCATTGCCACCCTGAACCGAATGCAGTGCTCCCATTTGTCATAAGAGAACATCGCTTGCTCGTCCGGGACCGACACCGTTATGGTGTATTCGCCCGGAGCTAGATGGTGGTTCAAGATACGTAGTCGAATCTTTTCTTTTCTTTCAACAAGAACCATGTCATCACGCAAGGTGTTGAGAATGGAGACGATATTTCCTTTTGCGTCATAAATGATGAGGCCAATGCCATAACGGACTGCATCCGATTGGAAAGCTAGGCGAATATCGATATAAATGTCGTCGCCCATCGCATAAGTGACTTTATCTGCAGTGGAAGAAATGATGGTAATTGTCTGATCATCGACGACAGCGGCTGGATTTCGCGTGATGTCGGTTGCCCCTGATTTCATCTCGCCGCGTAGAGTATTTTCCACGGCGTTCTGGTATTCATCACAGACTTTGAGTCGCTCACCAAAAGCCCTTACTTGACCGTTATCTAGCCATATTGCACGGTCGCAAAAATTACGCACCGCTGAAATGGAATGCGAAACGAAAAGAATCGAAGTACCTGAATTGCGGATTTCCTTCATGCGGGTAATCGACTTCTCCTGGAAGGCCATGTCTCCTACGCTGAGCGCTTCGTCGACGATTAGTATGGCCGGGTTAACGTGCACAGCCGCCGAAAATGCGAGACGCGCATACATCCCACTCGAGTAGTGTTTCACTGGTTGATCGATGAAGTCGCCTAAGCCTGCAAAATCGGTAATGTCTTTGAAGCGCGCGGAGATTTCCGCATGACTCATCCCATACAAGGCACAGCTCAGGAAAACATTCTCACGGCCCGTGAACTCGGGGTTGAAGCCCGCACCCAATTCAAGCAGAGCAGAAATCCTACCATTGGTTTGTATGTGGCCATGCGTGGGATTTAGCGTCCCGCAAATCATCTGCAATAACGTTGACTTCCCTGCGCCATTAAAGCCCAGTATGCCAACAGTTTCCCCCTTCTTGACCTCGAACGACACATCCTTCACTGCCCAGAACGCGCGGTAATAGTGTGTAGGCTGAATGCCGACCGCCTTCTGCATGCGGGGCAGTAAGAACTGCTTGAGCCGATCGCGCGGCTGGTTGTAGATGTGATAACACTTCGCAAGATTTTCGACCTTGATCGCGACTTCAGAGGACATCGGCAAACCCCTTTCGTGTCTTCTGGAACCAGACAAAACCGAGCCAGGCAATGAGGGAGGTCGCAGCCCAGTACATTGCCAGCATGCCAAAATTCGGCAAGGTGCCGAAGTACAGCACCCCCCGAGTCTGCTCGATCACGAGTGTCATCGGATTGAGGAAGAGCAGGTGACGATAAGCCTCAGGAAATGCGGTAGCGGGGTAAAAAATTGGACTTAGGAACATGAGTGCAGTTGTGATTAAACCAATGAACTGTCCGACATCCCGAAGGTAAACTCCGAGCGAGGCGAGGGTCCAACTCAAGCCCATGATAAACAGGGTCAGGGGCAACACGATCAGCGGCAGATAAAGCACGGTTGGATGAGGATTGCCAAAGAGGATCAGGTAAGCCAATAGCCATATAAAAAGACTTACGGCACTGTGAAATAAGGCGGAAAGCAATGCCACGACGGGCAGGATCTCAAGGGGGAACACCACCTTCTTGACATAATTAACGTTCGAAAGCACTAGCCCTGGCGCGCGAGTGATGCATTCAGCGAAAAGATTGAAGACGATTAATCCAGAAAATAATACCAAGGCAAATTCGGTCTTTGACCCTCCCCCTCCGGCCCAGCGTGCGTTGAACACGACACTGAAGACGAAGGTGTAAATAACCAGCATGAACATCGGATTGAAGAAAGACCACAGCAGCCCCATGGCAGAGCCGCGGTAACGCCCCAGCACCTCGCGCTTGGTCATGGCGATGATGAGCTCCCTGTGGCGCCACAGGCTGGCTAGCATTTTTTTTGGAGTCGAAGAAAACTGCTGCATCAGGAAAACACCTCCGCTTGTGCCAGAGGCAACCCTGCTTGGTCTTTGGCTGAAAGTTGCGGCTGAAAGTCATTGGGCCAGCTAATTCCGATTTCCGGATCATTCCAGACAATACAGCGCTCATTGGCTGGAGCATAGTAGTCAGTGGTTTTGTAGAGGAACTCGGCAGTTTCACTCAGCACCATAAAACCGTGGGCAAAGCCTTCTGGAATCCAGAGCTGGCGCTTGTTTTCTGCGGATAGAATCTCACCCACCCACTGGCCAAAGGTGTTGCTGCTTTTTCTGATGTCAACCGCAACATCAAGGACCGTTCCTTGCACTACCCGTACCAGTTTGCCCTGGGGTTGTCGGATCTGGTAGTGCAGGCCGCGCAACACATTTTTGTCGCTGCGGCTGTGGTTGTCTTGTACAAACTGCACTGGTTTGCCGATGGCTTCTTCAAACCGTGCTTGGTTGAAACTTTCAAAAAAGAAGCCCCGTTCGTCACTGAACAATTTGGGTTCAATGAGGACGACATCGGGGATAGCGAGCGGTGTGGCTTTCATCAAAATACGCTTTCCTTGAGAATTCTCAGCAGATACTTGCCGTAGCCATTCTTAACCAAGGGTTGGGCCAGCGCCTCCAGTTGGCCAGCATCAATCCAGCCCTGTCGGAAAGCAATTTCTTCCGGGCAGGCCACTTTCAGCCCCTGGCGGTTTTCGAGGGTGGCAATGTACTTGCTTGCATCGAGCAGTGATTCGTGGGTGCCAGTATCCAGCCAGGCATAGCCGCGACCCATGATCTCTACGCTGAGCGCGCCTTGTTCCAGATACATTCGGTTGAGGTCGGTGATTTCCAGTTCGCCGCGCGGAGATGGTTTGAGGGTTTTGGCCAGTCCGACCACTTGGTTGTCATAGAAATAGAGCCCGGTAACGGCATAATTGGATTTGGGTTGCTCGGGCTTTTCTTCCAAAGACAGCACCTTGCCTTGGACGTCGAACTCCGCCACGCCGTAGCGCTCCGGGTCATTCACGTGATAGGCAAACACGCTAGCGCCCTTGGTACGGGCCATGGCGTTGGCCAGTAGGTGGTGAAAATCGTAGCCGTAGAAGATGTTGTCACCCAGCACGAGTGCGGAGTGTTGGTTGCCGATGAAAACCTCGCCGATCAGGAAGGCTTGCGCCAAGCCATCCGGGCTGGGCTGGACGGCGTATTGCAGGTTTAGCCCCCACTGGCTGCCGTCACCTAGCAATTGCTGAAAGCGCGGCGTATCATGTGGCGTACTAATAATGAGAATATCGCGCATACCCCCCAGCATCAGTGTGCTGAGCGGGTAGTAGATCATGGGCTTGTCGAAGACCGGGAGCAGTTGCTTGCTGATGGCTAGCGTGGCCGGGTGCAAACGGGTGCCGGAACCACCGGCGAGGATGAGGGCCTTACGTTGTTTCATTATTGAGGACTTCCCTGAAAGTTCACAAAATTTCGGCGAGCATGCGCTCAACCCCCTGTTGCCACTCGGGCAGGCACAAGTTGAAGGTGCTTTGAAACCGCTGCGTCGCGAGGCGCGAATTGTGCGGTCGGCGTGCCGGGGTGGGAAACTTGCTGGTGGGCACTGCTTCGATGGCCTGCACTTTCCACCCGCTTTGCGACTGCAGCCGCTGCGCCTCGGTGATAACGTACTGCGCGTAGCCGTGCCAGGTGGTTTCACCGGAGGCGGCGAGATGGTAAGTACCCAGCCCATCACCCGTGCGCAACACTTGGTGGATGGCATGCGCGGTGACGTCGGCAATCAGCTCAGCCCCGGTGGGAGCGCCGAACTGGTCGTCGATGATGGTGAGGCGTTCACGCTCGCGCGCCAGGCGCAGCATGGTCTTGGCAAAGTTGTCGCCCCGCGTGGAATACACCCAGCTTGAGCGGAAAATCAGGTGCTGCTTGCCTGCCTGCAGAATGCGCTGCTCGCCCTCCAGCTTGGTAAGACCGTAGACGTTGAGTGGGCCGGTGGAATCGATTTCCTGCCAGGGGGTATGGCCGCTGCCGTTGAATACGTAGTCCGTGCTGTAGTGCACCAGCAAGGCGCCTACCTCGTGCGCGGCCTGGGCAAGCACGCCTGGGGCTTCGGCGTTGATGCGGCGAGCCAGATCGACGTCGGTTTCGGCTTTGTCCACTGCCGTGTAGGCCGCAGCATTGACGATGACATTGGGCCTGAGATGGTGCACGGTCTGCGCCAGTCCGGACAGATCAATGAGGTCGCCACACAGAGGCAGAGCGATACCCGGCAGGCCTTGTGCCGCAGCCTGTTGGGGGGTGAGTCCCTCACGGTCCAGCGCCACCAACTCGCCCAGAGTTGCAAGGCTGCGCTGCAACTCCCAGCCGACCTGACCGTTTTTGCCGAGCAATAAAATGCGACAAGACTGTTCACTCATAGCTGTGTCTCGACAGTTGCACAGGCAGCATTCAAAAGCTCGGCAGTAGTAGACGCATCTAGTCCTTGCCTATTGCCATCAGCAAAACGCTGCAGAATGCCTTTGGTCAATTGTTTGTCGTTGCTTTCCATTTCAAGCTGCTGAAGGTAGGCCAGCAAGCGCCGCAAGCTGTGTTGCTGGAAGCGCTGCGCATAGGCGGCAAAGGCCTGGCGCATATCGAAATCTCGAGCATAGTGCCCGACCAATCGTTCCAGAGCCTGCCAATCGGGCGTGGCTTCTGGATTCAAGGCTGGCATACAGCCACTGATCAAAGGCTGGTTAACCATACTGCTTTTGTACCCAGTCGCGGTAGCTACCGCTTTGCACGTTTGCTACCCACCCGGGGTGGGCGAGGTACCACTCGACAGTCTTATGAATGCCAGTTTCGAAGGTTTCAGCCGGTTTCCAGCCCAGCTCGCGCTCGATCTTGCGGGTGTCGACCGCGTAGCGTCGGTCGTGGCCGGGGCGGTCTTGCACGTGGGTGATCTGGGCATGGTAGCTACTGCCATCGGCCTTGGGGCGCAGTTCGTCAAGCAATGTGCAGACAGTGTGCACGATCTCGATGTTGGGTTTCTCGTTCCAGCCGCCGACGTTATAGGTCTCGCCCAGGCGCCCCGCTTCCAGCACACGGCGGATGGCGCTGCAGTGGTCTTTCACGTAGAGCCAGTCGCGCACCTGCATACCGTCGCCATAAACCGGCAGTGGCTTGCCCGCCAGGGCGTTGACAATCATCAGCGGAATGAGCTTTTCAGGGAAGTGGTAGGGCCCGTAGTTGTTGGAGCAGTTGGTGGTGAGCACCGGCAGGCCATAGGTGTGGTGCCAGGCACGCACCAGGTGGTCAGACGCGGCCTTGCTGGCGCTGTAGGGACTGTTGGGCTCGTAGGCGTTCGTTTCTGCAAACGGTGGAGCTTCTTTGGACAAAGTGCCGTAGACCTCGTCGGTGCTGACGTGCAGGAAGCGGAAGGCGGCTTTGTCGGCTTCGGGCAGCGCAGACCAGTACGCCCGCACGGCTTCGAGCAGGCGAAAGGTGCCGACGATGTTGGTTTGTATGAAGCCTTCGGGGCCGTGGATGGAGCGGTCCACATGGCTTTCGGCGGCAAAGTGCAGCACAGCGCGGGGGCTGTGCTCGGTGAGCAGGGTATCTATCAGGGTGCGGTCACCCAAGTCGCCCTGCACGAAGATATGGCGCGCATCGCCCTGCAGGCTCGCGAGGTTTTCTAGGTTGCCGGCGTAGGTGAGTTTATCGAGGTTGACGACCGACTCGTTGGACCGGGTCAGCCAGTCGAGCACAAAATTGCTACCAATGAAGCCGGCACCGCCAGTAACCAGAATTGTCATTCTTTAAATCTTCCCAAAAATGGCAGCAGCAAGCAGGCCGAGATTGCCGAATAAAGTTTGGCGATAGATGCCACTGCGTTTCAGATGAATTAAACGCAGTATCAAACTCATCTGTCGGGCACTGGAAAAGCGCTCCAGAGTTTCACGATTCTCCGGCGTGAGCTTGTGCTGCAATTTGCGCAACCCAGCGATGTTGCTGTCGTTCCAGCTCTTGAAACAGCCCTCCCACAGCATGCGTATGCGTTTGAAACGCGCTGCCCAGGTGACATTCATCCCTATCAGGTTGCTATCATGTTGCCGATAACGCAGCGATGGATAGCTGTCGTAGAACACTTTGCCGCCGCAGCCAGTGACCACCATATAAGCCCACCAGTCATGGGGAATCACTGGGGGGTCTTCTCCAGCTTCGCGCAGCAGCGCACGGGCACCATTGTTGAAAACCATGGTATTTCCACCACTGATGTTTTGTATGAGCGCATTGGCAAAGCTTGGGGGCTTGTAAAAGAGCGGGGACAAACCGATCTCGTTGTTCTCGGCATCGACCAGTCGGGTACGCGAGCAGTAGAGGGCAGGAATGTTCTCAGGAACAGTTTGCAGCCAACGAACAGCACGTTCCAGCTTGTCAGACTCCCATACATCGTCCTGGTCAGAATAGGCGTAATAATCCGCCTAGATACTCTCTCTGCAAGTCAGTGAAAGAAAGTTAGCGGCAAAACCCTTGGCTGGCCCGAAATGGATGGAAAGACGACCTGCTGGCCATTTTTGTCGGTAGACCTCGAGGGTTGCATGCGTATCGTCTTCAGAACCGTCGTCTGAAGCCCAGACTTCCCAGTTTGAGTGAGACTGGGCCTGAAAAGAATCCAGTTGCTCAGCGATGTAGTGCTGGCCGTGGTAGGTGCAAAGAAGGATTGCGACCTTGGGCAAGATATTATTGACTTCGTGCGGAGTGTCTTTTTCAGGCACGGCTACCGAACCGACGACAGTGGTTTCGTGGTCGGGGTGATTCTTTAAAACATTATTACTTGCTAGAACACCAATGCCTATCTGATTGAGTTGATTCATCAACCCGCCTCCTTAAAGGCCACAAACACCCTGCCTTTGCTTCAAGCTTCAATATTGTTATGCCAAGAGTATCACCCTTATTGCTTACCGACAATGTTTACTTGTAGGCGCTGGCTGGTTCGCACAAAGGTAATCCCCATGCAGTTCTCGACCCCAACCCTGAAGACGCTCTGGTTCAACGCCGGCAGCCCACCGTTCATCATCGATAAGCAGTTGAATTCACGCAGCGGTTTCACCTGTCGGCTGCTGGGGTAAGAGATCAAGAGGACCTGCACCTACAGGCATTACCTTCGTTTTGAGTGTTTCTGATGATTCGCCAAAGGCGACGACCAAGTTTGAATAGCCAATATCGAAGCCGACTTTAAACATAATGACTCCTAACTGTCAGGTTGAATGCGGTTTACGTGTCAAGACCCACAGCTTAAGGGTAGTCTTATGCGGTTGCGGCCTGTGGAATATTAACGACAGACAGATAGCGAGCGAGTTTGATTTTTTGATGGCAATATACCACATATTTGGTGCATAACAGACGTTATTACGCATTTGGTACATAAAATCTATGTTCCAAATAGATAGTAATTTGGAAAGGAGCTGGATAGGAGTAATGATGATGGGCGACGCCACAAATACCGACGTTGTGCGTGACTGGGAGCATCTCAGCAGCACGAACGATATGTCGGAGCGTGACGATGTGACATCTGACGAGCTTGATGCTGTAGGCAGGACATTTACTGAATCACACCGGGAATCGCGGAGGCTGTTTGGTTAAAGTAAAACAGGTTCCGCAGCCGGTGCTGCAAGTTGTCGATAATAACGCTCTTCGGCTTCGGCCGGCGGGATATCCCCGATCGATTCCAGCAGACGCTGGTGGTTGAACCATGCCACCCATTCCAGCGTAGCGAGTTCGACCGATGCTTTGGTCTTCCAAGGTCCGCGGTTATAAATCACCTCCGTTTTATACAAGCCGTTTATGGTCTCCGCCAGCGCGTTATCGTATGCACTTCCTGTGTTGCCGACCGACGGGTTGATGCCTGCCTCGCCCAGGCGCTCGGAATAGCGAATAGAAACATATTGCGAACCGCGATCTGAGTGATGGATGAGACTGTCTGTCGGCTTGGGGCGGCGGTCGTACACAGCCTGCTCCAGCGCATCCAAAACGAAATCCGTTGTCATGCTGCTTGAGACGCGCCAACCGACGATCCGTTTTGCATAGGCGTCAATAATGAAGGCAACATACAGCCACCCCTGCCAAGTGGAAACATACGTAAAATCCGCAACCCAGAGCTGGTTCGGACGATCTGCCTCAAAATGGCGTTGCACCAGATCCTGCGGACAAGCGGCTGCGCTATCGGGCACCGTGGTGCGAACCTTCTTGCCACGACGCACCCCTTCAATGCCCAAAACGCCCATGAGACGTTCGACGGTGCATCGTGCCACGCGAATGCTCTCACGATTCATCTGTTTCCAGACCTTGCGAGCCCCATAGACGCGAAAATTCTGCTCCCAGACTCGTTCAATCTGGGGCTTGAGCAGTTCGTCCCTTTGTGCGCGTTGACTACGCAGCTGAGGGTTGCGGCACCGGGCGGCGTAGCGCCTGTAGGCTGACGGGGCAACCTGCAAAGCCTTGCAGATCGGCTCGACCCCGTACAGGTCCCGGTGCTGATCAATATATGCGCTTATTTCTTCAGTTCGCGGTCGAGCGCCGCCTGGGCGAAAAAAGCGCTTGCCGACTTCAGAATCTCGTTGGCCCGGCGCAGTTCGCGGTTCTCCTTCTCCAGCGCCTTGAGACGCTCGCGCTCCTCGGTGGTCACGCCGGATCGAATACCACGGTCGACTTCAGATCGCTTAATCCAAGCCAGCAGAGTCGTTGGCGTGCAACCGATCTTCGGTGCAATCGACTCTATCGCCGCCCACAGCGACCGATACTCGTCACGATGTTCCTGCACCAGGCGCACCGCACGTTCACGTACTTCAGGGGAAAACTTGTTGTTCTTGCTCATGGCTCCATTCTCTCAAGAAATGAAGCCTCCTCAAAACCCGGTGTGATTCAGCCTGCTTTAAACCCTCTGTTGTCCCAGAATATCTATCGAATTGACTGATGCATGCCATGGGATAGAAGAAGGTGTCACTGAAAACGGCGCTGCTTGTGTATGTAGGCTGTCTTTTCCCTAGAAAAAAGCTTAATACTGGTGCGTTCTGGTGTCGAGTTACGGAAACGTTTGCGGGCGGGACTGTCGTGCCCAGTATCGGATGTTCGGCATTTATGTTAATGCATTGTCTAAACCAGGTCTCATCTCCTTCTTTGTCGAGCAGAGAAAATGATGCGCCGTTCGCTGATGCCGAGCAGGCAAGCTGCATGTATTGCGCTTTATCTTCAGTCTCGGAATAGGCTATCAATCCTTTTCCGGCGGGTTTGATTTTCCAGGGCAGCCAATGATCTGGTTTGTATATTATTTTTAACTCGTGAGCCTCTTGTGCTGATATCCAACGTATTTCATCAGGCCCCGCTTCTGCGGCAAGGGATAGAAGACGGAGATCAATATCCATTTTCATCGCATACAACAGCAGACCAGCCATGAGCTTCTGAGTGTTGTCTAAGTCAACACCCGAAAACTGCTGAAGTGTGGGATTTTGCATGGCTTTGTTGTGGTAGAAGCGATGCACGCCAAATTTACTTTGGCTATCAACAAAGCTGCGCTCAATGCCACCCAGAAATGCATAGGCGCAAGCAGATGCGCAGAAAACGGCTTCGGTATTGAATTTGTGTTGTCTGATCATTTCGCCGAGTTTTAAGCCCGCAAGCAGATTGCCTCCGGGTGATGTGAAGCGAATTGACTGTGGGGGATAGGGTGTTCGAGCCAAAAACGTTTCGAAGTCTGTCGGTGTACTAGCCGTTACAGCACCGATTGCGTCTATCCATCCACCACATCCCGGGTCACCACAGCGTTGGGGTTCAGCGCCGACAGTAAATGTCATTGGGTTCGCTTGGGCATCGCTTACTTGCACGAACGGTACGATCAGTAAAACCAGAAGGAACACGAAGGTTGTTTTCATGATTGGCCTAATCCAATTTCTGCCCAGTCGTTCTCACAGAGCCACATTACGAACTTGGGGTACTTTTCTGAAGGCATTTCATCTAGTGATAGCGTGTAGCGCGCGTTGATTAAGTACGAAAAAATTAAGAATTGTCTTCCCGAGCCATTTACTTCATGCAGATACTGAGACGCTAATTGGTTTTGAATTTTTTTGTCGACTCCATTCACGTATCCTGAATCAATAACCCTTGCTATGTCGTTAGCCCACTCGGAACAAGTGATATTGGCATCTTCTTGGTCTTTGGGTATACCTGCAGTAATTTGGTTCGGTATGGTATCGGAATCGGATGATTGTTTAGGGGTTGTTGCGGCTTGCTGTGCAATCGGCTTATCAGACCATCCAAGCTTGAGCATACAGCCTTTCATGATCCTGTCTTGAGCGCGTCGCGCACGTATCGCCGCGCCAAGAGCGGCGCCCTGAACGAGGCCTGATGAGAACGACGCCCCTGGAGATGGGGTGACATACCCAGTGTAATTACTCGTTTGGTAACCTCCACTCCCATAAGAAGAAATCGTGCCAGAAATGCTGTAATTGTGTTGGGTTGGCAAGTAAACGCGGGCTTCTGGCATTGGTGCGGCACCGTGGGCTACCTGTGTGCAATAGCCTTCATCAATTGCTTTTTGATTAGCCATCAGCTCTGCATCGCCAACGGAGTAATTGGGGTTGTACCATTGTGTATTGGCACATCCGGCAAGTAACCCGACCACGGATGCGCATAACACTGCCATTCTTTTTATCATGCCAGTACCGATTGAGATTTAAAAGCAGTAGAGTTACATACTGTAGTATATAAAGCAGTAGTGCGCCACTCTATGCGCATGAGCATGACCCCTGTTTCCAAATCGTTGACAGCACGCAGTAGGATAGCCGTCAACCTGAAGCGCCTACGCACCGAGCGAGGGCTGAGTCAAGAGCGTATGGCCGAATTGGCTGATTTTCACCGCACGTATGTATCGCAGCTTGAACGCTGCGTCACCAATATCAGTGTCGATGGTTTGGATCGAATTGCTCGGGCTTTGGACGTGGATGTTGTAGATCTACTTGTAAAACCGGAAGAGCGGGAGTAGCCAGAGGAGGTGCGAAGTTTTGTTCGATGCGTGAGCACTGACAAACAACAGAATTATTCTTATAAAAATTAAGCTGTATTCGGTGAAAGTGCTTACAAGGTGCTTACAAGAAACCAGAAAGCAAAACGCCAACCCTTGCGGATTGGCGTAAGTGCTTGAATCTAGTGGCTCCCCGACCAGGGCTCGAACCTGGGACCTGCGGATTAACAGTCCGTCGCTCTACCGACTGAGCTATCGGGGACTAGCGAAAAAAGCGATTCTAGCATGTTTTTTTAGACCTTTGCAAGCTTGCTGCTGGCCGAGCTTGGCCTGGCAAGCCAGATTAAGCCTATGAGCGCCAAGAATATTATGGTTGAAGCATAAAATATATCGGTTGCCGAGATCGTATAGGCCTGCTGGTTGATGAGTTGGTCTACCATGCCCAGCGAAGCCTGCTCGCTAATGCCTAGCTTTTGCATGCCGCCTAGGGCCTGGTCCAGTGCCGCAGCCCCAGGGTGAATGGCCTCGCTGAGGTTGCTATGGTGCAGGCTGGCGCGATTATCCCATAGTGTAGTGGTAATCGAGGTGCCAAAGGCGCCGCATACCAGCCTGAAAAAATTGGACAGGCCGGCGGCGGCCGGGATACGGTCCGGGCGCAGGCCAGCCAGGGTAATGGTAGTCAGGGGGATAAAAAACGTGGCCATGGCGGCCCCCTGGATGAAGGTGGGCAGCATAATCGTATACAGATCCGCGCTGGTATTGAATTGCGCGCGCAAAAAGCTTATGTAGGCGAAGATAAGAAAGGCAAAGCTGGCGATAATGCGCGGGTCAAACCGGGTAACCGCCTTGCCTACAAAAGGTGACAGGATTATGGCCAGAATGCCTACTGGCGCCGAAGCAATCCCAGCCCAGGTAGCGGTATAGCCCATGGTGTTTTGCAGCCACAGCGGCAGCAGCACTACGGTGCCGAAAAATACCCCGTAGGCTACCGAGAGGGTAACCACACCAGCGGTGAAATTACGCTGCAAGAACAGGCTTAAGTCAATTACCGGGTGCTTGGCGGTAATCTCCCAGATTATGAAATACACAAAGCTTATCAGGCTGATAACCGCCAGGGTAATTATTAGCGGACTGGCAAACCACTCAAGTTCTTTGCCCTTGTCCAGTAACAGTTGTAGGGAGCCCACCCATACCACCAGCAACACCAGGCCCATGGCGTCGATAGGCAGTTTGATGCGGCGTGATTCGCGCTGCCGGTAAATCACCCAGCTACCCCAGGCGGCCAACAGGCCTACGGGTACGTTGATGTAAAAAATCCAGGACCAGGCGTAATTATCCGAAATCCAACCGCCCAGCAAGGGCCCGGCGATAGGGCCAACCAGTATGGTCATGGACCAGAGCGCCAGGGCCATACCAGCCTTGGCTTTGGGGTAGCTGGCCAGCATCAGGGCCTGTGACAGGGGTATCATGGGGCCGGCTACCGCGCCCTGTATTACCCTGAACAGCACCAGGGTTTCCAGCGACCAGGCAAAGCCACACAGCCATGAACTGAATACAAATAGCAAAACCGATATCAAAAACAGCCTGACCTGGCCAAAGCGCTGGGTTAACCAGCCGGTCAGGGGCACGGTAATGGCGTTGGCTACGGCAAAGGAGGTTATTACCCAGGTGCCCTGGGTGGCGCTTACGCCCAGATCGCCGGCTATGGTGGGTATGGAAACGTTGGCGATGGATGAATCCAGCACGTTCATAAACACTGCGGCCGACAAGGCTATCGTGCCTATGGCTTTATGGGCCCCCTGCAGGGGTGGGTGCTCAAAGCCTTTTTCAGCTGGAGCGACGCTCATGATGCGGTGTTGGCGCTGATTATCGTCCCTATACGCTGCTCTATAACATCGGTATTCAAGTCGTATACTGGGGTGCTTTGAGCGCTTTGTGGTGCTTGCTGCTCCAGGGTGGTGAGCGCATCGGCTTGCCCTTGCGAGGAGACATCAACCTTAGTGGTCATGGATAGTCCTACCCGTAGTGGATGTTGCTGCAGCTCTTCAGGATCAAGCATGATACGTACCGGCACCCGTTGAATCACTTTAATCCAGTTACCGCTGGCGTTTTGTGCTGGCAGGATGGCAAAAGCGCTGCCGCTACCGGCCGATATGCCCGCTACCGTGCCGTTGTAGACCACGTCATCGCCATAAAAATCCGATACCAGGCTGACTTTTTGACCGGGGTGCATGTAATGTAGCTGGTTTTCCTTGAAATTGGCCTCTACCCATAACGAGTCAAGCGGCACCAGCGTCATTAGCGTGGCCCCCGGCTCGACTCGTTGGCCCAACTGGGCATTGCGTTTGGCTACCATACCGTTTACCGCTGCGGGTATGCGGGTGTGTTGCAGGTCAAGCCAGGCCTTGCGCACCGCGGCGCTGGCGTGCAAAACGTCCTGGTGTGTGGCTACGGTAGTGTTGTTGGTCAAGGCCTGATTGGTTTGCAGCCTGGCCTGGGCGGCAGCTAGTGCGGCCTGGGTCTGTGCCAAACCGGCTTGTGCCGATTTATAGGCGGACTCGGCGTGCAAGAATTCTTCGCCGCTGATTCCACCACTGGCTTGCAGGCTTTTGCGTCTGGCGTAATCATTGGCGGCTTTATCGAGCAGGGCGTGGGCCTGATCAATATTAGCCTGGGCCATGTCCACGTCAGCTTGCAGGGTTTGGCTTTGGACAAACAAGGTATTGGTCTGGCGTGTTGTCTGGGCCAGATTGGCGATAGCCTGATCCAGTTGCAATTGGTAGTCGTTGGGATCCAGTTGTAGTAAAACCTTGCCTGCGCTTACGTGCTCGGTGTCATCGGCATCGATAGCGATTATGGTGCCGGCCACACGTGTGCTTACTGGCACCAGATAGCCGTGTACGTACGCGTCATCCGTAGTTTCGTATTTGCCAGCGTATATAAACCACCATAAGGCGTAAATTATCGCGGCGACTATAAAAATTATTGTCGCCAGCAAGATTAGGAATTTACGACTTGGTTTTACTGCTGCTGGCTTGAACTTCATGATGAATGCTTGGTTTTTTTAGTTGCTGAATGTAATCAAGATTATTGTCGGCGATGTACGTCGTGGGTGACGAAACCGTAATGGTTGTCCGGTTTGGCCAGAAATTTTGCTTGTGCCAAGGTGTTGTTGATGTCTTCCAGGCCGCTGTGCCAGTGTTCCTGCATGGTGAGCGCGCCAAACTGGTAGTCACGGAAAGTTTGTTCGTATGGTTTGTTGCGATAAATCAGGTGGATGATGTTGCAGACTTTATTGCAAGCAAGTTCCTGCGCCAACTGACAGAAGTGCTCGCGCTTGATAACGTCGTCGCTGATCTGCTCCAGCAGGTTATGCAGCAAGCGCTGCATTTTGCGGTAACGCTGCAAATTGTCCGTGATCATGCGCGTGCGGCTGGAGTAGCGTATATCCTGTAGCCGGTCGTCGACTTCCTGGATGTTATGCGGCACATCGCCCATAGCCGACCATAAATCAACCTGAAAGATCAAGGTGTCACGATGTATATTTGGGTCAATGACCTCGGATAATGGAGTGTTTGAAACCAGGCCGCCATCCCAGTAGTATTCGCCATCGATTTCTATCGGCGGAAAGCCCGGTGGCAGGGCGCCAGAGGCCATGAAATGCTCGGCCTTAAGGGGCATTTTACGGTTATCGAAATAAATGAAGTTACCCGTGCGGGCATTAACGGCCCCAACCGAGACACGCATATCACCGTGGTTAATGCGCTCAAAATCGCAAATCGACTCCAGCGTTTCTTTTAGCGGACCGGTGTCGTAAAAGCTAAGCTTGGCCGGATCCTGACACAAACCTAGCAGTGGCGAGGGAAAGCGCGGCTTGAAAAAGCCATTTTGACCTACGGCCATAGCGTTACCAGCATGGATTGCGGCCATAAAACCGCGTGCCATATCGTTAAAGCCAAATATGTTTTTTTCCAGCCCCGGCTGCAAGACGGTGCCAAGGTTAGGCTGGCAGATGGTATCCCAGAACCGGCGTAAATTAGCCACCCGTTGCTCGGGTGCCGAGCCGGCGATAATCGCCACATTAAGCGCTCCAATGGAGATGCCGGTAATGTCGGTTAGCTCCAGCCCAGCCGCGTGTAAGCCCTGATAGACCCCGGCCTGGTATGAGCCTAGGGCGCCACCGCCTTGCAATACCAGGGCTCGCACCTGGTACTCTTGATTGGCGCGCTCAATGTGGGACGATTGGCTGGACATGGGGTATTTTGTGAAAATTCACGCGAAAAAGCCCGCGGGATTTTTTGTCAGAGCCACGCCAACTATATAGGCAAAAATCAAAGTGGCTATGATAGCTGCAAGCAGGCGCCCCCTGGCCGTACGGCCGCGCTTGATAGCGATCGTGCCCACCCCTATATAAGCTAGTAAAAGTACTACTTTGGTCCATATCCAGGACTGATTCGGCCCTATCATAACGGCCAGAATAATGGCACAAACCAGCAGCACAGTATCGATAATATGCGGCACAATGCGTACCCAGCGCCGCTGCAGATGATTGGAGCTGATAACCGACCAATAGGCCCGTAACAGAAAAAAAGTGATACTTAGCACCACGGCCGTCACGTGTAGGTGCTTGATAGGAAAATAAAGATTATGCATTTTGGTTGTTGGCTAAGCCGGGGTATGCGCCGTGCGTATCCTCTGTATCAAGGTCAGCCAGCTGCCAGGCGCCGTCGCTGCCGGCCAAGATCAATTCTACATTATGATGGCGGCGCAATGTGCTGCGGTGACCAACGCTGATTATACGCGCATCAGGTAGCTGGGCACGCATCAAGCGGTACATGGCGTCTTCCAGCCCCTCGTCCATGGCCGAGGTGGCTTCATCCAAAAAAGCCGCGTCTGGCCTGGCCAGCAACAGGCGGCCAAACGCCAGGCGTTGCTGCTCGCCCAGAGACAGTATCCTGCTCCAGTCGTCGGTTACGTCCAGAAATTTATCCAGGTGGCCTAATTGCACCAGCTGCAATATTGCTACGTCCTGGTCTGAATTGTGCGTATCTACAGGGTTAGGGTAGTGCAAGGCCAGGCGCAAGGTGCCTAGTGGCAGGTATGGTTTTTGCGCCAGAAACAGCGCCGTATCCATAGGCCTGATTATCTCGCCGCTACTATGTGGCCAGATACCGGCAATAGTGCGCAAAAGTGTGGTCTTGCCCGAGCCGGAGGGCCCGCGTACCAGCAGCGATTGGCCTTTGGCCACTTCCAGATTCAAATCCTTTAACAGGACTTTGCCATCAGGACGGCTGACGCTGACGTTTTGTAAAGCCAGTCGCTTACCATCCTGGCGTGTTGCTGGCAGCGGTGTCTTGCGTGCCTGATCGACGACGTCATCAAAGCCGGTCAAACGATCCAGAATGGCGCGATAGTTAGCGAAGGTGTCGTAGACATTTCTAAAGTATGAGAGGTTGTCTTGCAAGCGGCCAAAAGCCTGTGCCGTTTGGATTAAATCCCCCAGGCTGATTTGTTTGGAGAAAAACCTGGTAGCCTGAATAATAAAGGGGAACACCACTGCGGTTTGGGTAACGATAAAGTTAAACCCGAGAAATTTCAAAGACCTGTAAATAATATCCCAGACGTTGCCAATCACATTGGCAAACCAGGCGCGCAAGCTGCGGCCCTCCACCTGCTCGCCGCGATAAAAGGCGATGCTTTCGGCGTATTCACGTATGCGCACCAGTGCATAACGGTAATCGGCGTTGAGCTTTTCATTGAGAAAGTTTAGTTTGATCAGTGGCTTACCAATCCAGATGGCTAAAATGGTAGCCAGAAAAACGTAAATAAAAACCAAAAATACCATCGCCCGTGGTATTTCATAACCAAGTACCGTCATCGGCCCAGATAAGCCCCAGAGGATGAGGGTAAAGGCAATGGTAGATACAATGGCATTAATCAGTCCCACCGCCAGAGACATGGACATCTCGGCAAAGCTGGTAATATCCTGCTGGATACGCTGGTCCGGGTTATCGGCCAGGTGGCTAAGCGATTGCGAACGATAATAGGCTTGCTGCTGAAGCCAGCGCTTGAGCATGTATTCGTTTAGCCAGACGCGCCAGTGCACAATAAAAGACTGCTGGATGTAGTAATCGGCCAGCGAACGTACGACGTGCACGCTGGCCAGGACCGCAAACAACAGCATGGCAGCCCAGAAGGCGGCTTCGTTTAAGTCCTGCAAGGCGCTGTACATGGTGTTGTACCAGTTGGAAAACAGTACATCCACACGCACGGCAAACAGGGTTAAAAACAGTATCAGAGCCACGCCGGCCAAGGGCTTGATACTACGTCGCAGGCTAAAGTAGGGTGCGCTTAGCTGCCAGAACTGGCGCCCCCAGCGGGTAAAGCGGGCCAGACAAAATACCCCTATGGCGCCCAGCAGCAAAGTCAGCACGTAGGCCTTGGCAAGCCACAGGCTACTTTCGATCAAGGTTTCTTGCCATTGCATATTTATTGGTTTTGCAAAATTTTTGGTAAGACGTTAGTTTAAGCCAGTTTTTTGTTGTTTCGGCGGGCCTTGACGCTTATTTGCATGGTACTTGGCCCATAAATTTGAAGTATGGTCGCAACCGTTATATAACAGAGAAGGAATATGCCTGCCAGATATCCAGGTGCTTCTATTGCAATGCACCATATAAGGGCGTAATCTTACATCCCTACCGGGCTTGTCCTTTACTTTTCACCACACATTTCAAGTTTTTATGTTTGCTATTACGGAGTCCTACCGGGCTGGTTTGTTAGCCCCAAAATATTGGCTTAACAATCTGGTGGCGGGCGTAATAGTTGGCGTAGTGGCTTTGCCGCTGGCGATGGCTTTTGCTATTGCCTCCGGGGTTAAGCCCGAGCAGGGTATATATACCGCCATCATCGCCGGTATCGTGGTGTCTTTATTTGGTGGTAGCAGGGTACAAATAGCTGGGCCAACCGGGGCTTTTATCGTAATTTTGGCCGGTGTGGTTGCCGATTACGGGGTTGCCGGCCTGCAGCTGGCTACTCTTATGGCCGGGATTATGCTGCTGGTATTTGGCCTGATGCGCATGGGCGGCGTTATCCGCTATATACCATTGCCGGTAATTTTGGGCTTTACGGCTGGCATAGGGGTGATTATCTGGGTTGGCCAATGGCAGGCGTTTTTTGGCCTGCCGGAGGTACAGGGGCGCCATTTCCATGAAAAACTGGTGTTTTTGCTGGAATCTTTGCCGCAGTTTGATATGGTAACCACGCTCATAGGCATTGGCTCGCTGATACTGGTTTTGCTGCCACAAAGGGTAGACGTGTTGCGCAAGGTGCCAGGGCCATTGCTGGCGCTTATTTTTGCTACCTTGCTGCAGGCCTTGGTGCAATTTCCCCAGGTGGCTACCATCGGCAATACCTTTGGTGAGCTGCCGCGCAGCTTGCCAATGCCAGCCTTGCCTGACTGGTCGCTGGGTCAGCTGGTAAGCCTGGTAGGCCCGGCCTTTACCATAGCTTTGCTAGGGGCGATTGAGTCGCTATTATCGGCCGTGGTGGCCGACAATATGGCGGGCACCCGGCATAACTCGAATGCCGAGTTAATCGGCCAGGGCGCTGCCAATATCATTACCCCCTTGTTTGGCGGCATAGCCGCTACCGGTGCCATCGCACGTACCGCTACCAATATTCGCAGCGGCGGCAACTCTCCTCTGGCTGGCATAGTGCACTCGTTGGTATTGGTGCTGGTGTTGCTGTTGCTGGCGCCGCTGGCGCGCAATATACCGCTGGCCACCCTGGCGGCAATCCTGTTTGTAGTGGCCTGGAATATGTCCGAGCTCAAGCGCGTGCGCCAGCTTATCAGCAAGGCGCCGCGCGCCGACGTCATCATCCTGGCGATAACGTTTTTGCTAACCGTATTTACCGATCTGGTAGTGGCCGTAAATATCGGTATCGTCATGTCCATTTTGCAGTTTCTGCGACGTATGGCAGCCAGCGTTAAGGTCGATATTCTCAGCGTTGATACCAGCACGGCCGTGGAGCACGGCGCGCAGCTGGCCCCGCTCAAGGTAGTGCGTATTCAAGGGCCGCTGTTTTTTGCTGCGGTGGATAATCTCAAGGATACTTTGCGCAAGCAGCGTTCCAAGACGCTGGTATTGTGCCTGGAACTCGTGCCATTTGCCGATGCCACGGCCTTGCAGGCGCTCGACGATATAGTGGCTAACGCCAACCACGATGGCATGCGGGTACTGATTTCCGGCGCCAATGCGCGTATTACCACCAAGCTCTATCGCATGGGTACGGTTGGCCGCTTGCACGCCAATGATGTCCAGCCCGATCTGGCCAGCACCTTCGCCCACCTGGGCTTGCCCGATTACCTGATACCCGCCTAAGTAAGTAGGTTTGCAGTGTTTTAGCCCTGACGGCCTACTTGCCCGTCAGTTCAGGTAATTGGCTGGCGGCCAGGCGGCCTAGCAGTGCCCGCTTAAAGAGCGTGGCAAACTCGTCTTGCAGGGCCTTTGCTACCAGTAGGTGCAGGGACGCTACTTTGTTGCGATCATAGCGCTGGCCCTGGCCCAAAGCTTGCTCCAGCAGGTTTGCCGCTGCGGTAATGGTATCGGGGTCGCAATGCACCAGGATTACAGCGTGCGCCAGGCCGATCTGGCTGGCCTTTGTCTGGCCCGGCAGGTGGCGCCACATTTGGGCCGTACCGACTACTTTGCGCGCCGGGCTGCCGACCGCCAGGTTAAAGCGGCCATCACACCAGGATCCTTTAACCTCCTGGGTGTTGGTGTGGATGCCAAAACCCAGCAGGGTTTGCGCAATCAGCTCGCACAGGTATAGGTAAAACCCTTCGGCGTGCCGCATGGCTTGACCGTCAAAGCGCGTAGCCAAACTGAGATTGACGATGCCCTGGCCCTGGGGTACTACACCACCACCTGACTGGCGCACCTTAAGCGGCCAGCCAAGTTGGGCCAGGCGCTGCGCCTGCGCGTCAAAACCGGCTTTATGGGTATAGGTGCGCGGCACTACCAGACCTTGTGGGCCCTGCCAAACGCAGGCAACCGGCTGCTGGCGGGCGTGTTCGAGTAAAAATTCATCGGCTATGCCAGGGTTGTTGCCCAAGTCGGTGGCTGGCAGTATCTGCCAGCCATTCATGGCCGCGGTTCGGTAATACCCAGCTGGGTACTGGCAAAGGTGGCCTCATCCATGAAGATAAAGCGGATTGCGTCGATAATGCCCAGCAACGCGGCCAGGGGCACAAAAACCCAGGCGAGAAACAGGTATAACAGCCCCATGCCAATTTGTCCCAGGTAAAAACGGTGTACCCCCAGCCATCCCAATAAGGCCGCCAACACTATGGCAATACGCCGCTGGGTGGCAGAGCGCCCAATGTTTTGACCCTGCGAGCGTAGTATCCAGACGCTAACCGGTATGGTCAGCAATATTGCCAGCAAAACCTTACCGCCGTTGGTTTGCAGATAAGCGTAAATGGCGCTGCGCAGCTCGGCAAAATTGCGTAGTAACACGCCGCTAAGGTAAGAGGCCCACAACAGCAGTTGCTGGAGCACATTCTCGCCAAAATTTAAAGCCAGTAATATGACAAAAAATATGCTTACTACCAGAATAGATTTTTTTAGCATTATCAGGTTAGCCCGTGTTTTAAGAGTTAAAGGCTTTGTTGCTGCATTTGGCAAAGCTACGATTATAATGCTCGGTTGAATTGTTTTTTGCCCAAGCCCATGAAAACCTCAGAGATTCGCCAGAAATTCCTGTCCTATTTTAAAGCCAATGGCCACGAGGTGGTGGCCTCATCCTCGTTGGTGCCAGCGAATGACCCCACCTTGCTGTTTACCAACTCCGGCATGGTGCAATTCAAGGACGTTTTTACCGGCAAGGAAACCCGTGCCTATAGCCGCGCGGTCAGCTCGCAACGCTGCCTGCGGGCCGGTGGCAAGCATAACGACCTGGAAAACGTCGGCTATACCGCCAGGCACCACACTTTCTTTGAAATGCTGGGCAATTTCAGCTTTGGTGATTACTTCAAGCTGGATGCGATTAAATATGCCTGGGAGTTGTTAACCGAGGTCTATGGTTTGCCTGGCGAGCGGCTGTGGGTGACGGTTTATCACGAGGACGACGAAGCCTACGATATCTGGGCCAGGCACATAGGGGTGCCCGAGCAGCGCATAATCCGTATCGGTGATAATAAAGGCGCGCGCTACGCATCGGATAATTTCTGGCAAATGGCCGATACCGGGCCTTGTGGGCCATGCTCCGAGGTGTTTTACGATCATGGTCCGGAAGTTTGGGGCGGGCCACCGGGCTCGGCCGATGAAGACGGTGATCGCTACATAGAAATCTGGAACCTGGTGTTCATGCAGTACGAGCGCGATGCCCAGGGCGTTATGCACCCACTGCCCAAGCCTTGTGTCGATACAGGCATGGGGCTGGAACGCATAGCCGCGGTGTTGCAACACGTGCACTCCAATTATCAAATCGATTTATTCCAGGATTTGATAGCCGCGGCGGCCAAAGCTACCGCCTGTGATGACCTGGAAAACAGCTCGCTTAAGGTTATCGCCGATCACATACGCGCCTGCAGTTTCATGATTATTGATGGCGTAATACCTGGCAACGAAGGGCGCGGTTACGTACTGCGGCGCATCATCCGGCGCGCCTTGCGCCACGGCCATAAGCTGGGGCAAAGTGGGGTGTTCTTTTATCGCCTGGTAGCTGATCTGGCAGGGCTTATGGGCGCGGCCTATCCCGAGTTGATAGCCCAGCAAAGCAGGGTCGAGCAGGTGCTACTACAAGAGGAAGAGCGCTTCGGTGAGACCCTGGAAAATGGCATGCGCATACTCGCAGACGCGCTGGAGCAATTGCCCCAGGGGGCAGCGCTTGATGGTCAAACCCTGTTTACCTTGTACGATACCTATGGTTTTCCGGTGGATTTGACCGCGGACATTTGTCGCGAGCGTTCCATCCCGGTAGATATGGAGGGCTTTGAACAAGCCATGGCCCACCAGCGCCAGCAGGCCAGGGCGGCGGGTAAATTCAAGGCCGACCAGGACTTGCATTACGCGGGTGTGCCGACCCGTTTTGACGGTTATGAGCAGCTACAGTCCCAAGGCAGCGTGAGTGCCCTGTACGTGGATGGCAGCGCGGTAGATATGGTATCCCAGGGCCAGGAGGCGGTCGTGGTGCTCGATGCCACGCCTTTTTATGCCGAGTCTGGCGGTCAGGTTGGTGACACTGGTGTCTTGAGTAACGCCAATGCGCGCTTTCAGGTGGCGGATACGCAAAAAATTCAAAGCCAGGTGCACGGCCATTATGGTGTGTTGCTGGAGGGTAATCTGGCTGTAGGCGATGTAATGAATGCCGAGGTGGATATGCAGCAACGCGCCGCTACCATGCGCAACCACTCGGCCACACACTTGATGCACAAGGCTTTGCGCCAGGTCCTGGGCGCGCACGTGCAGCAACGCGGCTCTTTGGTAGATGCCGAAAAAACCCGCTTTGACTTTGCCCACGATGCTCCTATGACGGCTAAACAAATTAGCGCTGTAGAGACGATCGTCAATGCTGAAATTCTTGCCAATCAGGCTGTTCAGGCACAGCTAATGGGTTACGACGATGCCGTAGCTGGTGGCGCGGTGGCCCTGTTTGGCGAAAAATACGGCGACGTGGTCCGCGTGCTCGATATCGGCTTTTCGCGCGAGCTGTGCGGTGGCACGCACGTGTCGCGTACAGGCGATATCGGTTTATTCAAAATAGTGTTTGAATCAGGCGTGGCCGCGGGCATTCGCCGGGTCGAGGCCATTACTGGGCACAACGCCCTGAACTGGGTCAGGCAAACGCAGGATTTGTTGACCAGCTCTGCCGCCTTGCTTAAGTCCAAACCAGCCGATCTGCCCGAGCGTATCACGGCGTTGCAGCAGCAATTACGTCAGAGCGAGCGCGAAAGCGCGCGCTTGCAAGACAAGCTAGCCGCCAATAACAGTAGTGATTTGCTGGCCCAGGCCGTGGATGTCGATGGTATTAAGCTATTGGTGCAGCGTCTGGACGATGTCGAGCCGCGGGCCTTGCGCTCCATGGTTGATCAGCTTAAAGCGCGCCTGCCCAATGGCGTAATTTTGCTCGCGGCGGTTGCAGGTGGCAAAATAAGCCTGGTTGCTGGTGTGTGTGCTAGTTTGAATAAACGTATCAAGGCAGGTGATTTGGTAGCGACGGTAGCCACACAGGTGGGCGGCAAGGGCGGTGGCCGCCCGGATATGGCCATGGGCGGTGGCTCGGACGTGGCGGCATTGGCCGCGGCGCTGGCCGCGGTGCCCGCCTGGCTGGCCCAACAGCTTAAGGAAACAGCATGAATGATACGACCCAAGCAGCGCCAGCAGCTGACGCTACCATAGACGCGCGTGGTCTTAACTGTCCACTACCTATTTTGCGTACCAAAAAAGCCCTTGCGCCTATGCAAAGCGGGCAAGTTTTGCAGGTTTTGACCACCGATCCGCACGCCATGCGTGATTTTCAGGCCTTTTGTGAACAAACCGGGCATACCTTGCTGGCACAAACGCCGCAGGATGAGTCAGTAACCGCGCATTATTTGCAACATCGCTGATTTTTACATTGGTTAAATGCTATAATCCAATGTTTTTCATCATTCTTGCAGATTATTTTAAGGATTGTTATGGTAGTGGTTCGTTTAGCCCGTGGAGGCTCAAAGAAGCGCCCCTTTTATAGCGTGGTGGTTGCCGATTCTCGTGATCGCCGTGATGGTCGCTTTATCGAGCGCCTTGGCTTTTACAACCCGGTAGCCGGCGAAGGCCAGGAAAACTTGCGGATTGCCCTGGATCGCATCCAATACTGGGTCGAAAATGGTGCGCAATTGTCCCAAACCGTTGCCCGTCTGGTAAAGCAGCATACCGCCAAAGTCGCTGTAGCCGCCTGATTCAGGCCTTTGTCCAAAAATCCAATCCAGTTGGGGCGCGTAGTTGGCGCCCATGGCGTGCGTGGCTGGCTCAAGGTTTTACCTTTTGCAGCTGGCGATACGGCGTTGCTAAAGGCCGCTAGGTGGTACCTGCATAAACCGCAGGTCGATGCAGCCGGGGCCTTTACTTCCTTCGCTGTCAAAACTATCCGCCCGGCCGGTCAGCACCTGCTGGTGCAGTTGGCCGGCGTTGACGACCGCACCCAGGCGCAAGCCCTGCGCGGCTTGGGTGTATGGCTGGAGCGGGCTGATTTTCCAGCTACCGCGCCTGACGAATACTACTGGGTGGACCTGATTGACTGCTGGTTGTTTGGCAGGCAAGATGATGCCGAAGTACTGCTTGGCAAGGTTGAGCAAGTCTTTGATAATGGCGCGCATGCGGTCTTGGAAGTGGCGCTTGGGCAGGCTACCGAGCAAGGGTCGGAATTCACCCCGTTGCTAGACGATAAGGGGCGCAAACGCACGGTTCTGGTGCCGTTTGTGCAAGCCCATATTCTTACCGTAGATTTAGCCGCGCGCGTAATTCGCAGTAATTGGCCGGCAGAGTTCTAGCATGCGCTTTGACGTAGTATCCATTTTTCCGGAAATGTTTACAGCCTTGAGCGAGCAAGGCGTTTGTGCGCGTGCACTCAAGCGCGACATCTGGTCTTTGCATATCTGGAATCCGCGCGACTTCAGCGCCGATGTACACCGTAGCGTCGATGACCGTCCTTACGGCGGTGGGCCGGGTATGGTAATGCTAGCTGAGCCGCTGGCCCAAACCATTGACGCTATCCGCCAAGCCAGGTTGGCCGCTGGCGCCGACGATGGTGATAAACCAGCACCGCTGATATTACTAAGCCCAGCAGGCCAATACTTTAAACAAAAGCTCGCCCAGGATTACGCTAGCGGCAGCGGTGCCATACTGGTATGCGGGCGCTACGAAGGCGTGGATCAGCGCTTCATAGATGCTTATGTAGATCAGGAGATATCCATAGGGGACTTTGTGCTCTCGGGTGGTGAGCTCGGTGCCATGGCAGTAATGGATAGCGTAATCCGGCTGTTGCCAGGGGTATTGCAGCACGCTGAATCGGCTATTCAGGACTCTTTTAGTCCGGCCCTCGAAGGTATGCTCGATAGCCCGCACTATACGCGTCCCGAGCTATGGCGTGGGCTTAGGGTGCCAGAAGTATTACTGTCTGGCAATCACGCCGCTATCAAGGCCTGGCGCAATCAGCAGTCCAAAGCGCTAACCGCGCGCAGGCGCCCAGCATTACTGGCCTATACTCCCAGCAAACCAGCTACGTAGTCGACGTCCTTGTCACCGCGGCCAGAGAGGTTGACTAAAATATGCACGCTGCTGTCCATATCCTTGGCCGCGCGTATGGCCCAAGCTACGGCGTGGGCGCTTTCTAGCGCGGGGATTATGCCCTCGACCCGAGACAGGGTCATAAAAGCATCCAAGGTCTCCTGGTCGGTTACGCTGTGGTATTGCACCCGACCTATATCCTTGAGGTAGCTGTGCTGTGGCCCAACCCCTGGATAGTCCAGCCCGGAGGCTATGCTATGCACCTGGGCAGGCGTGCCTGGGGCATCCTCCAGCACGTAGCACTTCATGCCGTGAATTTCGCCCGGTTTGCCCATAGTCAGGGTGGCGGCGTGGCGGCCAGCCTGATCCAGGCCCTCGCCAGCTGGCTCAACCCCCACCAGCTTGACGTTCTTATCATCCAGCAAAGCGGTAAACAGGCCCATCGCGTTGGAGCCGCCACCGACGCAGGCTACCGCGTAATCGGGTAGCTTGCCGTGGCTGCTTAAAAACTGCGCGCGCGCCTCGACGCCAACGATCTTCTGAAAATCACGCACCATCATGGGAAAGGGGTGTGGCCCAACTACCGAGCCTATGGCATAGAAAAAATCCTGCGGATTTTGCAAATATTCTTCAAAGGCGCTATCTACTGCCTCTTTAAGCGTTGCCGCCCCGCGGGTGACAGGCACCAGCTGGCAGCCCAATATGCGCATTTTGGTGACATTGGGGTGTTCTTTTTCGATATCAACCTGACCCATATGGATCTCGCAGGCAATACCCACCAGAGCGCAAGCGGTAGCCAGGGCAACGCCGTGCTGACCTGCGCCGGTTTCGGCAATTACCTTTTTCTTGCCCATAAAACGCGCCAATAAAGCCTCGCCCAGGCAATGGTTGATCTTGTGGGCGCCGGTGTGGTTCAAATCCTCGCGCTTGAGGTGAATTTGTGCCCCACCGATTTGCTCGGACAGGCGTCTGGCGTGAAAGATGGGGCTTGGACGCCCCACATAATTGGCTTGCAGGTAGTGGAGCTCTTGCTGAAAATCAGCGCGCTGGGTAATTTCCTGGTAGGCGCGCTCGATGTCATCCATAGCCTGTTTTAAAAATGGCGGCACCAGTTGGCCGCCGTAGGGGCCAAAATAGCCCTCTTTATTGGGCATGGGGGCAAAATTAGCGCTAGTCATGGCATCTCGTCGCAAAAAGCTTAACTTTACTGCTATTTACGACGCCATTCAATAATACCTATGCCTATGCCGCTAAAACAGACGATGGCGATACCAAGCCAGGACAAGGCATCGGGCATATCACCCCAGATTATCCAACCCAGGCCGGTGGCGCTCACGATCTGGAAATATAAAAACGGTGCCAGCATAGAAGCCGGTGCACGCCAATAAGCCTGGATTTGCAGGTAATGGCCCAGGCTGCCCCAAAAGCCGGTGCCCAGCAGTATCAGCCACTGGACGGCGCTTAAACGAGCCAGAATGCTGACGGCTTGCTGCCAGTACAGCGGCAATAGTAACAATAATAAAACGCTGCCCACCGCGCCGCTCCATATAAGCGTGGTGTAGGGGTCATCACCGGCCACCTTGCGCGATGTTATGTACTGTACGGCCATGGTGCTGGCCGTAAGCAGGCCAAAAAACACCCCTACCGTAGCCAGTCCCGAGCCTGGTCTGATCACGATCAAAACACCAAGCAAGCCAATACTGCAGGCGACCCAGCGCGAGATAAAAGGCGGCTCTTTGAGTACCCACGGGGCCAGTGCAAGAATTATCAGTGGCGCCAAAAAATTAATCGCCGTAGCCTGCGCCTGGGGTAAATAGCTTAGGGTAGTAAAAAACAGCAGGGTAGCCGCTAGCATCGACACCCCACGCGCCATTTGTGCCCTGGGCAGCTTGGCGCGCAAGGCGCCCACGCCACGCCCCGGTATTACCACCGCCAGGGCCAGTAGCAGGTGCACCAGGTAGCGCACCAGGCTAAGCACCAGCAAGGACACGGCGACGTCGGCCCCCATAAGATATTTGGCACTGGCGTCCAGCCCGGATAAAGACCATTGTGCCAAAATCAGTAAAACCGCCCCAAACAGTGCTTTGTGCACACTAATGGCCGGCGTCTGCTGGATTTTTAGCGTGCCAGGCCGGGGGCTTTTGCTGGTTTTATCTGCCATTAGTTATTTAGCCTGGACCACGCCCTGAAAGCTTAATCTGTCGCCGTTGCTGGTAGTAAGGCTAAGAGTGGCTTGCGCGGCTTCTTGCAGCTGGGCCTGCAACTGCCCTTGCATGAGCCGGGCAAGCTCCTGGTCACGGCGCATCAGCTCTTCTGGGCAGGCCATCATGGTAGCGGCAAGCTGCTTGATTTCAATGGTATGGCCTTTTAAGGTGTAGGGGCCAAACAGATTATTGCAGCCACCCCTGATGCTTAAGGCGTCTTGGTTAAAATTCAGCGTTACAGCTACTGGCTCTGTAAGCTGCAAACCCGCCAGCTCCTGACCCTGACTATCCTGAGCGTGTACCAACTCCCAGGAGTATGCGCTTAGCTGGCTCTGATCCAGGTGGGCAACGCCGACACCGGGGTCGCTGGCGCAAGCGCTCAGACCAAAGGCGCAGGTAGTGGCAATAATTAATTTTCTCAAGTACATAAGGCCCATCCTGATAATAATTGGCAAATTTGCTCATATTTTAACGTTCAGAACCAGCCTTGGCTTGCGTGACCAACTATCTACAGCCGTTATCCCCTAAAATAAGCGCTAATTAATCCGAGCAAGACAATAGCATAAGCCAGTATGAACAAATCGAATGTTAATTTCAGTACTGACAAGATCAATCAGTTCCTGCGATTCAGTTATTTGCGCCAGCATCAGCGTGCGTCCCTGAAAATCCTCTTGCTGGCCGCGTGCACCGGTACCCTGATCGGCATTGTGGGGGCGTTGTTTGAGCGCCTGACTGCGTGGATAAATACCAACAGATTCGATTTCTTACACGGCGAGCTCGCCCATAGCTGGTTGTTGGCGCCGGCCTTATTTCTGGTGTCGGCTGTAATGGCGATGTTTGCCTATTATCTGGTGCGCCGCTATGCGCCTGAGGCGGGTGGTTCTGGGGTGCCGGAAATTGAAGGAGCGTTGCAGGATTTGCGCCCGGTGCGCTGGCGTAATGTCTTGCCGGTAAAATTCTTTGGCGGTCTGGGCTCGCTTGGCTCGGGCATGGTTTTGGGGCGTGAAGGGCCAACCATACAAATGGGCGCCAATATCGGTCACTTTTTTTCTGAAAAGCTCGGCGTAAATGATAACGATCAGCGCCATATGTTGCTGCTGGCCGGTGGCGCTGGTGGGCTGGCGGCAGCTTTCAATGCCCCTTTGGCTGGCATCTTGTTTGTAATCGAGGAGATGCGCCCCGAGTTCAAATACAGCCTTATTTCTATTAAGGCGGTGGTCATAGGTTCGGTTACCGCCACCATCAGCCTGCGCATGATCAATGGTCAGGCGGGGGTTTTACAAATAGGTGACTTCAGCACCGCACCCTTGGGCAGCTTGTGGCTGTATTTATTGCTGGGCCTGCTAATCGGGATTGCCGGCGTAGCCTTTAATAAGTTTTTGCTCTTTAGCCAGGATCTGTTCCTGCGCTTTTACGGCAAAAGCCTGTGGCGCTTCGTGCTTATGGGCGGGCTCGTGGGCGGCAGCTGTGGTGTGCTAGGGCTGTATCTGCCCAACGTGGTGGGTGAGGGCTATGACGCCATCCACGCACTAATGTCCGGCAATATGGCGTTTTCCATGGTGGCAATGCTGTTTTTATTGCGCTTTTTCTCTTCCTCCATCAGCTTTTCCTCTGGGGCGCCGGGCGGTATATTTTCGCCGTTGCTGGCATTGGGTACTTTATTTGGGGGGGCCTTTGGCTACGCCATACTACTGCTGGTCCCGGATCTTGGGTTACCCATGGGCGCCTTTGCCGTAGCAGGTATGGGGGCGCTATTTGCAGCCAGCGTGCGTGCCCCAATAACCGGGATTTTGCTGGTGCTGGAGATGACAGGCAGCTATGCCCTGATTTTGCCAATGATTATTACCTGCCTGGGCGCCAGCATGGTGGCCCAGTACCTGCGTGGCGAGCCGCTATACACGGCATTATTAGAAAAAACTCTCAGGCGCGCGGGCATAAAAATACCCAAGTCCGGGTAGGCTGGTAGGCCCATTTGGAAGTGGGCTAATTAGTTCACAATAAGCGTTTCTGGCAACAGGATTTTCGCTAATCTGTAACCGTTGTTTTTATTCATAAAAATATCGGGAGACAGCTTATGCATAGCTTGCACGCGGTCCATGCTCTGGAAAAAATCCAGACAATCAAAAACATGGCCACCCATGAAGAAAATCTGTTTGTTATCTGGGATAAATTTTTTGATTTTATGACTACTCCAGAGCCGGCAATGACCTTTAAGCCCAGCAGGCACGCTGGCGTGTCGCCAATACTGGATAGCGCTTGTGCTGTTTTGCTAGAGCAAGAAGGTATTAGCAAGCACGCAAAACCAAAAATCGCCAGCCAGCTTATGCTAGGTGGCAGTGACTTATGTCACGGCGACTTTATGCTGGCTGGCATGCTGGGCTGTTTTATGCTTTTTATACAAAGCGGCACGGGCTTGATAATTTTAAATATGCCCCAGGGCGCCCGTGCTTGTCGCTTCAGGCTGGTGAGTGGCGCGCGTGATAGCTCTGATGTAATCGATGGATAGTAGCGCTTAAAGATGGCTCCGGGCCGTCAACCGTAATACCGGGTACTACATCCTGAATCGATAGGCGCTTTAGTGGCGATGGCGGCGCGCCCAGGTCGGCTAGCCATTGTGCCAGCTGCTGCGAGGAGGAGGCATAAACAATACGCCCAAGACCGACCTGGCCGTGGGCGCCTGAGCACATGGCGCAGTGTTCGCCGGTAGTGTAGACAGTAGCGCTGGCGCGCTGCTCGGGGCTTAAGTTATTGGCGGCCCAGCGCGCTACTTCAAACTCGGGGTGACGGGTGCGATCACCGCCGCCATCGCGATTATGGTCTTCAAACAATATTTTGCCATCGGCAGCCACCAATATCGAACCAAACGGGTGGTTACCTTCTTCTAAAGCCTTGGTAGCCAGCTCAACGCAGCGCTGTAAATACTTTTTATCGGTGTCCGAAATCATGCCTACTCCAAAAAACAAGATTTTGATTATTTAAACTTAATTGGCATTTAAGTATACCGCTTGTGCGGGTTATTGCCGTAGTACCAACAGTGAGTTGTCAATCTTATTAGTTATTTAAATCGGTGTAATCATTACTTGTAATCAATCATAAAAATTAATACAGTTATAAGGCGGGTTTTTTATAAAGTATCTGGAAATACTTAATATATTTTTGGTTAGAGGCTGGCAATGAACTATTGGATTAGTATTTTGTTTCGCTTAATACCGCTGCTGATGGGCTTGATATGCTTGTTTTTGGGATTGAATCTGCTTGGTATATCACAGCAAAGTAGCGCCTTCGTAGCCGGTCACGTGCTGATTTCCCTGACGGCTATTTGCTACGCCTTGTTTACCACCGCTTCAGCAATTATCCAGCAGTTGATTGGTTCATTTAACCGCTTCTTGATGTTTTTCTGGCCTGCAAGCGGCTATCTGGCAGCAATCGTGACTATTGTGTGGGGCTTTAGTGTTTTGCATGATAGCAGTGCTGCCGATCATTTTGTCGCCGCGCACGTGGTGATAGGAGTTGGCATGATAGCCGCCTGCGTCTCTACGGTAGCTGCGGCTTCGGGCAAATTTACGCTTATTCCAAAAAATGCCGCAGATGACGCTGCCAGCGCCGTACCTGCCAGCGCGTATAGCGCCCTTGTTGGCCGGTTGCTGATAGCCGTGCCGCTGCTGCTTTTTATAATCGGCGTGGCGTGGGCGCTGAGTCTGCTTACGCACGCCGCAAGTGCGCCGCACTTTATTGCGGGTAACGTTTTGCTCGGCTTGAACCTGATTTGCGGCAGCCTGATCGCGCTGGTAGCAACGGTAGTGCGGCAGGTACGCAACCAGTTTGGCGAGCGCGAACGCTGGCATTGGGGTATTTGGGTGATGCTAATGGGTAGCCTGGCAATCCTGGTGGGTTTATACGACCTCATGAGCGGCGACCCAAGCGTGCGTACCCCACCGGGTATCGTATTGATCGGCCTGGGCATGGTTTGTTACAGCATATCTTCGAAAGTCTGGCTGCTGGCACTGGTGTGGCGGCGCACCTGCGCGCTGGCCGACCGCATACCGCTGATACCCGTATTTACCTGCCCGTTCTGCCTGTTTTTATCGGCATTTTTAATCGATATGTTGCTACTGGACCCGGTTTATTTTATTCCGTCAAGGGTGTTGATCGGACTGGGTGCGGTATGCTTTACGCTGTTTTCCATAGTGTCCATACTAGAGGCCGGAACGGCGAAGAAGTAGTACCAGATTTTCTTACAGAAAACGCTTATGCTACGTCCCAAACAAAACAAATCGGCGCATCCCGAGGCGGTAGCCTTCACAAACTGTCCTGCGAAGACATGGATTACGCCTAATGGTATTGTGCCGGGACGCTCAGTTGCCGAGCATTGCCAGATTGTTGGAGAAGTTGCCAGGGAAATTCTGCGCCGCCAACCGCAAGCGCTTGTTCAATATTTGTATCCACCTGGTGCGCATTTCATCGCCGCTGCGCATGACATTGGCAAAGTCAGCCCGACTTTTTATGAAAAACTTAGGCGCGCATGTACCCAGACGCCTGAAAATTTACCTGAATTCATCCATGTTGATCCCGGCATAGAGAGCGATTGGGGTGGGCATGCAGGAGTTAGCCAGATGTGTGCACGCATGCTGGGTGCACCTGAATTCATACCTGAAATTCTTGGTCAGCATCATGGTTACTCACCATCAGTGGCGGGTCTGTGCGCCAGTGATGAGCAATTTGGTGGAGTAGAGTGGCAACTTGAAAGAGCCAGTCTTGTTAATCATTTGCAGCGCGTTCTGCAGGCGGATTGGAATGAACCAGTTAATGCACAGCAGGCGAGGGTGCTGGCCGGCTTAACCAGTGTCGCCGACTGGATCGGGTCTTCGGGCTTTTTTGAAAACCCTGAGCTACCCTGGCAGGGGCGTGTGACGCATGCTTTGGATAACGCGGGCTTTATCGTTCCTAAATATCGTACTGGGCTAAGTTTTGAAGATATTTTTGGTTTTTTCGGGCGCCCAGCCCAGAAAACATTTGCAGGTCTTATTCAAGGACCAGGCCTATATATACTTGAGGCTCCCATGGGTATCGGCAAAACCGAGGCGGCGCTTTATGCCGCTTATCGGGTGCTGGAACAAGGACAGGCCAGCGGGATTTATTTTGCGCTGCCAACGCAATTAACTTCTAACCGGATTTTTGAGCGTTTTAACCAATTTCTTGAACGAGTCTTGGCACCTGGAACTGCGCATCGTTCCCTACTGTTGCATGGCAACGCGTGGCTTGTTACAGACATGGGTGAAGAGGGACAGCCTGGTGGTGCCTGGTTTAATCAGGCCAAACGTGGCTTACTGGCACCATTTGCCGTAGGCACCGTGGACCAGGCGCTTATGGCTGCAATGAATGTTAAGCATGGGTTTGTGCGCGCATTTGGTTTGGCAGGCAAGGTTGTTGTACTGGATGAAATACATACGTACGATGCATATACAGGTACTTTGCTGGATGCAACGGTAGAGTTGCTGCTGGCGTTGCGTTGTACGGTAATAATACTGACAGCAACCTTAACTGTTGACAGGCGCAGTGAGTTACTTAAAACAGCACCACGTAGTGATGCCTATCCTCTTGCTACTATTCAACCTGCTGGTCAGTTACATACAGAAATTGAGTTGCCGGCACCGACTAGCAAAACATACCATGTTGAATTGGTATATGCAGTAAGTAGTGCAGTTAATGAAGCGCTTTTGCGCGCGCAGCGTGGCGAGTATGTGTTATGGATCGAGAACACAGTAGCCGAGGCGCAAGACCGTTATTTGGATATGGCCGCCCAGGCGGCTGGAATCGGGGTCGAGTGCGGTGTTCTGCATTCGCGTTTTACGGCCAGTGATCGCCAACGACTTGAGCGTAAGTGGGTTAACCGATTCGGTAAAGATGGGCATCAGCTGCGAGCACATGAGAATCATCCGGGTTGCATCCTGGTGGGTACTCAGGTGTTGGAACAGTCACTAGATTTGGATGCGGACTTTATGGTGACACAGTTCGCACCGACTGATCTGCTGTTGCAACGCATGGGGCGGCTCTGGCGTCATGGCGATACGCCAAGACCGTCGCAGGCACAAAGGGAGATATGGGTGCTTGCGCCATCACTTGAGTCCGCGATTCAAAATCCACTATCAACGTTTGGCAAGAGTGCATTTGTTTACAGCCCTTATGTTTTATGTCGTAGTCTTGAAGTATGGGAAACGTTAAGCGAAATTACGTTGCCTGCCGGGATACGCCAGCTGCTCAACAAAACCTATATGAAACGCGAGGAAGAAGGGCACATGAGTCGCTGGCTATACGAACTTGATCATGGCACGAAGCGGCGACGAGGACGTATAGCATTAGGGCAATTGGCGCGTATAGGGCTTGCACAAGGCGGCAAAACCTTACCCGAAAGTATGGCGCAGACACGTTACAGCGAACATGAGTTGGTAGATGTTCTGCTATTGCGCAATTTAAGGATAGATAATGAAAATAAACAAAAAACTAGATTGGCATTTCTTGATGATAGTACAGCTGTCATAGAACATCAACGGTACGCTCTGGATCGTCAGGGTTGGCGTGAATTAGCTGCATTACTTATGAGTCAAATGGTACGCGTACCTATCTATGACGCACCCGTAGCAATGGATTTGAAGTATCTGCGCAAACTTGGGTTTGGTCACTGTCTTTATCTGGGTAACCCAGCTGATGATGAGGCGCTAATGCGCCTTGCTTTGGTTGATGAGGCGGCTGAGCTCAAAGGTTTGGATCTTTCTCAGGCTCATCCTGATCATACGCTGGAGTATAGAAGCGATCTTGGCTATAGGGTGATAAAAAATAGGAAAACTCATGGAAAAACATTTCAACCTGGTTGACCAGCCATGGATCCCGGTAGTTGCTCACGGTTTGGTGTGCTTGCGCGATATTTTTGAACGTACAGAGTATGTTGAGCTTGGAGGGACACCATTGGAAAAAATTGCGGTAATGAAGTTACTCCAAGCTATCGCACAAGAAGCTGTAACACCGGCAACGGCTGAGCAATGGGCTGAAATTGGGATTGCTGGTTTGGCTCAGGCTTGTCTGGCGCATCTTGCTAAATACCATGACCGGTTTGATTTGTTTGGTAAGCACCCATTCTTACAAATGCCCACTGTGGCAACGGCGCGGGTAGCGTCGTTCAGCGGCCTATTACCCCATGTAGCCACAGGAAATACAACTGTTTTAGTGCAAAGTCAGTTGGCGCGTGAAGTTACTGATGCCGAAAAAGCCATGATTATTCTCACTCAGATGGGGTTGTGCCTGGGTGGTAAACGCACAGACAATAGCGTCGTACTAACTCCAGGATACGTGGGTAAGCAAAACGCTAAGGGACGTCCTTCTTCAGGACGAGCCGGGCCATCCTTGGGTTTTATGGGTTTTCTGCATAATTTTGTATTTACTGATTCGTTGCTAAAAACTATATGGCTTAACCTGATGACACTGGAAAACATCAGAGATATGGGAATTTTCACGGCTGCTGTAGGCGTAGCGCCATGGGTTCAAATGCCTGTAGGAGAGGACTGCCCGGTTGCGCAACGCCTGCGCACTTCTCTAATGGGAAGGCTTATCCCAATGGCGCGTTTTTGCCTGATTGCTGACAGTGGTTTGCACTACAGTGAAGGGATTGCGCATGATGGTTATCGCGAGGGCATGTTTGATCCTAGTGTGGCCGTAGACTACAGCAGTAAGAAGCCGCGCGTATTGTGGACTAATCCGGATAGGCGACCATGGCGCGAATTGACGGCACTTTTGGGTTTTATAGCCAGCGATCAGACAAAAGGCTTCGAGTGTACCCAACTTAAGGTTGCTACGGAACGAATACGGGATGTTGCACAAGAGTTTGTCATTTGGTCGGGCGGCCTGCGCGTCAGTAGCAATGCAGGCGAGCAGTACACCTCAGGTGCTGACGATTACGTAGATTCCGTCATTAGATTGCGTGAGGATATGCTCGGTGAGAGCTGGTTTACTCGCATGAAACTAGAAGTGGAACGCCTGGATATTATGTCTAGGCAGCTGTATGCCGCAGTCATTAATTATCACAAGAAATTGACAAGTGAAGGTGCAGATATGGCTGCGCAGGCAACCCAAACTTTCTGGGAAATTGCTGAACAAGATTTCCAGGCGCTGATCGATAGTTGTGCCAATCCTGAAGATGAGGCAACACATCAAGGCTTAATGCAACGATTTCGTTCGTATCAATATCGTGTATATGACCAGTTTTGCCCAAATGACACGGCGCGCCAAATGGCTGCCTGGGCTGAGTGTCGTCCAGGCCAGCAAAAAAAGACCAAGCAGGAGGCTTGAGCTCATGACAGTTAAAACTGAACCCAATACTAGAACTACATTTAATCAACGCTTCGTGGATGCTGTATTACAAGGTTGCGAAAGAGATAAAGGCTTTGCGGCACGACTGCGACGTGCTGATAATCCGGTAACTGAATACCAAAGCTGGGAAATTCTTGGCAAGCTTGGTGTAGATCTGGAGAAAGACTATAACCGTCTGCCATACGCAACCGTAGCAGCTGCAATAGCACGTGCAAAAACACCTATCAATGGCAAATTAACATTGGGCCGGGCAATTGCTGCCAGCTATGACGATGGCAATGAAAATAGCCAGGCGCAGGCACGTTTACGCCGCTTGCTGGCTAGCTCGGATGTTGCCGAGGTGTGCCGCCTTTTGCGGCCCATATTAGCGTTGGTACAAAGCCGAATTAGCCAGCCACTGGACTACTTACGATTGCTGGGACAACTACGACAATTTTATTTTCATACTCAATGGATTAAATCACAGTGGGCACAAGAGTTTTACGGCCGCTCTGATGAAGAGCGCCTATCTGTGCAAGAGGATGTGGCATGAATTTGCTTGTAAGTCTTTTATATCTGGACCGAACTGCAATAAAGGGTCTGCGGGTTACTGACCAGTATTCGTTGCATCGGGTTATCTATAGTCTCTTTCCGCAGTCCGATAATGCTGTTCCTGCCGATAGCCGTATCCTTTATGCAGACAAAGGTGGTGATTACAGGAGCAGGCAAATTCTTATTCTTTCGGATAGAGAGCCTTTGAGTCAAATTGATGGTCGCTACGGTGTAGTACGAACGCGTACTTTGCCAGCTGGGTTTCTCGATCATGAGGCCTATGGCTTTGAGGTTATTGTTAATCCAACACACAGAAGTAGTGCTTCACGCAACCTGGTGCCGGTGCGAGGGCGTGACGCGATTGCACACTGGTTTGTGCAGCGTAGTCCTGCGTGGGGGTTCTCAGTTGACCCAGAACGTTTACAAGTTGACCAAGTTGAAGTACAGCAATTCAGATACAAAAATCTGCATGAAGTCACCATTGCACAAGCCTATTTGCGTGGTATTTTGCAAGTCACGGAGCGTGATAGGTTTAAAACAAGTTTTGCCAATGGCATAGGTAGGGCGCGTGCTTTCGGCTGTGGCTTGCTGCAGATTGTCCCGGTTATTGAAAACCCATTTTTTTCGTAAAGAGGAGTTGTACGATGAATAATGAAACAATGAATAAGGATTACAGCAACACTCGTATTGAATATCATATTATCCAGTCGTTTCCTGTTACATGCTTGAACCGGGATGATGTCGGTGCCCCAAAAACTGCCATAGTAGGTGGTGTAACGCGGGCGCGGGTCAGTTCACAATCATGGAAACGCCAGGTGCGTATGGCAATGCACGAGCTTGGTGTTCGCCTTGGCATTCGGACGAAAAAGGTGGTAGAGCTTTTGGAGCGCGCATGCGTTGCTGCCGGTGCTAATGAAGATCAGGCACGGGCTTGTGCTACAAAAATGGCCAGTGTGTTGGCTGACGATACATTGCTTTTTATAACCGCGACGGAGGCAGCTGCATTCGCTGGGTATGCGGTTGAGCTTGCATTTGATGATAGCAAGATTAAGGATAAGGAGCTTGCGCGGGTTGTCAAGAAGGCGCTGGACCCAGCAGTAGACGGTCTGGATATAGCACTCTTTGGTCGCATGGTGGCCAAGGCTCCTGGTATGAATTTGGAGGCTGCTGCCTCGTTTGCGCATGCGATATCTACGCATAAGACAAGCAACGAAGTGGAATTTTTTACAGCTCTTGATGACTTGCAGCAAGACCCAGGCTCAGCTCACATGGGCAGCCTGGAGTTCAACGCAGCAACTTATTATCGCTATGTCTGTCTGGATATTGGTCAGTTGGCTCAGACGATAGGTTCCGATGAGGATCACCTTGCCAAAGCAATAGATGCATTTACACGGGCACTATTTATCGCTATTCCAGCCGCGCGCCAAACGACGCAGTCTGGTGCCAGTCCATGGGAGTTTGCACGTATTCTTGTGCGTAATGGGCAGCGTCTGCAAGTACCTTTTGAAACTCCTGTTAAGCCTGAACAGGGAGGTTTTTTGCAGCCTAGTGTGGATACAATGAAACAGTATTTGGACAAAAAGGAAAAATTAATGGGCTCCATGTTTGGCAAACTTGGTTGCTACGAATGGGGGGAGGATGAAAGCTATAACATTGACGATTTAGTAAATGATCTGAAAATCCATGTTCAATGAGGCCAGTAATGAACGAAGCTTACCTGTTGTTATGGTTGGAGGGGCCGCTCCAGTCATGGGGTTACGACTCGGTATTCGGGCGTCGGGATACTTTGGAGTTTCCAACAAAATCCGGTGTTCTAGGCCTATTGTGCTGTGCACGCGGTGCTGGCGACGAGCAAGTTGAATGGTTATCACGCTGGGCGTGCAGGGATATGCAAGTTGTGTCTTATGTACGTAGGAACAGTAAGGGTGAGCCCATGCCACGCCTACCTTTATTGCGTGATTTCCATATGGTTGGTAGCGGTTATGATGAAAAGGATCCCTGGGAGTCTTTACTTATACCTAAAACAGCCGAAGGAACTAGAGCCGTTGGTGGTGGTACCAAGCTCACACACCGCTACTATCTTCAAGATACTGCATTTGCAGTGTTTATGCAGGGTCCAGAAGATGAGTTGCTTGAACTAAAGCACGCTTTAATCAACCCTGTTTGGGATGTTTATCTAGGACGCAAAAGTTGTGTGCCTACGGAGTTTATTTTTCAGGGAATCCATGCAACATTAGGGAAGGTGCGTGAGCATGCAGCTGTGCTAGCGGATGAAAAAATGCGTGTCCCTTCTTTTCAGGTGTTGCAGGGCGAGTATGACGGTGAGATTATTAACTTACGCGATGTGCCGGTGCAGTTTGGTTCACGGAAGTTATATCGGGACCGTTTTGTAACTATCCAGAGGATGGAGTAAATAGTATGGCAGCAGCTCAACGGCTGTTTGTCAAAGTCACACGCGAATCGTTACCTAGAGTAAAGGATAAATACCCATTTATATATCTAGAGCGAGGGCGTCTAGAAATAGATGACAGTAGTGTGAAATGGATTGATGCTGACGCCAACGTAGTGCCATTGCCGGTAGCTACATTAAATGCACTCTTGCTAGGGCCTGGCACCACGGTTACACATGATGCTATTAAGACTGCAACGGCAGCAAACTGTGCTGTTTGCTGGGTTGGTGAAGATAGTTTGCTTTTTTATGCTGCTGGCTTTGCCGCTACTGCCGATACTAGAAACCTGAAACGACAGGTCGAGCGCGCGGCCGACCCAAAGAAGTCTATTGAAGTGGCAAGGTGGTTATTTTCCCAGCGCTTTCCGGATGCGGATTTAACAGGCAAAACGCTATCAGAAATGATGGGCATGGAGGGCCATAGAGTTAGGGCGCTTTATCGGCAGAAGGCTGAAGAGTATCAGGTGGGGTGGCAAGGGCGCCAGTTTACTCCTGGAAAATTTGAGCTCGGTGATGTTACCAATAAGATTCTTACTGCCGCCAATGCCGCCCTTTACGGAATCATGTGCTCTGTGGTGCATAGCCTCGGGTATTCACCACATATCGGTTTTATTCACTCAGGTAGTCCTTTGCCGTTTATCTACGACTTGGCAGATTTGTACAAGGATTATCTATGCATTGATCTTGCTTTTGCTACTACAAGGGAACTTGCAGGTCGGTATGATAAATACATAGTTGCATCAGCTTTTCGTAAGCGTGTTATAGAAATGGATCTAATGGGCAGGGCCGTTGATGATATTGGAGCTGTATTAGGAGCAGGTAGTGCTCGTCGTTCTAGCAAATGATCTTCCACCAGCGGTTCGAGGCCGTATGAAGTTATGGTTTGTGGAGCCACGGCCTAATGTATTTGTGTCTGGAATTACCGACTCGGTGGCACAATCAGTGGTGGACTACCTTTACAAACACTGTCCGGTGTCTGCTGGTGTGGTGATTTTTAGATCAATTTCTGGTCCACCAGGTTACGAGATTCGCACCATAGGCCCACCAAGAAAGCCGGTTGTGACCATTAGTGGATTACAGCTTATTAAAGAAACCATGAAAATCTAAAAAATACTACCAGTTGTGCCTTTATATGTGATATATACCATATGTTGGTGTCTTCCCCACGTACGTGGGGGTGTTTCTATTTAAATAGGGCTGGCTATAAGGCTGTTGTAGTCTTCCCCACGTACGTGGGGGTGTTTCTCCGCAAAGCGGAGTTCATGAAAATGGCAGTCCGTCTTCCCCACGTACGTGGGGGTGTTTCTGGTTTCGAGAAGAAATAAACAAGCTGCCAGTCGTCTTCCCCACGTACGTGGGGGTGTTTCTATTATAATTATAATTATTAGTAAGTAGGTATTGTCTTCCCCACGTACGTGGGGGTGTTTCCGGCACGGTATTTTTTTATCCCAAATAGCGTCAGTCTTCCCCACGTACGTGGGGGTGTTTCCTACAAATGGGAGACTGCACGGCGGCAAGACGGGTCTTCCCCACGTACGTGGGGGTGTTTCTATGTACCAACTGAGGGCACTGCTAAATTGCGGGTCTTCCCCACGTACGTGGGGGTGTTTCTGGATGCTTCAGCATTGGCTGGAATAGTTACAGGTCTTCCCCACGTACGTGGGGGTGTTTCCATGAAGCGCATTGCTTGGGGCTTACCAATTGGGTCTTCCCCACGTACGTGGGGGTGTTTCTGCCTTTGCTGACATGATAACCAGGGGCGAGACGTCTTCCCCACGTACGTGGGGGTGTTTCCCACAAGGCAAGGGCAGGCCAAGAGCAACTGCAGTCTTCCCCACGTACGTGGGGGTGTTTCTGATCCATAAAGCAGTTATGAAGCTAGACGATAGTCTTCCCCACGTACGTGGGGGTGTTTCCTTCAAGCCCAAGGGCTTGTTGGCCGCACACCCGTCTTCCCCACGTACGTGGGGGTGTTTCCGTACTGGTGTAGAGGGCGACTACCCAGAAAAGGTCTTCCCCACGTACGTGGGGGTGTTTCTTGACCAGGCCGTACCCTCAGCCGGCACCCCTAGTCTTCCCCACGTACGTGGGGGTGTTTCCGAAGACGCATTGCATGCACCGGTTGGAAATGAGTCTTCCCCACGTACGTGGGGGTGTTTCTGATTTGCCACAGCTAGTAGACAGTCTGCAAAGGTCTTCCCCACGTACGTGGGGGTGTTTCTGGCGCTTATTTAACCACGGTCGCATTTCCTGCGTCTTCCCCACGTACGTGGGGGTGTTTCCAGCCCGATCGATAATCGGATTTATATAAAGGTGTCTTCCCCACGTACGTGGGGGTGTTTCTAATGTGCTGCTAGCGAAATTAGCGCCGCCAAAGTCTTCCCCACGTACGTGGGGGTGTTTCCTACAGAGCAGATTGCAGCGCAGGTTCGAGCAGGTCTTCCCCACGTACGTGGGGGTGTTTCTAAGAGTCTAGTGCATCATCGAATGTTTGTAACGTCTTCCCCACGTACGTGGGGGTGTTTCCGCAAACCTGCGCGTGATCGGCATGACTGCCACGTCTTCCCCACGTACGTGGGGGTGTTTCCATAGATATAGAACAGCGCATCGAGGTACGCGCGGTCTTCCCCACGTACGTGGGGGTGTTTCCATGATGTAGCAATACCTGACGGTTATACGTTTGTCTTCCCCACGTACGTGGGGGTGTTTCTGTGTGACTTCTGCTATACACGGTATGCCCTGTGTCTTCCCCACGTACGTGGGGGTGTTTCTCAACGTCAGCCAAAGCTGTGTCGTGTGTTTCTGTCTTCCCCACGTACGTGGGGGTGTTTCTGCCTTGTAGTTTTTTGGATATATTCGCAGCTTGTCTTCCCCACGTACGTGGGGGTGTTTCCGTACTGTAAGCGGCCTTTAATATATCTTGTGCGTCTTCCCCACGTACGTGGGGGTGTTTCCGTGAGTACGGTAGACCAAACGCTACATTCATCGTCTTCCCCACGTACGTGGGGGTGTTTCCAGCGTATTTTAAAGGCAAGTCACAAGCCAAAAGTCTTCCCCACGTACGTGGGGGTGTTTCCGACGTTTATGCGTGGATAGACCCTGTAAATAAGTCTTCCCCACGTACGTGGGGGTGTTTCTA